>OGJJ01000056.1_pt1 | contig 97313 bp, 78 predicted proteins | sample 1572081 | NCBI WGS metagenome assembly OGJJ01 (sample SAMEA2582122, study PRJEB24529) | metagenome | biome: Human gut stool | place: China | collected 2011
TTGGCTGGCAACGTAAAGCTGCTTAGCCATTATCTCAAATTTTAACGAACTATTGTAAAATATATCGAAGTTATCCTATCAAATATGTAAGATGCAGATATATGATAGAAGATAAAAAGCATGGACAACCCTCACGGTCATCCATGCCCATCTATTTTCGTATCTGATCTATTCTATTTAATTGTGTTCTGTCATGGTGAAATTGATGCACTTCAATTTCGTATATTCATTCCTATTTCAATTTCTTATAACCGTAAGATGCGCTATTGCCCAACTGCTCTTCGATGCGGATGAGCTGGTTGTACTTGGCCATACGGTCGGTACGACTCATAGAACCCGTCTTAATCTGACCGGAGTTAGTTGCTACGGCTATATCAGCAATCGTAGTATCCTCGGTTTCACCAGAACGATGGGAAGTAACGGTGGTGTAACCATGACGATGAGCCATCTCGATAGCATCCAGTGTCTCGGTGAGAGAACCAATCTGGTTTACCTTGATGAGGATAGAGTTGGCTGCACCCATCTTGATACCCTTCTCCAGGAACTTCACGTTGGTAACAAAGAGGTCGTCACCTACCAACTGGCAACGGTCGCCGATGGCAGCTGTCAATTTCACCCAGTTGTCCCAATCATTCTCATCAAGACCATCCTCAATAGAATCAATAGGATATTTGGTAATCAGCTCTTCCAGGAACTTGATCTGCTCAGCAGCAGTCAGTTTCTTTCCATTAGGATCCTTCTTCTTGCCATCCTTCAACTGGCGGTAATCATAGAACCACTCACCATTCTCCTGAACAGCAAACTCGCTGGCAGCACAGTCCATGGCAATCTTCACGTCCTTACCTGGCTCATAACCGGCATCCTTGATAGCCTGGCAGATGCTGTCGAGTGCATCCTCAATACCATCGAGTGCAGGAGCAAAACCACCCTCATCGCCTACAGCAGTAGAAAGTCCGCGGCTCTTCAGGAGCTTAGCCAAAGCATGGAACACCTCTGCACCCATACGGATGGCCTCTTTCTCGGAAGGAGCACCCACAGGGCGGATCATGAACTCCTGGAAGGCGATAGGCGCATCAGAGTGAGCACCACCATTGATGATGTTCATCATAGGAACAGGAAGGGTGTAAGTATTGCAACCGCCGATGTAGCGATACAATGGGATGTGGAGATACTCAGCAGCAGCATGAGCCACAGCCAGAGAAACACCGAGGATGGCATTGGCACCCAGATTAGACTTGGTCTTGGTACCGTCAAGTTCCAACATCTTATAATCGATGGCACGCTGCTCCAAGGCAGAGAAGCCAACCAAAGCAGGAGCAATTACCTGATTCACGTTTTCTACTGCCTTCAAGACACCCTTGCCGCCATAGCGGTTCTTGTCGCCATCACGAAGTTCCAGCGCCTCGTTCTCGCCAGTGGATGCACCAGAAGGAACCGATGCACGACCTACGACACCTGACTTCAATGAAACTTCAACCTCTACTGTAGGATTGCCACGAGAATCCAAGATTTCTCTTGCATGAACATTTTCGATAATCATAATACTATAATACTTTTAATTACATTAAACATTTTTTCCGAGTGCAAATTTAGATATTATCTGATAAACCACCAAATTTCGGGCATCATCAAAACTAGGTATTAGCCAAGAAATACCTACTTATAAGTATGCAGTAAATCACCATTTATCACTTCCCCATCATTTTTCCGATGATTTCCACGAAATCTTCCTTCTGCATAGCGCCCATCTGTATAGTGGGATTGCCCTTCATCGGGATGAAGAGGAAGGTAGGGATGCTGCGGATACCGAAGACGGAAGCCAGTTCGGGTTCCTGGTCGATATCCACCTTATAGAAATCTATCTTGCCGGCATATTTCCCGGCAAGAGATTCTACCATGGGAGCCATCATCTTGCAAGGTCCACACCAGGTGGTATAGAAATCGATAATGGCAGGACGGGAACCTGCAAACACCCACTCATCGGGATGAGACTCGTAATCCATAATCTTCTTCCTGAAATCGGAAGCCGTAAGCACCTGCACCTTTCCAGCAGAAGCAGACTGATTACTACTGCCAGCTACTGACTGACCTGCCTTCTCTGCCCCAGCCTTACTCTCTGATTCAACACGAGAAGGCAGTCCCGTTGAGCTGCCTTCCTGTTTCTTGTTATTTTGAGAACATCCCATAACGGCTAAAGCCATCATGGCATATAAACAAACATTTTTCTTCATCTAATCATTCTTTAAAATCAATAAGCCAAATCGATTGCAACAGGATATACTCGACATGGGTCGAAGTATTCCGCACAACTGTTCACCATTGCCTGCAAATCTGCCTTGGCAATACCATGGAATACCTGCTTGCCGTTTACCATGATGGTTACAGGCTCATTGAGGTTGACCAACTGGTCATTGAGATAAACTCTCAACTTACCACCAGTGGCAGGAGAATAGCTGCGGTTGAACTTCAGATCGATTCCCCACTGCTTATCCTTCAAGATAGTGGTGTAATCCACATTGCTCACCTTGATGGAAACCACGTTCTTGTCGATATCCATCTCGTAGTAGGTTCTAGACTCTGATGGACGAGCCAGCACCTGCAGGTTGTAGAAACCTGAACGGTGTCTGCCATCCATTTCGAAATCCTCCCAGAGCACGGTCTTAGGATATGGATTGCGCACAAACTGCTTGAGCCAAGGAGTAGTCAGACCATAGGTGATATGATGCTGCATACCCGGCAAAAGCTGGATGCGATGACGGAAGATTGGAGTCTTATCTACAGACAATGGGCGAGCCAACTGCGCAGAATCGAAAGCCACCTGGGTGTACCAGGTCAGGTCGTTGCGATAGAAACCGGTATCGTCAGCACCGGTGAGGAACGAGAAACCGATATTGGCACAGTTTTCCACAGGCGCATTCTTCAAAGGTTCGCCACCTGCCATCGGACCCGCTGCTGCCCAATAGTCGGCATAGAAGGATGCAAGACGCTGACTGCCATAACCACCTTCGCTGATACCGAATACATAGAGACGGTTGGCATCCACCTCACCCTTTACCAGGTTCTGGCGAATCAGCTTCTCGAAAGCATACTGCTTGGAAAGATGCCACCAGCGATAGTATTCACCCTCGTTAGGAATCTGAGGAATGAAATAGATGGAAGGAGAATCCTGGAAGCTCAGACCGAGCTTGATACCATTCGACCACTCATGGTCCTTAGGTCCCGATCCGTGAACATACAGGAAGAGAGGGAACTTACCATCGGCAGCCACTCCCTTCTTACCATAATAATAAGGCATCACCGCATTTGGCTCCAGACACTGAGGCAGATTCCAGGAGCTGCTTTTTGCCAATGTCAGATCTTCAGGTTCTATGAGCTTTTCTTCCTGCAGGTTCTTGTTGGCATCGCACCAGGCTGTCCATACCATCTTCTGGTAGTTGGCAATATCCTTGCCGTCGATAGCAGCCTGAAGCTTGGTGTCATAAGGTGTGTTTTTAGAGAATTCCGCCTTACCATCTTTCTCCAATGCTTTCTGCTGCGCTTTGAGCGACTGTAGGAAATAGGCATTCACCTTTTTCTGCAATCCCTGTGACTGCGCCATGGTCTGGGTTGAGTAGCTTAGTGAGGCAAGCGCCATCACCATGTAAATCATTTTTTTCATTTCGTACTATATATTTATTTAATTACTAGTCTTTCAAAGAATAGGTAACCGTAGTCACTACCCTCACCTTTTTAATATAAGGTGTATTGGAATCTCTATCCTCTATCGAGAACTGCCCTTGGTCAGCGTTCATGATCTTATCAATCTTGCTCTTGCTGTTTTCGGCAAACTGAGCAGCAGTCTTCTCTGCATTCTCAATTGCCTCCTGCATCATCTTCGGCTTCATCTCGCGGAAAGCCACATACTCGTACTTCACCGGATTCTCGTAGCCACCATCCACGATGGCCACACCTTTCTGAAGCAGGTCACCCTGCCGGGCGATGATACCACGAACCACCTTCACATTCCGGGAAGTCACGGTGATGATCGACGTGATGTTGTAACGGTAAGGCTGACGGTTTTCGCCATATCGCTCAGCATTGAGGTCGATGACCACAGGGGCATTGACATTGATTTCATTTGCCTTCACTCCATTTGCCAGCAGGAACTGGCGGATGGTGCTGGTGGTAGCGTTGATCTTCTTATAGAGCTGCGGCAAGTCGTTGCCAATCTCCTTGGAAACGATAGGCCATGTCACCTTATCAGCCTCAACTTCCTTTTCTGCCAATCCTTTCACCACCACTTTGCGGTCTTTGGCAATCACACTTTCAAGTCCAGACTTGACACAAAATCCAAGCACGATAATGCCTATGGCTAAGATCACTGCTTGCTTGATACCCGTATTGACATTCATAATAAGTCCTCCATTTATTAAGTTTAAAATGCTTACGAGGACAAAGATAAGCAAAAAGATGATAGCAGCCATCTTTTTTAATCTTTTTTATGTTCTAATCTTAACCAGGCAAGAAAGATATGTTAAATCTTCTATACAAACGATACAACCTATTGATTTTTTCACTATCTTTATCCCGTTAAAATGATGTATAACCTCTAAAACCACAACATCATGAAGATAGGTATTCCAAAAGAAATCAAGAATAATGAGAATCGTGTGGGAATGACTCCTGCTGGTGTAGCTGAATTCATTCGACATGGACACGAAGTGATGGTGCAGCATACCGCTGGCGAGAACAGTGGTTTTGCTGATGAAGAGTATGTGAAGGTAGGAGCCAGAATCCTGCCCGACATCCAGAGTGTGTATCGCGAGGCTGAGATGATTATCAAGGTGAAGGAACCTATCGCCGAGGAATATCCACTCATCCATCAGGATCAGCTTGTTTTTACTTACTTCCATTTTGCCTGCGACAGAGAGCTCACCGATGCCATGATCAAGAGTGGTGCTGTCTGCCTGGCTTACGAGACGGTAGAAACCGACAACCATCATCTGCCACTGCTCATTCCGATGAGTGAGGTAGCAGGAAGAATGGCGATTATCAATGGTGCCTACTATCTGCAGAAGACCAAGGGCGGCAAGGGTAAGCTGATCAGCGGTGTGCCGGGCGTGAACCGTGCGAAGGTTCTCGTTCTGGGCGGTGGAACCGTGGGAGAAGCTGCAGCAAGAATGGCAACAGGCCTAGGCGCTGATGTGTGGATTACCGACATCAGTCTGCCTCGTCTTCGCCAGTTGGAGATGGAATTGCCGATCAATGCGCACACCCTCTATTCCAACGAGCACAATATCCGGAAGGAATTGCCAGATGTTGACATCGTAGTAGGCAGTGTACTCGTTCCGGGTGACAAGGCTCCGCACCTGATTACCAGGGACATGCTGAAGTTGATGGAACCTGGCACCGTACTGGTGGATGTGGCTATCGACCAGGGAGGATGCTTCGAGACCTCTCATCCAACCACCCATTCCGATCCGACATTCATGGTAGATGGCATTGTGCATTATGCCGTAGCCAACATTCCGGGAGCCGTGCCTCATACCTCTACCATCGCCCTGACCAATGCCACCCTGAAGTATGCCCTCGCTCTTGCCGACAAGGGATGGCGAAAGGCATGCAAGGAAGACAAGGCTTTGTATCGGGGATTGAACATCGTGAATGGCAAGGTAGTATTCAAGGCGGTTGCCGATGTCTTCGGACTGGAATACGAGGAGATGATATTATAGGAGATCGCATTATAAATTCATGAAACATAACTTTTAAGCCCTTCGATTCCGTTGGGTTTAAAAGTTATGATGTTTTTTGTGTGCCTTTCCTATGATAAAGATAGACTCGTGGGCAGCGATTCCGCAAGGGAATATTCAAAAATTTTAAAACATATTAATAACAAATGGATTACAACATGATTGGGACCGCATGGTCGTTACTACCTCCAATCGTCGCCATCGCTCTGGCGCTGAAGACGAAGGAGGTCTATTCTTCTCTTTTTATCGGTATCATTCTGGGTGCCGTTCAATATTGCATTTCGATGGGAACAGGTTTCGACGGATTCCTCGTTCATCTGACCAACCACACCGTAGGCGAAGGCGATGATGCCAAGGCATACGGTTTGATACATTGCCTTTCCGACCCTTGGAACGTGGGCATTCTGGTATTCCTGGTGGTTCTGGGCAGCATTGTTTCATTGATGAACAAGGCGGGTGGTTCTGCGGCTTTCGGCCGATGGGCTTCCAAGCACGTAAAGTCGAAGATTGGTGTGCAGGTAGCCACCATTCTGCTCGGTATTCTGATATTCATCGATGATTACTTCAACTGCCTTACCGTGGGTTCGGTGATGCGCCCTATCGCAGTTCGCAATGGCGTAACCAAGGAGAAACTGGCTTATCTCATCGACTCCACAGCAGCTCCTGTCTGCATCATCTCCCCAATCTCCAGTTGGGCAGCAGCAGTATCGGGCTTCGTATCGGGAGGCGAGAATGGACTGGCACTTTTCTGCAAGGCGATACCCTACAATTTCTACGCATTCTTCACCATCCTCTTTATGTTTGGCATCGTGATCATGGGCTTCGACTTCAAGGCGATGAGCAAGTATGATGCAAGACTGAAGGAATGGTATGAGCGCACCAACGGAGGAAAGCTCGACGAGGTGAGCGATACCAAGCTGCAGATCGTTGAGCATGGTGTGGGAGCGAAGCAGGAAGAATCATCCAAGAGCAAAGGATCTGTGAGCGATCTTGTGATTCCAATCATTATGTTGATTATCTTCTGTATGGCAGGTATGGTTTATTCGGGAGGTTTCTTCGATGCCAGCAATGCCAACTATATGAACTTCGTTGACTCCTTTGCAGGCAGCAATGCCTCTATCGGTTTGGTGCTTGGTTCATTGGCAGCCCTGATTCTGACCATTCTGATGTTTACGGTTCGCAAGACCTTGCCATTCGATGAAGCGATGAGTAGTCTGATCAAGGGATTCGAGGCGATGGTACCAGCCATTCTGATTCTTACCCTGGCATGGACCCTGAAGAGTATGACTGACTCGCTGGGGGCAGCAGAATATGTATCCACCGTAGTGGCAAGCAGCGCTTCTGAACTCCAGATGCTCCTGCCAGCCATCATCTTCCTGGTTGCAGCCTTCCTGGCATTTGCCACAGGTACATCCTGGGGAACCTTCGGTATTCTGATTCCTATCTGTATCGCCGTCTTCCCAGCTGCCGACCCATTGCGTATCATCTCTATCTCTGCCTGCATGGCTGGTGCTGTCTGTGGCGACCACATCTCACCTATCAGCGATACCACCATTATGGCGAGTGCCGGAGCCGAGTGCAAGCATGTACACCATGTTTCATCTCAGTTGCCATACGCGATTACAGTAGCTGCTGTAAGCTTCCTGACATTCATCGTGGCAGGTTTCACCCATACGCTGGGAATGGTAACAAGTGCCATCATTTCGTGGATATTCGGTATGGCGATGCTTGGTTTTGCTTTATTTTATCTAAATAATAGGTCGAAAGTAAAATAATCCTTAATTTTCTTGCATAATTAGAAACTTTTCAATATCTTTGCAAAAGAAAAATAATAAAGAACATATTAATAACGTAATACAGAATACATTATGAAGGAATTAAAAGGAACTAAGACAGAGAAGAACCTCCAGGAGGCATTCGCTGGTGAGTCACAGGCTCGTAACAAATATACATATTTTGCAAGTAAGGCTAAGAAGGACGGTTATGTTCAGATAGCTAACATCTTTGAAGAGACAGCTGCCAACGAGAAGGAGCACGCTAAGTTGTGGTTCAAGTACCTGGAGGGCGGTGCTATTCAGGATACAGAGAAGAACCTGGAGGCTGCTGCCAATGGTGAGCACGACGAGTGGACTGATATGTATCCACGCATGGCAAAGGAAGCTCGCGAGGAAGGATTCGAGGAGATTGCAATCAAGTTTGAAATGGTGGCTGAAATCGAGAAGCACCACGAGGAGCGTTATCGCAAGCTCTTGAAGAACGTGCAGGACAAGCTCGTCTTCTCTCGTGACGGCGACTGCATCTGGCAGTGCTCTAACTGCGGTCATATCGTAGTAGGCAAGCAGGCTCCAGAGGTTTGCCCAGTCTGCAACCACCCACAGAGCTACTTCCAGATTGAGGCTCAGAACTACTAAGATTCTATTACAGGAAATTGAACGATAGGATAGGATTATAACATAAAACTATCATATAGGAGACTTCCTATAGAACCAGATAAAAATCCCCTGATGCAATGAGATATGCATCAGGGGATTTTCTTTTACCACCGTTTGATATCAGCTTTTGCCTCTATCTTTTTCTCGATGTTATCAGGAAGTTTGGAGAAGAAATCATAGCCGGTGATACGCTCCACCTCATCTACCGAGTTGACAAAGTCCTTCTTCTGCAAACCGGTAGCTCCCTGGTTGCGACAGATAAAGCCGATGGCTTGCGGATTCTTGCCGGTGCGGAGGATAACCTTGAAGAAAGCATCAGGCACCACCACCTTATTCTTACCCAGTTTGCGATGCTGCTTATTCAGGAATATCGGACCGCAGACAATATAGACCCTACCATATTTCTTAGCCCAGGTACGGCATTGCTGTTCGATACTATTCCAGATTCCTGCATTCAGAGCATGGGTCTGAGGACACATATTTGTCATCAGGAAGCACTCGTCCATAGCCTTCTGGTTCCACTTGTTATCGCCAGCCGGACAGAGATGACCTCTATCATAACCGCTGTTGTAGTAATCTGCCTTTGTTCCCTTAGGAGATGGCATATCCATATCATCCTCAAAGTCGCCACGCTTCAACTTTCCTGAAGCATGAGCACGGGTCAAGGTCCATGCCACCCAGTTAGGCTGGCGGGTATCGTGATTGTATGATACGGTATAGGCAAAACGCTTTCTGATGGTTTGCGATACCTTTTTCTTTGAAACCGGGATTTCCATTCCCGGTGCATCCCCCTGGGCAGCTGGCAACATAGAGGACGACAAGCCAAAAGTAGAGAGCAGTGCGATGGCTCCAGCCAACATCCATCCTCTCATTTTCTTATTGAATTGAATCATCTTTATTTTATATGAAGAGATTATTATGTATTTTTATAAAGAGATCATTATGTACTTATCCTATTCTGCAGGATTAATCTTTTCCAGCATGATTTCTATCAGTCTCGGAACCCCATAGTCTTCTATCTCACTTTCCTTGATCCAGACGTAATCATCTGGGAGTGGAGGACGGTTTTCTGTTTCCAGTAGATAGAAGTCGGCAAGAAGGATGCGATGAGTCAGTACGTGCTTGACATCTTTTGCCAGCAAAATCGGATTCTTCACGAAAGAAGGCAGTTCCTTGACATCGGAAACATTATAAGGCTCCCATAATCCCTGCCAGATATCTCCTTCTCCACGGCGATGGATGGCAACCATCGGTTCGGATTTTCCTATACCATCCGCTGCCGAAGATTTACACCTTATATATATATAGGAGAGATGGCGGGTCTTCACCTTCACGGTCTTGTTCTTGACGGGCAGTTCCTCTACCCTACCGCAACGCAAAGCCTCGCAGGTTTCTGCAAGCGGACAGAGCAGACACTTCGGAGACTGGGGGGTGCATTGAATCGCACCGAAATCCATCATTCCCTGATTATAGGATGCCGCATCGGAGGCAGGCAAGAGCGATTGAGCCAAAGCAGCAAACTCCTTTTTCCCCTGAGTTGAGTTGATGGGAGTATCGATGCCGAAATATCGGGAAAGCACCCGATAGACATTGCCATCAACCACAGCTGCCGGAATATCGAAAGCGAAAGAGCCGATGGCTGCAGCGGTATAATCACCTACTCCCTTCAGGGATTTGATGCCTTCGAGGGTATTGGGAAAATCACCGAGAGCCACAATCTGCTTGGCAGCAGTATGAAGATTGCGGGCACGGGAGTAATACCCCAAGCCCTGCCAGAGTTTCAATACATCATCCTCGCTGGCTGCAGCCAGGTCTTCTACCTTGGGATAGGTCTGCACGAACCGTTCCCAATATTCCCAACCTTGGGCAATGCGGGTTTGCTGAAGGATGATTTCGCTCAGCCAGATGGCATAAGGATCCCTGGTTTCGCGCCAAGGCAGGTCTCTGCCGTTCTCACGAAACCAACGGATTATTTCTGTTGAAAAAAAAGAGTTATTAATCATTATTATGCTTTTGCCCTTTCAGGGCGTTACTTTCTTGCTTCGGTCCTTTTAGCGGATTGCAAATCCGCAATAGTTACCCATACGGCGGCGGATTGCAAATCCGCCGAAACTGTTCTAAGTAACTACTGCTCCGGATATTGCTCGTAAATTTTCAGGCCGAATTCATTGGCAAGCGCATAGGCATGCTCCATGATGTCGGCAAGGATATGCTCGTAATTAACCCATACCTTATCCTTGATGAAGAAATAGAACTCGATAGGAAGACCGCACTGGGTTGCCTCCATGTGGCGAACCATCAAGGTGAGTTCCGTATTTACCTCAGGGCGTTGACGCAGATATTTCTCCATGAATCTACGATAAAGCTGGAGATTGGTTGGAGCCAGGGCTGCAGGATTCTTCAAATCCTCAATATCCTTTCCTTCCTGAATATCCTTTTCTATCGCCTTCTGAAGAGATTCCTTCAACTTAAAGGAATCCTCTGTGGCGAAATGCTTGGCAAGCAAGGTCTGCTTCAAGGTCTCATCCACCAATCGGATGCTACGGAAATCAAAATAAACGATTCGCTTTACTCTTCTTCCCCCACTCTTCTGCATTCCAATCCAGTTCTGGAACGAACCATTCACCAGGGTAGCTGGCGAGATAGTAACGATGGTATTATCAAAATTACGCACCTTTACGGTGGTTAGTGACATATCCTCTACGATACCATTGGCATCTACCGACTTCACGGTAATCCAATCACCCTTGTGCAGCATATCATTACTGGTGAGTCGCACACCGGCAGCCAGACCGAGGATGGTATCCTTGAAAACCAACATCAAGACAGCCGAAGTAGCACCCAAGCCGGCAAACAAGGTCATCGGACTCTTACCCAGCAGGATGGCTACCACTACCACTCCAGCCACAAAGAGCATCAAAACCCTGAGTACACCGCAGAAGGTATGGAAATACTGCTGAGCCGAAGAGCGGCGCTCTCCGCTATTCTCCAATCCCTTGAAGGAACCGATGAACACCAATGCCGTGCGAACCGACATCACCACGATATAGATACCCGTAGCACGCTCCAGAATCTCCTTGAATATAGGATATTCCAGATAGATAAGCGGCATGAGCGACCATATTACCACTGCAGGCACGATATGACAGGCAGAAGTGAGCACCTTCTTATTCAGCAACACATCATCCCAGGAAACCTCCGTCTTTTCCGTAATCTTCGAGATCAACGGAACTACAATCTTACGACACAGAAAATCGCTCAGCATCGCCAGCAAGATAGCGGTGACGGTGAGCAGGATATGACGAAGCATAGGCACGTAATCACCAGTGACACCTGCCCACGTTATCATTTCATCTACAAATCTACGAATTTCTTCCATAAACTTCTAACTTAATTATGGTTGGCAGAGCAGGTTACAAACCTTGTCTGCAAAATGTCTGGCATTGCTGCCATGCATGATTCCATTATTGATGATAGAGAAGCAAAGCTCATGTCCATTGGCTGCCGTACAATAGCCAGCCAGCGAGATGATACCGGTCAGGGTACCCGTCTTTGCCTTGACATTGCCGTGGACACTGCCGCTTTTCATACGCTTCTTCAGGGTTCCATCCACACCTGCTATAGGCAAGGAATGAATCAGATGCTGCTTGATGTTATCGTTGCGGAAAGCATAACGGAGCATCATCACCTCCAGCTCGGCACTGAGATAGTTGTAGAGCGACAAGCCAGAACCATCTGCCAGTCTGTAGCGGGAAGCATCCAGTCCCAGCTTATTGATCAACTGCCGTTCCACGTTGCGGGCACTCTTGGCACTTGCCGGACGGTTGCCCGTAGAAGCCGCAATCTGGTAATACATGCACTCGGCATAGAGATTGTCACTCTCCTTCATCATCTTATGCAGTACCTGGTCCATGGTATGGAAACGGGTACAGATGGTAAAGGCATTGGCAGGACAGGTCTTGGAAGAGGCATACATCTCCTCATATTCGATGCCTGCATCCTTCAACTTAGCCAGGAAACGGTCCATGAAGATGTCCTTGCGGGAGAACACCAATGGCGAAAGTACCGGATTATCATCATCCCAGCACCAACCTTCGCCCAGCAATGCCGCATCCTTCATCGAACGGTCGGCATATACATTACCCCGAATGGTATCCACACCCATATCCTTGAGACTGTTGACAAATGCCGTCAGGTCATCACTGTTGAAACGGGGATCCATACCTCCCACACAGTAAACATCACCCGTCAGCACACCGTCCTCGATGGTTCCGGTATATTTCAACTGAGTCTTGAACTGATAGGAACCACCCAACTTGTCAAGTGCGGTGATGGCAGTCAAGAGCTTCATCGTACTTGCCGGGCGCATCAGCTGTCGTTCGTTGTGCTTGTAGATGCAGGAATCAGCATCCATATCCCAGACCATGATCCCCACCTGCGATGTCTCAAACATCTTACTTTCCAAGAGTTTGCCGATACCTACCTGCACCGATTCGGGCCAAGGCAGCTTCAATGTATCGGCAGCCAGGGAATCCAACATTGTGGAGTCGGTCACTTCCGTGTCGTCCTGCGGCTCCACCACTTCTCCTTCAATCACATCCTGAGCCTGCACCGGCATCGCCATGAGCGTAGCCATGATGAAGCTCATCATCATATATATAATCTTTTTCATTGTCTTTTACTAATTTCTTTCTCGAAAGCCTCTTCATTATCGGGCTGCACCGTTACCATATTATGATGTCCGTATTCTATCACCAGACAATGATCCAATCCCAGAAAGGTCTTGGCGGTATGCACGCTGATGATGTCGCATACCGGCACATTCCTGTTGGAAGAGAACCTGCCCTCGTTGATGATGAGATATTCCATCTCGTCATCTCGGTCGATAGGTTTCACCTTCTTGAATGTATAGGTGGTATTCAGAATACGCTCGATCATGCCCACAATGATGATGGCAACGAAAATGCCAATAATCGCCATCTTGACCCAGAAGAAATATCCTGCCAGGAGGGCGAAAACCACCACTCCAACACGAGCCGTCGTATTGAAGCGCTTATGAAAAGTTCTATCTGCCATATCTCGTTCTTTTATCTTTAAAATAGCGTTTTCAGCTACTATTTGATAGTCTAAAAGACTATATTACCTTAAAATTCGCTGCAAAATTACAAAAAATCCCTCTCTTATTACTCTTTTTAAAGAGAAATTAGTACTTTTGCAAACAATTAAGCATTATTAGAATAAACTCACATGGTTTATAAGTATGATTTTCTGATTATCGGCTCAGGAGTTGCCGGTATGAGTTACGCCCTGAAAGTAGCCAGAGCGCATAAAGGTAAAGTGTGTATGATCTGCAAAACCTCACTCGATGAGGCAAACACTTCATTTGCACAAGGTGGTGTGGCGTCAGTTACCAACTTGGAAGTAGATAACTTCGACAAGCACATACAGGATACAATGATCGCTGGTGATTACATCAGCGACTATCAGGCTGTGAAGCAGGTTGTCACCATGGCACCAGAGCAGATCAAGGAGCTCGTGCAGTGGGGTGTCAACTTCGACAAGCAGCAGGATGGCAAGTTCGATCTTCATCGTGAGGGCGGACACAGCGAGTTCCGCATTCTTCATCACGCTGATGATACGGGTGCTGAAATCCAGCGCGGTCTGATGGAAGCTGTGCGCAACTGCCCGGACATCGATATCAAGGAAAATCATTTCGCTGTAGAAATCATCACTCAGCACCACTTGGGTGCCCGTGTTACCCGCCGTACACCTTATATTAACTGTTACGGAGCCTACGTTCTGAATCCTGACACCCAGAAGGTGGATACCTATCTGAGCAAGGTTACTGTGATGTGTACCGGTGGATGTGGTGCCGTTTATCAGACTACCACCAACCCTGTCATCGCTACCGGTGATGGCGAGGCGATGGTTTACCGTGCCAAGGGTACGGTGGCTGATATGGAGTTCGTACAGTTCCACCCTACAGCCCTCTATCATCCTGGAGAAACCCACCCTGCATTCCTCATCACCGAGGCAATGCGTGGATACGGCGGCATCTTGCGTCTGCCTAACGGCGAGAGCTTCATGGAGAAATATGATGAGCGCCTGAGTCTGGCTCCTCGCGACATCGTGGCACGTGCCATCGATAAGGAGATGAAGATTCACGGATTGGATCATGTCTGCCTGGATGTTACCCATAAGAATCCGGAGGAGACCAAGCGTCACTTCCCTAACATCTATGCCAAGTGTCTCAGCATCGGCATCGATATTACCAAGGATTACATCCCAGTTCGTCCTGCTGCTCACTATATGTGTGGTGGTATCAAGGTAGATCTGAACGGCTGTTCAAGCATCAACCGCCTCTATGCCTTGGGCGAGTGCTCTTGCACTGGTCTGCATGGTGGCAACCGTCTTGCCAGCAACTCTCTCATCGAAGCTGTAGTTTATGCCGAGACAGCCGCCAAGCACAGTCTGGAGCATGTTGATGAATACGACTTCAATGAGAAGGTTCCTGCCTGGAACGACGAGGGTACCATGACCAACGAGGAGAAGGTTTTGATTACCCAGAGCATCAAGGAAGTAGGCGAATGCATGAGCAACTATGTAGGTATCGTTCGTAGCGACCTCCGACTGAAGCGTGCCTGGGACCGCCTCGACCTTCTTTACGAAGAGACCGAGAATCTCTTCAAGCGTGTGAAGGTAAGCAAGGATCTCTGCGAGCTCCGCAACATGATCAATGTGGGTTATCTCATTACCCGTATGGCTATCGAGCGTAAGGAGAGCCGTGGTCTTCACTATACCATCGACTACCCTGTTCACGCTTACGACAAGAAATAATGAAGAAAGAATAAGATAGAAAAAAAGCTCGAATGCATCAAACATTCGAGCTTTTTTTCTTTTCAAGAATATTCTGCCTATCTCGTCAGCGAGAACTTGATGCTCAGACCGAAATCCTGCGTGGTCGTCGGATAACTGCTGCTCGACAAGAGCGGGGTATTGGTCTGGCGATCATAGTAGAAACTCATGGTGAGCATCTTGCTCAAGGTATAATCAGCCGTGAAGCTCAGCTTCAGGGCATTGTTGCCGCTGCTGGCGCTGCTCGTCATCGTGGCTATATCACGGACGATGGCTGCCTGCTTGCGGAAACTGAAGTCGAGACGCAGGTTCAGGTCGTGATTAGGACCGTAGTTCTGGGTCTGATTCTTGCCCTTGCTTCCGTTTCTGCTGTTTTGTTGGGCACCCGTTCTTCCCTTCACCTTATGTGCCTTTGGAGCACCGAAGAGGTTGAAGTTGTTGATACGATAGCCCATACCTACCACCCAGTCTTTGCTCAGCGCCTCGTTCACCTGTACACTCGTCATACTGAGGTTCAGCACTCGGGTCTGGCGATACTCACCCTTGATAGTCATATTGTTGTTCAGCGTAACATCCATACCGAGCAATGGCGAGAATGCCTCGTTGATGCTCACCTGAGAAACATTAAACATGCTGCTAGGCGATGGATTGCCCGTAGAGGCATCCGTCACGAAGCCCAGACCATTCATATACTCCTGATAGGTACTGTAGCTGCTATAGCTGCCCACGGCAAAGATGCTCTTGTAGGCGTGGTTGATGTTCACACTCTTGAAGTGCTCGCGGAACCAAGGCAACTTGCCCAAGCCGCTATAGCGCACCGTCCAGTTTGGCAAGAGTCGGCTCAATGCCGGGAAGATGGAGAGCGAACTGCCACCCATCGAGGTATAGGCATTGAGGAAGGCAGGTATCATCACATCACCACTATACGGATTGACCGGTGTGCGGGAAGCATCATACTTGCCTCCACCCAAGGTAGAACCCGCAGGATATACCGTTCCGGCATACTGCGACTCTACCCGCTGGCGGAAACCATCGAGCGAGTTGACAAACTTCTCGAAAGTCTTGCTGCGATAACCACTGTTGGCATTTCCGATGCCCTCGAAAGCCGAACTCAGCGAGATGGTAGTCATCTGAAAAGTTCCGCTCTGGGTGGTCGGTGTACCCTCATACATATATTGTATGCTCTTTTGCGTGGTCATGGTGCGGGTGGCAGAAAGGTCTATCTTGAAATCCCTGACAGGTTCCAGGGTGGCACGCAACTGCAGGTTCTCGGTCTTGCTGGTAGTAGCCGGCGTAGCAATCGAGTCGTTGCAGAGCAGCCAGTCGTTGTCTCTTGCCTTTCCGATATAGCTGTCATCCACCAGTCCAAAGGCGAAATCCAGTCCCGGCGCCATCGTTCCCACTTTCTTCTGTCCGAAGGCATCACCCACGTTAGGAGTAAAGCCCGGCAGAAGCATCTGATAGTTGTTGCGGTAGGTGAAGCTCACCTTGCGCAGCATCATTGCCAGTCGGGCTGCCGTCTGGGCTGTCCGATACCATTTTTCGTTATCGAGCGGCTCTTTCGGCATCACCGTAATCTTCAGCTTCATCATGCTATCCACCTTCGACTTGATACGGATCTGGTTGTTATCCACCTTTTTGTATTTCAGATGATACACCTTTCCATCCTCCGTCTTAGCTGAAATGATGAGTCGCTTGCTGTTCTTGCCATGTCTGATGAGCAGGGTAGTATCCGGCAGGAGGGTGATTTCCTTCTCGAAAGCCTTCCTGTTTTTCGGAAGCGCCTTTGCCAGATCTACCTGATTCTTCTGCCCATTCTTCTGCATATCGTTCTTCTGCTGGGCATTCTTCAGCAAAGCCTGCTTCCGCCTGGCTTCCTTCTCCTTTTTCTTCCTCTCTATCTCACTCCTGCTTATCGAGCGGTTGAATCGGTCATTCGCCTTCTTGAGGAATGGGATGTGGTTGTAGAGGCGCACCAGATCGAAGCTTCCGTTAACCGTCAGCTCGCGCTGGGTGTTGATGGTGTTGCCATACGAGTTGCCGTTCTCATCCTCCGTACCTCGCTCCCAAGTATAGTTGGCGTTGTAGGAGGCATCGGTATTCACCCAGTCGAAGACTGGCAGCAGATGGATAGGCAACTTATAGGATGCCGTGAAGTTCTGACTATAGTCGAGCGGCGTACCCCAGCTCTTCACACTCTGCCATACCGAACTCCGATACACCGAATCCTTCCAGGCATGATACTGGTCGGCATAGAGATCAGCATTCACATCCGGATAAGGCACATCTACCTGTGCATGGGTGGCACTCTGGAAGTTCATGTGCAGGTTCTTGGTCAGATCCCAGCGCAGAGAGAACTCGCGGTTCCAGAGGAACTGGTCGCTCACGGTGAGCGGCAGCTGCGAATTGAGCGTACTCTCCATATCGCGTTCCTGCAGCTCATAAGTCTCGTGCGTCATCTCCGTATTGAAGGCGATGTTCTGTGGCAACCAGTTTAATCCGAATCGCTTCAGAATGTCGAGCCACTTGCTCTTGTTCTTCCACTTCTTGAAAGGTTCCCACGCCTTATAGATTGGTGTCCAGGAATAATCCAGGGCTCCGCGCCAGTTGTCCCGATTCTCGAAGACCGTGGTCTCACCCGTGGTATGCTGATGGGCATGACTGTAGGTAAACGAGAAGTTGGCTGGATCGTAAGGCATCGGATGACGTCGGGTGGCGATACCTACCCGGGCATTGGATATCGAGAAGTTGGTCTGGGTGACTTTGGTCACGGCGATGTTCTCGATAGAATCCCGCTCAGCCTTCGAACCGGCGGCATCCAGCGCATCCTTCAGTTCCATATCCGTATCCAGTGGATTGTATTTCGGAGAAGTCTTCTCCTTCGTTACACTATAATATAAAGGTATGCTTACCTTCGCCTTGTCGGGGAAGAACTTACCCATCTCCAACGAGGTGGTCACGCTATAGGCACCATAATTATCGGTACTGCGGCTAGCCACACCGTCTTCCAGACCGCCGAAGCCTTCGCTCATATAGCGGCCGGTGGCATTCACGCTACCCAGGTCGGAGAGCTGCACGTTCAGATTGGCATTGGCTGCCCATCCTCCCTTGTTGTTATGCTCCAGAAGTCGGAGCTCGTTGACCCAGACTTCTCCACTCTTCACCTCATCCGAATTGTTTCTCACACCTATCATCAGCGTCTTTACCTCGCCCAGGCTTGGATTGCCCACGATGGTGATCCGGTTGCTCGGATGTTCAGCATCCATCATCATATAAGGTGCCATATAGGAAGCCATGCCAGCAGCCTTCGCCTTGTTGCGCTCCTTCTTGAGGCTGGTAAATACGCTCAAGTTTACATTGAGCATATTCTCCTCCGGCCAGACCAGCTTTCTGTCGGCAGAACTGTTGCGGTTATAATTGTTGCGAGGTTCGGTCAGCTTGAGCGGAATCTCATACTCATAGTAATTGTTCTTATAGTCGCTGCCCAGACGGATGAAGACCGCCAGCTGGTCGTTCTTCAGATTGGTGGCGTTCTGCTCCAGGGCATTGGCATGGGTAAACATCTGGATGCGCTTGTACTGGCGGAGATCGAGGGTAGAGTTCTTATATACCGCCTTTGCCTCGCCATGGGTCAGATCCTTCACCACCATACTCAGCGCCTGCTCGTTTGCCTCGACAAGCTGTGGCTGCGATGGGTCCTGCTCGCGGCTGATACCCGGAGGAAGCACATAGTTGACCGGTGTCTTCTCGGCGTTTTCCTCCAGACTGACGGCACTCGCCTCCAAGGTTCCGCCACTGGCTGCACCCAACGGCTGGTCGTAGGTACGCCACTTGCTGTGTACCAGGTCGAGCGTACCGAAACGGAGCACGATAGGCTTCCTGAAGTTGGTGAGGAACATTCGCATGAAGCGGATGCTGGAGAAATCGTTGATGTTTCCCTGGCGCTTCTCAAACTCATCCACAGGAATGCGGAACTGATACCAGGTAACCGTGGATTTCGTGTTGTCTCGCCAAGTCTGGGTGTATTCGCGCTTATCCACGATGAAGTTGCTGCCCACCACGAGATCTTCCGGACGGATGCTGACGTGATACTGGAAATACTTCTCGTATTCGTTCAGCGTATAGTCCTGGTTGATGTCCTCCACATCCGGTGTCGATTTATAGGAGGTATCATAACTCTCGGTACGGCTTTCGCTGTCAGGCGAATTGCCCTGAGGGTTGTTGATGTACTTGTATCGGTGAAGGATGGGCGCACGCATCTCATCCCAGTCAGATCCTCTGAAATAGTGATAGTTATCCCGGGCTGGGTCGGCAAAGATACTGTCGAACACCGCCTGGTTCACCTTTCCCTGTATCTGGTTGAGATAGGCACTCTTGTAGAATTCCTGCTCTTCGGCATCGGTCAGACCATTGAATCCCACATCCTGCAGGGCACGGCTGCCGCTCGTGGTGGCAAATGCGTATGTCACGGTGCTCTGCGTAGGAATCTTACCCCACTGCGTATAGGTGAAGCTGTTGCTGCCATCCACCGGCATTCCGCTCTCATAAAACTTCTTGCCATCCCGCAGGATATCCTCGCTCACCTCGCCCAGGTTGATGTAGAAGTCACCGCCATAGTCGGCTGCATCCGATTGCTCTCGGGAATAGATGAACGGATCGAGCATCCAGAACTCGATATACTCCACGTTTGCCTGCTCAAAATCGTTGGTATCCAGCTTGCGCATCATTCCACCCCAGTTGCGGGACGGATTGGCAAGGGTACCATCCGACTGCAGATCGGATACGTTGAAGTTGTAAGGTCCCGGCTCCGATGGATAGTAAGCCAGATTGAGAACACTCAGGGTGCTGGTGGCTCCCTGATAGGTGCTCTGCTGGCGCAGAGGGAAAAGCTCCTTTACATACACCTCTCTGACATAGTGGTTGCTCAACTGCTTGAGGTCGCTCTTGATATGACCCGGAGTGAGCGAACTGCCCCGTCGGGTGAAGAGCGGATCGATGGTGTACCAGGCAAGGCGGGAACGATGGTAACCGCTGGTCAACCCCGTCTTGTCATTGTAATCATCCTTGAAGTTGAGCGACGGCACACTGGAGATAACCCACGAAGTAGGAGTCATCACGTCGATGGTTCCCTTGGTATTCTCGAAGTCATCAATATACGAAGCATTGTCCTGCACTCCTCCTGCCTCGCCCGTCAGAAGCTGGGCAAACTCACTCTTGAAGGAGATGTAGGAAGGTTGGGTGAGATGCAGGAACGGTATCTTGTCGAGCATGTTGGTAAGCCATTGGCTCTCCTTCTTCCAGTTCAGGTTGATGCCCCAGAGCGTATTCTTCAGCGGTTCGCTGCCCATCGCCACCTTGTTGGTGAGCGCCTGTTCCGAGAGATGCTGCAAGGTTCCGCTGATCTGGAAATTCCTGGAGAATTCATACTCCCAGTTGAATCCTACCATCGTCTTTCTCATCTGTCCGTAATCGGTATTGCTCTCCAGGGAGACGTTGACCGCCGTACCGGCATCGATGATGCTCTGGTTGAGGATGGTCACCTCTCCGGCATTATAATCCACCGAGTAGTCGGTACCCTCCTTCAGGGTAACGCCACCTGCCGTCACCACTACCGAACCCTGCGGCACATTGTAGGCATCGAGGGAGATGACATTGGCTGCCGAACCCTTGAACTGTCCCACGATGAGATACTTATTCTTTTCGGCTATCTGCTTGGCGATGGTCTTCGTACTGTCATAGAGTTCGGTGAAGGCATACTTCTCAGCCTGCTCCTCAGACACGCCCTTCTTGACGAGATAATCCTGCATATAACTGCCGAACGGTTCCACCTTCGGCATGAACACGCGACCATTCGATACAGTATAGCCCTCTATATAATCGAAGTAGCCATTGCTGCGCGCCTTGTTGTTGTTATCGAGTCGGTCGGCACCCAGCACACGGATGATAGGCTGGTTCTTCACCTGCGTTTCCGGAATATAGTTGACATAGACACCCGTTGTATCACTCTGATATTTCACATCGAGGCGGAACTTATCCTTTTCCACCTGCGAAGAGAGATAATATACGTTCTTCATCATCAGGTCCCAGTTGCCCTGCTGTGGATTGCAACTGGTATTCTTCAGCGACTTCACGAAGAGAGCCTGCTTGGTATCGGTGATATCCGAGGCAAACTCGCCCACCTGATAGGTCACTCCGCCATAGGTATATTCGTATGCCACGGCAAGAACCTGGTCGGTCTGAAGAACAGACTTCAGCGAAACATATCCCATCGCCTGGTTCACGGTATATTCAGAGGAATTGAGCAGACGGGCACTCTCCAGCTTCTCGAAATCGCTTCCGCCTATCAGTCCGCCACCTTCCAGAACAGAGGCTGTCTCGTTGATGTCACGGGCAGCGGCAAACTGACCTGTCATCGATGCATACTCGGTATTGGCATTGTTAGCCGGCACCATCGTTCCTCCTGCCCCCCACATCGGGTTGCTCACCTTTTCGTTTTCACCCAGGTCGGTCAGGGCGATGATGTTTCGGGTATTCGTGGTGGTTCCCGTCTTGTTGGTTACCCAGATTTCCACACGGTTGATGGTGATACCCGTCAGCAGATTCGGCAGTTTCTGCATCCAGGCATCATAATGACTGCGGAAATAATGAGAGAGGAAGAAGTGACGGTTTTCCTCGTAATCTGCCACATTAAGCTCGAAGGGAGTAAGCTGCACGCCCCCCCGGCTCGATACACTCTTGGAAGCCGACTTCTTCTGCGAGAACACCGTCTGCAGCTTGAGCTTGCCAAACTGCATATCGGTTCTTACACCAAAAAGACTGCTGGCGCCCTTGATGAGCGAGGAGTTGCTGGGAAAGGATACATTACCCGCCTCAACCAGCTTGATAATCTCATCTTCCTTGCCATCATACTTCAGCTTCATGTTCTGGGCATCGTAGTCGAAGGTGGCATCGGTGTTGTAATTCAGGTTGAGATTCATCTTATCGCCTACCTTTCCATTCACGTTGAGATTGATCTTCTCATCAAAGTTCATCATCGTGGTCTTGCGGTTGCGAATAGGCAGCGACGGGTTGTCGATATTCTTCTTGTTGATACCAAACTTCAGTTCGGCAGTACCCTGGGTCTTGACACGGATTCCACCGGGACCGAAGATTTTCTCAGCAGGTCCCAGATCGAAGTGCATATCAGAGAAATCGAACTTCTCCTTGCCCTTCGCCTGATAGATTTCATCGTTCTTCTGGCGATAGAAGGCATTGCGCTCGTTCTGTTCCGTCCATTTCATATATTCATCCGGAGTGAGCATGATGGGAGCCGAAAGCCAGGTATTGCCCATCCGGTTGCCGATGACATAACGGTTGAGGGTATCATTGTAGATGACCTGATACCGGAGGGCATCAGGACGCTTGAGGTCGAGCGGACTCTGGTAGAGATCGCTCAGGGAATAAGGTTGGGTAAGCTGGATTTTCCAACGGGGATGCAGCAGGGAATCAGGAATCGTATCCTCATCTACCTGAATGGGCTGGTGCCTTGGAAGCTTCTTATCTTGCTGTTTGTTTTCCTGGTTATCTTCCTGTTTATCTTGCTGCGGAAAAGGCAAAGCGAGGGCATAGCCGAAGGTTGCCACCATCAGCCAAGCCATCAAAAAATAAAAGATTCTTTGCCCCTTCATAAAGTTACTGGATTTACTTCAGCCTGAAGTGATATAATTTACTTCTGCCAGAAGTTACTTAATTTACTTCAATCTGAAGTTACTTAATTTGCTTCAAGGCAAGCTTTACAACCTGCTCCACCGGCAGGTCTGGCTGCGCCTTCAGGATATCCACTACTACCTTGGCTGAAGGTGCCGGTGAGAAACCGAGCATGGTGAGGGCACTGACAGCCTCATCCTTGATATCATTGTTCACCATCACCACATTACCGCCATTAGCCGGCAGCTCATCGGCGATGCCCAAACTCACGATCTTATCCTTCAGGTCGATGATGATACGCTGGGCGGTCTTCAATCCGATACCCTTCACGGTCTTCAGCATCTTGTCGTTGCCAGTAGAAATCACATTGCAGAGTTCGCTTGGCGACATCGACGAGAGAATCATTCTCGCCGTATTGCCTCCCACACCCGATACGGTGATGAGCTGGCGATAGAGTTCGCGCTCCTGCTTGGAGGCGAAACCGAAAAGGGTGAAAGAGTCATCTCTTCCACCTGCCACCAAAACCTCATGCACGTAGAGTTTTACTTCCTGCTTGCCCTGAATGGCAGTATAGGTATTGAGCGAAATATTGAGTCCGTAACCCACTCCTGCTGTCTCTACTACTGCCATTGCCGGGGTCAGTTCGGTCAGATCGCCATGAATATATTCTATCATTTTTATTTTCTCCTTACTATTTAAACACTTGGTTATACCTCTTTCATAAATTAATTATAATAATATGAACGCACGGAATAGGGATTTATTGTATCCGGCATTGGATTATATTACTCACGCCCCTATAAGAAAAAGCCTTTATCCCCTATGGAAATTGTCTTTAAGACTAGAAGAAAGTTCCGTTCATAAGTTTTGAACGTACATTCAAAACTTATGAACGGAGAATTCTATTAGGTACAGAAACAATTTCCTTTAAAGGTAGAAAGTAATTCCTTTAAGGGAATAATTATTTTCCCTTAAGGGTAGAAACAATTTTCCTTAAGGGTAGAAACAATTTCCCTTAAGGGTAGAAACGAATTCGACCTGTACGGTTGAAATTACCCTATACGCCCTGAAAGGGCAGAAGCTCTTAGCCCAGGGCATCGCCCTGGGTAATTATGAACGCACCCCCGACGCCCTGTAAGGGCAAAAGCTTTAAAGAATAAGGCTATCTCTTAAATCCCTGAAATCACGAAACTGTAAGGAATCTCTTCCAGAACCCTTACAATTCCCCCGTCATTCTACCTAGAAACTATGATTTTATTACCTTTTGCAAGTTTTATGAGTTAAAAATCTATTAAAACGTCACGTATTTCAAGAAAAAGCTATACTTTTGCAACCGGAAATAGATATCTAGAAGGAATTATCCAAAATAAACAACAATATAAAAGAAATAAATACATCAAATGAAAAAGTTTAGAGCAGCCGTAGTAGGTTACGGCAACATCGGTAAGTTTACAGTAGAAGCTCTCGAAGCAGCTCCTGATTTCGAGATCGCAGGTATCGTTCGTCGCCAGGGTGCTAAGGACAAACCAGCTGAGTTGGCTAACTATGAGGTAGTAGATGACATCACCAAGTTGAAGGATGTGGATGTTGCTATCCTCGCAACTCCTACCCGTTCTTGCCCTGAGTATGCAGAGAAGATCGTTGCACTCGGCATCAACACCGTAGATAGCTACGATATCCATACAGGTATTCTTGATTACCGCACCAAGCAGATGGAGAACTGCAAGAAGGCTGGCAAGGTGAGCGTTATCTCTGCCGGTTGGGATCCAGGTTCAGACTCTATCGTACGTGTATTGATGGAAAGTCTGGCTCCAAAGGGATTGACCTATACCAACTTCGGTCCTGGTATGAGCATGGGACACTCTGTTTGCGTTCGTGGCAAGAAGGGTGTCAAGGAAGCACTCTCTGTTACTATCCCATTGGGCGAGGGTATCCACCGCCGCATGGTATATGTAGAGCTTGAGGAAGGTGCAAAGCTTGAGGATGTTACTGCAGAGATCAAGGCAGATCCATACTTCGCTCACGACGAGACTCACGTATTCGCCGTAGCATCAGTAGATGATGTAAAGGATATGGGTCATGGTGTGAACCTCGTTCGCAAGGGTGTATCTGGCAAGACTCAGAACCAGCGCTTCGAGTTCAACATGAGCATCAACAACCCTGCCCTCACCGCTCAGGTTCTGGTTAACGTGGCTCGCGCTTCATTCCGTCTCCAGCCAGGTTGCTACACCATGCCAGAGATTCCTGTCATCGACATGTTGCCAGGTACCCGTGAGGAAGTCGTTGCAACACTCGTGTAAGACTTTGAACTTTGAGGTTTGAACATTGAACTTTATGATTAGTTTAACTGGTTCAGATTCAAAGTTTAGCAAATAATAAAGGCTCGCAAGAAATTTCGATTTCCTGCGAGCCTTTTCCATTCAACTAAAACCACTTATAATAACCCTGTCATATACAATGGCAAATAAGTAATCCCCTCCTCTACTTTCAAATCAGCCGTATGCAAAACATACGGAGTGGCCAGATAACTATCATATTTAGCGATGCACTTTTTAAGAGAAGTGAGCGTGTATCTATTAGTTGACTTCACTTCTATCGGTGAAATATTATGCTTTGACGTTATTGTATCTTTGGCTATCAGGAAATCCAGTTCCATCCTTTCTTTGGCATCATCCTTACTATATTTGGAAAAGAAATACAGCTTATGCCCTGCCGAACGTAACATCTGAGCAACAATATTCTCAACTATCATTCCGCCATTGAACTCCAGTTTATCTACCAGAAGCTTGTTATATAAGTTTTCAGATACTATCGTATTTTCATTGAAAGCATGACTGATGAGCAAACCCGTATCAGCCATATAGCATTTCAATGTCGTATCATCGGTATTCATTCCAAGACCGATGCTTGGCTCTGTCGTATTATAGGCCATATTGACTATCATGGCATCTGCCAGCCAAAAGAAAGCCGTTTCATAATCCCGCATTCTCGCCCCTTCTGTAAGTGCTTTCAACATAAATTTCTTCTCATGTTTTTGAAGTTGAGAAGGAATTGTATCAAAAATCTGGGTAACTTTAAATACATAAGTTGAAGCATACTTTTGAATATCATTACGATATAAGGTAAGAATTTGTCGCTTCACACGATCCACCTTATTGAAATCTCGAGTTTCTACAAATTTAGCTACAGCCTGTGGCATTCCTCCAACAATAAGATACTGTCTGAAATAGTCCATTGCCATGCGATGCATCATCTGTCCCATCTCATGCTTTTTCTGAAAGTTCATTCGTATAAGCGGCATCAAGGTTTCATTGTTCAATGCCCACAAGAACTCCTCGAAATCCATAGGATACATCAATATTTCTTCCTCCTCAGAAGGAATCATAATATCCTCAACGTTCTTTTTGATAGAAACAAGCGAACCAGTCTCGATATAATCGTAGCGTCCATCTTCAACCAGATACTTGATAGCAGTACGAGCCCGAGGATACAATTGCACTTCATCAAAGATAATAACCGATTCTCTTGGATATAGAGGTGTATTGGTGAAACTGCTCAAATACATAAAGAATGTATCCAAGTCATCCAGGTAGGTTTCGAACAAGGATTTTATGTTCTTTCCTATCTTATTGAAGTCAAGCAAAATATAACTCTTGTATTCTTCTTGAGCGAATTCCTTTACGATATAGCTCTTTCCTACTCGGCGGGCACCATTGATGAGAACAGCACTTTCTCCGTTCTGTTCTTCCTTCCATTTCTTGAGTTGATCATATACTTTTCTTCTCATAATTTACACCTATCCTAGATTAATTATATCGGATAAATACACCTATCCGCGATTAATATTTTCCGTTTCTTACACCTATCCGCGATTATCGGATAGCACAAATACACACATATCCGCGATTATCGGATGGTGCAAATATACACATATCCGCGATTATCTCCAAGGAAAAGCCAGTTTTTTAATATTTCTTAATCTTAAAAGGCTCGCAAGAAATCAAAACTTCTTGCGAGCCTTTTTTGTATCTTATGTTTTGAACTCTTTATCTCAAGACATAAGTTGAATGAATATGTTCACACGCTTTACTCTACTGTAGTTGCACCCTGTCCGGCAATCAATGGCCAACCTGGGTTCTGGTAAACTACAGATGTGGTAAGATCGGTCTGATCACCCGCTGCAGTCTGACGGAATACGCTCTGTGCGATAGGAGACAGATAGTGAGCAGGTGTAAAGTGATAACCATCAAATACCTGGTTGTTAATCTTAGAAATCTGGTATGGACGGATATAGTAGCCACTAATGGTCTTATCACTCATATTACCCTTACCTCCTTCAACATCTACGATAGCGAGGTTGGTTGTACCATCAAGCCATTTGCCCTCGTAAACAGTACCCCAGTACTTCATACCTTCAATCTGGTAACCGTTTACCTGGTCGCAAGCACGCCAGCGGATCAAGTCCTCCCAGCGAGATGCCTCACCGATGAACTCATCACGACGCTCACGACGGATGTTGTAGGTAGTAGCATCAACCAACTGACCATGAGAGTAAGCACCGAAGTCCCACTTAGCCTCCTCCTGCATGTTGGTAGCAGCGATAGTCTTGTTGTAATCAGGATCTACCTTGGCACGGGTGCGGAGAGCACGCCAGTACTTATCAGCTGTAGCGTCGATAGTATTGTTCTTCAACCAAGAAGCCTCCATGTAGTTGAGAAGAGCCTCTGTGCCACGGAATACGATGCTACCACTCTCGCCGTAGTCGTGATTGAGTCCCTGCTGGGAATCATAGTTTTTACCCTTCTTTACTGCGAAACCTGTCACCATACGAGTCTCGTTGTTGCCCTTTACTGTCCATGAGAGGTCGGTTGGAACAGCACCCTCACTGGTGTAGTTCTCGATAGATCCATCCATCTTGGTGAAGAGCTGGATGCGAGAATCGCGATTCTGCAAGGTAGCCTTCACACCCTGGTTTTCCCAAGTTGGGTCGTAGCCTGAGCCGGCAGCGTAGATAGGCAAACCATTGCGCATGAGGAATGAGTTGACGAGACCACGTGTCCAACCAGTACCACCGCCGTTGCGCTGCAACTGCATCTGCACGTTGTGGGTAACGTTAGCCTTTGCCTTATCAAAAGCACGATACATTAAAACCTCGCTATAGCCGCTCATATCCTTATCACAGAACATGGTGAAGTAAGGATTGAGACTTTTCAAACTTGCATCCTGTCCCTCTGGAGCATCCGTATTCTCTACAAGGTTGCCAACGAGCTTATCACCCAATTCCTTAGAAGACTTCATAGCCTCATCGAGGAAGTGATTGATGGAAGAATCGATGTCAAAGCCCTGGATATCCTCAGCCTTGCCTGGCCATCCTGGACCACCTGGCACAAACGCAGTACCCTTGTGATACTTCTCCCATGTAGCCTCGAAGAGGGCTGCACGTGAACGGAGCAGAAGGGCTGCATCGCGAGAGATGCGGTTCTTGCCACCAGGAGCTGATTCCTGCAGAAGACCGAGTGCCTTGTCAAGGTCGTCGAGAATCTGCTGAGCTACCTTATAACGTGGCTGGCGCTTGGAAGACGCAACGAGAGTTTCCTTGTCATCAGGAAGCGCATTGAGCACGATAGGGAAATCACCCAAAGACTGCAACTTGTCCAAATAAAGGTAAGCACGGAGGAAGTATGCCTCACCAATGTAGTGGCGTACCTGAGCCTCAGCACCACTAATCTGCTTAGCCTCGAATTTTGGCAGTACCTGATCCAGGAAATAGTTCACCGAGCGGATATTACCGAAATCCCAAGCACCACCACTCTGACCTACTTTCCAGTTTCCAGGAACCCAACGGCTAGAATAACCGGTTCCCGCCTGGTTATCGGTATCGTTATCGTAAGCAAAGGTACTCATACCATAGCTACCAGGACCAATACTTGTCAATACACCATAGAGATTCACGGTGTAGGCAGCCAGGTCGTCTGCGCTAGTAAAGAAAGACGCAGGTGTCACGTTGCTCTCAGGCTCCTTGTCAAGATAGTCATCGCAACTTGTCAGACCGAGCGTCGCGCCCAATAAGAGCATTGAAATATATTTAATTTTCATAAATTGTTTCCTTTCTATAATCTAAATGATAAGTTAGAATGTTACACTAAGACCGAATGAGAATGTCTTTGACAATGGATATGTCTTACCAATCTCACTGCCATAACCTGCTCCGATCAACTCTGGATCACCAGCCTCTGTGAAGTTAGTGATAGTAAAGAGGTTCTCACCAGATACGAAGAAGCGAAGATTCTCAATATAAGCCTTGCTTGTGATAGACTTAGGCAAGGTGTAACCGATGGTGAGGTTCTTCAGACGGCCATAAGCAGCATTCTGCAAATAGCGGGTCTGAGTCTGGGTATTACGACCACCACCCCAGTCTGCACGTGGGTAGTATGCACCCTTGTTGTCCTCACGCCAGTAATCCTCGTGGAACTTGAAGCCGGTAGCCTGCCACTTACCAGTACCGATAGCACCCCAGAATACGGCACCACCTGCTGCGTAATCACGCTTGAGGGTTCCCTGGAAGAACACCTTGATATCAAAGCCCTTCCAAGCTGCATCGAGGTTCAAACCGAAGTTATAGCGAGGAGTAGAGTTACCGATGATGCGGCGGTCGCCAGATTTGTCGGCTGTACCCTCACCACCATTGATCTTGCCGTCGCCATCGAGGTCTTTATACATGATGTCACCAGCAGTCCAGCCACTTCCGAGTGCGCTCTGGTCAACCTTTGCAAGGTGTTTATCCATCTCTTCCTGGCTCTGTGCGATACCGATTGTGGTATAACCCCAGATGTCTCCGAGCTTAGCACCAGCATAGTATGAACCGAGCTTCTTAGATGGGTTAGGATACTTATCGATGACCACCTGGTTATCACTCAATACGAGAGATGCACCATAGCTTACCTCACCGATTACGTCACGCCAGCCAATCTGGAGATCCCATCCCTTAGATGTCATATCAAGGTTGTTCACCTTTGGAGGATTGGCACCGAGGATAACAGGCAACTCAGGAGCAGGACCTACCATGTCGAATGTCTTGCGCTGATAGTAGCCGAACGATCCGGTGAGGCGGTTATTGAAAGCACCCCAGTCGAGACCGATTTCCCATGTACGGCTCTTCTCCCATGTAAGAGTAGAAGATACGAGACTTGGCTGTGAAGCGGTATTTGGCTTAGCGCCATTGATCAACCAGTTGCCACCCTGAGAAGAGAAGCCGATGGTTGGATAGAAAGGATACCAGTTGTCAGTATTCTGGTTACCCAACTGACCCCAAGAAGCACGGAGCTTCAATGTGTTTACGTAATCAGTCAATGGCTCCCAGAACTTCTCACGGGCAATGTTCCAACCTGCAGAGAATGATGGGAAGAAGTTCCAGCGGTTAGCACGGAGGAAACGTGAAGATCCATCATAACGGAGGTTAGCCTCGAAGAGGTAACGGCCTGCGAAGTCGTAGTTGATACGGCCGAAGAAGCCGGCTGTAGTCCATGAGTTATAAGCACCACCTACACTTGGCTTGGTGGTTGTTGTATCGAGAGTAGGAAGACCAGACATGATACCGTTCTGCTGTGCCTTCATATTACGCTGGCGGAACCATTCACTCTGGAAACCACCCATCACCTTCATATTATGCTCGCCAAATGAACGGCTATACTCTGCAAAGAGGTTAGGGTTGAAATAGTTTGACTTGAATGAATACTCATACACGCTTGATGTTGCGTTGGTATCTACATAAGGATTGTTGTCGCAGTCGTAAGCGTATGTGGTCTGCCAGTCACGGTGGTTGAACTCTGTAACAATACGGTAGTTCAACTCAGCATTCAGAGTCAGACCCTTTACTGGAGTTGCAACAAATGAAAGCTGCTGAGAGAGACGGTCTGCCTGATTCTTGGCACGACCACCATTCTGAAGACGATCGATGTATGACTCTGGTACCCAATGACCATTAGGATCAGTAGTTGGTATAATAGGCCAGTAACGGCACATATTGTGGAAGAACACATCTGTACCATTGATCAAATCACCAGGAGAATCGAAGTCCTGACGTGAGAAACGAGTATTGTAAGTCATGCGCAACCAGTTGGTCAACTGAGCATTGATCTTACCAGTCATGGTATAGCGCTGCATACTATCATCGCCATGACGGAGAAGACCACCACGGTTGAGATAGTTGCCTGATACATAGTACTGCAAACGATCATCACCACCATTGATACTCAAGGTATGCTCCTGAGAGAAGCTGGTGCCAAACTGCTCCTTGAGCCAATCGGTATTACCAAGAGGCAAGAGTGGCGTATTGTCCCAAACCTCCCAACGGTTGTTGCTGTTCTTGAACATCTTCTGCATGGTAGGATCACTCTGAGCCTTCTTGATCTGCTCGAGCTTCTCATCTGTAAACCAGACACCGGCACCGCTACCAACAGATGCATCGTTCATGTACTTAGCCCATGTGTAAGAGTCCATCATCTCCGGCATGTTGAGTGGAGAATCGAAACGGAATGAGTTGTTGTAGTTAATAGAAGCCTTACCCTTCTTACCACTCTTGGTAGTAATAAGGATCACACCACCGGCAGCACGTGAACCGTAGATTGAAGAAGCAGAAGCATCCTTCAATACAGAAATGTTCTCGATGTCCTGTGGGTTGAGTGCGTTCATATCGCCCTCCATGCCGTCGATGAGCACGAGTGGAGATACAGAAGAACCGGCACCGATAGTACCTGTACCACGGATGTTAAAAGACTTGGTTGAATTAAGAGTACCACCACTGCTTGGTGTAGAGAAGTTCATACCGGCTACTGCACCCTGAAGAGCATCAACTACTGAGTTGACTGGGCGAGCACCGAGGGTCTTGGAATCAACGGTAGAAACGGCACCAGTGAGGTTTACCTTCTTCTGAGTACCGAAACCGACAACAACGACCTCGTTCAGAGTCTTGCTGTCTTCCTGCATGGTTACATTGATGGCACCACCCTTCCATACCATCTCCACTGGTTCGAAGCCAATGTAGCTGATACAGATAGTTGCACCATGCTGCACGTCTGAAAGCATAAACTTACCATCAATATCTGTGATGGTTCCACCCTGCTTTCCTTTAACTGTAACTGTAGCACCAATTACTGGCTCACCTGTAGGGTCAATAATGGTACCAGTGCATTGTCCGTTCTTGGACTGATTAGTTTCCTGGATACGAGTCACCCCCCCATATGCGTGAGTAGGAGTCATACCAAGAGCCATAATCATAGTACTTACTGTGAATAGTTGTCTAATCATAAGATATAGTTTAAAAAATGTTATTTGGTCCAATCATTTAATTCAGCCGATGTTATTCGGCTTACTTATTGAAGTTAGCCAATGTTATTTAATCCTTATTAATTTAAGTTAGCCGCTGCAAAGATATATTAAATTTTAATACGAACTGGTTTTTAATGAAACAAAATTCATTATTTTAAGACTTTTTAAGCAAAAAGTAGAAAAACATTCCCAAAAAAGGCTCACAAGAGAGATTCTTGCGAGCCTTTATGGTCTTCCATTTATAAATAACGTAAAATCTACACTTCTATTTATTTATGCGTCATGATACCTAATTATTTATGTGTCATGATATCAAGCACCATATCATCGGTGGTCTTCATCGCATCGGCACCGATAGAGGTGAGGTTGTGGATACACTTATCCACATCATCATCCACGATACCCTCGGCAGAAGTTACGCACTTACCCTCCATGGAAAGAAGAGCAGAAAGCAAGGCTGTACTCACACCCGATGAGATCTTCAGGGCGCAGCTTGGCTTGGCTCCATCACAGATCATACCGGTAAGGTTTGCCACCATATTCTTGACAGAGTTGCAGATACGGGTAAAATCACCACCCATCAGATAGGTGATACCGCAACTGCTACCCGTGCTGGCTACCACGCAACCGCAGAGAGCAGAAAGCTTACCCAGGCTCTGCTTGATATAGATGGCCGTTAAGTGACTGAGCATCAGAGCACGAATCAGCTCTTCCTCGGTATTCTCGTTTTCCAAGGCATAAACCACCACCGGATTGGTGGCACAGATACCCTGGTTGCCACTGCCACTGTTACTCATCACCGGAATCATGGCTCCACCCATTCGGGCATCACAGGCAGAAGCGGTGCGGGAAAGAATATGAGAGAAGATGTTGTTGCCGAAGATACCACGGCTCAAAGGACGATCCATCGTCTTACCCAGACAGTGACCATAGTTGCCCTTGATAGATTCCTCGGCAGCCTTCATATTATATTCCTTGGTCTTGAGGATGAAGCGAATCTCATCGAGCGGAGCGGTGGTTGCGAATTCGTAAACCAAGCGGAGATTCAACTGGATATCGTCATCCTCCACATCAGCCGCAGCTCCACCACGCTTGTCGAAAACCACCTCACCATTGCGCTCTACATACACAAAGTTGGTATGAGAACCGGCAATGATAGCTGTAGCTCTGCCGTTGCCGGCATAGCAGATTACCTCGATATAGAGTTTATCTACATCGCCCTGCTTCAGCTTGATGTTGATGTCAGCATTCTGGATATACTGCTTGCCCAGCTCCAGGGTATCAGGAGTAAGATCCTTGAGAACCTCGAGTTCATACTCTGGCTTTCCGATGAGGGCGCCGAGCGAAACTGCGATAGGCAGACCGATCATACCGGTTCCTGGAATACCCACACCCATCGCATTCTTGAGCATATTAGGACTCAAGCGTACCTCGATGCGCTCCGGACGCTTACCCAGAGTGGTAGCAGCCTTAGCTGTACAAAGAGCCACAGCCATCGGTTCGGTACAGCCGATGGCAGGCACAACTTCCTTGTTGACGAGCGCAATGATGCGCTCCCGCTTATTTTTCTCTAACATAATAATAAGTATTAATCCTCCAACTGGAACAAAGGATCGTCAGGAGTCAACATGGTTGGCTTCTGGTCGAATTCCTTCAGAAGCTGCTCAGAAGCATACTTCTTGTTTACTACCAGGCGGAACATGTACTCGTTGAACCAATCGTTGGTCATGATGAAGCATCCACCAAAACCATTGTCAGCACCCCAGCTGTTCTCCACCTTCCACTTCACAGGCTTGCCGGCAGCATCGAGATCTACCGCAGTCAGAGTCATGGCATGGGTAGAACCGCTCTCGAAAGTAGCGATGCGGTCAGCCTTGTTCATTGGGAATGAAGTGTTGAAGAGGCTGGCATAATCGAAGTTGTCGAGTGCCAGATAGCCACGCTTTCTGTCGAGCTGCTTGCCCACATCGTAGCTGGAATACATCTTATGACCATCCTTCAGGGAAGCGATGGCGAGCTGCGCAATCTCCTCCATCGGCAGGTTCAGGTACTTCCAGTTATGACCATCGTAGGTGTGGCGGTCGTACTCTACCTCGTATGTCTTGTGATAAGGACGGCGTGGGTCGTTCATCACCATCAGGAAGGTACCGTTGAGGTCCTTGCCGACTGTCTCCTCATAGAAACTCTTAGGTGTATATTTCTTAGCCTCGCCTACCTGCTTGCCGTCCTTGTCGCGGAAGGCATAGGTAAACTCCTTCACCGGCTCACCCAGAGTAAGGCTGAGCATGTGATAAACCTGGGCCAGCATCTCGGTCTTACGAGCCTGGATAGCAGCAGGTTTCTTGCCCTGAGCTACCATCTTGCGGAGCTCGAGACCATACTCGCGGAGCTTGCTGCTGATGAGACGGCTCATCTTGGAAGTATTGTTGCTGGAATAAGTCTCTGGCTGAGCGCTCATTGGTACGAGACCGTACTTGCTAGCCAGGTCGGCAACACCGCAGAAAGTACCACCGTCGTTGAGCGGATTCTTGAAGAAGAACTGCACCTGAGGATCCTCCAGGCTCTTCTTGCCGAGGTCGATGACACCCTGGAGCATCAGGTTAGCCTTCTCCAGCTGGTCGTAGAAGAAGAGATAGTCCTGAGAGAACTCTACTACTCTACCCTGCTTGTCGTTGACAGCAAAGTTGGAACGGAGTACATTGAAGCCGCTGAACATCCAGCAGCGGCCGGAACTCTTCTGGTTATGGATGCTCTGAGAAGGAGTCTCGATACTGAAATGAGTATCTACCGGAGCCTCATTAGCATGATTCTTCACGAGATCATCGATGTTGTTGCCAGCGATAGCGTTAAACAATGCCTTGTTGGTCACACCGTCAGTCTGGCTTTTCTCCATCTGCTGGAGCATAGTCTGATTGATGCCGCCATTCTTGGTCTGCGCCATCATCGAGAGGGAAGCCATCATCAAGGCTCCCACAAAGAATAGGTTCTTTTTCATTTATTTAATCTTTATGTTTAGTTACTTATTTACAGGAAAAGCGCAACCGGATAGAACGAAAGGTTCCTCTCCTTTTACTGATTCCTTCCTAATTTTTTGCAAAAATACAAAGAATTATCGAAAAAAGCGAAATTCTCCCCATAAAAATGTTATTTTATGAAAAAAAGCATTACCTTTGCACTTATAAAATTATTAAATTATGGACAAAAGTAAGTTTAGTCTGTTAAGCAACATCAAATATCCTAATGATTTGCGCAAACTGAGCATTAATCAGTTGCCAGAGGTATGCAAAGAATTGAGAGAAGACATCATTGACGAAGTGGCTGTAAATCCAGGTCATTTTGCTTCCTCTCTGGGTGTTGTGGAAATCACCGTAGCTTTACACTACGTGTACAATACCCCTGAAGACCGCATCGTCTGGGATGTAGGCCATCAGGCATACGGACATAAGATTCTGACAGGAAGACGTGAGGCATTCTGCACCAACAGAAAGCTCCATGGCATCCGTCCATTCCCAACACCGCTTGAAAGTGAATACGACACCTTCACCTGCGGACATGCCAGCAACTCTATCTCGGCAGCCCTGGGTATGGCGGTGGCAGCACGCGAAACAGGCAATAAAGACCGCCACGTAGTAGCCGTTATCGGCGATGGTGCGATGAGCGGTGGTTTAGCTTTCGAAGGACTCAACAATGTATCAAGTACTCCAAACGATATGCTCATCATCCTCAACGACAATGATATGAGCATCGACCGTGCCGTGGGTGGCATGGAGAAGTATCTCCTCCAGCTCGACACCAACGAGACCTACAACAAGATTCGCTTCAAGGCTTCGCAGTGGCTCCACTCCAAGGGTATTCTCAATGATAACCGCAAGAACGGCATCATCCGGCTGAACAATGCCTTCAAGTCGGCATTGAGCCATCAGCAGAATATCTTCGAGGGAATGAACATCCGATACTTCGGACCATTCGACGGTCATGATGTTAAGGAAGTGGTAAGAATCCTGAAGCAGCTCAGAAGCATGAAAGGCCCTAAGCTGCTCCACCTGCATACTACCAAGGGCAAGGGATACGAACCAGCCGAGAAGTGTGCTACCATCTGGCATGCACCAGGCAAGTTTGACCCGGAAACCGGCGAGAGAATCATTGCCGACAACAGCAACAAACCTCCTAAGTTTCAGGATGTCTTCGGAAAGACCCTGCTGGAACTTGCCGAGCAGAACCCTAAGATCGTAGGTGTGACACCAGCCATGCCTACAGGATGCTCTATGAACATCATGATGAAGGCGATGCCAAACCGCACCTTCGACGTAGGTATCGCCGAGGGCCACGCTGTCACCTTCTCGGGGGGTATGGCAAAGGATGGTCTGATTCCTTTCTGCAACATCTACAGTTCGTTTGCACAGCGTGCCTACGACAATATCATCCACGATATGGCACTCCTCAATCTGCCGGTCGTGCTCTGCCTCGACCGTGCCGGACTGGTAGGAGAAGATGGTCCTACCCATCATGGCGCCTTCGACCTGGCAGCCCTGCGCCCTATTCCGCATCTCACCATCGCTTCGCCGATGGATGAGCACGAACTGCGCAACCTGATGTATTCTGCTCAGCTGCCAGACCACGGAAGCTACGTGATCCGTTATCCTCGTGGCTGCGGTGTGCTTGTAGATTGGCGCAACAAGATGGAGGAAATCAAGACCGGTACCGGCAGAAAGCTGAAAGACGGAGAAGATGTAGCCGTACTCACCATCGGTCCTATCGGAAACGATGCCATCCAGGCAATCGAAGAGGTAGAGAAGGAAACGGAGATGAGCGTTGCGCACTACGATATGCGATTCGTGAAGCCGCTGGATGAAAACATCCTCACCGAGGTGGGCAAGAAGTTCAAGCGTATCGTGACCATAGAAGATGGTGCAAGAATAGGCGGAATGGGAGCTGCCGTTCTCGAATGGATGAGCGACCACGGCTATCAGCCACAGATAACCCGCCTGGGATTGCCAGACGACTTTGTGGAGCATGGCACCGTAGAACAGCTGCGCGAAATTGTACATCTCGACCATGAGAGCATCAAGAATGCCATTATCGGAAAATAGAGCATCGAAATTTAAATATTCATCAATATGAAAATCATCATAGCTGGCGCCTATGCCATCGGTACCCACCTGGCGCGACTCCTGTCGCGCAGCCAGGAGGAGATTACACTCATCGATGAAAGCGAAGAGCGCCTGGCAAGCATCGGCTCCGACTGCGATCTGCTCACCATGATAGGAAAGCCTACCAGTCTGCAGACCCTGAGGGATGCCGGTGTTGAGGATACGGATCTCTTCATCGCGGTCACCCCGGTGGAGAGTACCAACATCACCTCCAGCATCCTTGCCAAGAATCTCGGTGCCAAGCGCACCGTGGCACGTGTGGATAATCCGGAATACATGGAACCGCAGGCACAGGAATTCTTCAAGGAACTCGGTATCAGCAAGCTCATCTATCCGGAGATGCTCGCTGCCGTAGATATCAACAACGGACTCAAGATGAGTTGGGTGCGCCAGCGCTGGGATGTGCACGACGGCGCCCTCGTGATGCTCGGCATCAAGCTGCGTGAGGGATGCGAAATCCTCAACGAGCCGCTCAAGAACATCAGCGGTCCCAACGACCCTTACCACGTGGTAGCCATCAAGCGAGGCAGCGAAACCATCATCCCGGGCGGTAACGATGAGCTGAAGCTCTACGACCTCGCCTACTTCATGACCACCCGCAACTACATTCCCTACATCCGCAAGATTGTGGGAAAGGAGCATTATGTGGATGTGAAGAACGTGATGGTGATGGGTGGAGGACGCACTGCCGTAAGAGCCGTGAAGAAGATGCCGGAATATATGGAGTGCAAGATTATCGAGAAGGATGAGAATCGCTGCGAATATCTCAACGATATCCTCGACGACAATCATATCCTTATCATTCACGGCGATGGCCGCGACATTCCTCTCCTCACAGAGGAAGGAATCAGAAGCACCCAGGCTTTCGTGGCGCTGACGGGAAATGCGGAAACCAATATCCTCGCCTGCCTCACCGCCAAGAGAATGGGTGTGCGCAAGACCGTGGCTGCCGTAGAAAACGTGGATTACGTGAGCATGGCAGAAAGTCTGGATATCGGTACCATCATCAACAAGAAGATGATTGCTGCCAGCTACATCTATCAGATGATGCTCGATGCCGACGTGATGAACGTCAGATTCCTGATGAGTGCCAATGCCGATGTAGCTGAATTCATCGCCAAGGAAGATTCCAAGGTTACCCAAAAACCGGTAAAAGACCTGGGAATGCCTATAGGGGTTACCATCGGTGGTCTGGTGAGAAACGGCGAAGGAATGCTGGTTTCGGGTAACACCCAGATAGAACCGGGCGACTCGGTGATGGTGTTCTGCCACAACATCAATATGAAGAAAATTGAGAAATATTTCATTTAGTCTCTATATATAATAAGGTATATTCTATATATAATAAGGTATAAAGACAGATATGATATATATAATAAGGTATAAAGACAAGAGGGAATGATAAACAGTAAGTTGATATACAAGATACTGGGACAGTTGCTTTTCATCGAGGCATTCCTGCTCTTCGTCAGTCTGCTGGTGGCATACTACTACCAGCAGGACGACATCTTCGCTTTCGTGGTAGCTACACTGACCACCATCGGCGGCGGACTCATCCTGAAATGGAGGGGACATGGAGCAGACAATTCGATGTCGCGCCGTGACGCCTACCTCGTGGTATCGCTCTCATGGATCATCTTCAGTCTCTTCGGCACCCTGCCCTTCATGGTCAGCGGTTACATCAATAACTTTACGGATGCCTACTTCGAGACGATGTCGGGATTCACCACCACGGGAGCCACCATTCTGGATGATGTGGAATGCTTCCCACACGGATTGCTGTTCTGGCGATCGCTCACCCAGTGGATAGGCGGTTTGGGAATCGTGTTCTTCACCATCGCCCTGCTGCCATCACTTGTAGGAGGACAGACCAAGGTGTTTGCCGCCGAGGCTACGGGTCCTATCAAGACCAAGCTGCATCCCCGACTCTCCACTTCGGCAAAATGGATCTGGAGTATCTATCTGATGCTCACCATCGCCTGCATCGCCTCATACTACGTGGCGGGAATGAATCTCTTCGACAGTTTCAACTATGCGATGACCACGACGGCTACGGGTGGTTTCTCCACCCACAACAGCAGTACCGAGTTCTTCCATTCGCCGGCGCTGGAATACATCTGTGCATTCTTCTGCTTCCTCTCGGGAGTGAACTTCACCATGCTCTATGCAGCAGTCATCAAGTTTAAGATCAAGGATCTGTTCAAGAACTCGGAGTTCAAGTTCTATATGTTCCTCGTCACCGCCTTTACGGCTTTCATCATGGTAGAGCTGATGGCGATGCGCAACTACGATATGGAGCATGCCTTCCGCAGCGCCGTCTTCCAGGTGGTTTCATTCATCACCACCACAGGCTTGTTTAATGATGATGCAGCCCTCTGGCCTCATGTCACCTGGGTGGTATTGGCAGCCTGCATGTTCTTCGGAGCCTGCTCGGGCAGTACGAGTGGAGGTTTAAAATGTATCCGCGCCGTGATGCTGGTAAGAATGGTGAAGAATGAATTCCGCCAGATTCTGCATCCTAATGCGGTACTGCCTCTGAAGATTGACGGTGTGAACGTGCCGATGCAGAAGCGGGTTACGCTACTCGCCTTCCTCACTACGTATCTCATCATCTGCCTGGTCATCTCCTTCACGATGATAGCTATGGGCATCGACAACACCAATGCCATCACCATCACCCTGAGCTGTGTGGGCAACGTAGGTCCTACGCTGGGTACGGAGATTGGTCCGACGATGTCGTGGAGCGAACTGCCGGATGTGGCAAAATGGTTCTGCTCACTGATGATGCTCATCGGTCGTCTGGAGATATTCAGCGTACTGGTGATCTTTACACCTGCCTTCTGGAGAGAAAACTAGTTTCCGCAGAAGGCAGGTACAGGAAATCATAGACAATAAAAAATTTTATCAACTAATTCAATAAAGTTATGAAGCCATTAAAATTTAAACCACTGTTGAAGTCCACCATCTGGGGTGGAAACAAGATCATCGCCTTCAAGCATCTTGACATCAAGCAGGAGAAAGTTGGCGAGAGTTGGGAAATCTCAGGTGTTCCTGGCAACGAGAGCATCGTAGCCGACGGCGAGATGAAGGGCAAGAAGCTCAATGAGGTTGTTGCTGAATTGAAGGAGAATTTCCTCGGTGCAGATAACTATAAGCGTTTTGGAAACGAGTTCCCACTGCTCATCAAGTTTATCGATGCCAATACCGACCTTTCTATCCAGGTACATCCTAATGACGAGATTGCCAAGAAGCAGGGTAAGGAGCGCGGCAAGACCGAGATGTGGTATGCGCTGCCAAGTGAGCCGGATGCCAAGCTCTACAACGGTTTGAAGATGCAGATTACTCCTGAGCAGTATAAGGAGATGGTGGAGAATGATACCATCACCGATGCCCTGGCTCAGTATAACGTGAAGGAGGACGACTGCTTCTTTATCCCAGCCGGCAGAATTCACGCCATCGGAACAGGCTGTTTCGTTGCCGAGATTCAGCAGACCAGCGATGTTACCTATCGCATCTACGACTTCAAGCGCAAGGACAAGGATGGCAACTATCGCCAGCTCCACACCAAGGAGGCTTCCGAGTGCATCGACTACACCGTGTTGGCAGACTATCGCCAGAACTACACGCCTGCCAAGAACCAGGGTGTTAGCATGGTACAGTGCCCTTACTTCACCACAGCCGTTTATGATCTCGATGAGCCAATGACCCTGGATTATTCTGAGTTGGACAGCTTCGTGATTCTGATTGGCTTGAAGGGTGAGGCTAAGATTACCGACAACGAGGGTAACGAGATTACCCTGCAGGGCGGCGAGAGCATCGTAGTTCCTGCCTCTACCCAGACTTTGAAGGTAGAAGGAACCTTGAAGTTCCTGGAGACATACGTATAAGAATAAGATATCAAAATAAAAAATGCGGGCCATTTCCGGCTCGCATTTTTTATTTCGATATAAAGAGTTTATTTCTGCAATTTCATTTCAGGATGATTGTTCCAGATACTTCTCCACATCCCTCTGAATCTTCTGGAATTCCGGAGAGAACTGGTAGAAGGTGTTCTTCTTCATCATCATTTTCACCTTGCCCAGACTGTTCTCATAGCATGCCATTTCGGTGCGTGCCTGCTCGGAATGAACCGCCCTATCACGGATTTCATTCTCCCTTACATTGCGCAGGGTATCGCAGACCGTCTGCACCAAAGGGCAAACCACCAGATCGAAAAGATGATGACCCTGTATATATAAATAGGTGTTATGCTCGTTTACCCCCAGATTATTCAGATACTGGATCATATCCGGCAGTTCATCCTTGAACGTCTTGAAGCGGCGCTCCAGCTGGAAAAGCTTCGCCCTCACCTTCTTGGCTAGATAATTGATAGCTTGCTGAGGGTCCTGGATTCTGACCGATGGCAATACGATGACCTTGTCGAACTCTGCCATATCAAAATGCATCGACATCTTGCGATGACGGATATAGAAGAGAAGATGCCACACGAAGAGCGGCCATATCGTACGAGAATACGCCTCCATGAATCTTTCGAAATCGAAGATATGGGTATCGTTCAGCGTCACCATCACGCAGGTTTCGTGCAAACCCTTGGAATAACACTGGAAATTCTCAATGGCATAAGCGTAGGTATGGAAGATATAAGGATTCTCCAGCATCAGCTGCGAAGCCTCGGTAGTACCCTGCCGCAGAAAATCGTAGTCGGCATCCACGCAGGCTATCATATCCTTGCCCACCCCTTTGAGCATATTGCTGATAGCCGCCTTCTTGCCGCGGTCGAGATGGTTATCGCGGGTAGGCAACATGATTTCGAAATAGCGCGTGTCATCCTCATACTTTCCCAATACCGACCGCCAGAAGAAGACATCATCGTAGCTCTCGACGTAAGCTACGATCTTGCGCCGAGCCTTCTTCGAGGTCATCTTGTTGGCGGCCTCGAAGTAGAGGGAATTGATATTATCGGTTAAACGTTTAGCCATAATACTTCTTTTTCACTTATATCGTGATGTCGCTCACATCTGTCACCCGGTCTGTCCATCCGTCCATCACCACGGCAGGACTGTGGGTAGTCATGATGATCTGGATGTTCGGATTGAGTTTCAGCACCAGACCGATGAGCTGCTTCTGCCATTCGAAGTGAAGGCTGATTTCCGGCTCATCCATAAAGAGGACATAAGATTGGTTGTCCTCCACCAGCACGGTAAGGAGGATGGCGAGAATCTGTTTCTCACCAGCCGAGAGCTGATAAGGCGAGAGCTGCTCACCTATCTGGTTGAAGCGGATTTCGTTGGCAGTACGGATGATGGTCTTGCCAGTATCCTTGAAAAGACCATCTACGATATCCTGGAACATCTTCTTCGGTTCGCTCAGCTGCTGAGCCTTGAAGGCTGCATCCGGTTCGCCGCTCTGAAGCACGGCGATGATGCGGTTGCCGATGTTCACCTGATAATCCAGATACTTGCGCTGCAGCTGGAAGAGCTGCCAGTCGAGTTCGGTAACCAGGGTAAGGTCTATCTTGTTGATCATCTCGGCATTCATCAGCGGTCTATCCACCGATCGGATCACATCGTAGCGGATCCACTTTGCCTCCTCCGGCTCCACCTTCAGATGCACGCCCTTGATCATGTGACTAGGGAATTCACCGCCAGCCGCCAGACCCTTTACCACCTTATTTAATATAGTACTCTTGCCCACGCCGTTTACACCACTCAGGATATTGACACGGCGGTCGAGGTTCCAAAGAATATGTTTGGTACCGCTCCAGAGAGATTCTATCTCTATCTGTTTGATATAATCAGCATATTTCTGCATAAGATATTCTCCTATCTTTAATAGTCAAGAACGGAAAAAGACGATCGTCTTAACTTCTTTAACTTATTAACTTCTTTAACTTCTAAAAAATATACCGCAAATATAGCAAAATTCCTCGAATTTTTGTACCTTTGCACCCGATTTTATTCAAAAATAGGAAGTTTTAAATAGAAATAAGGAAAAATGGATAACAAACGACCTCTTATCGCCCACCTGTGCCTCTTCTGTTCCGGCGCATTCTGGGGACTGATGGCTCCCGTAGGCAAGGATGCCATGCTTCACGGCATCGACGGCATCGACCTGGTGAGCTTCCGCGTATTGGGTGGCGCCATCCTCTTCTGGCTCACCTCGCTCTTCACCAAGAAAGAGCATGTTCCAGTAAAAGACATCTTCAAGTTTGCTGCAGCAGGACTCTTTGCCCTCGTGTTCAACCAGTGTTCTTACACCATCGGTCTGAACATGACCTCGCCTAGCAATTCCAGCATCATGACCACCTCGATGCCTATCTTTGCCATGATTCTCTCCTTCCTGATATTGAAGGAGCCTATCACATGGAAGAAGGCGCTCGGCGTACTGATGGGATGCGCTGGTGCCGTCATCATCATCATGACAAGTGCTACGGCGGGCAATGCCAAGGTGGGAAACATCTGGGGCGACCTGCTCTGTATGTCGGCTCAGCTTTCCTTCGCCCTCTACCTGTCGCTCTTCAAGAACCTGCTGTCTAAGTATTCGCTCTTCACCATCAACAAGTGGATGTTCCTCTGGGCAACGGTCCTGATATGGCCTTTCACCATCAATCACGTGATGAGCATCGACTTTGCCCATGTTCCGATGAGCACCTGGTGGGAAACGGGCTACGTGGTTCTCTTCGGCACGTATCTGGGCTACATCTGCATGATGATTGGTCAGAAGACTCTGCGCCCTACCGTGGTATCAGTATATAATTATGTACAGCCGCTGGTATCAGTCACCGTGAGTGTCATCGTGGGGCTCGCCGTATTCAAGGGTATGCAGGCCATCGCCGCCATCCTCGTATTCTCAGGCGTATGGCTCGTAGTAAAGAGTAAGTCGAAGCATGATATCGACCAGCACGACCACAGTCTGGCTTACGAGAAAAGACATGCTTAGATAGCTTTAATGTCGATTTATAAAACTGAAACTGTCCCCATCTGAGATAACAGATGAGGACAGTTTTTTTGCTATATAAGAAAAGAATATCAGCAACCGAAATAAACCATCAATCCTCCCAATACGATATACAGCAGGGCATATGGGATGGCCGAACGGAGAATCTCTCCATCCTTCCCCTCCATATCGCAGGCAGCAGTAGCGATGGCGATGCTCTGCGGACTGATCATCTTGCCACCCGTGGCTCCCGTGGTATTGGCGGCAACCAGCCAGTTTTCCTGACCGCCCTCCATACCGAAGAATGTGCTCTGTCCCGTCATGCCCAACTGGTTGGCTACATGAGCCTGAAGCTTGGCAAAGAGGATATTCGAAGAGGTATCAGAACCCGTAACGAAGGTTCCGATGGCACCAATCATCGGCGCAACCAGAGGATAGAAATCACCCGTTACAGCCACCAGTCCGGAGGCGATGGAAGTAATCATTCCCGAATAGTTCATCACACTTGCCAGGGCTATCAGCGAACAGATGGTCACCACCGTCTTACGCAGATTCACCGTGGTACGGGCAAGAATCACCATCAATCTCTTGAGGCTCAACCCCTGAACCAATCCACCAATCGTAGCACCCAGGAAGAGCATCAAGCCTGCATTGGAAATCCAGCCAAACTTAAAGGTGCTGTCGAGCACAGGCAGATGAACCGCACTCACCAGATGACTCTTGAGGAAAGCATTGACCGGAGGACAGAGTGCTCCGGAAACCAGGATGAATATCAATATAAAGAGGTAAACGCTCCATGCCTTCAGGCTCTCGGCAAGCGTAAAGGTTTCCTTATCCTGCACCTTGCTCTTTCTGGCAAACACCTTGGCGTATGCGATGATGGCAATAATGGCTGCCAGCGAACCGATGATGGCTGGTGTCTCCGAACCAAGATAATAGCCACAGACAAACTGCACTACCACGGAAATCACTCCCACCCAGAGAGCGATGATGAGATTCTTGATAAGATTGTGCTTATCGGTAAGCGTCAGGATGATGAAAGGCAGGATGATAAAGAGAGGTGCCAGCTGGATAATGGCGAAGGCCGAAGTCTCGCAAATCTGTGCCGCCGAAGCCGATCCGCTTTCAGCCACCTCGTTACAGAGCGTAGTAACCGGTACACCCACGGCACCAAATCCCGTAGCCACGGTATTACCGATTAAGGATACCAGAGCCGAGAACATCGGTTTGAAGCCGAGTCCGATGAGGATGGCAGCAGGTATCGCCACCGCCGTTCCGAAGCCCGCCATACCTTCGAGCAGTCCGCCGAATCCCCATACGAGGAGCAGCACGAGCAGTCCCTTATCATCGGTAATCGATGTAAACTGCCTCTTGATTACCTCAATCTGCCTGCTTTCCACGAGGATATTATAGCTGTAGATAGCCATCAGAATAATGATGAGAATCGGGAATACCGCCTTCAGGATACCTTCCACCACCGCCCATCCCGTCAGGGCGATAACGCTATCCTCCGCATGTTCCGGGGCAATCATGCCCAGCGGCGAAGCAGCGAAGAGAGCGAGCAACACGGTAATTACGAGCGTCAGCAAGGCGCTTTTATGACCTGCCATCTTGAAGCCGAGCATCAGGATGAACAGCAACACGATGGGAATAATAGAAACTATAGATGCCATAAGCCATTCAGTTTTTTAATGTTTTCGATTGCTAAATTTTATGTTTCACTTGCAAAAATACTATTTTTCTTTGAAAAAAGAAAGCATTTTTTGAAAAAATCTTTTTTAAGATGTCCGATTTTTCAATTTCATACGTCTATAGAGTGTAAAGGTTATGAGAACAGAAGAATTCAACCATATCATCCTACCGATGCGCTGCAACTTGAAAGCGTATGCGCTAAGGTTGACTGAGAGTGACGACAATGCCGAAGACCTCGTGCAGGAAGTCATGCTCAGGCTGTGGGACATGCGCCAGGACATCAAGGCAGAAGATAACCTCAAGGCGCTCGCCATCACCATCATGCGCAACAAGTTTTATGACCAGTGCCGACATGAGGAGCGGAACTTCACCACCGACAAGGTGATGGAAGTGCCCATAGAAGACCGGCGGGCAGAGCAACGGGACGAGGTAAAACTCATCAAGCAGATAGTGGCACAGCTTCCGCCCTTGCAGCAGCAGATATTCCGCATGAAGGAGATAGAAGGCTATACAGCCGATGAAATCATGCAGATAACGGGATGCACTGCCGATAATCTCCGAAAGAATCTCTCCAGAGCCCGACTCAAAATCAGAGAGACCTATATGAATATCGTGAAACAGAACAGAACAAAATAAAGAAGGAGGAAAGAAGATGAACGATAAAATAAAAAGAATCGATGAATTCAAGAATACCAATGAATTCAAGACGATACAGAACTTGCTCGACAAGTATATGGATGGTGCCACATCCAATGAGGAAGAGGCAACGCTCAGAAAATATTTCGAAGAGCATGCCAATGATATTCCTGAAGAATGGGAATCCTACCGCGCTCTCTTCAGCTATATCGGATTCGAACAGATGAATCTTTCTCAAATTCTAAAAGAAGAAAAGAAGGAGGAGGATTTCGAAAAGAAAGATATCGAGAAGGAAGAAATCCCAAAGAAGGAAGCTTCTCGCAGCAGATGGCTCAAATATTTCGGCACTTCTGTGGCAGCCGCCGCTATCATCGCATTCCTGATTGTGGGCATCCAGAAGATAGCCCAGCCTCAGCCTGAATGTTATGCGGTTATCGATGGAAAGGTTTATACCGACCAGGAGTTCGTTCACCACGAAGCCCTGGATGCCCTGGAAGATGTTTCGGCAGATTCCGAAGATCCATTCAGTGCCCTGGATATGATGAAACAATAAATTCATCTTTTAGATGAAACAATCAATCAAACTATAAAGTATAATATATATAAGGTATAGAATATGAAACGATGCAACTTGATAAAACGCTTCTTCATCGGACTGCTTCTTATCGTGGTAGCCTCGATTTCGGCTAATGCCCAGGAGGGGCTGTACGTAAAAAGTATATTCCAACGCTTCGGGCACGCCAAGGGATGCAAGATGGTTACGATGCAGAATGCGCAACTCAAAGGTTACAGGCTCAAGATATACAAGAGCCTGGTATATAAGAACCATGCCACGGAAATAGCCCACTATCTGAAGTCCGACCGCAAGGCTGCGAAAAAGATCAGAGAGGTGGTGGAGAATGGCAAGATGGTGAGCGGCTATTACATGATGTCCCCCTTGAGCAATGGCGACAACCGCTTTATCCTCTTCAGTAATCCGAATGAAAGCAAGGGAACCGTGATTTATATCGAAGGCGACCTGTCGCCCGAAGATATCATGAAACTCTGCTATTCCAGAAGATAGAAACAGCATTTTCCTGCTGGAATCTTCTCAATAAGAATAAAAAACAACATAAAATATAGTATTATGAATATCAAAAACGTAATGATGATGGCTGCCATGATGCCAGCCTTCGCCCTTGCTGAAACCAACAGCAACAGTGCACCAGTCTCGGTAGAGGCTAACGACACCACAATCAGAGTGAACGACCAGAACATCGTCATCAAGCAGGATGGCGAACAGACTTCTGTGAAGATATATAAGATGAACGGCAACGAGATGACCAAGATTTCAGAGACCCAATTCGTAGATGGGCAGGAAGTAGAAAAGGTATTTGTCACCTCACCTTTCATCCCTCAGACCTTGAGCAAGCGCAAGCGCAGTCTGGAGAGTCATTATCCAACCTTCTTCTTCGGCTGCAGCCAGTTGCCAGGCAGCAGGGGAAGCATGGGAGGCAACAACGAGATGCACAGTCGCGACTCCAAGTCGTGGGAATGGGGCATCACCCTCACCAGTCTCTGCTTCCGCCTTTCCAACGAAATGGCGCTCACCTCCTCTCTCTCCATCGGACAGGTACACCACCATTTCAAGGACAATTATGTATTAAGCACCGAAAACGGGGTATCGGCAATGACTCCAATAGAAGGCGAGACGCTGAAGAAAAGCTATATCAGCTACAATGTGCTCCGCCTGCCTATCATGCTGGAGTGGCAGAAGCGCATAGGATGCCATGATGCATTCCTGGCGTTAGGTCCATCGGTAGAATACCGCTGGCACGAACATTCCCGCTACTTCATAGGCAAGCACAAGCATACCGAAACGGGCGATATCAACCTCAACCCTATCGGCTTGAACCTCGAGGCCCGTGCCGGCTACTCAGGAGTAATGCTCTACGCCCGTGCCGGAGTAACCCCGCTGCTCAACAAGACCAAGGCTCCCGAGTGTTACCCGATGACCATCGGCTTAGGATTCAGACTGTAACATAGCTGCAATGTAGCAGAAATATAGCTGTAATGTAGCAAAACATAACTGAAACTGTCCCCATCTGATACACCCATTCAGATGAGGACAGTTTTATATTTTAACTCAACCTCCATATTTTTATTTGGCACAAAGGACATGTTTCCTTCATAACATGGCTTGGCTGAATCATATTTGCCCGAGAAATCAGAACGATATACCATCACATGATAAGTGCCGGAAACTAAGTTCGATAGATTGAAACCTACATTATAGTTGCACATACAGTCTGCCTCAATCGTGGAATCTCCCAAAGGAATCAAAACAATACGGATTTCTCCGTCTTGTGAATGTACTTGAGGGTTAAATCCATTTACTGCACAATTTGCTTGAAGGTCAGTCACTTCGAAATGAGCAACACCTTTTGCATCAACAGAAACCGACATCTGTGTAGGCTTTTCTTTTTCTGCTTTATAATATTCAGGACGACTTTCTGTTGCTGAGAAGGATGATGTACAGCCAGAATTTACCACATCACTCATTCTTACCTGCTCCATGACATTCTGTTCCGTAGAACAAGCTCCCATTGCCATAGCAGCCATAACTAAAAATACAACTTGTTTAACCATAACTATATCTATTTTTAATTTTGAATTGAACGAATTGACTCAATCAACTTATAAGTATCGATTATTGCTTCTAACGATTGTTCTGAGGAACTCTTTCGTTTCTCTACTGCATCGACAAAACTTTTGATGGTATCAAAGTAGCCTTGCGTAACTATCTGATTGTTATGGATAGTTGGCACGAAGTTATTTCTGTCGAACAAATGAACATCGACACTCTTTCGTTGATATACTTTCTCGACAGGTACACCCATCAACGTAGATTGCTTACCTTTATATATCAAACTCTCCATCTGCTCCATTTCAAAGATACCAGATGAAGTGTTTACCGTCATGCACTCTTTTGCATCATTCCAGGAATAACCAGTTGACAGTTCTAAAACACCTGTAGCTTTTTCGTGTTCGAGTACCAACATAAGTGTATGATGCTCTATCCAGCCAGCAAACTTAACTTCTGCCTTTCCGAATAGAAACGTCACGTAATCCAATGGATGAACGAAAAGATCCAACATCGCATCACCCTCAGGATATGACCCTGTGAGATATTTGAGATTGTAGCTCATTCTTCCCTTGCTCTTCTGTAATTCCTTTTTTAGAATACGGATGACGGGGGCATTCCGCTTTTGCAATCCAACAGTTACTTGCGGAAAGCCGGCCGCTTTTCTCATTCCGATTAGTTGCAACAGTTCGTCTTCACTCTGGCATGGAGGCTTTTCTATAAATAGAGCCTTGCCACTCTTGATAACCTCCGAAGCTATCGTGAAATGAGATTTTGGAGAAACCGACACAAACACGCCCTTAATGTCATCATCATGCAAAATATCATCTAAAGATGTTGTCGCACAGACATTGGGATAAGCCGCTTCTATGAATGGTAACTTGTCTTCTGACTTGCAACAAATATATTTCAATGGAACATGAAGATAGTTCAGAACAGGGTACAGATTATTTGTACTATGGTTACCAATGCCCACAAAAGCATAATTGCCACCATATATCTGCTTCAACTGTCTCATGCTCCTTATCCGCTTATAACGTTCGATGATGTTCTTTATATATTCCATTAGCAATTAATTCGATTTATGTATTCCCTATATGTTTCATTAACGTTGTTTGTCCATTGATATTTTCCATAAACGACTTGAATGAGCTTTTTTGGCAGAAATCTTTCAAGGTTTCGCAGCAATATCAAATCATATTTTCGATGGAAGTTGATCCAACAGGCATTGCATTCCTTCGAGTATCTGCATTGCTCCTTATGTGCGAATCTCGAATTGAATATATCATCCAGCAAATGTGTATGGATGTTGCCAAGCTTCACATCGAGATTCTGGCATAGTGGAACATCGCCATTTGAGTGAATCACCAATTCGCTAAAGATACTTTGGCAACGCAGTTTGAGATTGCCGTTTCGCCATTCTTCATACAAGGCTACAAAATCAAAATTTTCTTCTGTATCATGTATGTTCTGAGGTATATCTTGAATGTAATTTTCAAAATCTACAGAAAGAAGCTCTGCAGTAGTATCAAAGAAATCCATCGTTCCATAAATTCCGATTCTCACGTCAATATCATATTCCTTTGCCACCTCTATGACATATCTCATATCAGAAAAGGAATTCCAGGGTGACAGGCAGAACATGAGGGAGATAGGAACCTCATCTCTCACCGCTTTCACAACCTCTATTACTTTATCATGCCCATTGCATCCTCTCATGCTCTTGTATGTTTCCTTATCACCATCAAGAGATACATACAAATGAGCAGGATGAAACTTTCTCACGGCATCTATCACTTTTTGGGGATTTAAGCAGTTGGATAGTAATGTATAATTGGGATGGTTCTCCTTAAACCACTCCATTATTACATCTGCCTCAGGATGAAGCAGGAACTCCCCACCTTCCAATCCAACAACCGTATGCTGAGAGATGCATTTACTGCGCATAATTTCCCTAATGTCTTTAAAAGAAAGATGCTCTACTGTTTTTTGCCAAATAGAGCAATGCTTGCAACGGGATTGGCATTTTGTTGTGGAATACAACATTAGCGTACCCAGCATCTTGTGCCGAGGACGTAACATATTGTTGAGGTACATAACCCCATTTCGTATATAGTCTTTTGTCTTGTACATGCGTCTTAAGAAACTTTTGTGTTTCTACTATTAAAGATACACCAAAAGTTCTAAAGACTGCATGGGACATTGTTTTTACCATGTAAACCTGATTCCGAATGGAACGGTAATGGTAAACGGATGCTCTGTCCAAATGGTATGCGTAGTACTTCCATTAGGTATGTGCCAACTGAATGTCGGTTCCAGATAAACACCCCAATTCTTCGCAAAATTATATTGTAATCCGATACCCGTACCAACTGTCCATTGGAATGGTGGGGTAAAATGCCAGCTATCTGAATATGGAACTACTGTTCCTGTTACATATTGTTCATCTGTCTTGCCAGATAAAGGTATGTTCAGGATGATACCTGCGGATGTGTATGCTGTCCACCTGTTTGCGCCAAACCATTTGTATGACAAACGCAAAGGAACACCCAAATAATGAATTTTCTGTCGCTTTTGTACATAGTAGTCATCCTCACCCAATATGAATTCAGACTTCAGTAGGGAGTATTGAAGGCCAGTCTCTACGTTCCAATTTCTATTGATAGTCTTAGTCATGGACAATCCAAATGTGATTGGTTTGTCATGATGCTCATGCTCTACGATTTTTCCACCGTTTTTAATGTTATTGATATTGTTCGTATTGTTGATGGCGATTTCCATAAGAGCCTTTTCTGCCTCCGACATATGGCCATGCGCATTCTGCTGTAAATACTGAGAATATTGCTCCCAAGTTGAAAACATTTGTGGACCTGAAGGTTGAGGACCATCGGTTATATCTTCTCCCTTGCCCACAAGCATCTTATAAGCACTCTGAGCCAATGCAGAACCCACAGAACCCATGGCAAGCAGTTGCCACTTGCTTTTGTAACTTGGAGTAATTTCCTTTGCTATAAATTCTTCTAACTTAGGAACAGCATGTTTTATTGTATCGAGTGATACGGTATCTTTTTCTATTGCTATTACAACATTGATTGCCGAATCAGTCTTTTCATAATTAGTTTCGACATCAGTTTTGAAATCAGTTTCATGATCTGTTTGAATGCCAATAGAATCAACAACGAGGTAATCCGGCAAATTCATTTTGCTCGGACTTGCCGTTGCTATTATATTCTTGTCAACCACAGAAGATTGGGTAGTAGGCTGCACAGTTACACGATCAACAGAACGCTTTCCCTTGGCAGCATCATTTATATTGGCTACAGGTTGTTGCTCCTTTTCCGTACTTCTCTTCCAAAACAGATATTTATATATAGGTATGCTGACGAGCAATATGGAAATGACAGTCAGCATTCGCCTGTTTATCATATTACGCAACAATCCCTTTGCTCTTGTCAATTGTGATGATGAACTGTGTGGCTCAATACCAAGCTTTTCTGCAATTTCTTTATGCGAAAAGCCGTCAATGACAGCCATTCTGAACACGTTGCGGTATCCGGAAGGCAACTTGTCGATAAGCTCAAAAAGTTCTTTTTCTTCCAATTTGGAATCAGAAGTATAAGAACTTTCCACATCAAACCCATCCCCAATTTCAGAGAAAGATAGCACTTGTATCTTACACTTCCTCTCTAAATATCGTAAAGATACATTTTTAGTAATGGCAACAAGCCATTCCCCAAACTTTGAAGCATCCTTTAGCTTTTCCAAAGAATAATAGGCACGTATAAACGATTCTTGGACGAGGTCATCCACCGTGTCCTCGTCCTCTTGGGTAATTTTTATGCAAGCGTTTCTCATCCTTTGAGAATACGCCTGATAAACAGTTTTTAAGGCGTCTGTATCACCTGCCTTTACTCTTTCTATCAGCTTTTCTATCTTCATGTTGGGGGTGCGATATTGTGCACAGCATATATAAGATACGTGAAAAAGCGAAAAGACTGCATAAGAATTTGTTAAAAACATAAAAATAAAATAGACCTAATGAACAAGAGATGGTTCACACAGCCAAATTAAGTAACGAATCACAGCCAAATTAAGTAACGAATCACAGCCAAATTGGGTAACAAAATTCGCAAATCACGGCCAAATTAGGTAACAAAACACGGCCAAATTAGGTAATTTTGCCCATTTTTCTGCTAAAAAATGCCTGAATACCACAAACGTGGTAGCAGGAATACTACTCATATGCTATTTCAGAATCCAGAAAATCGCCGTACCTTTGCAGCGTCAATCAGAACAAACAGCATGATGACTTTCAGAAGGACATCAGAATGTCTTTCAGAAGAATGTCTTTCAGAGAGAGAACATCAATCTGATTTCTGGGCGGCAATTTATATAAATGAATAGATTGAATATTAACGTAAAATTAAAGAAAGGACATAGATTATGAGTACAGAAAAGAAACTTCGCTTTGAGACACTTCAGTTGCATGTAGGTCAGGAAAATCCAGATCCAGCTACCGACGCTCGTGCAGTGCCTATCTACCAGACCACAAGTTACGTGTTCCGCAACTCTCAGCACGCTGCCGATCGCTTCGGACTCCGTGACGCAGGTAACATCTATGGTCGCTTGACCAACTCTACTCAGGGTGTATTCGAAGACCGTGTAGCTGCCCTCGAGGGTGGTGTAGCAGGTTTGGCAGTCGCTTCTGGTGCTGCCGCCGTTACCTACGCTCTGCAGAACATCCTTCAGAACGGCGACCACATCGTAGCTGCCGACAACATCTACGGTGGTACTTATAACCTCATCACTCATACATTATCCACACAGGGTGTCAGCTACACCATCGTGGATCCTCGCAACTTCGAGCAGGTAGAGGCTGCCATCCAGGACAATACCAAGGCTCTCTATGCAGAGACCTTCGGAAATCCTAACTCTGATGTAACCGATATCGATAAGTTGGCAGAGATTGCTCATCGCCACAACATCCCATTGATTATCGATAACACTTTCGGCACCCCATACCTCATTCGTCCTATCGAGCACGGAGCAGATATCGTGGTTCACTCTGCTACCAAGTTCATCGGCGGTCACGGTTCATCTCTCGGTGGCGTCATCGTAGATGGCGGTAAGTTCGACTGGAAGGCAAATGCCGACAAGTTCCCTACTCTCGCTAAGCCAGACCCATCTTATCATGGTGCCGTATTCGCAGATGTAGCCGGAGCAGCAGCCTTCGTAACCCGAATCCGTGCGGTCATCCTTCGTGATACCGGTGCAACTATCTCTCCATTCAATGCCTGGATTCTTCTTCAGGGCTTGGAGACATTGAGCCTCCGTGTAGAGCGTCACGTTCAGAATGCATTGAAGGTGGTAGAGTATCTGGAGAACAATCCTAAGGTGGCTAAGGTTAATCACCCAGCCGTTCCTTCTCATCCAGACCACGAGCTTTACAAGAAACTCTTCCCTAACGGCGGTGGTTCTATCTTCACCTTCGATATCAAGGGCGGCGAGAAAGAGGCATGGGAGTTCATCGACCACCTGCGCATCTTCTCATTGCTGGCTAACGTAGCCGACGTGAAGTCACTGGTTATCCACCCAGCAACAACCACTCACTCTCAGTTGAGCCCAGAGGAATTGGAGGAGCAGCACATCTATCCTTCTACCGTTCGATTGAGCATCGGTATCGAGAACATCGACGACCTGATTGAGGCACTCGATGAGGCATTTACCTACGTAAAGTAAAAATATGAATGATTTAAATTAGAGTACAGTTATGGCAAAGATATATAAGCAGATTACTGATTTAATCGGTAAGACCCCATTGGTAGAATTGGGTAAGTATTCAGCATCCAAGGGTTTGGAGACTCCTGTGATTGCCAAGGTAGAATTCTTCAATCCTGGCGGAAGCGTAAAGGATCGTATCGCCCTTGCGATGATCGAAGACGCTGAGCAGAAGGGCATTCTGAAAGCAGGTGCCACCATCATCGAACCAACCAGCGGTAACACGGGTGTAGGTTTGGCTCTGGTATCAGCCGTAAAGGGCTACCACCTCATCCTCACCATGCCTGAAACCATGAGTGTGGAGCGCAGAAACCTGGTAAAGGCTTACGGCGCAGAAGTGAGATTGACCAGCGGCAAGGACGGAATGCCTGGTGCCATCAAGGCTGCCGAGGAGCTCCGCGATTCCATTCCGGGTTCCGTGATTCTGGGACAGTTTACCAACCCATCCAATCCTGCTAAGCACTATGCCACAACAGGACCAGAAATCTGGGCTGATACCGATGGCGAGATTGATATCTTCGTAGCCGGTGTAGGAACAGGTGGAACCATTTCGGGTATCGCCAAGTACTTGAAGGAGCAGAATCCAAACGTGAAGGTGATTGCCGTAGAGCCTGCCACATCGCCTGTATTGAACGGCGGACAGAGCGGTCCTCACAAGATTCAGGGCATCGGTGCCGGCTTCGTTCCAGAGACCTACTCTTCAGAATTCATCGATGAGGTATTGGATATTCAGAACGATGATGCCATCAAGGCAGGTCGTGACCTGGCTCAGACCGAGGGTCTGCTGGTAGGAATCTCATCAGGTGCCGCCGCCTTTGCAGCCACCGAGATTGCGAAGCGTCCAGAGAACAAGGGCAAGAAGATTGTTGCCCTCTTACCAGATACTGGCGAGCGTTATTTAAGCACTGTACTCTATGCTTTCGAGGAGTATCCTTTGTAATTCACAATCGGATATTTTCTGAAAAAGCGAAATCTATCATAAAAAAATAGCACCGCCATAACTACCTTTTTATATAGTTATGCGGTGCTATATGTTAATATCCCCATTTAGTATCCAGTTTCACCTCTTCGGTATGGATGACATTCTGTGTGAGCAAGGCACGGTTGCCGGAGAGGATTTTGATTTCCTGATAATTTGCAGGATAATACACCTTGCCGTTCCTGATCAGGATACCCACCCTGTTGGGAGCAATCTCAAAGATGGCAAAACCACCTATGAAATCATGGATTTTCCGATATACCGGTTGCAGAATGATGTCATCCCCCACACGGAGTCCCCATCTTCCAGATTTCTCAAAGGGTTTCACATCCTGCAGATATTCATAGCGCTGCCTGCTGCTAAGCTCCGTTTTCTTCTTGTCATACTGCGCCACAAATACCATGTCATTGTTGGGTACGATCACACCCTTTGCCTTTTTGGCAGAAGGCGGAATGGTTCCCTTTCCGGCTCTCAGTCCGGCATACATCGATGCCCAGTTCCGCTCCCTGTCAGGCAGACCAAACTTACGGTAGTTACCCACATTGTCTATGATCATGCATACCTTGTCCTTCTGCTTGTGGTTGATGCGCAACCCGCGCCCCACCATCTGCAGATACTTGGCAAGCGAGAGTGTAGGACGAGCCATCTGGATATACTCCACATCCGGACAGTCGAACCCCTCATCAAAGAGGTTCACGTTCACCATGCAGTCCAGGTCACCCATTCTGAATGCCTCCACCATTCGCTGACGGGTCTTGGCAGGAGTCTTGCTGTCCAGAGCCACCGCACTGATACCCATCGCCTTGTAATATGAGGCAATCATCTGGGCATGGTCGATGTCAATGGCATATACGATACCCTTCTTTCCGTCGGCATGCTTCACTACGCTCTCATACAGTCGCTTGATGGATTGAGGCACATTCAGTTTCTCATCCATCTCCTTGATGGAATAGTCACCATCACTGCCACGTCCTTTCAAAGAGTTGATGGTCAGCTGGTCTTGCGAGAACTGTCCGATGACCACATAGTCATAGGGTGCCAGATACCCACGTTTGATAAAATCCTTGGTAGATGGAGAGCTTATAAGACGCTCAAACAGCATACCAAACGACTCCCTCTTCATACGGCAAGGCGTTGCCGTCATTCCCAGCTTCAAAGCATCCCTGTTGCGGTCAAACAGGTCTTTGTAAGAGCGTGCCAGGGCATGATGAGCTTCGTCTACCACAATCATCCCCGGTATGCAATCCGCCTTTTTCAAATCCCCGATATGCCTGCCGAGCCATTGGATAGAGAGCACACGGATTCTTACTTTGGCTTTCAGCACCGTTTCTTTCTCCCCATAGTCCAGGCAGAATCTGTCCAGTGTCTGCTGCATCTGTTCTACCAGTTCACGGCGGTGCGCAACAATCCACACCTCACCCTTCTCGTAGTTATCCAGAAACCATTTCACCACCGAAGCCATCACGTAGGTTTTTCCCGTACCCGTAGGCATCTGCACGATGACCGAGTTACCTTCTTCATAACCCTTCTTCTTGCGGTAACGGGTTATCTCCTTCGTGGTCAGCACGTTGATGATTTCCTCCAGCATTTTCTGCTGATAATCATAAAGCTTGATTTTCTTCATTCAAAAGAAATGTAAGTATCCGTTCAATTCCGGTAAATCACCGTTAGAACGTAACTACTGATTTTCAGCAGTTAGCACATCCAACATTTTTCAAAAAAAGCATATTATTAATTGGTATTGCCAAAGCTGCCAATTAGGCAGCCTTGACATTCACCTTTTTGTTCGAGTTATAATTACATGGGATTAGGGACATAAAGTCTTGCTCCCCCTCCATCAGTCGGGTGAGTATATCTTCTATATAATCGCCAAAATTAATGTCATTCAACTTGCAGCTCTCAAAAAGTGAGAACATAAAAGCTATGTTTTCCGCACCTAGCCAGTCATAATCCACTGCCTCCTCCTTACAATACTTGCGCAAGCTACGACCTTTACGATTTTGGTTGTAATCCTGCATCACTTTTTCGAAATATTCCCTTGTTTCCATTATCAAACTGTTTTGATTACAGATGCAAAGGTAATATATTATATAGGTACCGACATACGGGCTAATGGTGATTTACGTACCATCATCCGTATTAATCAGTCCATTACCTTATCAAAAGGCAATTATCCAACAAGATAGGCAGAACTTTTATTCAAAGCTCAGCCCATCTTATCGTATATAATTAAAAATTAAATTCTAATTCTTTTGTGTTTCTCAGATATTAGGTATTAAAGAGGAAGTTTAATCTTAACATTTTTTGAGCGTTCCATCATAACTTTGCCGCCAAAGTAACGCCTTTATCTTTAACCCACCAAGAAAATCACAATAAATTTCCCAGTTATATCAATCCAAAACGTTTCAACAACTTCATGGAAACATTCTCATAAGAACAAATGGCCTTTTTTATTTCTACCAAATCATTCTTATTAATTTTTCCCTTCATCTTTATAGCCTAAGCCTCCAAAATAGAATCTATAAATTCCTGTTCCTGGAGATACTCTAAAAACTCATTAGAAGCATCACCTGCTTTTGCAATATTCAGAGAGGTCATAACAGCATTATGATTCTTATCCCATGCCTCATGCCAGGCAGAATCATGAGATAGCTCAGACAAAGTCTTGGTATCCATATCTTTGTATTTATCAATGGCAGCATCCAACGCTTCTATCTCAGCTTTACTCAATTCGTCCAAGTCAGGCTTTTCGCCAGCTTTCACAAAAAACCAAGCGCATTCCCCACCAGCAGGTAACAAAGAATCGCTAATAGCTTTGACATCCTTATTGTTTCCCTTGCCATTCATTAATTTCAAGGCATCATAAAGATGAGAGGGAACCGGTCCGTGTTCCATGGCGATAAAAGTATCCTTAACTAAATGTTGACCATATTTTGCATAGAGATTCCTTTCCGCAAAATAGATAATCTTAAACAAATGAATGAAATCCGTTTCACCACATTTGTCTAAGACATACAAAGCTACCGCCTTAAGCTTAGCGATATCCTCCGCCGACATTTTATTCATACTTCTCATAATCAATTCCTTCTATATTTAACACTTCTGCCGCAAAAATACGCTTTTTCTTCGAAACCACCAAGAAAGCCACAAGAAATCTGCAAGTTATCAGCAAATTACCACGAAATCAACCATAAACTATTAACTGTAAACTGCTATCCCCCATGCGGTCCTAGCCCGCAAAACATGGCGCTGGGCTTTGACGCCCCGTCAACCTTATAGCGTAGCGGTTCCGAGCACCGGAGGGCGGTCACATTCTAAAGTTTAATCTTTATTAAATTATTAATCCTATCGCACTATTTTACACCATTATGATGTATATTTGCAATCAGAATTATAACATTATAATCATAAGATTATGACACAGACATCAGAAACAATCCGAAAGGACAACCCGCAGAAACCCCTGCTGGAAGAGGACGAAGTAACTGCAAGAGCAAAAGCAGCATTCGCAGAAATTAGAGCTATGGCAGAAAGAGGTGAATTCCCAGAAATGACTCTCGATGAGATCAATGATGAAATCAGAGAAGTCAGACGATTAAGAAAAGAACGCAATGGTACATGCAGTCATTGATACAAACATGTATGCCTTAGCAAGGAAGATTCCTTCTTGTCCACTATGTTTCCACCAAATGTTATCAGCAAACAACGCCAAGATAACAGCCTTAGATTCCTCAAGATTATAGCAGTAAGATTTACCAAACAAGTTGTCGACACAGGACTTTAAAATTTTGCTTTTGCCAAAATAGCCTTCATCTCAGCACGTTGCTTTGAGAAATCTATGCTACCACGCTTCTTCAATGTTTCTTCAGCTCTTTCTCTGAAAGCTAAAGCCTCATCACCTGTCAGCATAGGGATACCACTAATTGCTAATGCCATAATCTTATCTCCTATTATTTAGTTTATATTTCTGCCGCCAAAATTACGCTTTTTTCTCGAAACCACCAAGAAAACCACAAGAAATCTGCAAGTTATCAGCAAATTACTAAAAAATCAACTGTAAACTATTAACTGTAAACTGCTATCCCCCATGCGGTCCTAGCCCGCAAAACATGGTGAAGACCGCTTTGGTCCGCCAACCTTAGAGCGTAGCGGTTCTGAGCACCGGAGGGCGGTTACATCCTTCCCGTCTGAGAAGGGTTTCTGTCCCCTGTGAGGGGAACCGAAAGGGTCGTAAAGCCTATTGTGGCTTGGTTAGGATGTGGAGTTCCCTTTGGCTAAAGGGAGACGGAGGGATTCGAAAAAATCACCTCAATATTTTTAGGAAAGCCTCTTTCTTTTAGTATTTTGGCGAGGGCTTTGATGCCCCGACAACCTTAATAGCGTACTGATGCTGCCATCTCTCTGTAAATTCTTCTCTTGTCATAATATTAGTCTTAAAAATCAACATTAAGCACTTAACATTAAACATTACCACAAGATGCTTCCCAAATAACTCTTGAAATAATATTTGTCAGGATAATCCGCAATAAGCTGTCTGATGCCATTCTTGATAATCTTATCCACGGCAGCAGACTTTCTCATTACGCGCTCTATTTGTCCCAACAACCAGTTGAACTCCTTTGGCTTTTCCTTGAGCAAAGCCAATCTCTTGATATCCTTGAATAGTATCTCACCCACAAAGGTATGGTCTTTCTTGGGCACATACTTGATATATTCAGGATAAAGTTCCCACAGGTTCCAATGCTTATGTACAAACATATCCTTGAGCAAGTCCAACCGTTCCTCTTTGACTAGAATCTTGGCTTCAGCATCCTCATAGTCATGCTCCCAATCGGGCATTTTCCAAAGCTCATCAAAGAAGGCAGGCCAATCTTTTCTGTCTATCACCTCTTTCAGAGCCTCGTAATATTTGATTCGATACCCACTGACGATAAATCGTTTCTTGCATTCTTCTATCAGCCAATCCTTATCACCTGATAGTATCAATGCTTTCACCACTTTATCCTCCCATTTTTTGGAGTAGGAGTGAAAGTCATCCTTGTTATCGTCTATCACCTCTACCGTCTTCTTATACTCACCCCATTCTATGAGGCAGTCTATATAATGGTCACGGATATTCTCATCATCACGTTTCTCCCACATCAGCTTCTCTGCCTTTGCACGCTTACCATGGGTTGCCCAGTAATCCGCCTTTTGGATGTAATAGCGATAATGGAAGTACTTATCTTTCTTGTTTTTCAGTCGCTTGCTGATATGAGTCAGATACGCCTTTTCATCATCACCGCAAAGTAGCGGCATCGCCTCATCCACAAACCACTCAAAGCGTATGAAATAGTTATCGCCAATTTCCTCGCATTGCTCAGCGATTTCTCCAAGCATACCCAAGCGAGAATCCTCCTCTATCTCATCACTATTGATCAACAACTCCCTCACCATGTCTGCCGACTGGGTGACAATGTCCTTTAACATCTTGTTTTCCTCAGCCCACACATCATATCTGGCAGGAGTATAAGCCAGATGGTCGTGTTTGAACTCTCGGCAAGTGATAGTCATCACATATCCAGCAATCAAGGCAGCATCAATCAGATTCCCTTTCTTCTTCATGCTCTTGGCTTTTCTCATCATTGCAGCCAGGTCTTGCTCTATCTTCCTCCAGTCCAATTGCGGTTGTCCGAATCGCACGCCCAACACACCAGCATGGGCAAAGCAAGCCTCCACCTGCTCCTTATAGTTGCCACGCTCCGGCTTCCAATACTTTTCCACTAAAGCGGTAGCAAAGTCCTCATGCGTAGCTGCATACTGCCACACAAAAGCTTTAATCTCCTTGCCCGATATTTTTGAGAGTACTTTATCTATCTTGTCTATTTGAGTGTTTGTGTTCATTGATTTTGATTTTCATTGTATATTACGCTCATTACCATTGAAAAGAATATGATAACAGACATTGAAAGTGCAACCTTTGAAATTTAAGCGTTATGATACAGAACAAATTATTCCGTGATTGCCTCGCTGCGATACCAGCCGAGCAAAAGGCAGAGTTCGATTTGTCTTTCGGTATTGCCGAGCGCATTAGTGAGATTCTGAAAGCCAAGGGACTCACCCAAAAGGATTTTGCCCGATTGCTCAACAAGCGAGACACAGAAATCTCCAAATGGTTAACAGGCAGACATAACTTCACTACTCAAACCATTGCTCGTATTCAAACCGCATTGGGATGTAACTTGATAAACATTGCTCATTAGGTATATTGGAGAGCCATTAATGGCTCTCCAATATATTCCCCAATTCTATTTTTTCATCACAGCTCAACAACATTTTCTTTTCCAAACCATTCTTGTGCCTTATCAATTACACTTTTAGTAGGCTTGTGATAAAACACAGCTAAACGTTCCATTGCCCTTGTACAACATACATAGAAGATTTTTTCTGTCCTAACAACAACACTTTCTGTACGAGAGGTTGAAGTAAACAACTTGTCGAAATTATAATTATTCCATCTTCCATTGTCCAATATCACTAATACATTGTTGAATTCTGCTCCCTTAGTTCTATGCTGAGTTGAAAATGGAGTCTGACCTTCAAGATAATTGTAAAGGTTTACAAACTCTTGATATGGAACTTCCATCATACGGTCATAGATATAAGGGGAACGCTCTTTGTAATTCAAAACTTTATCATCTATCAGACAGATATTTTGCTCATCAGCCAACTCTATTACTTCTTGGATTGTTTTATGCTCTATGTTCTGAAGAGATTCAATAGAAGCCTTTAATTTCTTCTTATCTTCAATGCTTCTAATACTTCTTTCTCTTGTATATCCTGTTACTTTCAAAAACTCAGATACATTTCCATCCCGAAACAAGCGAATAGCTTGTTCTATCTTACACAAATGCTTAACTAAAGGCGAGCGTTTAGAACCAGTTTTACTTTCTTCGTCTTCACTTTGCTTCTTGTCATCAACAAGTTGAGAATTTTCCACATAGGTGCGTCTTAAAGCCAAATAATTGTAATTTTTAGCTTTCTCAAACAATGAAATATGCGCATCAATGTAAGCTTTCTGTCCCGAAGTAGGCTTGTAACTCTTTTCATCAACACCTTTCTCACATAATGCTTTTAGAATTTCTCCAAATGTCATCTCAGACATTTCTTCATCAGAAATATTTAATTGTACACAGGTTTGAAATTTGTCTCCTTTTATGTATTTCAGCAAAGGATCTCCACTATAGATTTCCATCAATGTAGAAAAGCCAGCTTTCCCTGCTATCAGATTATGTGTAAGATTTAATTCTTTTGTCGCTTTTGCATCATGGAAATTCCATTGCTTTTCCTCTGAAAGATAACTTCTAACTAAAGAAAGGACATCACCATCCTTTTGTGTATACAGGAATAAGCTTTGTCCATTTTTTATCACATCACTTAACATATTGGGAGCTTTAACATCATCAGAAGGTACTTGTACCAATCCATCCGTTCTGATTTTATTTGCCAAATCAATAACCATTTGTGGATTACGCCTATTTTGAAGTTTCTGAACTTCAAATACTTCGCCCTTATCCCCATCATGTTTATAAGCGTTCAAGTCACCAATACCTTTATCATAAATACATTGCATGGCATCACCGAAGAAACCAATGATACATTTTTTGTCAGACTGCTTCAAATATGACAGCATAATCTCTACCACCATAGGGAAAGTATCTTGATACTCGTCTATCATGATAAAGGGATAACGACTCTTCAATATATCTGCTAACTTTGGGTACTCCTTGAACATTTCATGCGCAACAGTTATTACTTCATCATGCGATAGAATGCCTTCTTTCAGATTGGTGTGTTCTTGATAACTTATACCAACAGGTTCTTCTCTGTTACAATAATAGTCTGCAGGAACTTCTTCCATACCAGATATTTGTAATCCAGAATCTGGAGTGTTCAATAGTTTTACGACTACATTACACAATTCTTTCTGGTAATTTTTGATGTTGTCCCATAGGAAATCATGAATAGTTGATACCCTTAAATTTTCATGATTCACTCTTTGTGCAATCTCTTTTACTGCAGCATTCGTATATGTTATACATGCTACCAAGGATGACGGACTGTTTTCTATTATCCATCTCACGACCTCCACAAGAGTATATGTCTTACCACTCCCAGCTCCGCCACTCAACAAGAAATTGTGTCCTTGTTGGATGTGCTCAATTATTTGAGTCAATTCATTCTTTAATCTTTCCTCAACCATAACAATCCTTCTTTAATGTAAGTAGGTATATTCCAGCGCCCAAGTTCTGGATTTGTCTCGGTATTACCATTGAGCAGAATTTCTATCGCCAAAGAAGACTTACCGTTTACACCATTTTGAGCTAATTCATATGGATTGTTGTCTTCTTTGAATTTTTCGACCCATTCTGTATCTAATGACAAAAATGAGTTTGAGGTAATGAAATCCTTATTTTCTGAAAAGAAAGCATCTTCAAAGCTACGAGGTTGGTATGCTCCTTCCTTACCATATTGAAAAGCCATCATAAGGATTCCATTGCTGTCTCGTTTCCAACACTTTGCAGCAGCATCCCAAGAAAGCATCACTGGTACCATTGAAAGAATGTCTTTGATTTTATTGACTCCATTCAAGAAATACTTGATAGAGGCATTAGTTGTTACCATTTTATCATTGGTTGCATCATATGGAGCTTTTTGATATTTGATTGTCAGTCGACCATTTTTGTCTGTTTTCTCCACAGGTTCACAACAGTCTAAATCTGTTATTATTAAACCTTTTCTGAGTCCAATAAATCTTATGAACTTTTCAAATATATGTGAATACGCTCCAACCTCAATAATTGATACATTCTGTGACAAAAGATAATTCTCATTTTCTGTAAGTCCAACTTCCTCATCTACCTTCTTCATCATAGCAGGAAGCAATATTCTCTCAGTGTCACCTTCTATAAAGACAGCCTTATCAGCAAAGAATAATTCACTTCTATTCAATGTAAGATATTGCTTAAGAAATGCAAAGTATTGTTTGTGTTCTGCGTCACACTCATATTCCTTTTGCAAATCCTTCATATTTTTGGCAACAACACTATTTTTCTCAAAGATTCCATTCTTTTGAGAATGCACTATGTATTTTATATCGTCAAAATCACAATCAGCAACGATATGAGCAGAGTGAGAACTGACAATATATTGCAATTTACGAAAAAGCCCATTCTTAAGCAAAATTCCTTTTCCCAGCAAATCCTTGATATTTTTAATAAAAACATATTGCATCTGTGGATGAGTATGTGCCTCAGGTTCCTCTATAAACAGCAAATTAATATCGGCAGGCTTACGTTCTTTGTTTCTTTGCATCTTCTTAATGATGAGCTCGATGTCAAATATCATCGAAATCAAGTTCATATAGCCAAGACCATTATAGTTTTCTGGCAGTTCCTTGTCTGCCTGCTGATAAACAACAGTTGTGTTACCTTTCAACAATTCTCTATGTTGCAAAGAAGAAACCACCTTTATTATGGTTTCATTCTTTGACATACCGCCAAATGTTTTCACCTTATCGATAATATCCGCAAACATCTTGTCATACACAGACGAAAGAACAACATCTGTATCTTTTAATCTATCTTGAAATTGTTCGATAGCTTCTTGTTGCTCATCATCAGTTTCTTGAACCTTATACAATTCAGATGTCTGTGTGGATAAAGTCTTGTCAACCTCTTTATTGTCAACATTTCTCTTAGCGTTGATATATTGAAAATTCACGACATCTTTAAGGTTGAAGTTTGTTACATCTTTCAAATTGATATAACTTCTTTCCTCAAAAGATCCTGTATCCTTATCTATATGAATGGATTTCCTTACAAGATAGAAATATAAAGACTGCTTAGAACCCAAGAAATCATCAAGTGTCTTAGCTACATATTGCTCATCTTTTTTACGAGATTTTGTTTCCTTTTCTTTTTCGTGTTCCTTAAACGTTTGATAGGAATCTCGAAGATTCAAGTACATGTCGTATGATAAGGTATAATCAAATCCAAGCCCCAAAAAGTTATTTTCGACATCCAAGTCCATAAGAATGGGACTAATATATTCCAAGTCATCCTCATTATTATACTCTATCAACAAACGAAGCCGGATACCTAATTCTTTATAATCATTCTGTTCGACCTTATCATTCTCTATCATTTTTTCAACTCCGATCTAAAATCCAAATTGAAATCATTGTATTGAAATTTCTTGGTCTCTCCATAATTCAAGAACTTGTCAAGAACAACCAATAGGGAAGTCTTTCCTACATTGTTCTTACCAATGAGAAGAGACAAATCATCTTCCAATTCCAATCTGAATTCTTTCAAGAGTCGGAAATTCTCTACTATTATTTCTTTTATTTTCATTGATCCGTTTGATTACTAGTTTTACTATTTATATGTACTTATAGAAAAAATTGATTAAAACTTTGTAAGTATTCGCTCAACTCCGTATTGCATATCTCCAAATAATATTATAACTTTGCATAGCGGCATCAGTTTCCGAATATTGAGACAAGAATACGAAGTTTAGCCCTCTATTTGTTTTACTTCATCCACAGTCTTGTTCAACATTTTAGCAATATCATCAAGCGACATGCCATTTTCCTGCATGCCCTTAATCATCTTACGAAGCATCTTATCTTTCTCCTTCAATTGACCATCTTTCTCCTTCAATTGACCATCCTTCTCCTTCAATTGACCATCCTTCTCCATAATAAGGGAATCTCGGGCTTCCAATTCTTTAAAGAATTCATCCTCAGCATTCATCTGATACCTCATATCAGGATCTGCAGCAGCCGATTGAAGACGACGGACAATGTACTCCATATCATTGTCGCCCTCAAACTGCTTATCATCAACCTTAATTACCTTTTTGTTGTCCGCAACATTCGTCTGGTCAAACAAGCAAAGAACCTTCTCCAAGCGATTGTTTACCCTACCATGCAACAAAGGAATCTGTACAATGATGCTATCATGCTGCAAGCTCTCAACAAAAGGATCAGGAATCCCCTCCTCTACTTTTTTGCCATCATAAGTATAAGCATGATGGTTAACATATATAACAGGTTCCTCTATCTTACCGATACAATGCCCCAGAAGATAGATAGCTACCATAGGAATAGCATACTTCTCATGCTCTTCCTTCAACATATTCTCCTCGTTGTTATACTGCAGAGCAAGATAACGGCGGAAACGCAAAGTCTCAGTTGGCAGCCAGGTCTTTTGAAGTTCAATCAACATCAAGTGCGGCTTGTTGTCTCCATCCAAAACAGTAGCAGCAAAATCGATGCGAAACATGGAGATAGACTCACGACGGGTAAGATTCGCATATTCATTTCTGCGAATCTTCACATCGATAACTTTCTTCTTCAATAATGCTGCAAGAATGGTCTTCGCTATGCGGTCATCCTCCATCAAGTATTTGAACACAGCATCATAAAGTGGGTTTGCTACATATACAACCATAACCAATCCTCCAATTATTAAATAATCAACTTACAGTCGCAAAAATACGCTTTTTTCTCGAATCCACCAAGAAAAAAGCAAGAAATCTGCAACTCATCAGCAAATTACCACAAAACCAGCACTTCAATAATCCTATCCACCTTTCCCCAGGCGGTCCCATCCCGCACAACATGGCGCAGACCTTTGATGGTCCGACAACCATAAAGCGTAGCGGTTCTGAGCACCGGAGGGCGGTTACATCCTTTGCCCTTTTGGAAAGGGCGAGGGCTTGGAAGTGGGTTAAGGACCCTCCCGCTGGGGAGGGACAGGTGGGGCAAATACAGCACTGTAGGACGGTTACATCCTCTCGTCCCTGAGGTTTCTGTCCCCCAGAACTGGGGGAACCGAAGGGGGCGTAAAGACTATTGAAGAGAGGCTTGGAGAGAAAGGTGGAGCCTTCTTTAATGGTAAAGAAGGACGGGATGATTTTAGAACACCCTTCCTTAAGGGTAAAGAGGGACGGGGTGATTTTCGAAAAACCTCCTTTTGGCTAAAGGGAGGCAGAGGGTTTCAAAAGTGCATACCCTCCAATCACCCCATAACATACCAGCGGTATGAGAAAGGCAATCGCCATACTGCCCGTAGTATCCGCAATATACCCCATGATTACTGGAGCAACCGCTCCACCCACTATCGTCATGATAAGCAACGAAGAAGCAAGCTTGGTCTTTGTACCCGCATCCCTCAATGCCAGCGAGAAGATAGTCGGAAACATGATGCTCTCTCCTAGATACAGGGCGAAAAACGCAATGAGCGATAAGGTTCCGCTACATACCACCACAATCAATGTGGCAACAAAGGTGAGGATGGCACAGGCCAACAGCACCAGCCTTGGCTGGATATAATTCATGATGACACCACCAGCCAACCTGCCGACAAAGAACAGCCCCATTCCGCCAAAGGCGAGATACAGACTGGCAGTCTGCTTCTCTATATGAATACTCTCCTCTGCATAGTTGATGAAGAAACTGTTCACACCCGTCTGGGCAGCCACATAGAGAAACAAGGTCAGCATACCAAAACCGAATGCCATCACCCGCATCGGCTTCTCCTCCACCATCTCGTTCGTATCCGCCTCATGCGCTCTCCTTGGGTCTGGCAATGTAATTCTTGACAGAATCAGTGCCACAGCAAGCACGAAAATACCCACCAGAGCATAAGGAATGGCGATGTTGACACCCGAGAACAGAAGCTGTCCGCCAACCAGCGGTCCTACAATCCATCCGATACCATTGAGCGACTGTGACAGGTTGATTCTGCTCTCCGCCTTGTCAGGATGTCCCAGTACCGTAGCATAAGGATTCGCACTCGTTTCCAGACAGGTCAGTCCGCATCCTATCACAAACAGCGACAGAACGAAGAAGTAGAAACTGTTGATCCTGCTTCCCGGTATGAACATCAGAGCACCAATACCGAAGAGAACCAGTCCTGTTATAACTCCCCTCCTGTAGCCCCACTTCCGGATAATCCATCCGGCAGGCAGCGCCATCAGAAAGTAGGCACCATAGACAGCAGCCTGCGTCAAGGCCGACATCGCCTTGCTGATATGGAACGACTCCTGGAAATGCGGATTCAGCACCTCCAGGATGCCATGGGCAAAGCCCCACATGAAGAAGAGACTGCTGATGATGAGGAAGGGCACCAGATAGTTATGCCCTTCGTATCTGAAGATGGATGGCTTCGTCATGATTCTCTGCAAATTTAAGACTGTCCTTTACTACCAGTGCCAGATAACCACCGCCACCGGCTCCCGGCATCTTCCATGCCAGTACCTCCTCCATGTTGCTATAGCGGTCAATCATCGGCTGCACACTCGCCTCCGGTTCTATCACACCGTTGATAGACGGATTCACCATACCCGGGAACATCGCAATCTGGGCCTCGAAAGATGCCCTGTATGCTGCCGCAAAGGCATCAAGGTCGTGCGCCAGAATCGCCTTCCAGCAGGCATCAGCCGCATCAGCCAGCGCCTTCACCTTCTCAGGCGTGATATCCTTACCTTCCACCACACTGCATCCCTGCCGTCTCGGTTCCATCGGAATCATCACCAGGTGGTCTTCCAGGAATCGGAGAGTCATCTCATCCTGCGTACTCTCTATCTTCTCCGGCCAGAAGTTGTTGTCATAATAATGACGCACCAGACCGGGCACACAGATACCGATAGAATCCTGGGCACCCGAGATGATACCATCGTGACGCTCCGGATTATTCTCGAAGCAGAATACCAGTCGGGCGAGCATCTCCGGATCCATCTTCGGCAACTTCACCGGCCATATCTTCTGAATCATCTTACGGGTAGAGGTGGACAGACCGCAGCGGTCGCGCACCTCAAAGGTCGGTTCCAGCGAGATGGTAATCAGACCCACCTTCAGCGTTCACCACAAACACATCCGGTTTCACCTTATCAAGAGTAGGCAGGAAATCGATGACTCCGCTTCCCTCATTGATATACGCATCCTTCACCGCCTTGATATTCTTGACCATGAATAGCCTTTCCTCCTGCGGAAACATAGGCTTGCGATGCTTATACTCCAGATAAGTAGCATCCGATCCGATACCCACATACAGGTCACCATACCGTGATGCCTGCTGGAAAAACTCCACATGACCGGAATGCAGCAGGTCATAACACCCGCTTACAAAAACTTTCTTCTTCATTTGTTGTTTATCATTAATTATAGAGTCTCCGAAATCAGAATAGGGGGAGCAATGCACTTCCACCTCCACACCCTTATACGGTGGGAACTCGATGTGGTGATAGCACGCCTTTTCAGGAGGCGAGATAGAGCGGACAAAGGAGATGACCCGTTTATCTCCACCTTCCACCCAGATACACCAGGAGTCCGGGAATAAGGATTCGGATACATCAATGCATTTCCCTGTCCTTTCAGAATGCAGGTTCTGAATCCCTTCTTCCGGAACCACTCAGAAACCTGGATGGCAGCATCGTTCAACCGAACATTCGCTTTCTCCAGCATCTGGCATTGCATCATCCATTGCAGAAGCAAGTCCTTGCTCATCCCCACCTCAGCCGGTGGCAACTTCTGGATTCCATCAAAGAGAATGCCCACCAAACATTGCTTTTGGGCAATACGATATAGCTCCTTCCAATCCACCTCTTTCAAAGAACCAGGTATTTCCTTGGCAGAACCAATGCAGAATCGCAAGAAATCAAAGAAAAACTTTTGTTGTTTCAACATAAAGTTGTACTTTTGCACGCATGAAAGATAAATTACAAAGAGCCATCGGTCATATTATACCAACGCTCCTATTCATTATATTACTTCCTATATCGGTAGTCTTCACTCCCATTTATTGGCTGTACAAGACTATCCGAAGATTTTTTCTGCGATAAATCTTGCAGGAAACAGCAAGCCTGCCATCACATAACGCTTACGGGTATGCGGTTCCTTCCACATTCGATAAATAAAGCGAAGATTCGTCTTATCCACCCATGCAGGATAATAATCTATCTCATTCTTGGAAGTCTGATGGATAAATCCACCACAGGTAAACCCGATACCCTGATAACCGGCATTCTTCACCTTTAGCAGGAACTTCTCTTGCATCAAGGCTCCCATACCAACTATCAAGAAATCAGAATTCAGCTTAACGATATGCTTTGCCTCCTCATCCATTTCCTGTTCTGAAGCAAAGTAACCATTACGATAACCGGCAAACTTCACCTTTGGATACCGCTCTCGGAATATCTCCACAGCCTTCTCCACCTGCTCCTGCTTAGAAGCCACAATATAGATAGTCTTTCCATGTTCCTCTGCATACGAGAACAACTCCGGTGCCATCGAAGTCATATCAAAACTTCTTCGAGTCACCAACTTGCCATAAACCAACTTGATGGCTTTCACCAGCAAGCCACCATCGGCAAATATACCATCCATCTTATCAAACAACTCCTTATTATCCAGAGCTGTAAGATAAGATACAGGATTGAGGTAAGTATAAACCTTACCCTTTGTTTCAAATATCTGATGGACGGAAGATTTTTCCGTTGATAATATTTTATTGACTAATACAGACATATCCTTACTAATTATTCCCAACCATATTTTTTCCAATCATAAAAGCAAATCAATTTTCTCATATACGTAGAATAATTGTTATGTTTTATCAGAAAATCATTGAAGTTTTTATTGATAAAAGTACAAAGAATCGGCAATTCATCTACCTTTATATGCAAGTAAGGTATAAGAGCCACAGCCTTCCACACATCCTTTCCGTTATATTTTTCTAATACTTCTTGTAGACTGCTTGTTTTCTCTTCTTCGGAGAAACTATAAGATTGAAAGTCACGTCCTTTTCTTAAAGCATAATTCAACCCCAATTTATTCCCGTTGTAATTCTGGTCACTGTTTATTCCAACTTTAGACAGATATTTATATATCGGCAAAAACGCTTTAGGAGATGATTTTGCAAATTGAGGATAGGCTTCTGTCAACACTTGTTCAGCATTCCACTCATTCGTATCAGACAAAACATCCTTTAATAATTCTACAGCCTTTATACCTCTATAACCAACTGCCGAACGAAATTGATTAATAGCTCCAAATCCATACACAAATTGTATTGTCTTATCTTTATCTACTTCTGTAGAAGGTAAAACATATATTTGCTTCTCAGGTTTTTCAGACTGAACTATTTCAAAAAATTGCTTTTTGTATTCTCTTAACATATTGGCTGGAATCGAACGTTCATAATATTGAAGAAGTTCATAAACCTCTTTAAAACTATGTGTCTTGATCTTGACAACAGGCAAATTCACTTTATTCGTCATCATAATATCTTGACGTTCTATAGTCATAGCATAGTTCTCATCTTCAATCCATTCTATAAAAATGAGATTATCCTGCAATTTCTGGATATTCTTATTATCTAAACAAACTACAATAGATTGCAATATCTCTTGAATATTTGAATCAGAAATAGAATAGCCAAGAAAAACGACAGGATGCTCTATAAAGATAGTTATAAGTTTAGCCGCCAAATATGGATTCTTTTTACTAAAATCAGCATAATCATTTTCAGTAAGTACTAAACTTTTAGGATCTCTATAACTGCCATGTATTTTATATATTTCTCCAATGCTATACGTAGAAGAAAAAATCAATTGCTCCTGTCCTATATATGGAGTAAATTCTGGAAAAAGTCTCTCCGCCGTATCATCCCAATTTGTTGTAATAATACCATCAATACTTAATCTTTCCAAGATATGTATTTCTTCTTCATATTCTTTAGGGAATTCTTGCAAAGACTGCTCCTTGAGATAGTTTGATATCTTAATTTTAAGAACAGAACTAGCATCAATAACTTGATCTTGAACGGCTTCTCTAAACTCATCGTTTTCATCCAAGTTCCAAAATTCCTCAGTAACATCCTTTGCTATCTCCGTACCTACCTTAATTAAAGATGTTGTATTCAGTTTAGAATAGTACTGAGCTAACTTGTGAGGAGCAAACATCTGTAATATTCCCTCCCATTGCGGAGTATTTAAGTAATGCCTAGAAAAACCGGAACCAAGGAACAAAAAAGATGCTCCATTCTTGTTTTTCAGTATAGTTTTAAAATCTTCTTGAGTCATATTCAATTATATTAATACGCATATCTTAACCATCCAAATCCCTTCATATTCTTCATTCGTATGATAAATTCCGATGCCAAGAAACAGAAAGCTATGGTCACAACAAACAAAAGAGGGCCATTTTCCCAACCAAATAATTGTTTCGGAATCTTCTTAAAGCAATCATGAATCACATAGAAAAGTATACTATAGGTTCTGAATCTACGATATAACTGAGGGTGCTCTGGTAGCTGCCATGTATAGGCCGCAACAAACAAAGCAACAATACAAAGAATTTTTGGCACAATAGGAATAAAGAAAGATAAAATTAAGAATAGTAGTACAGCCACCCATGCAACACCATTTCTTACCTTCTCCATCCAAGTTATTATAGATTTATTGGCCATTACATATCCTAATGTTATCCAAAGCAAACCGCCAGGAAACGATAAATTAGGCGATTTGAAATCATTATACCAATTATAAAGGACTGTCCATTCTGAAGGTAACTCTTTAACATAGTATAAAAACAAATACACCAGCAATGGCAAAAGTATTACCAAAACGTCTTTCATGAACAATCGGCTTAATCCCCAGACCATAGGAACTCCGACAAGCAATGCCCCTAAGAACCAACTTGCATCAAACATATTTCCGAAAAAGAAATCTCTTATTATATAAAGAGGTACCATATTGTAAACGGATGGAAATACTCCTTCTGCAAATATATAATCGGACTCCATATCACACACCAAAATAGGTATAAAATACAAAGTCGTTTCATAAAATGCAAAACTAGGTTCATCTGGCATTCTTCGTATCTTGCTTTCCTAAAAAACAAGAAAGAAGAAATCACGAAGAATGTCGGAACTGCCAGACTTTCAATAGGATGAATTACATAATTTTGAAAAATGGGGGGGGATAATGAGGAAACTTGAACATGAATATCCACGATTAAGAATGCCATAATAAATTTCATGACTTCAAAACCCGGAATGATTTTCTTTGGTTGCATTTAAAATACGTATTTGTTCTTTATAAATTTTCTTTAAGATAAGCAATAGAACGTTTCTTTTCCTCAGCTATCTTTATATTAACAGGTCCATAATTGATACTAGTATCCATAATACCAGGAAGTTTACTTACATCATTAGCAATTCTGCCTTCTAAGCCAAATTGTTCTAAAAGATGAGTAAGCTTATTACTATTCATACCACGAACAATTGTACAGAATTGCTTGTTGAATTTGATTGAAAATACAGAACCATGGAATGTGTCTGTTACAATACATGTAGCGTGTTTGAAATAAGCCAACACCTCAAAAGGATGTGGAACTATAGTCATATCACACCATGGAAAATAATGACCAATACTTACCAGTTTTAAGCCTTTATTCGTAGCATAAGCTCTAATAGCATTAATTTCATTTTTATTAGTAATACGCCCAGGGTAAGTATAGACTATCATGTAATCTTTCAAATTCACAGATGCAGGCATATGCTTAGTATAGTCATAGATAAGAACAGGATCCACATTCTTGTTTGGAATGCTACCAGTCAACTCCTCCACAACTTTCACGCTATTCGCATCTCTAACAGAAATCTTATCTATATTTTTCAAGAGACGAGACACAACATCCTTGATACCTAGTTTTTCCAACTTAGGCACAGTAGTAGCACCAAAAGAGGCAGCATAGGTTATCACCTTATTGGCATTCAAACCTTCTCCAAATAACTGCGTAGAAAAACCAAACCAAGTTTTTTGGGCACAATTAAACACCTCATCACTACCAATGACTATGGTATCAAAATGCTCAATTGTAATACCTTTCTTTACTCCCAATTCCGGCAAGAACTCTTTAGAAAAGCGACTTTGAAACTGATAGATGTACTTAAAGCGTTTTACAAAATCCATTCCCCATAATCTTTCAACCAGCAGGTGAATCTTATGGAATTTACTAATCTTATAATCGCCAAGCTGTTCACCAGGTACAATGTTCACGAAATCACACTGATGCCCTAAAGCCTCAATATTACTTTTCAACGAGAATGCCTGGAGGAAAGAACCATAGTTCTTTACCTCCTGCATTGATAATATACCTACTTTCATTATTTTGCTTTCCAAATGTTATAAATATACTTAACCATATCAAATACATGATATTTTGATGCATACTCTTTCACTTTTGACTTCAAACTTTTGTCTATTAAATGATACTGTTTTTCAATATCATCAAGAGATAGATTCTTATTTAAGAATGCCTTTACAACTTCATTACGCATAGGGTACAATATCGAAGAATGGCTTATATTATGATTTTCAACCAAAGCTTCATTTAAATTGCGCTCTTCAATAAAAACGTCAGTTAGTTTATCTATAAAACTTTGGCCTTTTTCATTATTCGACAACACCAAAGACACACCTTTGGTCACGCTATGTTCAAACTTCTTCCCATGTCTGCCTATACCCCAAAAATCAGCCAAACTACAATCGCCTAAACGAGGTAGGCAGGCAAAAGGACAGGAATAACATGACTTCCTGAATATGGCATTTCTATCAAAAGCACTCATATAAAGTGCATCTGTTCCATATATAGGAGAGAATTTACCTCCAAGAGAGATGGATGGGGCAAAGCCCCATCCATCTCTCCGTCGAAATTCAAAACCTTCAAGAGTACCCACAAAGCGGGTCGAAATTTTTTGTAAATATGCTTGGAATATGCCATTCGACGGAACTCCATGACAAGCCAAATCTAATAGAAGTAATTTCTCATTATCTTTACGCAAAAAAGACTTTAAACCTGCAATCTGACAAGGTGTTCCGCAAAACAACACGTATTTCCCCTTATTCAAATCTTTTTTAACCTCACGAAAGATTGTTCCTATTGAACTTTGTACATACTTAGATCCTCGCAAAGATTTTAAGCCATCAAGATGTTCTACCCTTATATGGTGACACACAAACTGCTCATCAAAAGCGGCTCCAAAAACAATACCGCCATTATTCAGTATCATACGAGCAAAAGCAGAAAATGCACCTCCCGAACTACTGATAGTCCTATCAAGTAGACTCCACATAGCGTAAGCCCTTGGATTGTCTGTATTTATATTAGTATTCGGAGAAACTATTGGACAAGATTTCTCACAAAGGTGACATTCAATACATTTTTTTTCATCAATCATTGGTCTTAAAAAGCCTTCCGAATCAGGTTCCATCGTAATGGCATCATGAGAACAAGCATTTGCACAAGCACTACAACCTGTACATTTATCTATTGTTGCTAAATTCATATCAAACTGTATAAATTAAATTTTTGTCCAATCTTCAAGTTGATAGCTAAATGTTTCTCGTTTGTTTTTCCATTTCTTAGGAGCTATAACCCATGGATTACGTGCATTCAGATATGCAGCCCACCAACTGAAAGAAGAGTTAGCTATAATCAATGTTTTACAGGCCATCAACAACTGCATATCGCAATAACTATCCTCTCCTTTATTCCAATCCACATATACGACCTTGCAGCCTGAAATTAGTTTTTCAATATTGTTCTTACACCATAATATATCATTAGAAAAAATGTAGAAAACTGGATTTTCTATTTTTTCTTGTATAAGAGCAATCGCTTTTGCATAATATTCATATGTGCAAATATCTTTATAAACAGGATGATTTAGATAATCACCACGTCGTATATGAATACCGACAGAACCATCCGAACTTAATAAATCATTCATTATTTTCTGATTTTTCTCATTAAGAGAAATTTTAAACCTAAAGACCTCTCTGAGTTCATCACGAATATCATCATAATACTTATGATCTTGCCAATATCCATAATAATAGCGATTCTTTACTTGTTTAAGCGTTTCAGGTGAATATACCCCACCTATTGGTTCATAATATTGACTCTTACGATTAGGAAGATAACGTCGTAAATGATAATCTATATAATAATTAGGAAAATACCATGCCATTTTTACAATATCCCAAACCTTCGCTCTTTTAAGAGTAATGTCAAAAACACGCTCTAATTCAAGACCATTATGAAATTTATGGTCCTTATAATATTGAACATCAGCATAAATTGTTTCCTCAAAAGTCTTACCCAACAAATAGGTAAAAGCGTAATCAAACATCTGATTACCTAACCCACCAATATATTTTACTATTTTCATTCGTGTTATATTTTATAGATACCATTGCAAAGCAAAGATATTCAAATTTATTAATTCTTTTATCTTACCCCATATAGACTTATCTCTTCCTTTGCTAAATGTTATCGGATCAATCTTAACCTTATCTCTAAAAATCATTTTTGGCTCAAAGCCCGACACCCATTCTTCTGGGCTACAATATTCTTTTCCTAAGGGCTTACAAGAATGAGAACGAAGATATTTATTGATATGAGATTGATCATGAACCTTCGCTACTATTCCATTTTCAAGATCAATTTGAATATTTCTATTCAAAACCTCACTCATTTCTAAGAAAGCATTAGCTGTACCACCATATATGCCACCCATATAATATGTATATGGTTTATGGAAAGGCGCAACATAAGCAAGAGATTTCTTATTTCTTTCATAAGGATAATAATGGTAGCTTGTACAAATACGTCTATGAATTGGCCAAACTCCATTGACTAGTTCACATCCATTATCAGGAAGAATAGATTCATCAACGTCTTGTAGAAACAAAGCATTACTATTAAAAAAATAAATATAATCGTAGTCTATCAACTTATCTTTAATAGTAAGAAATGTTCTAAATCGATAAAGAGAATCCCATGGAAATCCTTCGCACTTTTTATAATTCAAGAACACATTAGATTTCGAGCACAGATTCATATCATCTGTAAAAACATAATAGTCTTTCATTGCAATATCTTTAAGTAGATATTTTTCAGCAGACTGGTAGAATCCTTCAAAGAACTGATTGTACTTTCCTGTACAAATATATAAAATAGCGATTCTCATAAATATTACGATATTTGTTTTAAATAATTAATAATTTCTCTTGCTATCATCTTGCCTGAGAATCTGTCTTTTAACTTTTTGCATTCAGTAAGCATCTTATCATACTTGACCTCAGTTAAAGAAGAAAGCTGCTTTAATCCTATCTGTATGTCATCATACAATATAGAACAAGACTCATCATAAATTTCTCTAAAGCTTGAATGATTAGTAGCCAACAACGGCAAGCCATAATTAGCAGCTATCATAAGAGGACCAGATTGTGTAGTATCCCGATAAGGCAAAACCAAAAAATGATGACTGGCAAAAAGATTTGGAATTTCTTCATTATCTATAAATCGAATTTGCAAGTTATATTTTTCAGAATGCTTAATCAATTTTTCACACTCATTCCAATAAGAACCTTTACCACAAATACTCAACTCGAAGTTTGTTATACCCTTTTCATAAAAAGACTCAAGTCCATTTATTAAGATATCCAAACCTTTATTATACTCAATACGTCCAAAAAACAATAGTTTTATTGTTGCTCCAAAAGTCTGTCTCACCTTTGTAGGTTGCCCAAAGTTTTTCACACTAAGATGTGTAGAAAAAACTTTTTTATTGCCATAACGACTTAACAACACCTGCATTTGACTATCAGAAAATGTGATAAAATAATCATTCATTTTGATAGTAAAATCAGTAAATAACTGTCTTATCTTTCCATTATGAGTACCAGAATGAACCAATACATCATGAATCATATAAACAGCATTTTTTTTCATAAACATTTTATTTACTATTGACCAATAGAAATCCTGTTCTTCTTTGATAATAATATCAGGATTAATCCTATTTATCACCTCTGCCATTTGTTTATAAAAAAATATTTTACGGGGTGAAAGTTGCTTTATTCTATTATTCATCCAATACAACTTTATGCTATATTGCCGTGCATAATTAGCAACAACTTCTCGCTTGACTCGAGGAGACTGTTCATTATTCATAAAGAACCAATGAATGTCGTACTCCTCAGATATATAATTGAGGATTCCCATATCCACATCATACATCCACTCAGATGAAATATATACTAATTTTTGTTTCATAATCCTTTCTTTTGAATATGTTTAAACAAAATATGTGGAGATAAATAATAAAGAATACACATTACTATACTATGACGATTCAGACGCTTAGTGAAAAGTCCCCTCCATAAGTTTTCTGATATAATATTTTTATAACATTTATCAAAATTGTCCCAAAAAAGAAAATGATCTATTTGCTTTTCTACTTTTGCCATTGCTCCTAGCATAAACATCAGTACGCACACAACTTTTTCAGCTCTCCAGAATATCAAATCTTCTGTTGCAACTTTATTTTCAAATTTTGTTAATTCATTAAATACTACAACCAAATCATCAAAATTCTTTTTAGAATATGATTTTGTGATTGCACCAGATTCTCGTTGAAGATAAAAATAGCACGGAACATCAATAATATTAACACTTTTGGCAAGATATAATGCCCGTAAGCAATATTCAGCATCTTCATGCAATATCTTCGGATAATACACTAAGTGATTTTCCTCCAAGAAAGATAGCTTATAAATATATTTTTGTGTCGGTGTTAATCTATTATTACCAAAAAGAAAATCTTTACCTCTACAATTTATACTTTTTATAGTATCTCTTGAAAATGGCACATACGTTGACTTCCCTGATTTTTCTTCAACAGACATCAAACCTATCGCAAACATATCCGAATTGATTTCTCTAATATGCTTTATAATTAGATTTAAGCAATCATGAGAAATCCAATCATCACTATCTACACACCAAACATATTGCCCTTTAGCCATGGCTATGCCATTATTTCTAGCCATACTTAAACCCTGATTCGCCTGATTTATTATCTTTAAATTTGAGTATTTAGTACTATAAGCTTCAACAATACTCATACTTTTATCAGGTGTACCATCGTTAACTAATATAACCTCATATAAAGATAAATCAATATTATTAGAAAAAATACTACTCAAACATTTCTCTATATATTTTTCAACCTTATAAACAGGGATTATTATACTTAAAAGAATCATATTTTATCAAACTATTATTTGTTCCTAATCTATATAATAATGACATTATCATTATTGGCAAAAACACATTTATACCCATCAAACTCGTTGCACTGTCTATCAACAGCCACCCCAATACAAAAAAGACAAAAAGAATTTTGTTATTCTTAGGTAAATGTTTAAAAACATCAACATAAAAATAAGCATAGGACAAAATACCTATAATTCCTTTTTGTAATATTGTAACCATCCAAATAGACTCAGCCCCAAATAGAATACCATAATCAAAACTTTTCATATCCATAATGTTCACATTACCATATCCTAACAACCAACAGTTTTGTACCAAATATATTGAATATGCAAACTGTTCCAAACGTCCTGTTGTATTACTACCTTCTACAGATGATTTATCAGGATTAATAATCGAATTTACCATTTCTATTACATATGAGCCAAATAATGCACAAAAACATATAATTGCAAGAATTACAATTAGCTTTTGTCTTCCTGATATTCGACTCAGTTTGGTCATAAGTGGTAAAGCCATAATAGCAACACCTAAAAGGGGAGTTCGTGACCCACTGGTAATAATACCAATTACGCAAAAGAAGATCGCAAAATACATGGATTTTGCAAAATATTCCTTTTTATAACCAAAATACATATATAAAAATGTTATAAAAAACACCACACATTCAACCCCATAGCTGATTGAATGGGAACAAAAAGAACGTATTCTGCTAAAGTTTCCAAAACGAACCAAACTATTATCATTAAATTCTGAATTATAAAAAGAATCATGAAAATTTCCCAACAAATTTTGGTCAGTAATTAATTGAAAGAAACCATTACCTGCTAGTAGTATTGCAAATAAAGTACAACTTTTCAAAAATGTATTTATTATATTCTTATCAGAAAGACTATGAAAAAACACAAATCCATATCCATAAATACAGAAAACTTGTCTTAAGAATTCACCTATAGAGAAAAAAGGATAAAATGAAAATATAACGCCAGATATTAACAATATCCCAAAAGACTTTTTCCAAGGGAAGTTTTCTATTATGAGTTTTCTCTTCTTTATGAAAAAGATAGCACATACTACAGTCGACAAAGCTATATCAAAAGATGTTGGTCCTAATTTAAAACCTTCATAAAAGAAAAATTTAAATGGCGCATATATTACAACACCCTTTCTGAAATCTTTTAGCAGAAAATAAAGAAAAACGAGAAGGAATAAATACTGCATTTTACTATTTATTTTATAGCTTTATTTAAAAAAGCAGAAGCTTTTTCACGTTCTTTTTCTATAATTCCATTTACATTTCTATAATCTATCGTCTTTTCTTCGAAGGCGAAATCTTTAAGATTGTAAATTATTCGCTCTTTGAGTCCAAATAATTGGAGCAAATTTTCTATTCTACTACCCCTATTATTAAATGAAGGTATATAAGAATAGAAGGATTTGCCAAATATCAGAGAGAATACAGTACCATGGAAAGAATCTGTAAAAATCTCACTTGCATTATGAATAAGTCCCAACCATTGCTCTGGTGAAACATCAATAAGACCTATTACATTTTTATCATTGCAAGTATAAGGTGCATCTTGAAAAGCATGCACTATATATACATATTTTTTATTCTGTCGTCTTGCATATTTTTTCATGAAGGAATGAAAATCTGATATATAACTTAGGGTAAAACCGAAAACATATTCATTCTCACACAAATCAAGGGAAGTATCAATTATTTCTTCCCATTTTGTTGCTGGCAACAAAAAAGTTGGATCTATGATTCTATACACTGGTTTATTAACACCAGAAAGTATATCTTGGGCTTCTTTTTCTCTAACGGAAATATAATCATAGCTTCTTAGCCAAGAAACATATTTCAGCTTAATCTCATCAGGTATACTTGATACCCCAACACTTGTTGCATATGAAATTTTTCTTCCTTCCTTTACAAACGTTAAGAAATATGGTTCGATACAATAAGGTTGCGTCGGATTCCATAGTTGATCCGACCCTGTTATATAAATATCAAAAAGAGGAGGATTAGCATACAACTCACCTATAGAGTTATATTGTCTAGTATAGGCAATACGCTTGTCAAATCTTGCAAATAGTTCTTTCTTATGAGCTATTTCTTTAGCATAGACATTTGAAAATTTTCTGTTATTTGCATCATATCTGTGTAGATAATGACCTATAAATTTCTTTATTTCTCCTTTAAAACTTCTATGAATCTTCTTCACATCAAAAGGTTCATAACCTGGTGTTGGAATATAACCATCATGATATGGACGAAGTAAATCAATTACCATGCATTCATATCCTAAAATGTTAAGATAATGTTGCAAAGCATAACACTGTAACAGAGCACCATAATTTGGCGCTCTGTGAACTGTAAGAATACCAATTTTCATTGCTATTTTAATATTTTCTTTAACTTATTACCAAAAGAACTATGTTTAACACTAGCCATTGTAGACTTTAAGCTTTCTTGCATAGATGCCCCTTCAATTTTACTTATTTGTTCCCAAGCTGAACTTTGGTCATCTGCAGACGTAAATATCTCTACCAAAAGAGGGCGATCTAAAATATTATCATCCACTATCAACTGCTTTATATTTTCAAACTCAACTTTGTTTTTAATCGCATGATAGTCAAATCCCAAGGAATTAGCCATACCCTTTACAAATGAGGAAGAACAATTGCCAAAATGTCCTTCCGCAGCAATAAAAGGTTCTACTCCTACTTCATATTTTGGACTTTGAAAATGCAAGAATTCGGCCCCATTTCCTGTATTAATAAGGATGATTCGAACATTTCCTCCTATATGACGATTCCCAATTGCATTTAGATCATAAAAGAATGCTAAATCACCAGTTACCAAATAATAAATCTTATCTTTGTGAACTAAGGAGGCCCCTATTAATGATGAGGTACAACCATCAATACCAAATCCGCCAACATTACACATAGTACTTATAGAAGAATGTATCTTAAAGAAATTCCATGAGCGCAAACAGTTAAGAATTGCAAAATGCATAACAGAATCATGAGGCAACATTGGAGCAAGTGATTTTGCTATCCATATATGGCTAAATGGTAATTCTGGAATCTTAGCGAATAATTGAGAATAAACATTTTCAACTTCATGAAAATAAGAAGAATCATTAGACCCAGAAAGATTAAAATCCTTCGCGTAATTATCAAAAAATAAACTTTCAGGCATTTCGAAAACAGCATCTATATGACCAAAAGTTTTTCTAAGTTCTCCATCTTCACTAATTCTCCAAATATTTTTAGCATGAATACATTTAGGAGTTTGATAATCTCCAGAAATTTCACCTATGTGTATAAGTAAATCAATATTCAACAAATTATAAGTATGCAAAACTTGAGTTCCAATCAAAGAATAGTCTATTCTATAATTTCCATGATAAGAACTTGTATGATCACAAAGAACAATCACGTTGTATTTACTACAGAATTTATCTATTGCTTCAATTTCCTCTTTTACGAATCTTTTATGAGCTCCAACAAATATTGCAATTCTTCCACATGGTATATGAGGTAATTGATCATAAGGCATAAAGCGTCTAATCATTGCAACAGAGGGTAAACTATCAGTATTACATGACTGAGTAATTGAAACTATATTTAGATGAACAGGACCTCCACCATGTCGCATAGATGATAGTATTACCCGATTTACCAAATAAGCACACTGTTGTTCGTCCTGCTTATCACGAACAGGAACTAATTGAGCTCCATCTACAAAAATATCATTGGGATAACACGTTCTATCTGTTACCTGAGGGATTAATTGTCCAATTGCCTCAATAGGTCGACTGCAAGTAAGTGTGATAATTGGTAGCTTACGATAATATGCCTCTGTTAAACCAGGCATATAATTACGAGAAGCTGTAGCTCCAGTACAGCATAGTACTACAGGCTCATTGGATTCTTCGCACATTCCGCAAGCCATATATGCTGCAGATCTTTCATCAACACAAGAATAAATTTCAAAATTACCATCATACTGAAGGCTAGCTACCAAAGCTGGATTAGTACCTCCAGGTGAAGCTATAACTTTTTTAATGCCAAAAGCTTTCATCAAAGCTATAACGATTTGCTGATTTTTATTATCTGTATATTTTTTAAACATAGTCTTAAAAATTATAATTTATATCATCAAAAGTAATAACGCCTGCACCGCCTGTCATGCACAATATGTCTCCAACAACACATCTACACATATTACTGACTAAAATTGTAGCCATATTTGCAATTTCAGTAGAAGTAGCATACCGCTTAGTTGGATTATTGACCAAATAGTAATCTCCATTATCTGAGTTTTTGGTCATAGGTGTAATTGTTGGTCCAGGTGCAATACCATTCACAACAATGCCGTAAGGTATTAAAGATTTAGCTAATCCTAAAGTAAAACCTCTCATACCCCATTTAGATATAGTGTAAGCACATGCTGCAGGTCTAAAAGAAGAAGAAGAAGCAACATTCAGGATATTACCTTTTATGTTATTTTCTTTCATGTATTCAGCGACAATTTTTGACAAGAAGAAAGGCCCTTTTAAATTTGTATCTAAAGCAGAATCATAACTTTTTTCCTCTGCATTTTGCAATTTACAACCAAGTACACCAGCATTATTTACAAGGATATCTATTTTTTTTCCATTAAGATTTTCTTTTATCGAATCAAAAGTGGTAGAAAATGTTTCTACTTTTTGCATATCAAGCATAACTGTCATAACCCTTTCTGTTGGATATTCTTGGCATAAAAGTTGCTTCGCTTTTTCAAGCTTTTCATCACTTCGACCTGAAATTATGACAGAAGCCCCACTCGCCAAAAATGATTTAGCTATAGAAAGACCAATACCTGAAGAGCCACCTGTTATCAAAGCTACTCTATCCATCAATAATTCGTTTGAATTTAGATTGATTATTTGTGGATAAACTTTGTAATCAGGAATTCCCTTTATGACATAAAGAAGAAAACGTTTAATTATATTTTTAATCATCATGTTTATTAAATTGTTGTTTTATCTTTAATTTTACAATATTTTTTTCCTTCGTGGACAATCCCACACAATAGATAGTCATAATCGTTACACACACACTTATTGCTCCAACGATAATAAAACGAAGGATTTCATTTGTCGAAATTATATTATGAACTAAAAGGGGTGGAATAAAAGCGACTATCGTAACCACAAAAGCCTTCAATAACACTTGTTGACAAAATCCTATTATTGGTAATCCTATCATCTCATGCAACAAGATTAATCTATATACTAATTGGATGATGAATATCAGAAATTGGATGATGAAAGCGACTTCTGGAGGAAGACCAAAATAAAAACAAAGCCAAGATATTGGAAATACCAATATTCCTGTACCTCCAACTATTATTTGGTATTTATTAATATTTCCAGTCGAAATCATAGCAGTCATCATTGTGTTAGAAAGCACATATAACAAATCAATACATATTATAAGTCTCAAAAATGAGACAGTATGTTCGGGTACATTTTTTAACCATAAAGTTAGTATTGTATTAGTTTCCAAAATAATAGGTATCGCAAAAAACAAAACCAAGAAATACGAATATTTAGCTCCAGTATAAATCAACAAAAACATGTATGCTTTTTTATCTTCTGCATATGATTTTGTAATCTGAGGATTAATGGCAGTCGTGAAATTATTAACAAATTGTTGAATAATTCCATCAACTTGAACAGCGATGCCTCTTGCAGCATTAACCACTGGACCAAAAAAGAAATTCAATAAGATATTAACTCCTTGGGTCATTAGCATATAAGAACCTGTTCCAAAGAATTGCCATCCTGCAAAACTAAACATTTTGCTTAAAAGTTCCTTATCCCAAAGAAAATGGTAAGTACATTCTGAAAAATGTTTTTTACAATAATATCCATAAGTTAAGCGAACAATAATAGCAACAATACACATTAATACTGCATAATATATTAATTTATCAATGGGAGAGCACATGATTAAAAATGCAATAGCCAATTTACATAGAGCCTCCAAAATGCTAATATAGGCAAATGCAGACATTTTCTCATGTGCTATGATTACAGCATTGTATGGTACACTTATCAAATTGATGACAAAGGTGATAATAGAGAACTGCAGCACCCAATTAGCTGCCGTTATTCTATCTGCTGGTATTGTCATCTTTGCATTCAGAAACCATACGCCGAACGACTCTATCAAGACCACTATAATCAAAGACAGCAACAACTGTATGGTCACAGAGGTAGAAAAAATCTTATTGAGCTTACTTTGGTCGCCCTTTCCCAACTCATAAGTGATGAATCTGCTTATGGCAGCTGATAACGATCCTGAAATAACAGTGAACATCGCCACCACACCACCTACGACATTATATATACCGAAGTCCTCTGCTCCCAACGCATTCAATATGACACGGCTCGTATACAATGACACCACCATCATAAAGAGCATTCGGAAGTAAAGAAGCAATGTATTCTTCGCTATTCGTTTATTATTATCTGATGTTTGATTTGACATAAATTACTTTCCAAATTCTTTAATTCTCTGTTCTTCCTTCAAGGAACAGACAAGCAGTTGTCCATTCTTCTCGGCTACAATATAGCCATCCAATCCTTGAACTACCACCTTGCTTTCATCGGCTGCATGAACCACGCAGTTCTTGCATTCATACAATCGGATGTCCTTGCCTACCTTGGAATTGCCATCCTCATCCTGTGGAAGCAAGGTACGGAGGCTACCCCAGCTGCCTAAGTCGCTCCAGCCAAACTCGGCTGGCAAGGTATAGATTTCCTTCGACTTCTCCATTACGGCATAGTCAATGCTTATCTTCTCGCAGGTTGGGAAGAGTTTGCCGACTACCTCTTTCTCCTGTTCGGTATAGAAAGAAGGAGCCATCTCGTCCATGATGCTGGCAAGATTTGGCTGGAAGGTGCGGATTGCCTTGCTGATGGTATCGATGTTCCATACGAAGATTCCGGCATTCCAATAGTAATTGCCTGCAGCAAGGTATTGCTCAGCAGTCTCCAGGTTTGGCTTTTCCTTGAAAGCCTCAACCTTGTAGATTTCATCTACGGATGTTGGCTCTGCTGCGGCGATATAGCCATAGCCTGTTTCCGGGCGGCTTGGCTTGATACCGATGGTAACGATGGCGTTCTTATCGGATGTATAGCTCAATGCCTTGCTGAGCACGCGCTGATACTCCGAGGTATTGATCACCAGGGCATCGGATGGTGTCACCACGATGTTGGCATCAGGATGCTTCTTCTGGATCTTCCAGCAGGCATAAGCAATACATGGAGCGGTATTGCGAGCCTCCGGCTCTGCTAATATGTTATCTACTGGCATGTCAGGGATTTGCTCCTTGACAATGCGAATGTATTTCTCGTTTGTCACTACCCACATGTTCTCGACAGGACAGATTGGCTTCAATCTATCTACTGTTAATTGTATGAGGGAACGGCCGACTCCCATCACATCTATGAATTGCTTTGGGTAATCGGGGGTTGACATAGGCCAGAAGCGGCTGCCTACGCCACCGGCCATGATGATTATATGGGTATTGTTGTATTGCATAATATCCTTTTTATATTAATTCAACTCAATCCTTGCCCAAATGCATTAAATATGACTCGGTTCGTATACAAAGACACCACCATCATAAAGAGCATTCGGAAATAAAGAAGCAAAGTATTCTTCGCTATTCGCTTGTTATTATTTGATTGAAATGACATTATTTGTAATTCTAAAAAAAAAATCAAGAAAAGGCTCAACTGCATATCACCCTCTTTTGTTTTATACAATTCCAGCATCATCCTGCTCTTTTTTCAGTGTTTCGCCCATCATATACTCCTTATCTTTCTGTGAAAGATACTGGATTAAGGAATTGCAAAGCTCAGAAGAAATGTCCATCTTCTTGCCATCCTTATATGACTTAATGGCTTTAGAAATCAAATCCAACACAAAATCCGTATTGTCTTTGTCTGCCAAATACATAGAAAGATCCTTTGTCGTACAAGCATGCTCTTTTAACTTGTCGATAATTTTCACAAAAATATCTTCAATTGGCAATACCTTTTCTCGGCTGGATCTTGCTCCTTCTTTAGAGTCATCAATATATTCTTTCTGAATTTTGATAATATTCTTCACCAATGTTGAATTATTGTTTCCTGCCGCTGAGAAATATGGTGTTATCACATTATCAAACATACTCTTAATTTTGTCAGTTATTTCATATGTCCTATCCGCATAAGCAAAAATTTCATTGGTAAAGCACTTGTCGTTCAACTTGAAACTTTTCAACATCAAGCGATTAAGCAAAGCAGCAGGACGATGAATAGAATAAGATTTCACATAATACAAATCCTTATTCACAATACTACGCAAATAATATAAAGATGTATCCCATGAAGAAAGATAATAATCCTTATCCTCATTCTGATTACTAAGCTTGGCAAAATAAATTGCTTGACGCAAATCTGCCTCTATCGCCTTAGGTGTCTTACCATAATAACGTTCCTCAAAAAGAAAAGAGGCATAATTTCTTTCTAAAGTATCAAAGTCATCATACCGGTCAGATATCTTATCTATAAACTCACAACCAGTGCTTTCAAAAAACAATTTCATGCGAGCGATATTCCTCTTAAAGAAAATTGGCTCATAACAATCTCTTACGTCAAAACCCAACTCTTCAACGAAATCTGAAAACGAATATTTACTATTGTCGTTATTCTCTATTCTAAGAGTTTTAACAAACAAATAATAGTTAAAGAATATGTTAGACGTTTGGAAAGATATAGCTAAATCTCTCATTTCATCAAACAGTGATAGCTTAAAAGCCTTACGCAATTCGCCAACAACTTCACTTACATAATCAAAGGGAACCAAGAACTTCACTTTGCTACTATTCTGTTCCTTATATTCTATCAAACTTTTAACCGTCAAGAAATCTCGATCTTGATATTCAGCATTATCATACTTACTCAAATCCAACTTGCAACATAGATAATGCACTAATAATGTTGTATCAAGCACTATGTAGTTTTGTCGTTGAGATACATAATTCTGATATTTTTGGGAATTGTATAACCCAAAGAACGACTTGGCCAAACTAATACGATTAAGAAAGCTATTATTGCAACAGATGTCATTGAGTTCCTTTAAAAAGCAATTAAACTTTTCTGTATCCCCAATCTGCTTGATACAAGATACCTTAAAAGATTCATAACAGGTCTTGGAGTCATTTGCATCTACATCCATATTGAATATTCGAGACCCAGATTTCACATAAAAATCCAAGAATTTCTGGTAGACATCATCTACGCTCACAATACCATATTTATCAGCTATCTGCTTGAAACGTTTAACAAAATCTGTTTCCAAATCTTTTGACTCCTTATCCGATTCTTCTATTTTTTTATATTCATCTGGAGAGAGTCTATATAACTTTACATCACCTTTTTTAAAAGACACAATACGACTTGGAGTTCTTAAAAGATAATTAAGACTATTATCCAAACTATCGTTAGAAATACCAAGATTCCTGTCCATTGCTTCTTTCAATTCCTTTTTTGTCATTTCCATGTTCTTGTAAATAAGAAACAAAATGACAGAATAATAAAAACCATTCTTGATAAAAGAAGAACTGTTTGCCTTAGACAGGTAGTCAAACATCATCTTTTCGTAGGCCTCAATGCCTTTTTCTGTTTTTGTCTCTGATTGCAGAATTTTAGCAACAGAACTCAATGATTTCATATCTGAAATATCGATGATTCTCAGTGTAATATCTCTGGAATCAGCTAAAGCCTGCATATTTTCACGATTCGATGGACCTACCGTTGTATGGCAAAATACATCTACGGTATCAGACAAAGAAGAGTCTGCATCTAATGCCTTTACTATGTTGTCTATGTTGTCTTTCAAATAAGTAAAAGGCATTTCATGCATTACACTCACAGCTAAACGAGAACGCCGAGTGCCCCTAAACTTATAAAGGTGCATTTTATCTTCTAAGACACACTCTTTTTCACTAACAAACTGCTCTCTTTCATAGAGAGTTATAGCCTCATCAAAAGACTCTCTATTTATTTTTGTATGCTCCATAATTATCCAATTCTTATAGGTTTAAGACGAGTAGGATTATTTGAATCTATCTCCATCTTAAATAGTTGAATATCCTTATCACCAATGGCCTTCTCTACTAGTCTCACATCTGCATCGCTACATTTAACCCCAAGGTATATACTCTGAATAGCTCCCTTGCAATCCAACATAGGAAATTCGGAAACATTACTTTTTATATCACCAGAGGCACCAGGCATTGAATAAAAAATCATTCGTTTCTCATTCTCATATTCCCAATCCTTACTTTTGATAAGCAACTCGTTTCCCATTAGACGTTTTTGATTACCCGTCTGTTGAATATTTTCCTCATAAATAACAGGACAGATAAACAGCAGTTCCTTACTGCCCACCATATATTCTTTAAAAAAGTCTTTCTTAAAACGATACTTTACGCACATACCCTTGTGACTATTGGCATAGTGCGACCACATCAGCACTGGTAAATCTTCCACATAAACATCCGTCAGATTATCTCCAGCCTTTTTCTTTGCTCCAATAAGGCATCTCATCTTGATATGTTCCGTAGCTTTCTTCAGCTGGAGAATAAATTCTTGTTCTTCAAGAGATTTACCACTAAAGTTTTTAATCTCGTTGCTAATTCTCCAATTCAGCAAGGTATCCAAAGGATCATTAAAAGAACGTGGATGTGCCAAGCTTATTTGCTCGTTGGTAATTTCATTTATTGAATAAGATGTTATACCACGAAAGCTATAATAATCCATTGACTGGTTGGTTGAGTCTGGAGTAATCTGCGCCATAGCATTGTAAAGATGCGCTTGGACATATTTCAAGAAATCTTCCTTCTTTTTTACCATTAAACTGGCGATGGCACAATCATGCGTCATCTGCTGATAAGGGAAGAAACTGCGTGGAGAAGATTCATGAAAGGAAGAAGCCACATCAGACATAAGCTGTACTATTTTTTCATTAGGACTCTTACCTATCACCTTTTGAGATATTCCTTGAAATCCTTCCATCCATTCTTCATCTGTAATAGCTCGATTATCCTTGTTAAAGAAATCACGCAAAGTAGCAATTTCTTCATCTATCCATTCTGCGTGCTTTGAGAGAATATTTGTTATATTGTCTGGTATCATTGTATAATTGCGTAATATAAAAGTAATCATCCCACCCTTCTTTACCATTAAAGAAGTCATCTTTTCGAAAACCTACCCGTCCTTCCTTACCGTTAAGGAAGGCTCCACCTTTCTCTCCAAGCCTCTCTTCCCTCAGGGACGAGAGGATGTAACTGGCTACGCTATAGCCTCCGCCAGAGTTTTGGTATCGTCAGCGGAGCCTGTGCCCACAAGGGGCTGCCGATGAGAGTTTAACGCAATAGAATTGCGATTGTTTGTCGGCTGGCGCATCATAGTAATCTACCACTATCACGTAATCGTTTCTTCATTCCTTGCAATGCAGATTCTGACCAAAGCTTATAGTCTTTCTTCATCGCTTCCTTCTCCTCTTCAGAGAAATCAGAATGCTCGATTTGATACTCTACATACTTCTCAGCTGAATGCTTTGCATTATCAAGTTCTGCCTCTGATACCTTAGCGATTGTCATCCGCTCACCTATAATGGCACAGATATACCCCTCGACAAAGGCTGTAATGTAATCTTGATTATTTCGATATATCATAATACTATTATATTTAACTCTTCGCAGCATCATTATTCTTTTTCTAACTCAAATGAATCGACTCTGCTATAACCATTTTACTCAACTCAGGAAGCATACGCTCTATCTTCTTACATTTCACCTTATTATAATAGAAGTCCATATCGTCCAAAAGGTCGTAGCATTGTTCCTCCGGCATATCTCCTCCATATCCTCCTGCTACGATTGCAATTGCTGCCAATCTACGGGCATCTTTGTCTATACGAAGGTCATATACTCCTTTTAATATGATAGGTAATGTCTCATACATGACATTGCAATAGTGCAGCAACTCAGGGAATTCATCAGATTCCGTGAGATAGGCACTTAGCATTTCCTCTTGGTATTGGCGGAGAAGCAAGAAGTACTTCTCTTTGGCAACATGTCCCCTGATGTTTTGTGTCATTACCCAAAACAGGGCATGAGAGAGGACTATTCTGTCCTCACAGGAATGATAATAGAAGAAGCTGTCTTCTGGCTTTCTATTCACATTCAGACGTTGCTCCATTTCTGCAAACATCTCTTTACGTATATCTCTTAATTCTTTTGCTGCCATAAGTTTATTTGTTTTTCTTTTCTTATGATATGTCTAGACAATTCCGAAATCTTCCACTCCCAATGTATTCAATATAACTCGGCTCATGTACAGCGACACCTCCATCATAAAGAGCATACAGAAGTAAAGAAGCAAAGTATTCTTCGCTATTCACATGTTGTTATTTTATTGAGTTGACATTACACTAATTTTTTATACATAGCATTTGTAATGAGCTTCACTTTCTCACTATCATTTTTCATTATTGCCTCAAATAACTTTTGATTGTTTTTTGGCAGTTCTGTAAAGTTTGTGGCATCAATACTCACAAGAAGATTTCTCATGCGAGAAACTTGTGTAGAAGTTTCCAAATTATTTAAAATTCGATCATCCGTATGAATATAACCAGAGAAATACGCTTGCCATCTGTCCTTACTGATTTTCTTTAGTTCTTCTTCTGCAATAGGTGCAGCTTTTATGGAATATCCATAATAATTTCCCAAATATACTAAGAGATAAGCATCAAGGCAAACAAGGAATGCTGGCTCTGGAATTCTTGTTCCTAAATTTGCCAAAGCTTTTACAACACCAGTTTCATTATAGAAATTATTAAAGCTATCATGAACATCTATCAGTTTACGAGCCATTTCTTTGAAGGTCGTAGAACGAAGTGTTTCTGGAACAAAATCAAAACCTCCAACTTTTCCTAAAGCAAGTTTCAGTCCTTTTGTTGCTGCAACATCACCAGAAGCAACAACATCACGATAAGTTTCACCTATCATCCACTTATCTGAAGATGAAAGTTTACCCCAAACTTCCGGGAGAAGCATTGTGATATTAACCAATGCATGCTCTTGGACTATTGATTTATTTTTCTTTATAGCCGATAGCAATATTGTGATAACAGTACGTATGTAAAAAAGAGGAGAATTTATGACTTGAGCAACAGCTGTGTCCTTTAAATTCAAATCTTCATTTAGAAGACGACTTCTAAATTCTGAAAAAGCTACTGCTACCTTAACATTTGGTTCACTTAGGATATATTCCACACATGGCCTTATAACACTCAAAGAGTCTATAGCGGACATCTCATTATCAGATTTAGCAGACAGATAGTGATTTACTAGCTCTTGCGCTTGCCTAAGATGTAAAGCTCCTGTAGAATTGATAACTCCTAATCTTTCTGCAAGATCAATTGTTGCTCTTTCTGTAAGAACATTTTCTATAGGAGTGTACTCGTCTACATCATCACGTTGCACAAATTCTGCAATAAAGTCCATACCTAAGTTGGCAAGTGAATTACGCAATTTTATGATAGCTTTCTTCCAGGCATACTCAGCTGCCATATCATAGGCTTCCATATTATATGCACCAACAATCTGTTTTTGTTGTTTGAGTGTAAGATTATTATTGCCAAACTCAACAATACCCTTTATATCTTTTATATTTGCCGGCATACAGTTTTGAACAGATGCCTCCCATGGTCTTATTATTTCATTCATTTCTCAAAATACTTTATATTGCCGTCTTGCGACTTCATTAAACATGCTATAATTCCGTTAGTTTGAGTCAGAGCCTCAAAGGCTCTCGTTCTTGCCCCTCCAACTATTGTCTTATCTGCCACAGTACTATTATCTACAATAAAATGATAACCAATAACACATCCATTGGAATTAAATATAGTTATACCATCAAAATTCAACATAGATATAGCCAACTGAGTAAAAGCATTAAGCGTTGTAGCCGTTTGGTCAGATTTTTGTAGACTATTGTCAAATAATAGTTTGACAAAATCAATCTCACCTGACAAAAACATACCACCTTGTAAGTGTCCTTCTGCTTTTATCCGTTCAATATTGTCTGTCACTGCTATCAAATTTCCATGGCCATGATTAAGAGCCTCTATAAACATATCTTTAAGATATGTAATCGACGCTTCCTTTATAGGAAAGTCTTTTGTTATGTCTTTAAGAATAACATTTGCCAGCTTGTCAAGTTCTTCTTCCATTTTTGTTTCATAGCTATTTAGAGTTAGAGCTATCACACAATGGTTGGAAATACTATTCAATTCTACGACTTTATTTCCTATATTACGGATATATGCACAAGCCGCCAATTCTTGTGGCGTTTCTATAACTTGATTAAAAAGGGACACGCTCATTTGTGTCAATGCGACATTTACGATTCCATATTGTAGATGGGATTCATCCAACAACAGTAAATACATATTCCAACCATTCTCTGCTAATGGAGCACACATTTTAACCGCCATAGAGAAGGATTTTTCATTAATTTCCTCTGTCTGTAACACAATATGATACTGGCATGGCAAAGTTTGGAAGAAAGAGTCTTTGCTTATTAACAATATATCAGGATTTAATGCCGTTCCTTCTTCATGATAATCCGATATCATGTTAACAATGGTAACCAGTCCTTCACAGATGACTTGTGAAACAGGAAAATTAAGACTCTTCAAAAAAGCCTCGATATTTCTTAGCGTCTCTTTGTATAAGGATACATTTATTTCTGTCATTTTATAAACAAAAATCTAAAATTTTACTTTTCCTTGTCATAGAACAATTTATAGAAATGTTTCTGACGCTTTTCGTCATAACCTTTTTCTATATCATTTGCTCCACGTATAACCACATCATAGTTGTCGTCAAGATGAATTGTCGTAAGCTTCTTTAAGCCTGTTTTCTTAAGAGAAGAATTATCAGACTCAAACTTTTCGTCTAATTCAAATTGAGTTTCAGTCTGCTTTACTTTACGAAATTCATCAAAAGAACCAGAGACATCTTGATCTTCAAAAACATCTGCTTTGAATTTGTCTAATACTATGCTTGTTTCAGAATTATCCAATATCGACAAAGTTTTGTTCATCATGATTACCTTTTGGACTTCATCCTTATCATCCAATTGAGATACAAAAGACTTGCACATTTCAAATAGGCATTCCGTTTGACTACTATTAGTCTTTCTCTTCTTAACTTGCAAAAAAGAATCTGACCAGTATTGGGATTCGGGAGCTTTGTTCGCCTTGTCTATCACAGTTATTTGATAACCACTATCTTCGTCTTCATTGAAAATAAAACAAGCTTTTTCAAAATGCTTTAAAGAGAAGCCTTGTTCTTCTGCTATTGTATATCCATCAGCGATAGGTGTCACTCGTAGATATGCTGTTTTCTGTTCTGTCTTAAATAATCCTACAGCATCGGAAGTTTTTCCATCAATAACACAGTTGGAAAAATAGACGACATAAAACTCTCCATTCATTATCTTTGAATAAACGCTATTCTCATACAGTAATTTAGCAAGTTCTTGTGAAAGATGTACAAAATCATTTTTTTTTTAAAATATTGTCTTTATCAAAGAGTACACGCTGTTGTTTTGAAGAGGAGATTTGAACTGCATATTTAGGCGCTCTCTAAAAGGTGTTAGGAAATGTTTAACCAACAGTTCATTCAAGTCGTCAGTCACATCTATGCAATGATTTGACAACTTAACTCCATCCATAGAAAGTTTATTTCCAACTTGATGAATAACTATATTTTGTATCTTTACGTATTCTGTATAAATCATATTATTCTGCTATAAAAAAAAGTACTATCACAGCAATGCCAAAAACAAAAACTATCAGCCCCCATATCCATGTTATCCACCTCATTCGGCTCTGTAAAATAGAGGTATGACTCTCATCCATATTTGGATTGCAATCCTCAAATACTTTTTGTAGTTCATTCTTACAAAGTAATTTATCGTATCTGTCTGATATTTGCTTGTAATGTCTCTCAAATAACTTCATCTTTTTCAAAATTTCACTTCTACATAGGAGCATATATAGAAATGAACCTACAAGCAAAACAGACATCAATATTAAAATCGGAATAGAGAATCCTTTTATAACATCTTGTTTTGCAATCATACGGACAACGATTGTTGTTATGATGAATGAGATTATAGTGAATATATTCTTCTTCATGCCATCCACATAATCATCACTGATTTTGTCTATCTTTTCTTGTAAACCCAACAGTATCTCAGAAATTTTGTTTCGCAACTCAATATATTGCAATGAGTTTTCTTTTTCATAAATCTGATAGTTTGACAATATAGAATAGAATGTATCTGTATTTAAAGATAAATCCACTACATTGATATTCAATGATATAATATTTCTGGCAATATTTATTTTATCAAAGAGGCCTCCATCACAATAAACCCATTTGTAGATTTTGAAATATATATTTGGGGTTGCGTTTGCCAATCTACTAACTAGAGATATGTCATATACCTTATTAGGATAGGCTATCAATCCCAATAACTTGTAATTATATTTATCCTCTATTATTTGAGAATTGTCAAACAGAAAAGACTGGCTCAACAAACAACTAAATTGCAAGAATGTCTTTTGCATATCATTAGTCGTCTGTTGCAAATAGAAATCCTCAGGCAACAGCATTATTTCATCAAGCCCCTCGACATAACATATATCTTTACGTGATAAGAACTTTTGATTTCTGTTTGCCTTTATGCAATCTTCTTCATCCAACTTGAAATCATTCTCATTCGACTTGAAAGCTATACTCTGTGTATGCCAAGTTTGATACATTGCATCAAAAACTTCAAAATACAAAAAGTCTTCAAATACGGAATTAATGGAGCAGAGAAAGGCAAAAGTACTTTTATTTAACAAAGTGGTAGTAAAATTTCCAATATCATAAACGGAAAGACTATGATTTACTTGATGCTTATCTATTGTAATCTCAACCGATAGTTCAGAATTTTCTAATTCTTCATCGTACTCTGCTTTAAATTCGTCCCAATTGGCATTGCTTGAAAGATAGTCTGTATTATCAAAGTCATCAGAATCCATCTGCCGCCAACGTATGGTCATACCATCCCTGCTTGACAATAATGCAATAGGGGAATCATCTGGCAATATTGTATCATCCTTTTGCAAGCCAA
>OGJJ01000068.1_pt1 | contig 92375 bp, 77 predicted proteins | sample 1572081 | NCBI WGS metagenome assembly OGJJ01 (sample SAMEA2582122, study PRJEB24529) | metagenome | biome: Human gut stool | place: China | collected 2011
GACCGGTTCGCTCATCCCGTATCTTGTAAATAATGACGGTAATATTGAATTCCCGGTTGTAGGAACTCTTCATGTGGCAGGACTCACCAAGAACGAGTGTGAGGAACTCATAAAGAGCAAAGTGAAGCCGTATCTTGCCGATTCGGAGAATCCGGTTGTCACTGTTGCAATGTCAAGCTATCGTGTGACGGTTGCCGGTGAGGTGACATCGCCCAAAGTGGTGCCCGTGACAACGGAGAAGATGAGTGTGCTTGAGGCTCTTGCCCAGGCAGGCGATCTTACCATCTATGGTCGTCGTGATAATGTTATTCTTATACGTGAGAGAGCTGATGGTCAGAAAGAATTCCATCGTATCAACCTTAATGATGCCAATATTATCAATTCGCCGTACTACTATGTGCAGCAGAATGATTATATCTATGTGGAGCCCAATAGTACCAAGGCAAAGAACTCGGCTATTGGTCAGTCTACGACGTTGTGGTTCACGTTTGTCGGTATCTTGACGTCTGTGGCTTCATTGGTAGTTAATATTGTTAGAAATTAGTGCTGTTAAGCATATGATAAGCGTCGGGCTATTTGTCTTGGCGCTTAATTTTTACCTATACAGTAATAATCTTCAATCGAAACACATTTAAACACATAATAGAAGTATCGTGGAACCGTTGAAACATGAATGCGGTGTGGCAATGATACGATTGCTCAAGCCGCTCGAATACTATCAGGAGAAGTACGGCACGTGGATGTTCGCACTCAACAAGCTCTATCTGATGATGGAGAAACAGCACAACCGCGGACAGGAAGGTGCCGGAATGGCATGCGTGAAATTCGACGGAATGCCCGGAACAGAATACATGTTCCGTGAGCGTGCCGAAGGCAAGGATGCCATTACCGAGATATTCGGACGCGTGCAGAAAGAGTACGCCCGACTCTCGCCCGAACTGCTCGCCGATGCCGAGTTTGCAAAGAACCATCTGCCCTTCGCCGGCCAGCTCTACATGGGACACCTGCGCTACTCCACGACCGGAAAGAAAGGACTCGCATACGTGCACCCTTTCCTGCGCCGCAACAACTGGCAGGCTAAGAACCTATGCATCTGCGGCAACTTCAATATGACTAATATCGACGAGATATTCCAGCAGATGCTCGCGCAGGGTATGTTCCCACGCATCTATAGCGACGGTTACACTCTGCTCGAACTGATGGGCCACCGCCTCGACCGCGAAGCCGAACGCAACTTTGTTGATGCCAAGAAGCTCGGACTCGAAGGCATGGACATAACCAGCTATATCGACAACCATATGGATATGGCGAACGTGTTGCGCACCACAATGCCCAACTTTGACGGTGGCTACGTGATGTGCGGACTCACTGGGTCGGGCGAGATGTTCTCTATGCGCGACCCGTGGGGAATACGACCAGCGTTCTACTACCAGAACGACGAGTTCGTAGCCGTAGCATCCGAACGCCCGGTGCTGCAAACGACGTTCGACCTCGAATGCGACGATATCAAAGAGCTGCAGCCCGGCAATGCGCTGCTCGTGAACCGCAGCGGAGAGGTGCGCATGGAGCGCATACTCGAACAGCGCGGCGACTCGGCTTGCTCGTTCGAACGCATATACTTCAGTCGCGGTTCCGACCGCGACATCTATCGCGAGCGCAAACGCCTCGGCGAACTGCTCGTGCCGCAAGTGCTCGATGCCGTAGATGGCGACATCAACCACACCGTGTTCTCGTTCATACCGAACACAGCTGAGGTAGCTTACTACGGATTGCTCTCGGGCTTCAAGAAATGTCTCAACCGACAGAAGGTGCAGCAGATACAACAACTCGACCACGAACCGACCGACGAGGAACTGCACGCTATTCTCGACACATACGTGCGCTCCGAAAAGGTGGCGATAAAGGACATAAAGCTGCGCACCTTCATCACCGAAGGCAACTCGCGCAACGACCTCGCGTCGCACGTCTACGACATAACATACGGATGCATAGAGCCTGGCGTAGACAACCTCGTGGTGATAGACGACTCTATCGTGCGCGGAACGACACTCAAGGAGAGCATCCTGCGCATCCTCGACCGCCTGCACCCGAAGAAGATTGTCGTCGTGTCGTCGGCTCCGCAGATACGCTACCCCGACTATTACGGCATCGACATGCCGCGTCTGGAGGAGTTCTGTGCCTTTCGTGCCACCATCGAACTGATACGCGAGCGTGGTATGAACGACCTGCTACAGCGCGTCTACGAGGCGTGCAAGCTCGAACTGCTCAAACCCAAAAGCATGATGCGCAACTGCGTGCGCGACATATACAAACCCTTCACAGCGGAGGAGATAAACCGAAAAGTGGTAGATATGCTCCGACCGGAAGGTCTGAAGACACCGGTCGAACTTGTGTTCCAGTCGATAGACGGACTGCATGAAGCCATCCCCGACCACCACGGCGACTGGTACTTCACAGGCAAGTACCCAACGCCAGGCGGAACAAAACTCTGCAACCAGGCGTTCGTCAACTTCATCGACCGACAGAAGTAGGACAAGGCTTCGCATACATACATCGAAGTTGAGCCTTGGCGTTGTGACGAACACAAGTAGAATACACGTTTTGTGGTTATAAAGAAGAGGATGAACTCCGAAACAACCATGAACAAACACGCCCTGAAAGGGCAAAAGTGAACACAGAGAATCGACTTTTGCGCTTCCAGGGCGTCTGTGCGCGATAAAACTAACAACGAATAAAAATTAATTCGAGAAGATATATAAATATGAGAAATGTAACTTTAGTATTGGAAGACGGAACCAAGTTCCACGGAAAGTCGTTCGGTTATGAAGCACCGGTGGCAGGCGAGGTAGTTTTCAACACTGCTATGATGGGCTACCCTGAGTCGCTCACCGACCCTTCGTACGCCGGACAGCTAATGACTCTGACCTATCCGTTGGTTGGTAACTATGGTGTGCCACCGTTCACCACTGAGGAGAACGGACTGCCTACATTCATGGAGAGTGACAAAATCTACGCTTCGGCTATCATCGTGGCTGACTACAGCGAGCAGTACTGCCATTGGAATGCCGTAGAGAGTCTTGCCGAGTGGCTCAAACGTGAGCATGTACCGGGCATTACCGGCATCGACACGCGCGAACTTACTAAGGTGCTGCGCGAGCACGGCGTTATGATGGGTAAGATTATCTTCGACGACGAGCCCGAGAACGTGCCGACAGCCGAGTATGCTGGAGTTAATTTCGTGGATAAGGTGAGCTGCAAGGAGATTATCCGCTACAACGAGGGTGCTAAGAAGAAGGTGGTGCTCGTCGACTGCGGCGTGAAGGCCAACATCATCCGCTGCCTCATCAACCGCGGTTGCGAGGTGATTCGTGTGCCTTGGAACTACGACTATACCGACATGGAGTTCGATGGATTGTTCCTTGCCAACGGTCCTGGCGACCCCGACATGTGCGAGGCTGCAGTGAAGATTATCCAGAAGCAGATGAGCCTCTCCGACAAGCCTATCTGCGGTATCTGCATGGGCAACCAGCTCCTCGCTAAGGCAGCAGGCGCACATATCTACAAGCTAAAGTACGGTCACCGCTCACACAACCAGCCGGTGCGCATGGTAGGCACAGAGAAGTGCTTCGTAACATCGCAAAACCACGGCTACGCAGTAGACGCTAAGACGCTCGGTGCCGATTGGGAAGAGCTCTTCGTGAATATGAACGACGGATCGAACGAGGGCATTCGTCACAAGTCGAAGCCTTGGTTCTCAAGCCAGTTCCACCCGGAGGCTTGCTCTGGTCCGGTTGATACAGAGTTTATGTTCGACAAGTTCGTAGAGGCTATGAACTAACTGAAGAGTGAAGAACAAAAAGTGAAAATCCAAATGTTTAAGTTTTGTGTTGTCGGGCGTAGCCTGATTAAACATTAAACATTAATCATTAAACATTAGAATAAATGAAAGACGAAAATATAAAGAAAGTGTTATTGCTCGGTTCGGGTGCCTTGAAGATTGGCGAAGCGGGCGAGTTCGACTACTCTGGTTCGCAGGCGCTTAAGGCTCTGCGCGAAGAGGGCATAGAGACAGTGCTCATCAACCCGAACATCGCAACAGTGCAGACATCGGAAGGCGTTGCCGACCAGATATATTTCCTTCCCGTACAGCCTTACTTCGTAGAGGAAGTAATCAAGAAGGAGCGTCCTGACGGCATCCTCCTCTCGTTCGGCGGACAGACCGCGCTCAACTGCGGTGTTGAACTCTACCGCAATGGCATCCTCGACAAGTACAACGTGCGTGTGCTCGGTACACCGGTGCAGGCTATCATCGACACCGAAGACCGTGAGCTCTTCGTTGAGAAGCTCGACGAGATCGGCGTAAAGACTATCAAGAGCGAGGCTTGCGAGAACATGGAGCAGGCACGCAAGGCGGCTGCCGAACTCGGTTACCCGGTCATCATCCGTGCTGCTTACGCTCTCGGCGGACTCGGCTCAGGCTTTGCTGACAACGAGGAAGAACTCGTGAAAATTGCTGAGAAGGCATTCTCGTTCTCTCCGCAGGTGCTCGTCGAGAAGAGTCTCAAGGGCTGGAAGGAGATAGAGTACGAGGTGGTGCGCGACCGCTACGACAACTGTATCACAGTCTGCAACATGGAGAACTTCGACCCACTCGGCATCCACACAGGCGAGTCAATTGTTATCGCTCCGTCGCAGACCCTCACCAACTCTGAATATCACAAGCTGCGTGCTCTCGCTATCAAGATTATCCGCCACATCGGCATCGTGGGCGAGTGTAACGTGCAGTATGCCTTCGACCCGCAGTCGGAAGACTACCGCGTAATCGAGGTGAACGCTCGTCTGAGCCGTTCTTCTGCTCTCGCTTCTAAGGCTACGGGCTATCCGCTCGCCTTCGTTGCGGCTAAGCTCGGTATGGGCTACGGCTTGTTTGAGTTGAAGAACTCAGTAACAAAGACTACATCTGCATTCTTCGAGCCTGCACTCGACTACGTTGTCTGCAAAATCCCGCGTTGGGACCTCTCTAAGTTCCGCGGTGTAGACAAGGAGCTCGGCTCTTCAATGAAGTCGGTAGGCGAGGTGATGGCTATCGGTCGCAACTTCGAGGAGGCTATCCAGAAGGGTCTGCGCATGATTGGTCAGGGTATGCACGGCTTTGTAGAGAATAAGGAACTTGAGATTGACGATATCGACGCAGCTCTGCGCGAGCCGACCGACAAGCGCGTGTTCGTCATCTCTAAGGCTATGCATAAGGGCTACACCGTCGACCAGATCCACGAACTTACAAAGATCGACAAGTGGTTCCTCGAGAAACTCCAGCACATCATCGACATCGATGAGGCTATGAAGAAGTGCAACATCAACACTCTCGACAAGGAACTCCTGCGCACCGCTAAGGTGTATGGTTTCACCGACTTCCAGATTGCGCGTGCCGTTGGTCTTGAGGACGAGCTCAAGTCGATGCGCAAGGCATCGCTCGTCGTGCGCAACCGTCGTAAGAACTACGGCATCCTGCCGGTTGTTAAGCAGATTGACACCCTGGCTGCCGAGTATCCTGCACAGACCAACTATCTGTACGTTACATACGCTGGCGTGAAGAGCGACATCACCTTCGAGAACGACAAGCGTTCTATCATCGTGCTCGGTTCGGGTGCTTACCGCATCGGCTCTTCTGTAGAGTTCGACTGGTGTGGCGTTCAGGCTCTGAACACTATCCGCAAGGAGGGCTACCGCTCGGTTATGATCAACTATAACCCCGAGACCGTGTCTACCGACTACGATATGTGCGACCGTCTCTACTTCGACGAGCTTACCTTCGAGCGTGTTATGGATATCATTGACCTCGAGCAGCCTAACGGCGTAATCGTGTCTACCGGCGGTCAGATTCCTAACAACCTCGCTGTGCTCCTCGACGAGCAGCACGTGCCAATCCTCGGTACAAAGGCTCAGGACATCGACAACGCCGAAGACCGTGCTAAGTTCTCGCAGATGCTCACCAACAACGGCATCAACCAGCCTGAGTGGAGCGCCCTCACAAGCATGGATGACATCGACCGCTTCATTGAGCGTGTGGGCTTCCCAGTACTCGTCCGTCCGTCGTACGTGCTCTCTGGCGCTGCCATGAACGTATGCTCTAACGAGGACGAGCTGAAGCGCTTCCTCCAGCTTGCGGCTAACGTGAGCGAGGACCACCCGGTTGTGGTGAGCAAGTTCATCGAGCACGCTAAGGAAATCGAGATGGACGCTGTGGCAAAGAACGGCGAGGTTATCGCTTACGCCATCTCTGAGCACATCGAGTTCGCCGGCGTTCACTCTGGCGACGCTACCATCCAGTTCCCGCCACAGAAGCTCTATGTCGAGACCGTGCGCCGCTGTAAGCGTGTAGGCCGTCAGATTGCTAAGGAGCTACACATCAACGGTCCGTTCAACATCCAGTTCATGGCTCGCGACAACGATATCCTCGTTATCGAGTGCAACCTCCGCGCTTCGCGTTCGTTCCCGTTCGTGAGCAAGGTGCTCAAGATCAACCTCATCGAGCTTGCCACACGCGTAATGCTTGGCTTGCCGGTTGAGAAGCCGAGCAAGAATCTCTTCGACCTCGACTACGTTGGTATCAAGGCATCGCAGTTCTCGTTCAACCGTCTGCAGAAGGCAGACCCAGTGCTCGGCGTAGATATGAGCTCTACCGGCGAGGTAGGTTGCTTGGGCGACGACACCAATACCGCACTTCTGAAGAGTATGCTCTCTGTGGGTCATCGCATCCCGAAGAAGAACATCCTTCTCTCTACCGGTGGTGCTAAGCAGAAGGTGGCTATGCTTGACGCTGCTAAGATGCTCATCGACCACGGCTACAACCTCTATGCAACGGGTGGTACAAGCAAGTTCCTCACCGAAAACGGCATCCAGAACACTCACGTGCTTTGGCCGTCGGAGGAGGGCGACGAGCCTAAGGCTCTCGACTTGCTGCACGACCACACTATCGACATGGTTGTGAACATTCCGAAGAACCTCACAAGTTCAGAACTTACTAACGGTTACAAGATTCGCCGTGCTGCCATCGACCTCAACGTGCCTCTGATTACGAACGCACGCCTCGCAAGCGCATTCATCTATGCGTTCTGCACTACTAAGCTTGAGGATATCGGTATCAAGGCTTGGAGCGAGTATTAAAATAGGAGGGTATGGCATCCTTGCCATACCCACGCAGCCACCCTAAGGGGTGCAGCGGTCTCCGCTGCACCAACCGAGCAATCCTGTGTTAGGAAGCCAACCGAGCAATCCTGTGTTAGGAAGCCAACCGAGCAATCCTGTATCAGGAAGTTATTGCTGGGTGGAGAGTATATAAAAAGCGGATTTATCTGTTTGCAGCTTCGCAAACAGATAAATCCGTTTTTTTGTTTCTATACAATTCTTTCGCCTTTTCTTGCCGCTTATACATAAAATTTATAAATTTGTGCGTTATACCCTTAATGATTACAGAAACAACCCGAAATAGAACCAACTACAGATGAAGAAAAGCGAACTATATAAATATGTGCTCGACTACTTCCGTGGCATCCACCCGGAGGTGACGACCGAACTGGAGTTCGGTAGCGTGTTCCAGCTGCTCGTTGCCGTTGTGCTCAGTGCGCAATGCACCGACAAGCGTGTCAACCAGGTGACCCCCGAACTCTTCGCCCACTATCCCGACGCACGCTCTATGGCAGAAGCCGACGAGTTTGAGGTGTACGAATACGTGAAGAGTGTGAGCTATCCGAACGCCAAGGCGCGCCACCTTGTAGAACTCGCTCGCATGATACAGGGCGAGTACGGGGGTGAAGTGCCGCACGACTTCGACAGTCTGTTGCGCTTGCCAGGCGTAGGTCGTAAGACGGCTAACGTGATGCTGGCAGTGGCGTTCGGCGAGGCTGCGATGCCCGTTGACACGCACGTGTTCCGTGTGAGCCACCGTCTCGGACTCGTGCCACGCACGGCTGACACGCCACTGAAGGTGGAGCAGCATCTTGTGAAGCACATACCAGCTGACGATCTTGCGAAGGCACACCATTGGCTGCTCCTGCACGGCAGATACATCTGCACGAGTAGGAAAGCGCATTGTGAGAAGTGTGAGTTCAAGGCTGTGTGCCCGAGCTCTACGTGCAAGTGATGTGGCACGTTGCTGATCCGCATCGACCGACGCAGATGTCCGCATCGACCGACGCAGATGTCCGCGTCGACCGACGCAGATGTCCGTATCGACCGACGCAGATGTCCGCATCGACCGACGCGGATGGATTTTTTACTACTAACGACGAATGAAAACAAACGGCAAGTTACAATTATATCCTTGTTTGCGCGTCGCCATGTGCCTCATTGCAGGTATATATGTAGGCGATGCGACGGCAGCTTGTGTGCCGCTCGTGCTGTGGCAGTGGTTGTTCATCGGTTTGCTTGCTGTTGTCCTTTTGTTGTATCTGCTCAATCGCCATGCTATAGTGCAAACCCTCATTTTGTTTGGCATTATGGTGGCGGGCGGAGCGTGGCGCATAGTCTATGGAGAGCGCCAGCAAAGGTATGCCTTTTCGGGCGAAGAAGAAGCGTATGAAGCGGTTGTCGTGGCGCAACCGATAGAGAAAAAGCGTTCGTTCAAGTGCGAGCTTGCCATTGTTCGGGGCAGGCTGGCTGGGCATAAGGTGAACGCCTACTTCCAGAAAAGCCATACCGACACCGCTGCGTTGTCGCTTACCATTGGCGATGGCATCACCGCGCAGTCCGTGTTCAGCCACTTCGACGATGACGCACGCGCTCAGCGTGGCGGTTTTAGTTGGCGTAGGCAGCGCATGGTGCGCGATATCGTTGCGCGAACGTTCATCGCTTCCGACGGTTGGAAGCGTGCAGAAGTAAGTGTTCGTGGGATGACCTGGCTCGGCAGATTGGGTTTGTCGCTGCAATCGTTGCGCCAAAGGCTGCTGCGACGATTGCGTGGTAGCTCTGTCTTCGAGGATGCGTATGCCACAATTGCGGCTATGACCCTCGGCGACAAGACTGCACTCACCACCCAACTGCGTGAGTCGTATTCAAAAGCCGGCGTGTCGCACGTGCTGGCACTCTCGGGTCTGCATCTCGGCATAATCTACGCCATGCTCGCACTGCTTCTTGGGCGTTTGCGTAATACCGTTGTCGGACTCGTTTCTACAATAACCTTGATATGGCTTTTCGCCCTCATGGTCGGCATGTCGCCAGGTATAGTGCGCTCGGCTGCCATGTTCACGCTTTACACCTCTATGAGCTATCTCTCGCGCGAATACCTCACGCTGAACAGTCTTGCGGCTGCCGCCACGATAATCCTCGTGGCGAGTCCGGCGATGCTGTGGGATGTAGGCTTTCAGATGTCGTTCCTTGCGGTGTTGGGCATTGTGATTGGGCACGCAATGGCGAGACACAATCGTTTCTATGTGCGCTATTCGCGACGGGGAGTGGTGGGCAAGCTCGTGTCGCTCGTGTTCGTGTCGCTTGCAGCGCAGACGTTCGTGCTCCCGTTGGTGATGTACTACTTCGGCAATGTGCCGTTATATTTTATTCTTGCTAACATCGTGGCTGTTCCGCTCACCACCTTAATAATATATATGAGCATACTGCTCTTCGTGTTGTCGCCGTTGTGTGCCTTTGGTACGTTGGCTAATGTTGTCTGGCAGTGGTTGGCGGCAGCGGTGGGGTGGTTGGCGAGTGGAATGAACAGTCTGCTTTCGCTCATTGCCAAGCTGCCAGGTGCAAGTGTCGAGGGTGTGTATATAAGCGCAGTGCAGCTATTCGCGATGTATCTGCTCATAGCTGCACTGCTCTGTGTGTGGCGTTATTGCCAACGGATGTACGATTCGGCGCATGGCACACCGATTGATAGAATTAAGTCGGGTTACACCTTGAAGTAGTCCTCAAGCTCGTTCGTCGCTTCCGCGTCGCGGTTGTCGAGGTCTTTTATTATCACACCGTGCTCAAGCAGTGCGATGCGTGTAGATATCTCGGTGGTGTGTTGCAGATTGTGGCTCGACACAATCACCGTAGCTCCCGTCTCCTTGTTGTAGTCGAGCAGCACCTTCTTCAGCATGTTCTGGCTTCTGGGGTCGAGGAAGTTGAACGGCTCGTCGAGAATAACCAGTTCGGGGCGGTTCAGCAGTGCGGCGATGATGCCCACCTTATGTCTGTTGCCGGCAGAGAAGTCGCGTATGTACTTCTTTTGGTTGAGTATCTCGCCGTTCATAAGCGGCTCGAAGCTGGTCAGGCGTTCAGCTATCTGCTCCTTCGTCATGCCCGATACACGTCCGATGAAGTCGAAGTATTCTTCTGCGGTGAGGAAGTCGATGAGGAAACCGTCGTCGATGTACGCACCAGTATATGCTTTCCAGTCCTCGCTCAGTGCTGGGTTGATAGCCGTTGGACTGTCTTCTGCAGCAGGTTGCATTGTCACTGTGCCTTCGTCCGCCTTCAGAAGGTCGAGCATAAGGCGGAACAACGTTGTCTTGCCGGCACCGTTGTTGCCGACCAGACCGAGGATATCACCATTATTGATAGTGAAACTTTTAATGTCTACGGCAGTGTTCATGCCGAAGTGTTTCTCAAGATTGCAGAGTTCTATTTTCATATACTTCTAATTATAGGAGGGTATAGCATCTTGCCATACCCACGCAGATTGCTTCTTTAGGAGGGTATGGCATCTTGCCATACCCACGCTGATTGCGTTTTAAGGGTGCCTGGGTATGGCAGGATGCCATACCCTCCTATTTTAATTCTTGCTTCAGGAACTTTGCCGTGTAGCTCTCTTTGCACTCCGCCACTTCCTCCGGCGTTCCCTTTGCCAGCAGTTGTCCTCCGCCGCGTCCGCCTTCGGGTCCCATGTCGATGATGTAGTCGGCGAGCTTTATCACGTCGAGGTTATGCTCGATGATTATCACCGTGTTGCCGCGGTCAACCAACTTCTGCAATACCTCCATCAGTATCTTTATATCCTCGAAGTGCAGACCCGTTGTCGGCTCGTCGAGGATGTACAGTGTCTTTCCAGTGTCGCGCTTGCTTAGCTCGGTGGCTAACTTCACACGCTGGCACTCGCCACCCGATAGCGTTGTGGAAGGCTGACCCAGCTTGATGTAGCCTAATCCTACCTCCTTCACCGTCTTTATCTTCTGCAGAATGTTCGGCACGTTTTCGAAGAACTCCACCGCCTGGTTGAATGTCATATCGAGCACGTCGGCGATACTCTTGCCCTTGTAGCGCACCTCAAGCGTTTCGCGGTTGTAGCGTTTGCCGTGACACACCTCGCACGGCACGAGCACATCCGGCAGGAAGTTCATCTCTATGGTGCGGTAGCCGCCGCCCTTGCACGTCTCGCAGCGTCCGCCCTTCACGTTGAACGAGAAGCGACCGGGCTTGTAACCACGTATCTTCGCCTCGGGCAGATTGACGAACATGGCGCGGATGTCGTTGAACACGCCTGTATATGTAGCCGGGTTGGAACGCGGTGTGCGACCAATCGGCGACTGGTCGACGTTCACCACCTTGTCTATGTTCTCTATTCCCTCGATGCTCTCGTAGGGCATCGGCTTCTTCAGCGAGCGGTAGAAGTGTTGCGAGAGTATCGGCTGCAGAGTCTCGTTGATGAGTGTCGACTTGCCCGAACCGCTCACGCCCGTCACCACGATGAGCTTGCCTAATGGGAACTCTACATCCACGTTCTTCAGGTTGTTGCCCTTCGCGCCACGTATCACGATGCTCTTGCCGTTGCCTTCGCGTCGATGTTCGGGTATTTCGATCTTGCGCAGTCCGTTGAGATAGTCGGCTGTTATGGTGTGCTCCTTCAGCATCTGCTCGGGCGTACCCTGGAACACCACCTCGCCACCACGGATGCCCGCCTTCGGACCTATGTCCACGATGTAGTCGGCGTTGAGCATCATGTCGCGGTCGTGCTCCACCACCACCACGGTGTTGCCCATGTCGCGCAGCTCCTTCAGCGAGTGTATGAGTCGGTCGTTGTCGCGTTGATGCAGTCCGATGCTCGGCTCGTCAAGGATGTAGAGCACGTTGACGAGCTGCGAGCCAATCTGCGTGGCAAGGCGTATGCGCTGGCTCTCGCCACCCGACAGTGTTGCCGACTGGCGCGATAGCGACAGATAGTCGAGACCTACGTCGAGCAGGAAGTTGATGCGCGTCTTTATCTCTTTCAGTATCTCCGTTGCGATGGCAGTCTGACGGTTGTCAAGGTGCGACTCCGCCTCGTCGAGCCACTGCTTCAGTTGCAGAATGTCCATGTCCGACAGCTCCGCTATGTTCTTGTCCCAGATGCGATACGACAGAGCTTCGCGGTTGAGGCGTGCGCCGTGACACTCCGGACACTCCGTTACGGCGAGGAACTGCTCCGCCCATTTCTGTCCCGACTGCGAGTCGTCGTTCTCCATCACGGTGCGCAGATACTTCATCACACCGTCGAACGTGCAGAAGTAGTCGCTCGACGTGTGCACAACGTCCTTGCTGATGCGTATCGTTTCGAGCGAGCCGTAGAGCACTTCGTTGAGCGTGTCCTCAGGCACCTCGCTGACGGGTGTCTTCAGCGTGCACTCGGCAGCCTCGAGTATAGCACCTATCTGCCAGAATATCATCTGGTTCTTGTACTTGCCGAGCGGCACGATAGCCCCCTCGTATATCGACAGCGAGTCGTCGGGTATCACCTTCTTCATGTCGATCTCGTTGACGTAGCCCAGTCCCTTGCACTTGTGGCAAGCACCTTCGGGCGAGTTGAACGAGAACATATTCGGTGCAGGGTCGCGGTAGGATATGCCCGACGTGGGGCACATCAGTCGCTTTGAGAAGTTCTTTGCCACGCCCGTGTCCTTGTCGAGAATCATAATCAGTCCGTCGCCCTCGCGCATAGCCGTAGCCACAGTCTTGCGCAGGCGGTCGTCGAAACCCTCGCGCATCTGCATCTTGTCTATTACCACCTCAATGTTGTGGTTCTTGTAGCGGTCGGTCTTCATGCCGCTCTTTATCTCCGTTATCTCTCCGTCGATGCGCACGTACAGGTAGCCCTTGCGTCGCAGCGTCTCGAAGAGTTCGCGGTAGTGACCCTTGCGCTGTCTGATGAGCACGGCGAGTATGTAAATGCGCTTGCCGGCATAGTCGGAGTTGATCATGTCGACGATGCGCTCCTCCGTGTACTTCACCATCTTCTCGCCCGTGACGTAGCTGTAAGCCGTTCCGGCGCGAGCGTAGAGCAGACGCAGATAGTCGTATATCTCGGTTGTGGTGCCCACGGTAGAGCGTGGGTTCTTGTTGGTTGTCTTCTGTTCGATGGAGATAACCGGACTTAAGCCTGTTATCTTGTCCACATCGGGCCGCTCCATTCCGCCGAGGAAGTTGCGTGCGTATGCCGAGAACGTGTCGATATATCGGCGTTGGCCTTCGGCATAAATAGTGTCGAAGGCAAGCGACGACTTGCCCGAACCGCTCAGTCCGGTTATCACCGTGAGCGAGTCGCGTGGTATCTCCACGTCTATGTTCTTCAGGTTGTGGACGCGTGCGCCCCAAATGTTTATCTTTTCTCCCATAACTACTATTCCGTTGGATTAACTCCGCTGGTTTCTGTATATCCGCGCAGTAGGTTTACGTCCTTCTTGATGGTGTACTTTCTGCCGTCGGCACCCTTCGCTTTCACGAGCACGAAGTAGACACCCTGCTTCACATCCTTACCGTTGAACTTGCCGTCCCATCCTCCGGCAGGGTCGTGCCACTCGTACAGCTTCTGCCCCCAGCGGTTGAAGATGTAGGCATCGAACTCCACGATGCTCTGGTAGTTGCTCTTGGCGCGATACACGTCGTTGATGCCGTCACCGTTGGGCGAGAAGGCGTTCGGCATCTCGAGCTTGCTCTCCGAGATTTGTATCGTTATCGGCTGTGCATCCTGCCAGTAGTCCTTGGTGTATGCCACGGTGTCGGTGCCGTTGATGAATGTAGCATAGAGCACGATGCGGTGCGAGCCAGCCTCGGTGAAGGTGTACTCCGTCTCCTCCTCGTAGCGCACGAGGTAGGGCTGCGTTGCACCCTCTTTGGTGAAGCGCCACTCGTAGTGGGGCGTGTACGCACCGATGTTCTCCGCGTTGGCGTGGAACACCACCGTGAGCGGAGCCGACCCCGAATAGCTCGTGCCCGTCTCTTCGCCTTCGTCGGTTGTGAATGTGGCTTGTGGATCGATGGTCGGCACTTCGTCGGCGTAAGCCTGTAGCGTAGTGCAGAGAATCAACAATAATAGTGTCCTGATGTATTTCATTGTCTACTTGTTTACTTGTCTACTCGTCAACTTGTCAACTTGTCAACTTGTCGCTCGTCAACTCGTAATGCAAAGTTACTTATTATCTCGCACACAGCAAAACGCTGCGACTTATTTATAACGTTATTTATGAACAAAGATTTTTGCAAACAATATATTTTGTGTACTTTTGCAATGTTAATTAAACAGAATATAGAAATGAGACGTAGTATCAGAATTCTCTTCTTGTTGTGCGCCTGGTTGCTGGCATCGTCAGTAGTGGCGCAGACCGCTAAGTGGCAGGACTTGTATAAGGTGAAGAAGAAAGACACAATATACGGCATTGCCCATAAATATAACATCACTATCGAAGAGCTTATGCAGGCAAACCCCGACATGCAGAAGCCCGACTATGTGCTGAAGAAAGGCGAACAGCTGCTTATACCGTTCTCGAAGCAGACACCGAACGCTGCACAGAAGCCCACCGCTCCCACGTCAACCGCCACGCGTCAGCGCGTTGCTAACACCGTGAACGTAGGTGTGATGTTGCCGCTGCACAACGTGGATGGCGACGGACAGCGTATGATAGAATACTACCGTGGTGTGCTCATGGCGTGCGATAGTCTGCGTAGTCAGGGCATCAACACCAACATCTTTGCATGGAACTTGTACAAGGATGCGGATGTTAGCCCCGTGCTTGCCGATGCCAACGCCAAGAACTGCAACCTCATCTTCGGTCCGCTGTACACCAAGCAGGTTAAGCCGATAGCCGACTTCTGTCGCAAGCACGGCATACGCCTCGTCATTCCGTTCTCTATCAACGGTGGCGACGTGGAAACCAACGACCATATCTTCCAGGTGTATCAAAGCCGAATACTTACCGCAGAACTTTCAGCGAATGCGTTTATGAACCGCTTCAAGGATGCTCACCCCGTGTTCGTCGACTGCAACGACTCGACGAGCGACAAGGGTATCTTCACCTCCGAGCTGCGCAAGCGCTTGGAGGCAGCAGGCTTGAGCTATAACATCACCAACCTCAAATCGTCGCCGGAAATGTTCGCCAAGGCGTTCAGCGCGGTGAAGCAGAATGTTGTGATACTAAACACCGGTCGCTCGCCGCAGCTCAACTCCACATTGGCTAAGCTGAACGTTCTGCGTGCCACGTTCCCGAATGTTCGGATAGCACTCTTCGGCTACAACGAGTGGTTGATGTATAAGCGTGTATATCAGGACTATTATTATAAGTACGAGGCGTACATCCCCACAGCATACGTCTACAACGAGTATGCGCCTGCCACCGCCAACTTGGAGCGCAGCTACCGCCAGTGGTTCAAGTCGGACATGCGTCAGGCTCTCCCACGCTTCGCCCTCACTGGCTACGACCAGGCGCAGTTCTTCATTCGTGGCATCAACAAGTATGGCGCGAAGTTTGAAGGCACACATCAGCAGAACACATACACCCCGTTGCAGACTCCGCTGAAGTTCAAGCGTGTCAGCAATGGCGGTATGCAGAACAATAGCTTCATACTGTTGCACTATAAGCCGAATCGCACCATAGAGACCATCTCGTATTAAAAGTAAAAAAGTAAAAGAGTAAAAAAGTAAAAAGAGCCCCTCCCAACCCTCCCCATCGTGGAGGGCTTGGCTACTGTCCTCGGCTTAGAGAGGCTTAGAAAGGCTTAGTTCGGCTTAAACGCAGCCTTTAAACGGCTTAAACGCAGCCTTTAAACGGCTTGTAGAAAATACACAGAAAAACCCAATAAGGATAAATGTTCAAAGTAAAGATATTAAGACAGGGCATCCTCGCTTTGCTGTTGCTTGTGGCGACAGGCGTTAGTGCGCAGGTGGGCGACCATCGTAACGACTTCGCTCTCGGTGTCAACGGTGGCTACGTGATGAGTAGCGTGGGCTTCGTGCCTAAGGTTACGCAGGTGCAGCACCCGGGCTTCACCGCCGGACTCTCCTTTAAGTACACTTGCGAGAAGTACTTCAAGACATATTGCTCCGTGTATGCCGAGCTCAACTATGCTCGCATCGGATGGAAGGAGAGCATCCTCGACGTTAAAGACCAGCCGGTCATCAACCCCGTGACGGGTGTGGCTGAGGCTTATCAGCGCGACATCAATTACATACAGTTGCCGGTGTTCGCCCACTTGGCATGGGGTAAGGAGCGTAAGGGCTTGCAGTTCTTCTTCCAAGCCGGACCGCAGTTTGGCTATATGCTCAACGAGTCGACAAAGACCAACTTCGCCTTGGCTGACCGCAACACCACCGATCGCGCCAATCAGACGTGTGCGCAGGACACGATGGCGGTGGAGAACAAGTTCGACTACGGCATCGCTGCTGGCTTAGGTGTGGAGTGGAGCATACCGCGTGCTGGTCATCTGCTGCTCGAAGGCCGCTACTATTACGGCTTGGGCAATATCTATGGCGACTCGAAACGCGACTACTTCGCACGCTCCAACCACTCGAACATCGTTGTGAAGCTCACGTGGCTGTTTGATCTAAATTAGGGGGAACGCCCTGAAGTTACCTCTTTAACTTCAATCCCGTCCACAAACACCACACGGCAGCAATGCCGAAGAAGAAAATGAATACATAGGTGGCGGTGTTGTGCATGTAGATGCGACAGGTGTGCACCTCGAGTGCCACGTTCCAAAGCGACATAGGCAAGTGGCGCAGCCGTTCGGGTTGTGCTATCTTCGCAGTACCTTCATAGTAATCAGTCACAACCTCTGTGGCTGATTTTTTTATGCCCTCACCGTTCGTGCCACTATGCTCAACAGCACTGCGGAAGTCGGCACTGTAGCCAGCTATCGCCTTGTTGCCGAACGGTGCGCCCTGCTTCTTCGGCGACGGTTTACCCGTGAAGTAGTCGACAGAGCTGCCCGTGCGGCGGTTCCATACGTGCATACCGCTGAACGAACCGCATAGCCACATGCCGTCCTCGCGCTGCTGCCACACGTTCAGTCCCATCACGTTCTGCGGAGGAGCACTTGCTATGTGCTGTGGACGTGGAGCGTTGATGTCGCTGCCCAATGAGTAGAAGCCCTCAGACGTTGACAGAAGCCAGTCGCCCATCACGGCATCGTAGCGCAAAAGGCGTAGCTTGTCGTGCCACGCATTCTGGCTCTTCAGCGTAGTGAACGGTAGGGTAGGCACCTTCGTCAGTGCGAGCGCCACCATCACCGGCGGGCGCAGACACCAGCCCGTGATGCAGATGAACAGCGTGGCGACTATCGTCTTGCGCCCCACGAGGTCGTGCCAGCGTAGCGTGTGCTTCATCGTGCGCCCCTTGCTCTGCCAGCGGTGCTTCGTGGTGCGCAGGCAGAAGAAGGCGATGCCCGTCAGTATCAGCACGATAAGCACCACGGCTATTGCGTCGACAACGAGTTTGCCGGCGAAGCCGAACAGCTCGCCACTATGCAGCAGCCATATCGTGCGGAACGCCGTCGCACGGTCTTTATAGTCGGGTGGGGCAGGCAGGGCTACGCAGCCGAACTGCTTGTAGGGCGGCACGGCTACGTATGCGTGCGAGCGGCTCAGCACCACGAGCGTGTCACCATGCGAAGCGATGTCGGTCAGTCGCTCGTCCTGGTCGACAAGCGGCAGCTGTACGGTGTGCCACTTGCCGTGCATACCGAAGCGGTAGAGCGCGAACGGCGACACGGCGAACATGTGTGTTGAGGCTCCGCTGCCCACGGTCGTCACGTTGCGTATCTGTCGGTAGTCGGCACCCGTAGGCAGTCCGTCGTTGAAGTCGGCAATTTGCGTGGCAGTGGAGTCGGCAAGGAACATGCCCGACGCACCATATATTAATATGTGTGAGTCAAACGGCAGCGTGCCGCGCATCAGTCCGCCGTTCCACTGGCGATACTCGTAGCGCGAGGGTAGCAGCGTGCGCGACACGTTGATGTCGCTGATAAGCTGGCGGTGGTTGAGCAGTATGCCCGAGACGCAGAACATCAGCAGGAAGAAGCTGATGAGCAGTCCGAACCATTTGTGATGTTGTATGAGTTTTCGTTTGTTCATATTGTTCTGTCTTTATAATGTGCAGTGTAGGGGGTGCAGTGTAGGGGGTGCAGTTGTCTCAACTGCACCAACAATGTAGAATGCACAACTATATTAATTGGTGCAGTTGTCCCCGCTCGGCTTTGCCGCTTGCCAAAGCAAGAACTGCACCAACTATGTAGAATGCACAATTATATTAATTGGTGCAGTTGAGACAACTGCACCCCCTGAGCAAGTGCTTCCCTTTTGGGGTGCAAAGTTAAGCAGAAAGTCTTGTTTGTGCAATCCCTATATGTTATGATTTCTCGACTTTTGGCACCGTTCGCGTCCGCCACCCGATTAGATTCCGTCCGCCGCCCGATCAGATTCCGTCCGCCACCCAATCGGATTCCGTCCGCTGCCCGATCAGATTCCGTTCGCCGCCCGATCGGATTCCGTTCGCCGCCCGATCAGATTTCGTTCGCCGTCCGATGCACAACAGCAGCAATAGATCGTCCAAAAGCCTACCACCACGCCCCGATAAAGCCCCCATAACTATATAATTGCTATATTTTGTTACGAAAAGATGACATACATTTGGCAAATAGAATTATTCTTCTTAAATTTGTAAGTTGTGATATTGTAACTACGGAAAAATAACTTAATCAATAAAAACAATACAATTTATGTTTGAAAATCAACCAAAAGGTCTGTGGGCATTAGCCTTGGCAAACACTGGTGAGCGTTTCGGCTACTACACCATGCTTGCTGTGTTCTTACTCTACTTGCAGGCTAACTTCGGTTATGCTACCGGAACAGCAAGTACAATTTACTCAACTTTCCTGATGATGGTCTACTTCCTTCCTATCATTGGCGGTATCGCAGCCGACAAGTTCGGTTTCGGCAAGATGGTGACAAGTGGTATCTTCATCATGTTCATCGGTTACCTCGTGCTCTCGCTTCCGCTTGGCAAGGACATGGTGGCAGCAGGAGCAATGGGCCTTGCGCTCGTCCTGATAGCTTTCGGTACGGGTCTGTTCAAAGGCAATCTGCAGGTGATGGTAGGTCGTCTGTACGACGAGCCGAAGTATGCGCAGAACCGCGACTCTGGTTTCTCGCTCTTCTACATGGCTATCAATATCGGTGCTATGTTCGCTCCTACAGCAGCTATCAAAATTATGGATTGGGCACAGGCAAGCCTCGGTGTGTCGGTAGAAGATTCTTACCACTTCGCTTTCGCCGTAGCATGTGCATCGCTCATCGTTAGTATCGCTATATATTATATCTTTGGTTTCACCTACAAGCACGTGCTTGCTTCTGAAACAAAGAAGAAGGACGACGACTCTTTAGAGCGTAAGGATTTCAACGAGCTTTCTCCTGCAGAGACAAAGGAGCGCATCGTTTGCTTGTGCCTTGTGTTTGCTGTGGTTATCTTCTTCTGGATGGCGTTCCACCAAAACGGTGCTACCCTGACACTCTTTGCTCGCGATTATACACTGAAGACTTCTGAGGGTCTGCAGTCAATGGCGTTCGACGTGCGTAACCTCGTGGCTTGCATCTTCGTGGTTTACGCAAGCTTCGGACTCGCTCAGAGCAAGACCTTCAAGGGCAAGCTCATTTCGCTCGGCGTTATCGTTGCTGCTATCTCATACCTCTTCTATGCTTACAATGCTCTTGAGGGTGCAGTAGACGTTAAGGCTCCAATCTTCCAGCAGTTCAACCCGTGCTACGTGGTGGCGTTGACACCGGTGAGTGTGGCTATATTCTCTTGGCTCAACAAGATTGGCAAGGAGCCGACATCGCCTGAGAAGATTGGTTTGGGTATGCTCGTTGCTGCTCTCGGCTTCGTATGGATGGCTGTAGGCTCTATGGGTCTTGAGTTGCCGCTCACACAAGGCGACCCTGCTACTGAGGGCACTCGCGTAAGTGCTAACCTCCTCATCTCTACATACCTCATCCTCACCTTTGCCGAGCTTCTGCTCTCGCCGATCGGTATCTCGTTCGTAACGAAGGTGGCTCCTCCGAAGTATGCAGGTCTGATGATGGGTCTGTGGTTCGGTGCTACTGCTATCGGCAATCAGCTCGTAATGCTCCCAGGTATCATGTGGGGTCAGAACCTCAGCCTTGTTACTATCTGGGGCGTTTTGGCAGGCATCTGCTTGCTCTCAGCAGTCTTCATCTTCTCTATCATCAAGAAGCTGAACAAGGTTAGCTAATTATAGGGGGTGCAGTTGTCTCAACTGCACCAATTAATATAATTTGCATTCTACCTTGTTGGTGCAGTTGAGACAACTGCACCCCCTAATAAAAATCGCCCACAAACTCGATTGAGCTTGTGGGCGATTACTTTACATCGCGCTATGCCTGCCTGGCGTACCTAACGTAATCACTTCGCAATCCTTCATTGTTGCTCCGTCGATGGTGAGTCGGACGAGGGTGCGCTCCGTCTGCCAGCCCTGTAGTCCGGCAGCTCCGGGGTTGATATGCAGCAGTCCGAGCAGTGGGTCGTTCTTTATCTTCAGTATGTGCGAGTGTCCGCTGATGAAGAGCTTCGGCGGTCGCTCCATTATCTGTCGGCGTATGCTCGGGTCGTACTTGCCGGGGTAGCCACCGATGTGTTTCATCAGTACCTCCACCTCCTCACACTTGAAGCGCAGCACCTCGGGGAACATGAGGCGCAGGTCGCCGCCGTCGCAGTTGCCGCAGACGGCACGCAGCGGACGAAACTCAGCCAAGCGCTCCGCGAGCACCGTCGAGCAGATGTCGCCACAGTGCCATATCTCGTCGCATGGCTCGAAGTGTTTCAAGTAGCGGTCGTCCCAGTAGGAGTGGGTGTCGCTGATTATGCCTATCTTTTTCATCGTTTCATTCTCCTTCTTATAAAGTCGGCTATGAACTCCTTCGTGCCTTCGGGTCCGAGGCGCGACGCATTGACGCAGAGGTCGTAGCTTGCACTGTCGCCCCACGTCTTGCCCGTGTAGTAGTTGTAGTAGGAGGAGCGTGTGCTCTCCTTGTCGCTGATCAGCTTGCGTGCCTCCTCAGCCGAGCAGTTGTGTCGCTTGCAGATGTTGTTGACGCGCTCGTCGAGGTCGGCTGTGATGAACACCGTCACCAAGTTCGGCTTGTCGCGCAGCACATAGTCGGCACATCTGCCCACGAAGACGCACGACGACTCGTCGGCTGCCTTGCGTATGGCGTCGCTCTGTATGCGGAACAGACTCTCCTGCGAGAGTCCGTTGTCGTAGAACGACGAGTCAGAGATGAACGGCACGTGCATGTGGAATATCTGGTCTAGGAAGCCCTTGCGCTCGTCGTTCTTCTCGAAGAACTCGGGACTGAAGCCGCTCTCCTTGGCAGCCAGCTCAAGCACTTCGCGGTCGTAGAACGTGCAGCCGAACTCCTCTGCCAGCATCTTTGCTATCGTTCTGCCGCCACTGCCAAGCTGGCGGCCTACGCTGATTATAAGTTTATCGTTGTTCATTGTCTCTTTGCTTTAGTTTGTTAATGTAGCTGTCGGTTATACTGCTGCCCCCTCAGCTTGCGCCGCCTTGAACTTCTTCACGTACTTCGTGAGCAGCACTATTGCCACAACGAATGAGATTACATCGCTGATGGGCTGCGCGAGCCACACGCCATCGGTCTGGTAGAAGTTGGGCAGTACGAGCAATGCCGGCAGGAAGAACAGGAGCTGGCGCGAGAGCGAGAGCAACATGCTTATCTTAGCCTTGCCGATACTCTGGAAGAAGCCCGTGCTTGCCATCTGTGCGCCCACTAATGGGAAGGTGAGCATGGTGACGATGATGGCACGCTCCGAGATGCGGATGAGTGTCTCGTCGGAGGTGAACAGGCGTGCGCACTCGTAGGACATGGTCTGTGCAATAACCCAGCCGACGGTGGTGATGAGCACCGCGCCCGTCATGGTGTACTTCAGTACGCGCAGCAGACGGTCGTAGTTGCGTGCGCCGTAGTTGTAGCCTGCGATTGGGAACATGCCCTGATTCATGCCCATGTTTATCATTATGAAGATGAACGCAATCTTGTTCGTAATGCCGAACGCGCCCACTGCAAGGTCGCCACCGTGGAAGGTGAGTGCCTTGTTGATGAAGATGATGACGATGCACGAGCAGGCGTTCATGGCGAACGGCGAGATGCCGATGGCTATGATGTTCTTGATGATGTGCGACACGGGGCGGTAGATGCCGCGCTTGAAGTGGACGATGCACTGCGGATTGCTGAATATCCTCAGCTGCCAGCACAGCACCGCAGCCTGCGCAATGATTGTGGCGAGAGCCGCTCCGCCTATGCCCATGTGCAGCGGCCAGATGAATATTGGCGAGAGTATGGCGTTGAGCACCACCGTCATTATCGATGCCATCATAGCCGAGCGTGGCTTCGACGCAGCACGCAGTATGGCATTCATGCCGAAGAACATGTGCGAGATGGCGTTGCCGGCGAGCGTGATGACCATATACTCGCGTGCGTAGGGTAGGGTGGCATCGCTTGCGCCGAAGAAGCGCAGGATATGGTCGAGGAAGAGAAGCGATATGATGCTGAACGCAACGCCGATGATGACGTTCAGCGTGAAAGCATTGCCGAACACACGCTCGGCGGTGGCGTAGTCTTTCTGTCCCAGTTTAACCGATATGCACGTAGAAGCACCTACGCCCACACCGGCACCAAACGCCGCTGCGAGGTTCTGTAAGGGGAATGTAACGGCAAGGCCGCTGATGGCGAGTGCACCGCAGCCTTGTCCGATGAATATACTGTCTGTCATGTTGTAGAGCGACGCCGCCGTCATGGCAGCGATGGCGGGCAGCGCGTACTGCATCAGCAGCTTGCCCACGGGCTTTGTGCCCAGCTCAAGAGTAGCCTGTTTGCTGTTATCCATAAAAACCTATTGAGTGTGAGGGGTGTTCTGTTGATAACTACTCTCCGTAAATCTCTCTCAGCTTAGCCTCCAGCTGCTCGCCTCTGAGGTCGGCTGCGATAATCTTGCCAGTAGGGTCGACAAGGTAGCTTGCCGGTATCGAGCGTATGCCGTACACCTGACCGGCTACGCTCTGCCAGCCTTTAAGGTCGGAGAGGTGAACCCAGTCGAGCTGCATCTCGGCGATAGCCTTCTTCCAGTTCTCGAGCTTGTTGTCGAACGACAGACCGACCACGTTGAAGCCCTTCGACTTGTACTTATCGTAGGCAGCCTTCACGTGAGGCATCTCCGCACGGCATGGTCCGCACCACGAAGCCCAGAAGTCGATGAGCACGTAGTTGCCCTTACCGCAGTACTCCGAGAGCTTGTGCGGATTGCCGTTGACATCGTTCTCGGTGAGGTCGGTGAACGGCTTGCCGATGATGCCTGCCTTCTTGACAAGCATAGCCAGATACTGGCGTGCAGGAGCAAGCGCAGGGTGCTTGGCGTAGGCGTACTTCTCGTTGAGTATCTCCTGCAAAACAGGGAACTCCACGTAGTACATCACGTTGTTGACGAAAGCCACGGGGATGAGGTTGTCCTTGTTCTCCTTGATGATTTCGAGCGAACGGAGCGATACGCTTTCCGAGATGTCGTTAAGCTTCGGACCGAGCTCGTTGGCGAGCTTCTGCAGCTCTGCCTCGCTCATGCCGCTCTGCTGAGCCTTTGTAAACTGGGCGTAGAGAGCCTGCGCCTCACTGCCGAGGGCATCTATCTCGCGGTCGTAGGCGTTGAGCTTGGTGTTCTGCTCCGAGCCGGTGAGCGTTTTCTTCTCAAGGTCGGCAACGATAGGTGTGCCGTCGTTGAAGAATGCGCAGTATTCCTTCTTGGTAACGGTGAGTCCGAGCAGTGCATCCTTCTCAGCCGAACCCTTCAGCGCGAACTTGCCGTCTTCGACGGTGGCACTGTCGATTGCGGTCGGGCGATTGCCGTTTACGTCCATTACATATACCTTACTAATACCTGCTTGGCAGGTGCCTTTAATGCTATACTCCGTACCAGGAATTGATTGCGCGCAGGCTGTCAGTGTGATGACAGCGAATGCGAGTGTTGAAAGAATTGATCTCATGTGTAAAAATTATTGGTTTATTAATTTTGCAAATATACTGATTTTATGTGTAACGGCAAATATTTGAGTCCGCTTTTTTCATTGTTCGCCGATGTGCTGGCCTACTACATAGCCCATAGTCCATGCTGCTTGCAGATTGAAACCTCCGGTGATGGCATCAACATCGATCACCTCGCCGGCGAAGAAGAGTCCGGGGCAGTGCTTGCTCTGCAGCGTGTGCATGTCTATTGACGAGAGCGAGACACCGCCACATGTCACGAACTCGTCGCGGAAGCGGCCCTTGCCCGTGATGCGGTATATGTCGTTGGTGAGTGTTTCCACGATGCGGTTGAGGTTCTTCTTGCCCAATTCACCCCATTTGCGTGTGGGCTCGTTCTGCGTCTTCTGCAGCAGGTAGAGCCACAGGCGCGACGGCAAGTCGAACGGGCGTATCGTGGCAAGCTGCTTCTGTGGGTTGTGTGTGGCGATGGAGGCTATCTCCTCTTCCGTCACGTTGCGCCTACTCTCGCCCGTCCAGTTGATAGCCACGTCCGCCTGGTAGTTGTGCTCCTGCAGATAGCGTGCGGCATGAGCAGAGAGCTTCAGCGCAGCCGGTCCGCTCATACCCCAGTGGGTGACGAGCAGCGGACCCTCGGCGCGGAACTTCGTGCCGGGCAGCGACGCGATGGTGTCTTCAACCACGGTGCCCATGAGCGTAAGGAAGTCGCGGTCGGCTATGTTGAACGTGAAGAGCGACGGCACAGGCGTAGCTATATCATGGTCTAAGCGTGCGAACACGTCGAGTCCTTCGCCCTTCGGAGCACCGCCTGTGGCGATGGCAACGCGGTCGAAGTCGGCTTCTTTACCGCCGGCGAACGTGAGGTGGAATGTGCCGTCGGCGTTCCGGCTGATGTCCTTCAGCTGGTAACCGCCCAGCTGCTTTACGCCGAGACGCGAGGCAAGCGTGGTGAGACAGTTGACAACGCTCATTGCATCCTGCGAGACGGGGAAGACGCACTCGTCTTCCTGCGTGGTGAGTGGCACGCCTTCGCGCTCGAACCATGCGTAGGCAGCGTGGTGGTCGAAGCGTTTGAAAAGACGTTTCATGAGTTTGTCGCCACGCGGATAGGCGTGCTTAGGGTCGCTGATCTGCTCGAAGGAGTTGGTCAGGTTGCAGCGACCGCCACCCGTGATGGCTACTTTGGCGAGCATCTTCTGGTTCTTCTCGAAGATGGTGATGTCGGTGTCGGGATAGTTGCGCTTCGCTTCTATTGCTGCAAAGAAGCCGGCTGCGCCACCCCCGATGATGGCTATGTGTAGTGGCATGATGGTGTGGTGTTGTGGTGGTGAGATGTTGAGATGTTGAGGTGTTGACAATACCTTTTTACTCTTTTACTTTTTTACTTTTAAACGCTCCTTGCCACGTGTCGAGTTCCTTCATTCTGTTCACAAGTCGGTTGGTGAACTCATGGTTCTTTATGCCCCATTTCGGAGCGATGAGCATGTCGGCAGGCGACTGACTCACGAAGCGCTCCACGATTATGTCGCTGCGCAGACGCTCGAGGTAGGCAATGCAGGTGTCGATATACTCGTCGGGCGTGAAGAGTTTGAAAGGTTTTTGCGTGTATTCGTCGGCGAGCTGCGTGCCACGGATGATTTGCAACTGGTGTATCTTCAGAATGTCGAGCTTCAGCTGCGACACTATCGAGGCTTGGCGGACGTTCTCCTCGCGGTCTTCGCCGGGCAGTCCGAGTATGATGTGTCCACCGGTGAGAATGCCACGGTCGTGCGTTAGTTCTATTGCCCGTCGGCTACACTCGAAGTCGTGACCACGGTTAATGTGGCGCAGCGTGTCGTCGTTTACCGACTCGATGCCGTACTCCACGATGAGGAACGTGCGGCGGTTTAGCTCTTCAAGATAGTCGAGTAGCTCATCGCTAATACAGTCGGGGCGTGTGCCGATGACCAGTCCCACTACGTCGTCCACAGCCAACGCCTCCTCGTAGCGCTGTTTCAGCACGTCGAGTGGGGCATAGGTGTTGCTATAAGCCTGAAAGTAGGCGAGGTATTTCATGTCGGGATACTTACGACGGAAGAACTCCTTGCCCTCTTCCATCTGCTGCGCTATCGGTTTCGACGGTTGGCAGTAGGATGGGTTGAACGTGCGGTTGTCGCAGAAGATGCATCCACCGTGTGATATGGTGCCGTCTCTGTTTGGGCAGGAGAACCCTGCATCTACAGAAATCTTCTGTACACGGAACGGAAACTGCTGGCGTATCCACTGACCGTAGTCGTTATATGGCTTGTCTTTAAACTGTTCTGTCATTATTTTGTTTATTGTTCCTTTTCCTTTTTTACTTTTATATAGGCTGCGTGGTATGGGCAAGATGACCATACCTCCTACTTTTTACCTTTTTACTCTTTTACTTTTTTAGGCTGCATCGGTGGTGCAAAGTTACTCGAAATAACCCATATCCACATTATTTTATATAATTGTTTTGCGATGTTGTAATGTTTTTGTACTTTTACACCTCATAAATCAGATTGCTATGAGAACTAAGAACGAAGAAAAATGGTTGAGTCACTATAAAGCACTTCGCTGTTACCTTGAAGCAAATCATCAACTGCCCGATAAGAAAAAGGTAGAAAACCGCGGACTCCTCAACTGGTGGAAGTATAATAAAAGGCTTTTGAAAACCGGTCGACTCACCGAAGAACGACTCGAATTGTTGCGTCAACTGAATGCTATGCGCTACAACAAACTTCTCGAACTTTAATGGGAAGTAGTCAAAAATAGACGGTTTTGGGAGCTGATGAGGTGCTAAAAGTGTGTTTTTTGCTATGGTTTGAAAAATAATTGCGAAAATATTTGGTGGTCTCGCTAAAAAGTCATACCTTTGCACTCGCAATTCAGAAATTCTTATATTGCTAATCTGAATGCGTGGTTAATATCGCGGAGTGGAGCAGTTGGTAGCTCGCCAGGCTCATAACCTGGAGGTCGCATGTTCGAGTCCTGCCTCCGCAACTACAAATGGTCGAAATTCCTTTATACAAAGGAACTTCGACCATAATTCGTTTATGGGCGTTGCGGAGACTCGGACGGTAGCTCGGACGCTGATTGTTTAATAGCATTGGTTGCCATCTGGCGAACAATGTAAAAAAATGTACACTTCTGCGAAAAAACTTTTATCTGTAAGAGATATAGTAGGATATACTCTTCCGCGGTTACATACTGGCAAACATTGGTATGTAGACTTTTATGCTTATGACCCCATTATTGACGGGCTTCGCCGCAAGAAATACATGCTCGATGGCTACAAGCTAAAGGAGCGTAAGCACATCGCCACCGTGCTCATCACTAACCTCACGCAGCAGCTCACAGCCGGCTGGAACCCATTTGTCAATAATGATAAGGCACGTAGCTACACAACATGGGAAGCCGTGGTGAAGCGCTACACCGATTATCTGAAGGTTGCTGAGAAGAAGAGTATGATAAAGTCGAAGACGGCTACTGATTATCGCAGCCGTTTGGCGGTATTGCTCTCCTACATCGACGAGGCAAAGACCTGCATAAAGTATGTACACCAGTTTGACAGACTCCTTGTCATTGATTTTCTTGACTACATTGTGTTCGACAAGGAGCGGTCTGCCACGACTCGCAACAACTATCGCACATGGCTGTCAACCTTCGCCACGTGGCTTGTGGATAGGCAGTACATCACTGAGAACTTCGTTGAGAGTATCAAGATGATGAAGGAGACCGAGAAGTTTCGCGACAGCATCAAGCCCGAGGATCTGCGGAGATTGAAGGAGTACACAAAGGAGAAGCGTCCGGCGTTCTACCTCGCTTGCCTGATGGAGTATTACACCTTTATCAGACCGGAAGAACTGCGTCACATCAAGATAGGCGACATATCAATAAAGGAGCAGTGCATAACGATACCTGCAGAGGTAGCGAAGAACGGTAAGGAGCAGGCGGTAGCACTCAACGACACATTACTGAAGGTGATGATTGAGCAGGGCGTGTTCAGCCACCCATCGCAAGACTATCTCTTTGGCAAGCACATACGTCCGGGCAGTGAGCAGATAGCGGTGAACCGCTTTAGGCAAGAATGGGTACGTGTCCGGAAAGCTCTCTGCTTCCCCGACACGTACCAGTTCTATAGTCTGAAGGACTCCGGAATTCGCGACCTCGCCAACGCCGAAGGCATTGTCGTAGCTCGCGACCAAGCGCGACACTCGGACATATCTGTTACCAATAGGTATCTGAAGAGTCCGAAGGTGGCGCACGAGAGTACAAAGCACTTTGTTGGCGACTTATAGTATCTCGTAGAAGTAGCCGGTCTTTATTTGGCTGACGCAACCATCTACGACCTCTGCCTCTATCTTCTGACAGACGAAGCGCCGACTGCGGAAGACATATATTTTCGAAGGATCGGGAATCTCGTCTGTCAGGAACTTGATGCAGCGCAGGTTGTGTGTATCTATATCTGGATGGGTAATATCCTTTCTCAGGTCTTCAGGTGATGAATACTGCAAGCGGTGGAGCTGGTGCAAATCCATCGACATAGCCTCCTTTGCTCCAGTCCAGTCTGGATATGCACGATGATCGACAAATGAAACGGGGAAATGGCAATACAAATTCGTATCGACGGGCATAAGACCACCCGGCACCTTGATGTTCTCGTAATACGAGCCTTTGCCTTCCATCATATAGAATTTCTCCGAACTCGTAAAAAAGACACTCATGGTCTTATCTGACTCTACGCTGTTCTCTTCTTGCGTATCTTCGGTCGCATCGCCTTCAATGGCTTCTTGTACTGAAGAATAAGGCTCTCCACCTTCGTCTTCATACGAGCCAGACGGCCCTGTATAGTCATCGGTTGCCGACGGACATACCACATAATGATTACCATCTACGACATCTGTTTTGTGCGACCGTTTCCTTCGGCTAATGCTTGCTGGTGCTATTTTAATCTCAATGGAGTCTGTAGAATCTGCATCGCGTACTATCGGGCTGAAAAAGCCGCATGGTACGAGCGACTCTGTTAGTTTGTCAGAATTCCATTTGTTGGGCCATTTTGCATAAACGAAGTAACCATCGGCTTGTGCGGCAAAAATCGTTTGTCGTTGTTCTTTTAATGGCATGAGCTTTAACGCCGCCCCCATTTCGTCACGATTTTTATAATATTTCGTTGCGTATATATGCTGCACGTTAAGTGGTATGCTATCGCGCCAAGAGCGACTTGTGGTATCATCAAACTTGTATTCAATATTCGAGGCATCAAGCAGATTTGCGCCATCATCGTCGAACTCGCAAGTGTACTCATCGAGGCATTCGTAAGCGACAGCTGCGGAGGAATAAAGTTCTTCTACAGGTACGACATTAACAGACTTTTTAATATCATCGAACAAGAATCTGACATTCAGCAATTTGCTAAGCTCCTCTAAGAACGTGTAAACCGACCAATGCGGTAAGGCCTCTTTGATCTTAAATGTCGGGTGCGCATTGACGATAAACATCCTGCGAAAATGCGACGTATCAAAATTAAATGTATAGTTCTCATAGCCCTCATGCTCCAAGACCGTCTCCAGTACATATTGCAGGCGTGGTTGTATAGCAAGACGCACCATTGTGGTATATGTTGTAGGATTTCCATTATTTAAATATTCACCATTTTTTCCAGTCAGGACATTTCTTTGATAGTATATGTCGTTGACAAAACGGCTGCTGGCTTCGTCCCAAACAGGATTGAAAACGCCGGCGTAGCAGGAAACGGTGCAGCTATCCTTGAGGTTGATATATACACTGCCAGGTTGCTCCTTTAGGTGTATGGGTTTTTCAAATCGGCTGTCAAGACCAGAAAGAGCATAATCGCCCTCAGAATAATCGATCTCGTCTATAAAATGCTTCTCGAAGGCAGAATTATACTTGATACGCGATTTGCCGCCAACAATTTGAAGTTTGACGGTTGTATCGCTAATAGAAGTGACAGTACCCTTGCCTGATATGATAAGCCGGTAATCTGCATATATCTTACAATCATCGAACGACGACATGCGCTTCTTTACATCGAAGCGGTTTACGTGTTTGAAAAGAGTCGCGTTTTGATGTATTGACATCGGGAATGAGATATCATAGGAATACTCGCCCGAATCCTGGACATACGGGTTGTTATACGTTAATTTTATTTTGTCGGAGGTGGACGGGTAGCCCACCTCTCCGTTGATAGTGCAGTGTATCATATTATACTTTTGTGTTATGTATGCGATTTTAATTTTTTATAGTGGTCGAGGTTCTTGGCAATGCCATCATCGCCATCGATGTAACACTTGGCATGTATGCCCTGCGCGAGCACCAGCGATAGTTGGTCGATAACATCGCGAGCTTCGCCGAGGGTAGCATTCAGCTCTGAGTTGTCGGTGTTGACTGTCACCGATGGCGCAGACACCACCGTAGCACCGCCCTGGCCGAGCGAGCGCGATATGTCAGCTGCAGTAAGCGAACCAACCGTATTATTGCGTTGTGCCTCGTCGATGAGCTGCAAGGCCGGCAGAACCTGCGGGTTGTTAACCGCATTGTGGTTAGCTACGAATTCGCCCTCGTGCACGATGCCCGCCTTGCGTCGATAGCTTGAACCGCCCGTAAAGCCACCCTCGTAGTAGCCAGCCTCCTGCGCCTGCTGCTGCTTTTTGATAGTGGCTATTTGTAGCATACCTGCAGCAACAGCTGTAGCTGCAGCTATAGGGGCGAGAATATAACCAACGAAAGGAACTTGCGCAGCGGAGCTATAGGCATTGATAGCAGCCATCGCTGTTGATGCAACAGCCTGAGCTAACTGTATAACCATAGCGCGTTTGTTAGCCTTTTTCTTGGCTGCAGCAAGTTCTTTGTCACGTTTCTCTTCAAGTTTTTTTCTCTTTGCAGAGTTGTTGCCTGCAGCTTCTATCTGTTTATCGTAGTTGGCATTGATACGAGCCGTTTCGAGATCCGAGCACGCTTGCGAGTATGACGATGCTGCCGACAACATAGTGTTCACCGTATTGAAAGCCTGCTGCATGATAGCCTTGCGTGCCTCTTCTTTGTTTCGCGCTATCTCCGTCATGCGCTCCTGGAACTGCTCGTAGGTGATGAGCTGTTGCTCGTACATGGTTTGCACAACTGCCATTTGACCACTTGCACTGTCGGCGTTGTCATATTGCGCCTCGAGCACCTCCATTTGTGCGTTCTTCTTATCTTCTTCATTTTGGCGTACGGACTCCAGTTCTTTGTCGAGTAACCACTTCTGTTCGTCGTATTCATCGCCTCCGTGCTCCTTAATGATGGCGAGACGGTCTTGGTGATATTGTCTCTCTGCCTCTTTTAGCTTCTCGTTATATTCCTCTTCGGTCAACTGCCCTTGTGTGCGTTGCTGGAGAAGAGACATTTGTTCTGCATTGTATGCACGCGTCTTTGCGTCAAGGCTCTCGGTCATCTGTCGCTCCTGAACATCAGCAAGTCGTTTGCTCTCGGCGATAGCTGCATCTACCATCGATTGCTGTGTTTGTGTTGTGTCCTGGTCGTACTTTGTTTGAAGGTCTACAAGCTTAACATAATACTGCTGTTTCTTCTCATACATTCGCTTAGCATACTCGTCTTCGTCTATCTCTTTACGTTCGAGCTGCTGCTTGAGAGCCAGTTCATCGGTGTCAAGCGTATGCTTGAGTGCAGAGCTCTCTTTGTCGTACTTCTCTTTCTTTGGGTCTGTCTTAGTGGTATTGCTGTTGCCACCGTTACCGCCACCGTTACCGCCACCATTACCGCCGCCATTGCCACCATTGCCGCCATTGCCACCGCCATTTATGGTTAGATCGGCGAACGCTTTGCGTAAGCCCTCATCGGAATTTATGAGCTTGGTAAGTTCGCGTTCTCGGGCATCCAAGATACGTAAATCGCTTTGTGCCGCCTTGAGGGCCTTTTCATGTGCAGCACGTTCGAAAAGTTTCTTTTGTAGTCGCCAATTACCATCTTTCTCTAAAGCTTCACCATTAGATCCATGAGCATATACATAAGTACCGTATGAACGATAAGCTTCAGGATGAGACGCAATCTCTGCATTAACATGCTTAATATTATTCACCTTGCGTCTCTCCGTCTGTTTTAGCTCAAGCCTTTTCTTTGCTATTTCTTTCTTCTGCTCGTAGATGGCTTCTGCCATAGCAGCCTGGTCAAGCTTTTTGAGGTAGTCATCAATAGCATTAGCATTCTCCTCGTAAAGCTTACCCTCGTTCTTGATTGTTGCATGGTATTCCGGAATTATTTTTTGCAGTTCGGCAATAGCACTCCGTCGCTCACCTATCGAGAAAGCGTTTGAACGGATGATCTTCGTCAGCTGCTGCACGCGTGTCTTCTCGTCGATGTAGCTCTCTGCTACTCGCTTGTTGATGGCTTCCTGCTGCTTTTTTATTGCGTTGGCTTCTTTAACGCTTTGTAGGTTGTCATGTACAGCCTTTTTGTGCGCTTGCCAAGCTTTAACCGCTGAATACACTGCAACACCAACAACGGTAAGAACCGTGGCAAGGGCTGCCCATGGGTTGGTGATACTCGCAAGTTTTGCCTTCTCCATAGCCAGTCTGTACGCTTCTACACCATATCTTAATCTCTTATACGTTAGCTCAAGTGCCAAAAGAGCTGATTTAAAAAGGTTTGTAGAAGCTGTTAATGCAACATTTAGGGCATTGCTTGTGTTTCGAATCACCATCCATGCTTTCTCCTTTATCATCGTAGCAGTGAGGACGTTGTTATAGACCAGCATGGTTGTTGCGAGTGCAGCCAAAACAACGATGTGTTTTGATACGTATTCTATAAGAACGTACAAGGTTTTTATGCCCATTGAAGTTAGCGATACGCTATATTTAGCAATTGGCATCAGTTTTTCGCCGAGTTCGATGCACATGTCATCAAATTGTTTTTTCGCTTTTTCGAGACCTGCCTGCACTGTGTTGTTCTGCACATTGAACTCATTGAGAACGCTTGTACCATCTTTGTATGACTGCGCAGCTGTAGCCTGCGCCTCTCGCACTTGATCGAGATTAGAAGCCACTGATGATAGAACGCCTACAGCACGTGTACCCTCAAGTCCCATTTGAGAGAACATTGGTGCCAGTTGGTCAAAACCGCCGCGATTAGACATTGCCTGTAGGAACTCTAACAATGCGCCATTTGCATCTGTCTTCAGCATGGTCGTGAATGTGCTCACCTCTACGCCAGCCAACTTTGCAAACTTCATCGGCTCTTGGAACATCTTAGTGATAAGCTGCGAGAAGACGGTAGAAGATGTCGCTTCGTCTTGCATGTTTTGGTCGAGTGCCGAAGCAAGACCCATGATTTGCGCTTGTGTCATGCCTGCCTGACGAGCAACACCAGATAGGTCGGCAGTGAAGTCTACGATGTAACCGGCATTAGCTGAAGACGACTGCGCAAGATCGTTGACAGCAGAACCCGTGGCAAGCATAGCACCACGCAAGCCCTTCGTCTTATCCTCGCCGAACATCTGCGCCAACTTGCCAATCTTGGCTACTGCATCATCGCCGAGGTCGTCGCCAAGTGCTACGTTGATTTTGTCGGAACCGTCGACAAACTCCTCAATCATTTCTCTATTGGTGATGCCAAGCCTACCTGCATCTTGAGCAAGTCTGTTCAGTTCACCTCGCGCTGTACGGGTGTCCATCTTCTTAAAACTCTCGTTCATCTCTTCAACCTCCCCGATGGCCTGCCCCGTATACTTAGTGACGTTGAACATCTCCTGGTTCATCGCGGCGTATTTATTGGTGCAGTCACGTACAGTCGCAGATAAGCCAGTGACAGCTGCAAGGCCTTGAGTGATGGCACCCCAATTGGTGTTAAAGATATTGACGAATTTCGACCACTTGCTTTTTGTCAAATCTTGCTCAGCACCGACGGCTGCTATTTCTTTTTTTAGCGATTTCGCCTTTTCTGTCAGCTCGCGATACTCTTCGGTACCTCGATGCGTATTGGCGAGTTGTTCGTTTACGAGTTTAAGCGATGTCTCCAATTCAAGCGCAGTCGAACCGCTGATGTTTTTTAGAGTACGGTCTATCAGAGCGTTCTCCTGGTCAAAATTCTCAGCTCGCCGTGTTGCCTCAGCTATAGCCGTATTGTATTGGCTGAGAGTAGCCGATATAGGCTGCTTTAGTTCGTTAATGCGTGCCTTGCATCTCTCAAGATGCTCTTCAAGTCGCTTGTAGTCCTCAGGATTTGTTGCCGACTTCATCTGCTGCTTGAGCACACGTGATACCTTTTCGATCTCGCCGATAGAAGCCGTCGAAAGATTTTGAAGCGTATTTATTGTATCGCTAACCCTCGATCTGTACGCATTTACATGATCTTCTGCTTTTCGTATCTCTTTATTTATCTGCTTGATATCATTTACGGACGTGCCGGAATCTTTGAGAGCCTCGGCTTTCTTCTGCTTTAGATTGTCGAGGTTTTTCTTTAGTGCTGCCATCTCGTCCTTTGCTTGTTGTGCATTAAGCGTGACGATGGTCTCGAATGTTTGAGTTGTTGCCATAAAAAATGCTACTTTTAGTTTGTGAACCAAAAGTAGCATTTATATAAGCCCTGAAAAAATACGATATTATAGATTGTCTTTATTAATTTCTTTTTTTTCTTCTTCTTTTGCAAAGCCCATAAGCTCCCTCCATATGCGGTCCTTTTCTTTTTGCTTTGCAGCCCTATCAGCCATTTTTTGTTCTATTCTGCGTCTTTTTTCTCTAAGTCTTGCAATTTTTTGGTCGTGAGTTAACGATGAAGAATAGCCGTTATTTCTTTCTGCAAAGACTACAAAAAGGACTGATACTATCCAGCTGAAAATAAGTATTGCTAACATATTGTAGACGATTTAATTGGTTATACCGCAAATATACGCAAAATATTTGAGACTGCAAAGTTTGGAGCCAAAAATATTTTGGTATGCGCGGTGGAGCATCATCGTCGGCGATGTATCAGCCACAATAGTAGCGACAGAACTACAAGCACCACCGCGCCGATAGTAAACTGCCCGACGCGCATCTGCGTCCGCTCCCACGTCGATAGCTTGCGCTCCACTGGTATGGGAAGGCGTGTTGTGTCGGTCTGGAGCATTGCTTTATATATAGTGTCGGTCTTCACGTTTATGTGGTCACGCCATCGCCACACGCTCTTTAGCCTATACACTGTGTCGCCACGAGTGTAGTGTTCAACATACACCGAGTCGTGCAGCCGAAACGTGTCGGCACTCGTCCTCGCCTTATAGAGTGTATCAGTCTTAACGACCACTCGCTCTACAACCACTGGCTGCGGTGTAGAGCATCCGCACAATAGTGTCAGCATTGCGCAGGCTAACAAACCTAATGCGCCGGATAATAAACCTAACAGCGCACCGCACAATATTTCTAACAATTTATCTAATGTATTCATAATGTTATAAAAGGGTTATTAGTCGGTCTCCGCCTTGCCGTAGTCTCTTGGCGGTTTGCGCTTCATACATCCGTTCACGGTACACTCGTTCCACTGCAGCTCGTGCGTGCGAAGGAGCAAGTCGTGCTTCTCCGCACGCAGCTCTCGGATGAGATCACGCTGCTTGCCAATGTCGTCATAGAGAGAGTCGATTTTGTTGTTGAGTCTTGTGCGCTCCTCCATGTGCTCCTCGTGTTCGTGGGTGTAGAGGTTGCGCCACTCCTGGGCGTAAGCGAGGGCGTTAGCGTCCTCCTCCTTCTGTGCTGCAGCTGCCTCTTTGCGCTTCCGCGAGTTGTAGTAGAGCAGCTGTCCGACGATGCCACCGCTAACAAGCAGCGAAAGTATCTGTAAAACCATATCCATCTGCACCTCCTTACTCTATTGTTATCCAAATCTGCTCGCCTCTCTCATCCGCAGCCTTCAGCATGGCGTACACTTTACGGAACGTTGCCGTTGAGTTCAGCACCTGACCGACGGCTTTGTTCAAACCGACGAGGATGCAGCCATCCGTGTCCATCGCCGTGTTGCCACAGTGTATCAGCACACCTTGGTAGCCGGGCGTATTGCACAGTCGCGGCAGTCTGCCTTTGCAGAACTGGTACTGCGCCCGACCTCCGAACCTTGGCGACACCGTCTTCATATCGACGAGGTATCTGCCAGTCGGGATGGCGGTTTCGCCCTTAATCTTCACTCCGCATATCTGCGCCACCGACATATTAGAGGTTAGTCCTCTGTCTTTATCTTCGAGCGTGTCGCATACGTATGCGTCGTCGACGTACATCTTACCTATAGTGTAGGTGTCACGTCGTGCTATTCTCTTTACTTTTACTTCCATGATATTTATTGTTTTGTTATTATTGATAACTGTTAATAACATACCTGTTCACCATTGACTATCTTCTTTATTGGTATGCGCAACGTGAAATCGTTGCCTCTAACTATTTTCTTCATATTATTTTGTGTTCTATTGTTGCACTTTATATTTAATAGATGTTTCCATTCCATCCTACAGCAGTTAATCGGTTAGGGCTAACACCACTCGTAGGATTGCCAAAAGTGGTCGTAACCTCGCAAGTCGCGATAAGTCTTTCATTTGAGGAAATTTCATTGACTTTTAAGATTCCAGCTGAGGTCGTTGTTCCTCTTTTATTTATTGTGCCTCCTCCATGTACAACGAATGTAATGTTTGCTCTATTCTTGATTATTAGTGTTTGTCCAACATATTGTAACGCTTCGTCAGTCGGCACACCATGAAGGTTATACAAATTATCTTTAGGGTTGTAGAATGGCAATATAATGTCAACCTGTACGGTTTTAAAGTAATTATAGAAATCGCCTTGAAACTCCACGAACGAACCCGCATTAGTAAAGTCGAATAATACAACGCTTAGGGAAGCTGCGGGTATTCGGTATTGGTCAATGTTCTCTGGTGTAATGATTATCTTTTTCTTTTTGACAAATCCGCTAAACAGGCCCGAATTAACCTCTAACACACCTTTCTCGTTCACACGCGCCGTCACCTCGCCGCTGTTGTTGCGCACCTCAAAATTGTCCGCCGTTGCCGTTATCTTGCCGTTCTCGATGTCGAAGCCAGTGCGCAGTAGCTTGGCTACAATGCCACTGTCCTCGACATAGCCGTTTGCCGAATCTATCCAGTCGGTAGGAGTTGCACCCACCTCCAACTTCGGCATCGTCACCCACGCCTTACTGCCTTGCAGACAACGGATAAGGACGTAGTTAGGTATGCCGGTGCCCTCCGAACGCCAGTGTACCCAATAACGCTTCCACTCGTCCGTAAGAGGTAAACGTCGACCTCCATCGACGTTCTGTGTCGTCGTATCGCGCTCGCTATCTTCGGCGAATATGCTTAGATTAGAGCCACTCCATATGTATGCGTCGATGTTGCCACTACCTTTTGCCATAAAGGAGAGTATGTAGTCCTCATCTTTTTTGATGATGGTATTCACGCTCCATTGTGCCATCTCGACGTACCCGGACGCTCCGTACGCATATATAACGGAGCAGCCATTATTGTACGACTCATTAGTGACTACCGAGGCATCCAAGCGCATCAGATTGCCAGCTTTGGTGAACGTGCGCGTGTTGTCGAGAAGATTGCCGCCGATGTAGTTGTAATCATTGGGCGAAGCGCTCCAACATACGAGATCCTTCGCTGTGCCCTCAATGAGTATAGGGTGGGCGATGTACGCCTGCTGGCTTGCGGTGGAGTCGTTAATTTTCAAGCAGCCAACAGAAATCCACTCATAAGATGCGTTCTTAGCAACGGTGAATGTGCGCTGATAGAGGTGCCAGCCTTCACTCGGAGTGACTGCATCTGCACCTAAATAAGCACTGCCATTTGGGCCTGTATAACCAACGGGGTTGGTTTTATCAGTGGCGGAAGATTTCCATTTTACTTCGGCTGCGAAGCTCACACTAACAGACTTGGCTTTTGTCCAAAACGAGATGGTGTACGTCTTGCCCTTCTCGACATGTATATTACCCAAGCCGACACCGCCACTTTGCCACACTGGGCCAGCAGCCTTCGCCTCGGGCAGGAATACTACATTAGCTCCATCGTGTGACGACGTGCGGTATATTTTAGCTCGCAGAAAGTCTGGGCCTAAGCCTCGTTTATTGAATGTAGAGCCTGCAAGAAGGTTGCGCCGATCGGCGAGAGCATAGCCCACCTTCAGAGATATCTCGCGTGCCGACTGCAGGATCTCGGAAGAGTATTGTTGTAGTGCTGAGTTTGTTTGCAGCGGCATACCGTCCACCTTATTTGTCAGTTCTGTGTAGTTTGACTGCAGCTGACGCGAAGTCGTTTTGAGTCCGCCTAAGTACTTGGTGTAGTCTAAGTGCCACGTCAGACGCACGACGAACGTCTTGCCACCCACCACCACCGACACATCGACATAGCCATCGGTGTAGTACATAGTATTGCTACCGGTGCTGTATGTGCGTATGGAGTTGATACGAACCGATGTGCCCGACACACTTGCCGTGCAGTTAACAGGCGTTTTGATAGTAATAGAACTTGCGCTCACGACGGCACCACCCTTGCGGCACACTACTGTAGCATAGCCATAGGTGTTGATGCCGCCCGATGTTGTGCCGGACGGTACTCCGTCATCAGAAGTAGAGATGGTGATAGGTGCACCTTGAAGCTCAACAGTGTAAGCATCAGTGCCAGCTGTACCCTTATCCCCTTTGTCACCCTTATCACCTTTATCGCCCTTGTCGCCATCTTTCACAGCCACAATGGTTATCCAGCCACGTGCAAGTATTGTTGCCATATCTTTTTGTTTTTAGAAAATAGGGTGAGGTGCCCTATTTAGACACCTCACAAGTAAATGTACCTCTCACTGCCACATCAGCGTTCGCCACCGTGACATACGGCTTTGTTGACGCATTCACTGGACTTGATGTGCCGCTCCAGTTTGTTGCTACGCCGTTCGAGTTGTACTTAGTCCACTTATATTGATATTTGCAGGCGTGAGCGCTGTCAGCCTTAACAGCTGTGCCGTCTTCGACCACCTTGCCATCCTTCCATAGACGTGCGAACAGCTCTGTAGACTGAGCACCATTGACAATTTTGTCGCCAGTGAGTGAGTAAACCTCTACGACATAAGGGTCGCTGGCATCGAAGAATGTGACAATGGCGTTAGCAGTATCAGCACCATCCTTCACCGTGCAGCGGAATGTCTGGAAGTTCAGCACATCGTCGGCATTCACATTCAGTGTGCTCACACCACCCGATGTGGTGACGTTGCCAGCAGCTACTGCACCCCAGGTGCCAGCACTAATATTGAGCACCTCCCACGTCATGCTTGTCATTGTAGTGTCTTGCACATTGCCGCGAAAGAATTTAGCCACAGCACGCAATGGCTTGGAACTATTTGTAGAGTCGAAGGTGTTGCCGTCAGGAGTCTCTATCTGCACCGTCTGTAAAGCACCACCCGACTTAGCCAAGCTGATAGTCAGATAACCTCTGCACTCCGTGGTAGCTTTAGTCTCGGGGTCGGTATAGGTACATGCCCACTCGATATTCTTCACGCTGCCATTCTTCGCAATGTTGCTGACGATGTTGAGCTGATACGACTTGCCCTGCACTGGTGTCGCTGCTGCGCCGTCTATAGTCCACTTCCAATTGGTACAAGCTGCTGTCGGAGCTTGGTCGGTCGAGCTACCCGTCACATACACACGAGCTGTGATGACGTTAGGTGCACTTGTCGAGTAGTTTGGAGTGTACACACCAGTATCGGGCGTGAAGATCTGGGTCTGACCCTGCGAAGCTTGCGTGAAACACTGAACAGCTTTGCCGTCGTTAAGGTCAACGATCGTGATTTGACCATTCGCTAATACTTTTGCCATAATTTCTTGTTTGTTTTAATTAATAATATCTATATAAATCGTTAAAAATGAAATCTAAATTAAAACCTCACATTCAAACTGCGCCTGCCTTACGACATCATCACTACTCACAACGCAGACTCTACCGATACCCTCATGCAGAGTATTCCACGTTGTATCATCTGCCGTATCTGCCGATTGCCTTCGCCACGACCACGCGCTATCGCTTATGGTGTCGCTTATGTCCTCGCCGTTGCGTAACAGTTTAGCTTCGAGAGTCAACTGCCCGGTGCCGTTAATCATCACCGTGCCCGAACTACTCGTTATCACTATTTGGTACGCCAAGCCATCCTCGCCAGGATCTCCCTTCTCGCCCTTCTCACCTTCGATTTGCTTCAGCCAGTCCGCCGAGCCGTTTACCGGCTCAGCTGCAGTACCGCTCTCGTTAGTGCAGAGCCACACAGCGTTGTTGTGGTTCACCTGGTCGTAATAGTCGTAAGTAGTGCCACGCTGCCATTCGCCGCGGTAGTTCACCATGTGTATAGTCTGGCCAGATGACGATATCCACTCGAACGACGTAGATGTTATGCGCGAGCCATTCGGCGACAGACAGAACACCTCTCTGCCATCATGCGTGTAGCTATTGACACCCTTGTAAGCAACGATGCGTGGCGTGTCAGGTCCAGTAGTCTCTAACATAAGCACCCCTTGACGATCCATCTTTGCAGGGTCTTGGCAGCCGTCAAGCACAATGGTATCTCCTGCTGTTGGCTCATCGCTACCCTCCGCGCAGTTACCTTTGGCGAGCACGATCCAATTAAACAACTTGCCATCATAGAGCACATCACCCATACCATTAGTCACCACTTCAGCCTCGGTGCTCACCTCTGTTACAATGCGCCAGTAGAGGTGGTTCTGTTTGCCCTCGTACACACCAGGCTTAATGTCGAAAGTCTGGCAGCGTGCTTGGTCGCCAATCTTCCAATAGTTCTGCGTAGCCGTTGTGCCGTCGTCTGCGAGCAAGAAACACTTCCACCCGGTGAGGTTGCGTTGAAGGTCATAGATTTCTTGCACAGCCACAATCTTGCTACCAGCACCACTGAGGTAGATATTGCCACCAACGTATGAGAGCTTGCGCACCTCCAGCTCGTTGAAAATGGCTTTACCCCACACCATAAGGTCGGTGATGTCAAGGCGATACTTGCCGTCACCACGGTCTACCAAGCCGAAGCCCGACTGTGATTCGGTGCTGTAAAGCATTGATCTGAGTTTGCTCAGTACTGCTGAGCCATCTTGAGCCATGCCGTGTGTACCAGAACCTACAGATAGACCGCGCAAGAAGCGTATATGCCCCTCTGCCTTGTCGTCAATGTCGCGTCGCAGAAAACGGCTTAGGTCCAGCTTCTGCTCAATAACCTGCAACAGCCCCAGCAGCGCATTGCCGATGCGTTGTGCGGTGTTAGCATGAGTAGCACGCTCGTCGCGTATCTGCTCCAAGTCTTTGCGTAGGCTATCGTTATTTGTTGACATATTACTCTGATATTTTTATGATACAAAGATAAGGCGATGGCGGTGAGAATAAAAAAACGAGAAAAGCACTACAGCTGCGCTACCGCGCGGTCGATGGTGCTTGACCCACCAGTGAAGAGCTGACGTAGGAATGATGACACGAGACCATTGTATGTAGTGCCGTAGTAAGCAGCCTCGAACTCGTTGAGACGGTGTAGCGAGTACATATACTTCTTTGAGAACCAGTCGCGTTTCTGCCGGTGGCGTGGGTTTGTCTTCCAGTCCTTCAGGAATGCCAGGTCGCCACCGTTGTTATGGCGGTAGCCGTTGCCGACACCACGTGCCACATAGATGCCATACTCCAAAAAACGGTGCTCTATCGATGTCACCGGGCCTGGATGTATGACACCCTGCACGGAGCGCGACAAAGCACCGGTATCGTAAACTGGTGGCGCGAACTGCATCATACGCTCGCGCCACATCTTAACCATAAACTCGCTCCAACCCTCAAGCCACTTCTGGTGCTCGGCGTCGGTCATGTTCGGTTTAAGTCCAGTCTGACTGCTCATAGCTAATGTCTATAGGTTGTTCGTTCTGCACCATGAAGTAGAGTCCCGTCACGCCATTCATGGCGTAGCGACCGAGCTCGGTAGAGTAGATGTTGTTCAGCTGCAGGTATGTCAGACGCTCGTCGCCGAGTCCATCGCGATCGTGCAGCAGTCGGGAATGAAACTGTCGGAACAACTGGCGGCAGAGGTTCAACTTCTGCTCGCGCTCCGCCATGTCGTCGTAGCGGTAGTGAGCTACGATGAAGACGGTGTAGACATCGCGTCGGAAATAGCCCACGCCGTTGCTGAAGGTCTGCTGCGATGTGGTGTCGTCGACCATGATGAAGTTCTTGTACTTGCGGAACGAGTCCATAACACCTTGTATCGAGTCGGGACCAGAGCAAAGGCATGGGTGGAAGTCGTGCTCGGTGGCGAGGCGGTTGCTCTTCGCGAGTTGAGAGAAGTAGTCGAGAGCCGGAAATAAGTCTTTCATATATCACGTGTATTAACTTGTTAGCTTAGGATATTTGCGTTTGAACTCCTCTGCCTCACGCGCTTTGGCATCGAGCTCAGTAAGAGCACGCCAGCAGTCTGTCTGCTTCACAAGTGTCTCCTTTGTCACGTCGCCGTCGGTGAGAGCACGCAGCTGCACATTGAACGACTGCAGCATCGACAGCTCGGATATGTCGTCGTCGCTCTCCGTTCTGCGGAAGAAGTGAGGGAAGGCGTGCGACATGACGACCTTCACGTGCGCAAACCATGCGAGCGTGGCAAGGCGCTCCGCAGGTGTCAGTGTCAGTTCTGCTGGTCGCGAGAAGTCGGGATTGCGGTAGAGGAAAGAGGCGAGCACATCGATAGCGTCATCATTGCCCGTAGAGTGAAAGCGTTGGTAGTACTTCTCCATGCAGAGGTACTCCTCGAAGGTTATGATGCGATGGTGCTCGGTGTCCTCCTGCAGCAATGGATGGACAGCTTCGAGCCCCTGGACAACATCCAACCTATTATCCATTTGCTCTATGCTGTCCACCCAAGCGAGCTGCTCCAGGAACGAGCGTATCTGCCATAGCTGCAGATAGAACACTCGTTTGCGCTTCTCACCCTCGGGCTGGTAGACACACTGCCATCCGAAGCGGTTCTTCTTGATGACGTTGATACCAGTGAAGCGCACGAACATATATGTCTTCACCATCACCTTGTCGGCGAAGGTGGAAAGCAGAAAGAAGGTGTAGCGTAGCTGCTCTTGTGTCAGCTCGCTCCACGACTTGGGGCATGTGAGTTCTATTTTATCCATTGAAGAGAAATGCTGAAGATTCTTTTTTGTTGCTGAACGTCAGCATGTGTGCAGAGCTGTACGCCGTAGTAGTGGGGTAAATGCAGAATGTCTCCGGATTGCCCTCAACGAGGCGCTCCATGCGTCGGAAGAGAGCGGAGTGCAGTGCTCCGTCACCGTCGGCAGCCCAGAGGTCAACAAAGTCGCGCGCCAGCTGAACGAACCCTCCGTACTCTGCCATGTCCTTTTTGTCCTTGCAGCGATAAGCCTTCAGTACATCGTCTATCTGCTCGTCGGAGAAGCGCACGCGCAGCTGCTCCTCAGCTTCGCTGATAGCACGTTGCATAGTCTCCCAGTCCTTGTACGACCGGCTTGGGATGCCTTGTGCAAAGAAGAAGTAGTGCTCCGTGTATATGTGGCGCACGAAGTTCTGCGCCTGCTCTGTCACACCCCACTCCTCAGAGCGCAGCTGCTGTACCACCATAGCACGCGCACGGCACTGTGCAGTGCGCAGCTGGGCCTCAAGGGCATCAACACGCTGCTTCGAAGCCGGCGATATAGTGTCGTTCGACACTATGCCGAAGCCTGTAGAAGTGAGCACGAGGTCGAGCTGTCTGAGCACCGAGAGGAAGGCATCTACGCACACCAACATCTTAAAGTAGTACTTTAACGGTTCGCTCTCGTCGGTCGACTCAACTCGCTGAGCACCAGGCTCGCCGAGCAGCATGTCGTAGTAATTGTTGAGTGCTGCTTCTATGGCAGGGTACACTGCCTCGAATACCTCGTCGTGTGCTGATGCGCCCACTGGCAGTGAGCGTTCAAAATCTTCTTTGAATATTGCTATCATACTATGCCTTATGAGCCTCGTTAAGCTTTGTGTAAGCTACGAGGCGAATGTTAATAATTACTCTATAGTCTCATTGCTTGCGCTCACCTTCTTCGCATCTCGCTTCTTGTCGAGCGTTGTGAGCATGATCATCGGTACGTCAACAGTGGCTTTTTCATGCCACTTGTTGTAGTGGAGTATCACGTGATACGGCTTGCACATCACGTCGTGGCAAGGCTTCTCGATAGCCTGCTTCAGCGTAAAGAGTTCGCGCTTGTCGGAGCCCGAGTTGTTCATCTGGCTCTTGCCTGGCGTGGCACCCACCAAGTTCGGGTGAATGCCGAAGGCGAAGCACAGAGCGTTCGATGCCTCCGACATATCGTCGCTCCAGTTGCCACCCTCCTTCTTCGAGGCATCGTTGAGCGGTACGATGCGCACCATGCGGTTCTCCTTGCCGTTGGGGTCTACGTAGTAGCCGCTGATCATCGCCTTGCCGGCGTTCTCGATGCCCGTCACGAAGTCGATGATGTTCTGCTTCTCCTGCTCCTTGCGCTCCCGGCGCTTCTGCTCGTCAGAGATCATCTCGTTGTCGCACACGTTATCCCAGTAGTCGTCGTGCACCTCAATCTGCACCCTTGGAGCCGACGTGTTCTTAATCATGTAGCGTTTGCCGATGCCTATCAGACGATAGATGTCGAACCACGTGTCGCGGAATATCGACGAGTAGTAAGGCACGGGGTATGTCTGCGTGCCCGGCGTTGCCATGCGGCTCACGATGGCGAATTTGCGGTCTTTTGTAGGCTTGCGTCGCAGACCCGTCTGCGGGTCGGGTTCAGCACCCATGCGCACCAGGAGGTCTCCTAATGGATCCCAGTAGTCGAGTAGAGGAATTGCCTCTATCTTCGACTCGTCGAGGAAGCCCAGGCGCCAGTCGCCATAGAACACGTGCTCCGGCTTGCCGCTATGGGTGCTCGATGCAGCCTCGAAGCGACAGTAGGAGGCATCCTTGTTGCGCACCGTCACGATACGCTCGCCGTCGCGCGAGAGGATGACCACCGTCACCGAGAACGAGTAGAACTTCATATCCGTAGCCTGCTCAAGGAATACCTCCTGGAGCGAGTTGCGTAGGCAGAACTGCAGTATGTCAGGTTCTGAGACATCTTGCTTTGTCTTGCGATCGACGAAGCGCACGCCCTGACCATAGCATGACACGATATTGAACTGCTGGCACTGCGCCGTTATCATGTTGGACATTATCTCGCGGCGCAGACGATAAGGCAGCTGGTCGTCGTAGCCCCACTGCACGTACTTATACTGCTTGCCACCGACGGTGATTGGACGCACGAGATTACTGCCCGGCAATCGATCATCGTCGAAGATGGTGTTCGAGTCGGAGCCATACTCGGAAGTCACGGAGTTGCTCTGCCCCGCCGAGCCTATGCCCGACGGAGCTATGCGATAGCGGCGGAAGCCTTCGGCATCAGGCTGCGCCGATGTTGGCAGAAGAGTGTTGCTATTGGTCATAAGTAAACACGTTTGTTATTGATTTGTATAATAAAAATCTGTGGCAATGCACGTATGGCACGGTTGCGAGGGTTGCGCAGGCGCACATAACCGCCACGCCAGTTGACGTGATGCACCAGCCACCCCTTGTAGTGCAGCATCTCGCCGGTGCCACCCTCCCACGCATGGATGTCGACGAGTGAGCGGTGCTGATAAGCCTGATCGAGCAGGCGCAGCATGTCAGCAAAGTGTATAGCGCCCATCATTCAAAGGTATTGTCGAAGGTGTTGTCAAAGATGCGTCCGGAGCGCAGCGTGTCGAACACGTTGTGGTTGCGCTGAGCATACTGGTAGCTGAAGGTGAAGCGTGGCATCGACTCGTCGTTGTTGTTGTACTCCGACTTTGAGTCGGTGACAATAACCTCTTTGCCTACATTTGGGTGTCCGTCCTTGAAGTTCACCACATGTATGCTCTTAGATCGGAAGAGCTCGTCAGCCCAATTCGCCATTGCGAACGTGAGGAAGCCCGTGTCAGCCTTGAAGGTGCGTGTCTCGGCTATCTCGTAGTTGCGGTTAAACTTACCGATGTAGCCCTGGCTACGCTTATAGGTAGGCGCCACGGTGTGTGTACCCGTGCAGTAGAGCAGCTCGTCGCAACCGAAAGAGTTCTCGAAAACCAGGATGGGAGCGCAGTCAGGTTCGTCTAAATCGATAGAGAACCGGAACTTGCGCTGCCCAGCCTGGACCCAAAAACCTAATAAACAACTATCAGTATCGCTAACGAACTTGCTCGGAGTGACATCAATCGTAGTATAGCGACTATTACCACCAACGGGTGAGAGCGAGAACTCCTTTGTAGTGCCATCGTCGTACTCGGCAATGACGGAAGCCTTGTCGGTGCCGATGTAGTGTAGGTATTCTAAGCGGTTTAGTGCGGTCTGCTTCTCGCCATCTAACATCGTGAGAAAATGCGTGTTGATGAAGTCGGTAGCAGGAGTGTTGATATCTGCCTCGCAGTATATGATCTTCGACGAGATGGTGGCAGTACCGCCATCACCCTCCCAAGCGTAGTCATCTTCTTCGATCTTGATGGTGAGGTTGATGCTCAAGTTCTGGCGAGCATACGGAGTGAGCAGACGGTCGAGCTCTGCGAGTGTTATCTTGCCGTCGACTGGGAAGAAACGTTCTGAGAATATCTCCTTGCCGTCGATGGTAATGGTGACGGTGGTGCCTATTCGGCTGGCATCGTCGATGTCATCACTGGAGGGAGTGAACGAATATATCACGTCGGGGATGCACGACGAGAAACATGTTGCGGGTAGCGACTGAAGAAGAGTGATCATAAATGCTTGTTATTGGTTTGCAACGGCAAAGATATAACAAGCTCGCGACACGTAAGAATACAAAAACGGCGCACCCTATTCACATAGAATGCGCCGCAAGCGAAAAATGTAAAAAAAATGTTTTTTATCTTATGGCTCTATTTTATAGCATGTAGTGCATATCGCGCCAGAGCTCCCACCGTAGCGTACCGTCCCCAGCGGTCTTCAGTTCGTAGCCTTCGCCCTGCAGGTATAGCACGATCTCCATTGGGTGTATTGGCATGATGCTGTGCAGCTCGTCGGCTATCTCCTCCGTTGTCTTATACTCCGCCGTGTACTCCTCGCCAAGCTGAGATTTGCCAGGCTCCGGTGATCGCGAAGCAAGGTAAGCATCCATAACGGTAATGATAGCTTCAGCGCGGCGCACTTCGTTCTCATCTCTATCTGTTCTGTTTGTTGTCTCCATAACATTCTCCTTTCTGCTTATTGTGCTTTTAAAACTTCGTTTAGCTGTCGGCGCAGCTCGTTAAGGTTGCGCATGAGGTCGGCGGTATCGACAAGCTCTACCGTGTCGCTAATCTCCGCCGTTTCTTCGAGCAGGCGGTCGATGGTGTCGCGGAGCAGATCTATCTTGTTCGCTAAGTTCTCCTTGTCAAGCAATACTCGTACGGGATTACAATCTATTGTTATCATGCTTCGCCTCCTTTCTCTACTCTTTCGACAAGTTCTTCAAGAGCCTTGTAAGCACATTCGATTTCTGCCAACTTCTTTCTGTATGTGCAAAGTCTCGCACGACAGCGGCAGCTGAAGTGCGGTATGAGCTTCACTTCCTTCAGCGTAACTTCCACTCTCATGCCGATAGCGTAGCGCAGCTTTTTTTGGCTCTCGCGGTGCATCTTGTGCAGACCGTGCATAGTCTTGAAACGTGTCATGCTTCGCCTCCTTTCTCTTCCTGGTTTAACTTGTAGACGTTGTAGCCCGAGAGGACTACACAGCAGAGGGCAGCGAGGATGCTGCTCTCTGCGCTGACGGCACCTGCGCCGAGAGACAGAAGGGCTGCGTGAACGCGCAGAACCTCGCGGCGTGTCACCTCGAACTCGCAGATGGCGGTGTAAAACTTGCTCTTTCCGTTGAGCCACGCCTTAACGGAGGCAGTGCTGATGCTAAACGGGCGCAGTTGAGCGGTGCGCTGGATAGATGCAGATGTTTGCATAATATAGGATGTTGTAGCCTTATTACCGGAGAACCGCTCCGGCGCGGGTTGACGTAGGGGTACGAAAAAAGCGGCTCGCACTTCCTCGTCTGCTACAACATCCATGCTCTCCGCCACAAAGGGCTAAAAAACACGTGGAAGGCGAACCGCCGTATTCTGTCTCTGGCATCTCCACATCATGCGGAGTGCTCCGCATGGATATCGTAGCGATGGCAAAGGTAGGCATTAAGATTGAAACGTGCAAGGAATTTGCGAGGAATTTTTGAGGAATTGCGAGGAATTGCGAGGAAAACTCTCCAATTTGGCGAGAATTGGCGAGAATTGGAAATAAAAAGCCCCGAAGCCGAAGCCCCGGGGCAAATCTTTGTAAAGTATACTAATATCTGAATAAATGAAGTAACATTTTAGTTAAATTGCCATTGCAATGCAGCAAGTTATAAATATAATTATTAACTTTGTACCGAAGAAATCATCCATTATCATGTTCAGTATACTTGGCAACATATTGGCTTTCGTGAGCACGTTTGTAGTAATCGCTACGTTGCCCATGACCCTCATCCGCATTGCTGTAGTAAAAATCAGCCACAGCAAGCAGATGAAAGAACAGACTGAGGTTATTATTATTGCCATAAGCATAGCCATTGCCATAATGCTTATACCGTTTTATCATTATCCATACTAATAAGCTTTACGATTGGCGTTTTGTGTCTTATAAAGCTCAATCATGGCCTTTTGGAAATCATCGGGAGTGTTTATCTGAAGCGAGTCCAATGAATCCTTTATTTTGTCACGCATCTCCCGGTCGGTCTTACGATCGAGAAATTCGCTGACATTCTTAATGATACCATCTGTTTTAAGTTTAAATTGGAAATCTTTATTGTTGAATTCCAAACCGCCACCATTAATGAGAAGTACTATAATCCCCACGGTAGATAATATGTTCTTTTTCTTTGAAATGAAATGAAGCAAACCAGGCGACTCCATCTGCACTTTCATAGACACATCTTTTGCTGAGTCTTCTATATTATTCTCTTTGCAAAACTGCTCTGCAAGTATAAATAATTGTTGGATTTCGTAAAATGTGGAAACGTCCACTTCGTTTTCTGTCTTTATTCTTAGAACGATGTGTGTCTCATCATCTTTATTATAGAAATCAAACTGCGTAGAGTCTATATATGCCGCATATTCTGAAATGTCTGAGATTGGATGACGAGAATTAAACATTAGCTGGGCTTTCGGTGGCAGAACAGTGCGAGAAGTAGACTTTAGGATATCTACATCTATTCTCTTCATGAACGGACACCGACCATTGCCTTCAACAATATTAGGCTCCTCATATACAGCACTTTTGACACGGCATATACTTAATTTGAATGAAGAATACCCAGGAACAACAACTATATCGCCAGGTTTTATTTCATGGCAAAAGCGTATGAGCTGCGAAGCTACATGGCCGGGACGGTTGATTTCAGGATGAAGATTTGCTACTATCTTGCGCAAGTTCTTCATCGCTGTGTTTTCATTGGTCAATATATCATTTATATCCTTTAGAAGGATGTCATTATGCCCAACAGCAATGAATCCATTCTCGACAAAGTCATTGTAGTATTCACCACCCATAGTCCTCACCATCCAATATGAAGATGAGTGCGAGACTGTTTGAACATAATTATTTATAACAGTAATATCACCATTGTTCATTTTTTCAAAATTTTAAAACATTGCACAAAATTAGCAATAAAAATTTGATTAAGCAATATATGGCAAAAGAAAAGCGGCTTAAATCCTCACAGACTCCCACCGCTATATAAATGTTTTAAAATTTTGATGCTGCAAAGTTAACCAATTTCGTGGAGACATGCAAATGAAAAATCCCCCGATGCGTCACGCACCGAGGGAATAAATAGATCTTTTATATGCCGCATGGTCGGGCGGCGGTGTTGAATTTATTAAACAGTGACCATTTCAATATCTTTGGCAAGTCGGCGCAATCCCGACTTTATTTTCTCCACCTGCTGATGGCGCGGCTTCGACAAGCCGCTCGCATAGTGTGAGAGCTGCTTCTGGTTGATGCCCGTTATTGACTGAAGAGCGGCAAACGAGAATATGCCACGATAGTAGTCGAGCAACGTAGCCACATCAAAATCGTAGACGAGCCTATACTCACCGTCAAACACCTCCGGGTATACATCACCGTCTTTACGTCTGCCTTCGAGCCAGAAGTCAACACTCTCCTGGACATACTCCTTAAAGCCCTCAAGGTTGCCATCGTAGGCAACAACCCAACCCGGCAGTAAGTCGCAAGCACAACAGTAGCCGTCAGCAGTACGGGCAGCTTTAATCACAACATCGTTCATAATATATTGTTTTATATGTTAATCTTAAAATAGGTGGCAGCCACGACCGCCACCTTACTTTGTCGAATATCAAAACAAGCGTCTGCTTCGAATGTGTGTGGGGGGAGGGGCGGAGCTTCAGCTCCACCCCAGTTTGTCAGAACCTAAGCCCCGACTGCCGTTCAATACTACTGAGGAGCCATCCGCAGATAGATGTTGAAGGCTTGCCGTTGACAGTTACAACACCCTTTTTTGTAGGATGTTTAAACTCTCTGTGGTCCCCGTTGTAACGGTCTAAGTACCAACCGTCGTCAGTCAAGATTCTCAGAATCTTAGAAACTTTTACATTTTTCATAGATCGCTTGTTTAATAATTCAACACTGCAAAGGTAGTAATTTTACTACGAATAACCAAACAAAACAATAACTATTTTACTACGAAATGTAAAAAGCCACCGACGCATCTCGCGCCAGCGGCAAGGATAAACGTGAAAAAATAACTGAATCAATTAAAACTAAACAACATTAGTATCCCCTAATTAAAAACCTACGGCAAAGATACGCAGACAGATCAGAACTTAAAAAGACAACAAAAAGCCTCCGACGACGGCTTTTTACCTCTTTGGGACCCGCCGCAAAAATGCTGCAGGCGTTTTTGCGGCGGGCGCAGGGCGGTGGGCGGGAAGAGAAGCAACCATTTTGTTGAGCTCAACGAAATGGTTGCGATGCGGTCTATAGCTTGCCCTCCTCCAAATAGCTGTAGTATGTGCTATCCGTTACGATGACGTGGTCTATCAGATAGAGCCGCATTGTAGAGCACGCCTGCTTTAGCGTCGCCGTGATGCGGTCGTCGTCGCGGCTCGGGCATGGGTTGCCGCTGGGGTGGTTGTGTATCAGGGTGAGCGTGGTGGCGTTGTTGACGAGTGCTTCGCGCAATATGACGCGCACGTCTACGGCTGTCTCGGTGAGTCCGCCGCTTGATAGTTTCACGGCTTTAATCAGCTTGAAATTATTATTCATGAGCAGCACGTGCGCCTCTTCGTGGTCTGCCGTACCCACTATCGGGCGGAAGTATCGCCAAACGTCTTCGGCGGTTCTGAAGCTCGGGCGGTCGGCTGCTGCTTCGCGCTCGATGCGCTTAGCGAGTTCGAACGCTGCTTGCAGCGTCATTGCTTTCTTTGGGTCTACGCCCTGCACTACTTGCAGCTCCTCGGCGCGTCGGGTGGCGATGTCGCGAAGACTGCCGCCGCAAATGTTCACTATCTGGCGAGCCTGCTGCATGGCTGCGCGCGTGCTTTTGCCCTGTCCTATTATTAGGCTTATGAGTTCAACGCTGTTGAGCGAGTCGAAACCGCTATTATATACTTTGTAGTCGGGGCGTTCTTCGCGAACGAGTTCTGAAAAATTGTTCATATTGTTTAGCTTTAATGGTTATAAATTGCGAATAAGTTTGGTGCGTGCGAGAAACAAGCCGCCGATGACGTTAGCGTCTACCGCTGCGAGTTCGGCGGCGAACTCCTCCGCCGTGGCTCCTGTAGTAATGAGGTCGTCGAAGAGTATCACGTTCTTGCCTGCGAAGAAGTCGGGGTCGGTGCTCACGTGGTAGCCATACGACTCGCTGACGATGTGCGCGGCGTTGTTGTGCTTTGCCTCGCGTATGCCGAAGATGTTCACGTGTGCCGTGCCGTTCTGTATGCCGGTGCGCTTGCTTACCTCCTCAGCGAAACGCTTAAAGCGGCGGTTATACTTGGCACTTGTAGCCGCAGGAACGCACACGAGCACATAGTCTTGATTGCTTGCGCCGTACCATTTGTTAAGGCACTCGCTTACGATGTTGATGGCAAAGTCTACCGCATGGCGGTCGCCACGCTTGAACGAATAAATAAAACGTCTTACGCGCTCGGTATGTGCGTCGTTGGTGGTGTAACGCTTGGGCAAATAGCTGTAGAAAGTGGCTGTTTTCATTTTTGTCCTCCTTAAATTTATTCTCAGAGGCGAGAAGAGAGCTTTTTACACATCTCATCTGTAGCCCGTTTGAGAGTTTTTTTTATTCACGTCGGGTCGAATTTCGCTTTTTACGCCGCAAAAAGACGGTGGAAGTAAGGCGAGAGGACAAGCAAAAGGGATTGAAATTTTATGGAAAACCGAGTTTTTGAAGGAAGCCGTAGGAAGAAAAGTCGGAAGGCTGCTGTAAAATTTCTGTCACTTTAGTGCATCGGTGCTTGGGTGGCAGCCGTCCGCCGTAAATTCGCGAAGTAAAAACGACATTCCACCCGATGTACAATAATCTTCTAAAAATGCTCTCGAACGGAATAGCGCAAGATGTAAAAAATAGCATTCTCTACCGGAGAATACCACTCGAAAACTTGTTTTCGCAAGCGTTTTTGCTTCTTTTCCGCAATAAAAAGAAGCCCGGAATAGAGAAATGAGCGCGTTTTCGCGTACCTTTTCCATAGCTGCAAAATCGTAATGCTTAAAAATCAACGAGTTAAGCATTACGATTTTGCAGGGTGCAAGACTTTCTGTCTATGCAGCACTACACCGCCCTGCGCCGAGTTGGCAATTGCCGCCCTCGCCTTTAGCGGAATATGCAGAAGGTTGTGCCGAGTATGTGATTTTGGCTTGTCGATTTTGCGCCCATCGTGAAAAACAGCACCACATCGAGGACGCTCATCAGCGGTAAGGCGAGACGGTGCGAGGTTGGCAATTGCCAACAAAAAAGCCCCGAAGCCGTGAGGCTCCGAGGCAGGTGTGCGCCGTAAGCTCAACGGCGACTTGTTGTTCAATTAAACGGCACATCAGTAGCCGGAGCTTTAATGTTGTCCGCAGCACGACGTATGCGGTCGCTGAGGTCGTTTAGAGCACAGTATAGCTGGTCTGCCTCTTCGGGGGTAAAACCTCCAACGCCACCATTGCCGTCGATGCCGTACATCTTCTGCTGAAACCATGACACCGACTTGTCGAAGTACGTGCGCGATATCTCACGCCATGATACAGCAAGGTAAATGTCACGCATACGCTTCTTCATATCGGTAATTTTCTCTTGTTTCTGTTTTACTACTACTTCCATAATCGTTAAGTTTATATCTTTTTGTTAAAGGCTCTCCCCGAAGGGAGAACCGTTTGTTCTTAGTCTTTCGGCATGTCAGTCATTCGCTGGAACAAATCCTCCGCATAGTCGAGCAGTTCGGGATAACCATTTGGATAGCTGTTGCAGTAATTGCGAATTGCCTTGATGAGTTCCTCCTCGTCGGGAGTGACATTCATCTTAATTGTTTCTTGTTTTTTCATAAATGATGTTTATTAATTGAACAATACAAAGGTACTAATTTTTTAGATAGTATGCAAATTATTTACTAACTATTTTGTTAGTAGGGTATAAATAAAAAGCCGCCGACGCATCTCGCGCCAGTGGCTTACACTAATATAAACCTAATCAATAAAAAGAACTAAAGAATCATCTTTTTATATCTTTTGAATCCAACTTGCTTATAATATCGAGTTCAGCAGGCGAGAGCGGAATTGGTATGCGGTTTTCTGCTGATGCTTTTGCTGATGCTTTTGCTGATGATTTTGCTGATGAAAGAAGAAGATGATCGCCAAAGATACTTTTACCTTTCGGCATGGCTACGAGATTGCGAACAACAACACAATGCTCGCTATCCACACAAAACTCCACACCACCTCGCGCCATAATCTGGAGATCGGATACACTAAGAAGATTGTCCGGGTAGATGTATTTGGGAAGGCGAACCTTGGTGTCTTGAGAAGGGCACGCCTCAATGAGTTCACTAAGGCGAAGTGAAGCTGTAGCTGTTAAGTTGCCGAACAGATTGCTCGCAAAGTTGCAAGGTACATTTGCGCCATTGGTGAATTTTATCTGCCGAGCTATGACAACAGCTGTTGCACCATACTTGCAGCAAGAGAATATGGTTAGAGCTGGACCGAAAAGAAAGAAGGGAATGTTGCGCTCCATGTAGAAACGGCATATCTTCGTAAACATGGAGAACGGAGGATTGTCCACTACGACACCATCCGAAGGGTATTCTGCATGTTCATAGTCGCCTCCTGGATAGAATGGGCGCAAAATCTGCTTGCCTTCCAAAGGATATATCTCACCAACGTATTCCAGCACCGCTTCGTATACATCCTTCGGTGTCCAACACTCATCAGTTGTCTTGGGGTTCTCTGTGAACTTTGCCAAAAAGCCCTCGTAATCGTGAAAAACTATTGGGTTCATACTTCCCCCCCTGCGTTTTTTAAAACGCTTATCTGTTATTGTTTCCATATCAATATCTTTTATACTCGCAAAGTTAACGTGCAGAAGGGAGAGTTAAAAAGACAGCAAAAAGACAACAAAAAAGCCCCGACACCGAAGTGCCGAGGCTGAGTGCATCCGTAGGCACGGACGACTTGTGTCTTAAATGTAATACAACATCTGCCTAAATATTGTCAGCAGCACGGCGTAAGCGGTCGCTGAGGTCAACAAGAGCACCGCGAAGTTGCTCTTTCTCTTTATCCGTAAACCCACCGACACCACCATTGCCATCGATTCCATCGAGTTTATGATACAACCATGAAGCCGAGCGGTCGAAATAAGTATTGGCGATATCACGCCATGACACACTCAGCAGAATGTCCTGCAAGCGTTGCTTAACAGTATTGTCCTTTGCTTGTTTGTTCTTTTCCATATTGTATTACTTTTTAATACACTACAAAGGTACTACAAATTTTCGTATTACATAAATATTTACTACACTTTTTTGTAGTAATAGTAAAAAATAAAACCGCCGACGCATCACGCGCCAGCGGTGTAAAGTATAAACAAAAAATAAATGAGAAATGAGATTTTAGCCGTATGTGTTGGTTGTGCCGCCGGTGCCCTGGAACACCGGCTTGGTCTCCGCGCCTATGCAGAGCACGTCAAAGGCATCGGAACCGTCGGTACGAGCCTCCAGCTTATCCTCCTCGGTCTCTGCGAGCTTCTCTCCACGCTTATCCTTCTTGCCGTTGTACACGCCGGCAGAGGTTATGGAGATGAGCAGGTCGGGGTTGTTGTCGCGGTTGACGAGCACTTGCAGACGGGCACGCCCGCGAAACATATTATTGATGAGAGCGTTCTTCTGTACGTGGTTCATCGGGTTGCCGAGATAAGCCTCGCGCACCGCCCAGCCCATGGAGCGCAGCGTGCGCACCACCTCTTTATGAGGGTCGTTGTAGTGCAAGCCCCAGTTGGTGCCCACCATGGTAGAGTCGTAGTAGAAGATTATCTGACGACGGCGATGATAGTGGTAGTACGTATTGAAGTCGTCGAGCAACTCAGGAATCTTGCGCTCGTATTTGACGAAGAACGATTTGAGCACGCGCAGCTTCGACCCTTGCACCTGACCGACGACGAGCCAGTTGATGAGGTTGTTAGTATCGAAGGCTATCAGCAACGGCAGCTTGTCGTTGCGGTCGGCATCCATGCGACAGTCGTTAGGCAGCGCACCACCCTCGGCGTTGGCGAGGTTGTGCAGGTTGAGCACGCTCTCGTTGGGTGCTGTGTAGAGGTTGGCGGTCTCGCTCATGCCACCGTAGAAGCCGTCAGCCGATATGCTCACACGCTGGCACATGATAGACGTGGCGAAGGTGAGCGGTGGAAGGTCGCGCTTGGCACGGCGTATAAACTCCTCGCCCAGGAGTGCGAGGTTCTCGATGGATGAATATTCGCGGTATAGCAGGCACTGAGAGCGGAAGAAGTTGAGCTGCTTGTTGTACTCGTCTATGCGTCGCTGGATCTGCTCGTGCTTGTCGGGAGTCTTCAGCAGCTTCTGCTTCAGTCTCCATATCTGGTAGACCAGCCCCTCGATGACCTCCACCAGTTCTGGGTCTTGCTTATCCTTGTAGTTGAGGAACCAGGAGCCCTTCTTGGTGATAGGCATATCGGAAGTGATGGTCATGCCATGATGCAGAGGGAAATGGCGGAAGTACATCTCGTTGCCTCGGTTGGCTTGAAAGGTCTCGTCTTTGAGCTGCTCGAAGTCGATGAACTTCGCCTCGTCGATGATGAGATAGTCGAGCGACATCGAGTTGGACGTGCCCGAGCGGTCCTGCGAGATGACATTGCAGACGGAGCCGTTGTAGAAACTGATGGTGTTCTCCCAGTTCGCCGGCGTGAAGATAGGCGATTTCCAGTGGAGCTTCTTCCACGGTCGCCGACCCACGACATAGTGTAGGTCGCGCTTGAAGCCCCATCGCTCGAGGTGGATGAGCATGGAGGGCAGGATATTGGTCAGGCAACGCTTGACGGACGGAGCTACGAAGCCGCCCATGGAGCCGGGCATACCCTGAAAGCACGACTGCAGACGGCGCGCCTGAATAGCACCCTTGCCCACACCACGTCCGGCAACGATTACCTCGTCGCGTGTGTTCATGGCGAGTGCGTAATACTGCGCGTCGTTGAAATACTGAAGGTTTGGTTGTTCAATGCAATCACTCATCTTCGTCTGGTTTTATCTCTTCTTTTATCTCCTCGAAATCAGCATCTTGTATCATAGTGTTGGAGTAGCGCTTGTAGAGAGCACGTATCTTGCCACGCAGGTCAGGGATGCGCTCGATGCCGAGAACCGTAGGGTCGTCTGTCGGCTCGAAGTTCTGAGGCACAATCTTGTCGAATTCGAGGTCGGGTTCGTCGTCCTTGTCGGTGCGGTTGTTAGCCACGAGCACCTTAGAGAGCGCAGCCACCGACCGGAAGTCGCCGGCGCGGCGTGCTGCAGCGATGTCCTGCTCGAGCGACTTGTTAATCTTCCAGCGCATGAACTCCTTCGTAGTCTGCTGAAGATTGCCGAGTAGCACCTTGACCAGATGCAGATCCTCGTAAGCAAGAGAGCGCGACACCTTGAACATAGCCATATCGTACTGCACCAGGTCGTTGTCAACCTTTGACGGGAACTGCAACCAATAGGCATACATGCCGCGTATGCGATGAAGACGCAGCAATACACCCTCGGCGACACGGAGCTGACGCAGTTCTGCATCGTCGAGGGTGACATAGCGCGAATATTCATCGAGGTTAACTGGAAGCATATATATAATAATGTAGAGTGTTGAATGTTGAGAATGCTAAGTGACAGCAGAAAGAGCGGCAGCAAGCAGACGCTGACACTCCTGGATAGAATAAGGAGAGCCAGCAAGTGCCGTATCGTGAAGAGTGCGGCGAAGCTCAAGCGCCGTGGCTGATGCGCCACGAACGTACGCCGCGCGTGCAGGACAGCCAACAGTGGCTATGTCGTCGCACAGCTCACGCTCGTCAATACCCAAAAGGGCGGATATCTCCGTCGGGGTCATCATCTCCCGCGCATAGTTTTCTATCTTTGTCAGTAAGTCGTTGGAATAATCCATTTAGCTCAAGTGATTTGTCGACGATGTCTCTCAGACCGGCAAGCAACGAGTAGTAAGCCTTGAGGTCTGTAGTGATCATTGTACACTCGGCGCGGTCGCCGTAGGTCTGGTTCTGAGAACTAATAACAGCAACCTGATAGTTCTCGTTCTTGACAAGCATTATCTTTGAGTGGTTCTGCGCCAGATGCACATGGTCGAAACAGCTCTGCATAAGCCGATAGAGCTGCACCGTCTTGCGTGCAGCCTTAAGGTCGGCTACGAGCGTGGCGTTGGCTATCAGCTTGCGCCGGCGCAGACGTAGGAAACCGCAGAGGAAAGCGTCGGAGGTTGAGAAAGTAGATACGTAAACGTCGGCACGCCCGGTCTGCTTCAGAATCCATCTGAGCAAGCCGAGCGTGTGTAGCCCAGTACCGAGATGGTACTGAGTGGAAACGTCACTCAGCGGACGGAAGGGATAAGCCTGCTTCATTGAGCTTCGTTTTCAGATCGTCACCGATAGGGGCGTTGTTGTCGTTGAGCACGGTAACACGGGCTCGAACCTTTGCGAGCAGTTTGTTGTACTCGTCGAGCTCCTTAGTCGCATCGTCGGATTCGCGCGACAGACGGCGGAGTTCTGCGAGGCGGTCTACGTTCTTGGTGATATACGAGCGCGCATTGGCGATGTTCTTAGCGATATCGGCAGGCGTAGGCTCTTCGCCTTCAGTCTGAGCATCGTCAGAAGGAGCGACGTAGCCGTCATAACGTCCGAGTTCGCTCTTGTAGGTGTACCACAAGTCCTTCAGCTGCTTGAGATATTCGTAGCGGTCGCATGGCTGCTCGAAGGTTAGCAGAGTGTTGTAGAGCTTCTTTATCTTCAGCCAACGCTCCTTATTCTCCGCCCAGATGTTGCGCACATCCTCTGGAAGGTTGTCGTGATCGGGGCGGATGCCGGAAGCAGCAGGAAGGTAGCCACCCTCAGGAACCTCAGTGTCGTTGTTCTCCTCAGCCTTGTGCTCGGCTTCGAACTTAGCCTGTTCCTCGATGGCAGCTGCTATCTGTGGAGTAAGTTCGGCATCGAGTAACTTGACATCTTGAGTAGTCATGTTCTCGAGACGCATAGGCAAGAACTTCTGAAGCTCGTAGCGCACCTTCGACTCAAAACGCTCCGGACGGCGCATGATGGTCTGATACATCGACATGTTGCGCGTGAGCTTCAGAACCATCTCCGCACCATGGGCAACAGACTCGCGGTCGTGCTTCTCGGCGTTGAGCCACGCCTGCATATCTTCGGTAAGTTTTTTATCTATCATATTATAATGCAAATTTAAAGAGGGCGGTACACACGATCGCTATCGTGAGGACCGCCCCAGAAATAACCAATCAATAATTTAAACTACTTATTGTGCGAAAAAGAAAATGCTATGCTGCTACGATAGGCAGGCCGGTAGCGCCGGAGATGTCACCGTCCTCGGTCTCTATCTTGCCCGGGTAGAACGGAGCTGGATACTCGTCAGACGCAACAGCCTGCACTGTTGTAGAGTTGGTATCGGTAGCAGCCTTGCCGAGGTCCTGCGAGAGCGTGAGCTCAGGAGAGAACGCCTCGCTGCCCACCATGCGTGCCTTGCCGTTGCGCTGGATGAAGAGGTAGACCATCTCGTCGTTGTTGGCGAGAGAGATGTAGCCGGTGGCAGCTTCCTCGGTGCCGGGAATGACAGCGGTGCCAGTGACCTTGAATGTCTTAGAGCCATAAGTGCCCTGAGACTCGACCTGCAGCTGCGATTCGTTAGGTATGAGACCAATCTTGTGCCACTTCTTGTCAGAAGCCAGTTTGAAGTCGCCGGTATACTTAGCGACAGCGTCCATCGTTTTTGGTGTCTCCGAGCCGATGGTTGGCCATCCTAAGATGTCGCGTTTAGCAATACCGAAGACCCAGCCACGTACACCAGGGAGCGACTTCGCTCCCGGTGTGAAACAGATATCGCCGTAAATAGATGCGGCGCCAGTACATTTTGCCATAAATGATAAGTTTTAATGTTAAACAAATATGTTAGCGACCTCGTTCAGGCCTTCTTGCGCCAGTAGCGCAGAACCTCGGGCGATACGCTCTGGAACTGCGTGCCGAAGAAGTAGTTGGCGATGAAGTCTACATCATAGTGATTCTTCAGCGACTTCTCAACAAGGAATTTCTCGTCTTCGGTCTGCTGGTTGAACACGAGGAAGATGTTAGACTTCGGAGTGAGCAGCATGAAGTCGGCAGGAACGTTAGCCAGTGGTACGAGTTCTACGTTGCTTGCGCCCTCAAGAGTACGCTTGTCGTAGTTCTGGTTGTACGGCAGCGAGCCGTGGTTGACCTGATAGCACTCGGTGTAGCAGTGGTAAGCCTGGTCGCTGAGGAAGAGCTTGAGTGGCTGCGAGCGCAGCTTGGCAGCGGCAGCATCGGTACCACTCCAATAGAACTCCTTGATGATGTCTTCGGCGTTGTCCTTGGTGATAGACTCTGCGCCCTCTACGAGGTTGCCGAGAGTCGTAGAGATGAGCACCTTCTGCAGCTCGTTGGTTCCGGCAGCATCCTTGTCGAGGACGGTCTTGAAACCGTCGAACCACTTCGCAGTCTTGGAGAAGTCTGCGGGATCGTGCTTAGCGGTGAAGGCGTTCATGAACATATTCTCACCAAGTTTCTTGGCAAGGTATGCGCAGATCTGAACGACGATAGGCACGTTCTTCAGGCCGTCGCCCTTAGTAACGTTAGAGCCCCAAATGCTCTGGTAGATGGCGTTGGGGTCGATGCCTGCCACCACGTTGCCGAAGAAAGTCTGGAAGACACGCGGTGTAATATCTACAGCTGCGTCTTCATACTTTGTCTTCTGGTAGTTAGAGAGTTCGAGATTGCCAGACATCTCACCAACAGTCTCGCGGTAGCGGATGCCGGTGCGTACAGAACAATGTCCTGCAAGTGCGCCGAGAGCGAGAAGTGGCATCATGAGGAAGTCTGAACGGTAGGTCTGAAAAGTCTTTGAGAGCTCTTCAGCACCGAATGTAATATTGCCTACTTTTACAGAAGCCATAGTTATACATCTTTAATAAGGTTAAACACGTCCTGCGCAGTGAAGCTCTCCTCGCTGTTGACAGGATTTTCATCAGTAGTGGTGGCAGCAGAGCCCTTGAGAGCTGCGATCTGAGCATCCTTATCTTTGGACTCGTTCTGAGCCTTGGCGAGCTGGTCCTTGAGTTCCTTGACAGCCTTGCCGGCTTCAGACACCGCCTTTGCGTTAGTCTTGTCTTTCTCTTCAAGTTCCTGAAGACGATCGTCGATGCTCTTCATCTGCTCCTGGGTGAGGGTGATGTTGCCATCCTCGTTGGTCGCGAAACCGTCAGTGGCATTGAGCAATGCCATGACGCAAGCAAAGATTTTAATCATTTTGTTTGAAGTTTTTGATGCGTGTTGGTTACGGAAGAGGTTCTTGAGCCCTTCGCACGTCTTCTCGATGAAGCTCGGAGTTGGATTGCCGCTACCATCAACCACTGACGCGACACGAGCTGCTGCGTCTTCCGAGGCAAGTGATTGAGGTAGTGGCGGTATGCCTGCATCCTTAAATTGAGATATGTTGTAAGAGTTTGTAAATTGTCCGGTAAACTCGTTGGCAGCCTTCTCAGCCTCCTTGTCTTCGCGTATGGAATCGACAAGTCCGAAGTCGAGAGCCTGCTGCGCGGTGAGCCAGTTGCCCTTCTTCATCTGGGCGAGACACTCATCGACAGACTTTCCGGTCTTGTCGGCGTACATAGAGGCGAGCACGTCGTCGAAGGTCTTGAGCGAGTCGCGCTGCGCCTGAAGCTTGCGCACGAAAGCATCAATCTGCTCCTTGTTGCTCTGCTCGTACTTGTAGATGAGAGTGGACACGTTGTGGATAAGGAAGAAGCTGCCCTTGACGATGTCGATAGTCTTGCAGCCAAGCATGGCGATAGTGCTGATAGATGCGTTCATGCCGAAGGCATGAGCGTGTACGTTGCCGTGGTCACGGAAAGCCTGGTTAATCTCCAAGCCATCTTTAACGAAGCCGCCGAGTGAGCAGAAGCCGACATGCACTTCTTTACCACTATTCTTATTGAGCACATAACGGACATAGTCGGCAGAACAACCGTTCCACCAACTGCCAATAGTGCCTGATATGACGAGATGATATTTCATATATGATAAGTATTTACGACAAAGGTAGCTTGAGAAGCATGTGGTACAAAATACTGCTATACCTTAATATATGGGGGTATCTCGTGAGATTTGTATGTTACAACGACCTCGTTGAGCTGGTTATCTTTGACAGCATCGGGGCAGTTCTCGGTGATTTCTACAGACGGGTAAGGCCGCTCAGAGGAGCCAACAAGAAACTGACGATCGTCGATGAGTGTCACCTTGAACACCAGATGATGGCGCTTGATATTCAAATAGTCAGGTGTCAGGAACTTCAAAGTGGTGGTTATAACCTTGTTCTTGTCATCTGTCTTGATAGACGAGACCATAGACGGGTGATCTTTAACACAAATTGAGTGCCACAAGATGTTGGTAGGGATGCGGATTGTGCGGTTGGCGATGAGGACCAAGCCTTCGAGTTGGGTGCTGTAAGCATAAGCTACAGACTTAACGAGCTTTATCGACTTCATATAGAGCTATATTTATATGTTGAACATAAGTGACGAACGGGCGCGAACAAAAATGGGCATCTTATCCGTGCGATTTATAGAATATTTAACAGTTTTTATTGTCGCGCACTCGAGATCTGCGTCTGAGGTCGATACCATGCTTAAGGTAGGAGTTGCGCATACGTTGGAAACGCATCTTTAGCGTGTAGTCGTACTCGACATCTATGCCGTTAGCCTCGCACCACGCTCTAACAGCAGAGAGTAGTGTGCACTGGCACAGCTCGATGTCGGCGAGATCGCGCCAAAGCTGGAGCCTGAATGTGTCCTCGATGCACTCGGCAACAGCCTTGCGGGCATTGCCAGAAAGGTAGTTGTAGGTTACGACCGGCTTCTGCTTTGAGTCGGGGATGCAGATAGCAACATCATCATCGCCACGTGTCAGCGGTAACGAACCAGGCTGGCGCGTGAGAAAATGACGGATGCAAGCATTCTCGGCGCTTTGAGCTGGAAACACTACAGGGTCGCCGAAGTGATGGCGCAGCCATTGAGCAATGAAAGGTTTTAGAGTGAGGTAGACAAGATATTTGGACATGTTTGGTACCATTTTTTGATTAAGCATGTTGTGTCTTGCAAAAGTAGGAAATTTAGAACAAATATCCTACTATATAAGGGTGTTTTTTAGTTGTTAGCTATTGTTTTTCGCCTTGTTCTCTGAGTTTTCTGTGCGTCTGATATGATTTTGCAATAATTTTTTGTGACAATGTGATGTGTGACAACGTGAAGATAAGTAGCTTATTATCAAAGTGATGTGGTGTTGCAAGTTCGTGTTGCAAGTTTGTGACAGGTCATCACAAACTTTATACCGACTTTTGCGAGGAAACCATGTCACAACTTGAAAAACTTTGTGACAACTTTGTGACGGCGGTTTGTGACAATTTGTGACAAGCGGAACTCCCTTATTTTCAATATATTTTATACTTTTTGCAACAACCTGTTACAAAATCACAAAGTTTTTGTACAAAATAAGAGAGGGGTGTCGGGGAGAGGCAAGGCAAGTCCGGTGGGGCTGTCTGAAAGATTTGCGGAAATATGGAACAATCTGCTACAGGTGTTGGAATGTGCTGACAAAGAAAAAGGCGGACTACACAGGTGATATTACCTGGCAGTCCGCCACCCTATTGAAGATTTAAAGCGAAATGATTAGTCTGTTTGTTTAGAAAGGTCGCTCGTCTGCATCGTCGAAGGCCAGTTCTTGGTCTTTCGGACTGTCAGGGCGTGCGTTCTGCGATATTGAGCGGATATATATCATATCCTTTGTTTTGCGAAGCTCTGCAGTGACCTGCACTGCTCTCTGGATGCGACCACCGGCGTTGCATAGCTCCGGAGGATTCATGCAGTCGATCCACGGACACAGTTTGCAAAACGCCTTGAGACGTTTGGTGAACGCCTGCATGGTGATGCGGTTGACATTGGAGAAGCGCTGATACTCGTTGAACACCTCGTCGCGTGCAATGTAGTCATCGAGGTGACCGCCATCGGGCGAGAAGTAGCCTTCTGCCCAGTCCTCGAAGTTGGCACCCATAGATGCCTTCAGATGGCGCTTCTCCATGTTACCCATTGGGGGCTGCGGTTTGATGCCTGTATCCTTTAGTGCGAGATATACCCGGCAGCACTGCAGCCAAAAGTTAAGGTCGGCATTCCACTCCTCGTCGCTGTAGTCGAAGGCATAGAGTGTCTTGTTGAAGTCATCTCGGATAGTCCTTGTTTCGTGGTAGTCGTTGTCATCGGTCTTTTGATGGTACCAATCGGAGAACACCATGTAGAGCGAACGTGCCTCTGAGGATGGATCAAAGTCTTGAGGTACGTAATTGGTCGTGAATGCGAGCTTAGGTGATTCGTCGAAACCGATGGTAAATGAGCGGTTGTTCTTCGGGTTCACCGTCATGTCGCTCGTGATGTTGTCGTAGAATAGACCGAGGTTTAGATATCGGTCGCAGTCGTCGACGAGCAGTAAGTCCGTAAACTGGCTCACCTGGTCGAACACGTGCGGATTATCCATGAGCTTCGGATTTCGTCCGGATAGTTTTACGGTATTCATCATAAATGAGAGTACCTTAAAGAAGAAAGACTTTCCGGAACGACCATTGCATTCGTCCTCCTCGCCTATCTTATTGTCCATAGCCAATGGAGCCCATGCCCTGACAAAGTCCTTATATCGATGAAGCATGTATCCGAAGGTGAAAATTTTATTGATAAGGTTTTGTTTTTGCTCTGCTATCTCATTCGCCTGCAGTCCTTCGCCGTCGATGCGGAATGGGTTCGCCTTGATATATGCAGCAGCAGCCACTCTATCTTCGCCGAAGCGGGTCTCGGTCTCATTGCGCCAGTATAGTCGCGAGGTGTTGATGAGATACCCGAAGAAGTTGCTCTTAACATTGAGGACTTCGATATCGAGATGTGTGCGTCCGTCGGTGGTCTGTGTCTGCTTAATATTGAACATGTCTGGTAGTGACTTGAATCGATGCGGTATAACGCCTTCCTCCCAGACGTAGTTATGTAAGTCGTCTGCGCCTGGATCGTACTCTTTTAGCCCATTAGGGATAGCCTCGGACGGCTTGCACACCTCGATGGTCTTATTCGGAAAGAAGAAGTATTGCGAGTTCGGCGTATAGTTGGTAAAGTTCAAGTCTATCTCTTGGAGCGACTCAAGAGCTGCAGGTGATAGCTTGGTAGTATTCAGCACAAGATTGAGGATATTGCGGTCCTCGAATCTATCGACCACCCACCGACGTATGAACTCGCGCACCTCCTTCACGTTAACGCGCTTAACGATGTTGCCCTCGATGCGTATAAACTGAGTGTTAGCCGAGTTCTCATCGTGGAGGGCATAGAAACCATTAAGCTGAAGGAAGTTGTACAAGCAAGCTGTGTCAACCTCTGTCTTCGGTCTGCCGTCTTTGTTGATAGTCTGTACCCAGAACTTGGCAGGCATGGCTACCTTCAGCAGATTGCGGAAGTCCTTGCGCTCGCTGTGTATTTCGAGCCAGTCGCGCAAATCTTTGCGAGGCTTGCCACGGTTGTCTTTGTAAGTCAGAAGTTTGTCCGGGAGCCATGCCGTATGGATGTCGATAAAGCGCAACGCGAGCTCACGACCTTTGCGTCGCCCCGTCTCGTCGATATCGGGTATATTGTAGAGCACCTCGACGTACTTCATTATCTCCTTATACTCGTCGACAGAGAGCTGGTAGGTCTCAGAATTGAACCATAGAGGAAAGTAGCCCATGGACTTGCAGCAAAGCGAGTCGCGTTCACCGGAGCAGATAACCGCTTCGGGCAGCTTCTGCTCTTTGTACGGTTTGCCGTCCTCGTGCGCTGCGTACCACTCTTTCTCCTCCTTGGCATTGAACTCACGATATGCCTTCTTGAGCTCCGCAAGCCCGTTAATGTAGAAGCGCGGCTTGGCACCTGCAGGCGTGTACGAGAAACGGAAGCCTTTGTCGCAGTTGTAAGGCTCATATACCTTATAGAACTTCTCTTCCGGCTGGTCGCCCACGGCCTCTTTGATAACACACTCGCGCATGAATATAGGATAGTGCTCGGTAGAATACTTGACCGTCACCTTACGGTCCTTGACATTTGCTATCCATTTGACAGAATGCCAATGAAGTGCATCGACATGGTCTTGCGTCACCTTTGGGCCGAGCGCCTTGAGTTCAGCTTCAGTAAACTTCTCGTTGAGTTCGAAAGGACGTGTACCGTCTTTTTCGTCTGCACGAGCTTCACGCTGACGAATCTCTGGACGGTTCACAGAGCGGTCGAGTTCGTCGCGTATGTCGAACTGTGCCGCCAGCTTCAGTATAGCCTCGTTGAAGCGTGAGCGGTCGTAGCCATTCTCACGCATAAAGATGTCTATGGCATTTTCGCCACGACCTTCGCCGCCGAAGTCTGTGACCTGCCATATCGCGCCATATTTTTTTGAATTGAATTGTCGCAAGGAGGCTGAAGGCGTGCGCTCGTTGCGTATGGAGAAGTGTTTGTTCTTCTGGTGTACGCAGTCACGCGCCTGCGGATATATGGATAGAATGATATCCAGGCCTCCATTTGTTGCGTTTAGTATTTGTTCTACGCTAATCATTTCGCTTGGGTTTTATTCGCTTTGCAAAGATAGTGGCAACGCATCGCTGCCACAAAATCACGATATCACACTTTATTATTGTTTTCAGAGGATCTTTATATCGATGCTCAGCGAAGGGATAAACGCACTGAAAAATGGGGTATCTCTGAGTTCGAGTGTACCTTCATCGTCAAGAACTACAGTGGGCTGCATTCGTGCTCGACATACTGGGCGATAAGCGTAACCGTCTATCCACCATATATAGTCCTTGAAGTCGAGAGGCTCTTCCTCGAAAGCCTCACACTTGCCATTCACACCAAGAAGGCAGCCATCTTTGTATTGTACGACACGAAAGTCCTTAGATAGCAGCCCCATCTCCTTCAGATTATCGATATGCTTTATGTATTGTTCTATTGTTATCATATTCGCATTTCTCTATATTAATGTATTCAACATATTTGTTTTTAATTAGGCAAAAGCGTCCGTTAATGTAGTTGCGCTTATGCTTGCACGTGTCGCAGATCAGAACCACTTAGTAGTTGTTAAGACGTAAGACTCTAATGATATCGCGACAATGACTAACGCCACATTTGACCTTGATGCGCATGAGCTGCACTTTGACAGTATGTGCATTTTTGCCGAGCCGTTCGGCGATCTGCGTAAAAGTAAGCCCCTCGAGGTATAGATCGGCTATCTCTCGTTCGCATTTAGAGAGATTGACCATTGTCTTAGGGCGACATATCACTCGCTCGAACTCACACATGCCGCGTAGCGGGCATCGAACCTCTTCAAAGTGCAAGATATCGTGCTCGATGTCTTGAGTCAGTAGGTCGTGCTCGCCAAAGTTGCAGCGTATAAAACGTTCAACCATTTTGAAGGTATTACGGCGATATAGCTTAGCAAGTGCTGCGTATCCCTCTGGGAACCTCGTCTTGATGACATTGTGCAGCTCGTCAACAATATCGGTATTGAACTTGGTGAGTCGCTTGGACTCTTCGCCAGGCTTCTTGTAGTAAACAAAGCCGTCTGGTGTAACGAAAAACTCCAAAAATTTTAGTATCGCCATAAGTCCTCCTTTTTTATAGCCTCCGTGCAAGCCATGCGCTCGAGAGTGTTAAGCTGGTAAGCTGCGACTCCAGATAGCTTACGCCGGATGGTGTTATAGTTCAAATCGTATGTAACCATCAGGTATCTGAGAAATTTACCCTTCTCTTTTTTCGTCAGGTTAGCGAAGTAACCCTCCGGGGCCAATGAATTGAAAATCTGTTCCATTTGTTTGTTTATGTCGTTTTTAGTGTCTAACTTTGCTGCAAAGATATAAACAAAAATGGACAAACACCTACTTTGTTAAGGTTTTAACCCTTAATAAAGTAGGATTTAACCTTTATTAAGTATGAGGTACGAAAATAATACGGTAAAAAGCGAAAGAGTGAGAGAACTGCTTGAGCGAGCAGGTATTAGTATTGGTGAGTTTAGCAAGAGTCTTTGGGGAGCGAAGACGCACAATACTATAACATACTTTGATGCTCGACCAGATGTCAAAGTCTCAACATTGGTGAGAATGGCTGAGGTCTTAGGATGTTCAATAGAGGATATCTTAATAAAGTCGGACGGTACGTCGGACGTACCTACTATAAACGGACACTATAACGTGGTTAATAGTAGCTATGTAAATACCGATGTGACGTCGTTAAAGGCTGAGGTGAAAGCTCTGAAAATGCTCATAGAGGAGAAAAACCAGCGCATAGAAGATTTAAAAAATGTCAATGCTGAACTTGGTGCGAGGCTTGACATGGTCCTGCAATATGGACAGAATAGAGACCATTAATAATGCAATAATGTATAACCAAAGCTATTGCCTCAAGAGGGTAGAATATATCAGCAATAGCAGCTCAATCCTGCCTCCGCAACTACAAATGGTCGAAATTCCTTTATACAAAGGAACTTCGACCATAATTCGTTTATGGGCGTTGCGGAGACTCGGACGGTAGCTCGGACGCTTTGTTAGTTGTTTTTAATGTTTCTGCAGTGCAGCTCCTGCACATCATCTGCTGTAATTTTAATAAGAGCTTCCAAAGCTTCGGTGAAAGCCTGTTCGTTCTCACTCCTTAGAGTGTTCATCTCTGCAGCTACGGCAGCACGCTCTTCGTCGGTTGTTGCTAAACGGTTACGCTCAGCAAGAGACTTTATCTTTGCTTTCAATTCGTTCATTTCTAACCTTTTCATAATAAGGATGTTGTTTATATAAGCCCTGAAAAAATACGATATTATAGTTTGTCTTTATCAGTTTCTTTTTTTTCTTCTTTTGCAAAGCCCATAAGCTCCATCCATATACGGTGTTCTTCTTTTCGCTTTGCAGCCCTGGCAGCCATTTCTTGTTCTAATTTGCGTCTTTTTTCTCTCATTCTTTTTATTTTTTCATCGTGACTCAACGATGAAGAATAGCCGTTATTTCTTTCGGCTAAAAGTACAAGAAGGACTGATACTATCCAGCTGAAAATAAGTATTGCTAACATATTGCAGACGATTTAATTGGTTATACCGCAAATATACGCAAAATATTCGAGACTGCAAAGTCTGGAGTTAAAATGGTCTCGAAAGTTTGAGTTGTTGTCATAAAAAATGCTACTTTTGGTTTGTGAACCGAAAGTAGCACTTATATAAGCCCTGAAAAAATACATTATTGCCGTTTGCTTTTATGAAGATCTTTTAAAAATTGATTAAACTCTTTCCTTTTAAGTTTATATTCCCTCCATTTTGCATCAATTTCAGCCGTTTCTTGTTCTAATCTGCGTCTTTTTTCTCTAATTCTTTTTATTTTTTCATCGTGACTCAACGATGAAGAATAGCCGTTATTTCTTTCGGCTAAAAGTACAAGAAGGACTGATACTATCCAGCTGAAAATAAGTATTGCTAACATATTGCAGACGAATTAATTGGTTATACCGCAAATATACGAAAAATATTCGAAATACATTCAAATCCCAGTCCCTAATTTGTCAGCATCTGTCGATACTCTTGAAAATTCAAGCATGTATCGCCGCACCTCCATTAACCATTTGTCTATACGTACTACTTGTTCAGACTCCTCGCCAAAGCGTTTCACAGCCTTTTTGCGTAGACGGTACAGATATTCAAGGCGCTTCTCCATACGTCGCGATTCGCGGTCGGCAACACGTATAAGCCATGATTTATGCCTTGTAAACGCAAGTAATTCCTTGGCGTCTTCGAGTTCTTGTTTAGCTTTTTCTGGATTTAATGAATGCGAGACACCATTCTTCGCCTCCTTTATTATAAAGCAAAAGATTATTATCACGAATAAAATCCAAAAACTTTCGGGAAGAGTTATCATATAGCAGGCGATTGATTAAGTATTGTTATTCGGGTAAAAAGGGGGGGAGGGGTGTTGAGGGGTGTTACAGTTGTTTGGCTACGATTGCTCTTGCCTTGGCTATAGCTTTGTTGAGGGCTGTTTGTGCCTTCTGCTTCATTGCATCGCTCTTGGCATTCTGCACGTTGTCGTAGAGTTGCCATAACTTCAACTTAGCTGTTGCCTCTTTAGATGCCTTTGTGAAGGCTTGGGCGATAGCTTCTGCTGCTGCCTCTTCCTCAGGCGAAGCATAGGCGTGGCGGTAGCCTTGGTACTTGTTCCATAGTCCGCGAGTGAAGTCGGGGAAGGTGACTGGAGCGCAGTTGTTGTCCATTGACAATGCACTGAGTTCGGCGATGGCGCACCACTCTGCCAAGTCGTACACGTCCATGTCGAGCGGCAGTCCGTTTTGCAGGCAGTAGACGAGACGTGCAGTCATAATGAAGTCCATGCCGCCATGTCCTCCAACCTCTTTTGCCAGTTTACCGAACTTCTTCAGAATTGGGTGTTCGTACTTCTCTTCGAGTGCTTTTCTTTCGGCTTCTGGCATGAAGCTGTGTGTAGAGAGGTTGTCCACCTGTGGTTGCACACCGCTTGCAGTGAGCTGCTTGCTGTCCAAAGCGTATCCTTCGATGGGGTATTTGTTGGCGAAGCCACGTGAGCCAGTTAGCTGATAGAGTCGATTGTAGGGTTGAGGGTTCATCACGTCGTGTTGCAGCTCTATAACCTTTTGGTTTGCGGTGCGGATAAGTGTTGTTGTGTGGTCGCCGTTTCGGAAGTCGTTGCACGGCTTACCCGTTTTCGCCTCCACCAACTCCTTTCCGTGTACGCTCTTCGTGTCCATTGCCACGAGTAGTGCCATGCGGTCGCCACGATGAATGTCGAGTGCCTGCGCTACTGGTCCTAAGCCATGCGTAGCGTATATGTCGCCACGATTTTCGCGATTGTATTTTAGTCGCCATCCTAATTGTTCGGGATCGGAACCGTTAGGGTTTTTCCAATAATAGTCCCAGAACTCGTCGAGATTGTGGATGTATGCTCCTTGTGCACGTATTATCTCACCGAATACACCATGTTGCGCCATGTTCAGCGTTCGCATTTCGAACCAGTCGTAGCAGCAGTTTTCAAGAATCATGCAGTTGAGCTGTTTCTGTTCGGCGAGATTTACCAGTTCCCAACATTCTTCCAAGTTCATAGCCGATGGCACCTCGTCAGCCACATTCTTGCCGTTTTCGAGAGCGCACTTTGCTACAATGGCGTGGTGGTCCCAGTCGGTAGCGATGTACACGAGGTCGATATCGTTGCGTCTGCACAACTCCTCGTATCCCTTTTCGCCCGAATATACAGCAGCTGGAGGCAGTCCGTGTTTGCGTAGTGTTGCGTTCTGTCGCTCGGCACGGTCGTGTTCGTAGTCGCATAGTGCTACAATCTCTACACCAGGGATGAGTGCGAAGTCAGCCACAGCACTTGGTCCGCGCATACCCAGACCGACGAAGCCCACACGTACAGTCTTCATCTTCGGCAGAGCTAACTGTAGCACGTCCTTCTGTCCGGCAGGTCGTTCGGGCGACTCAATCACGATTTTACCTTTATCCCACTGCCATTTGGTTGACGGCGAGAGCGATTGTGCGTCGGTTTGCATAGTGCCAAGCGACATGATTGCGGCGAAAGCCATACTGAGTATGGTGGTGTGTTTGTTTATCGTCATATTATGATATAGGTTTTAGTTGTTTTTATGCAAAGAAAGTGCAAATCGAGTGCAATCAAGTTTGCTTGAATTGCCGAGATGCAGCCTTTCTTATGCAAAGATATGAAAATCTTTTAAACCTTCAAAGTATAACTTCTTTTATTTTAAGTCTGACGTACAATAGTGTTGTTGTAGGTTTTGGGCGGTCTGCATCGACCGGCGCGGATGTCTGCATCGACCGGCGCGGATGTCTGCATCGACCGGCGCAGATGTCTGCATCGACCGACGCGGATGTGGATATAAATGAAGAAATGCGGTATAAGTGAGCATATTAACGCCCATTTATTTGCTTTTTTGAAAATATTGCAGTACTTTTGCACATTGTTAGAGGGTGTGTGCAAATGCAACTCTCGTCCATTAAAGAGTGCTGCAACGCTCTGCTTATTCGTTTAAAATAAACAGGAAAGGGGTAATCTCAATATGTCAATATCCAAGACACGTCAGAAACTCATAGATATTGCGCGACAGCTGTTTGCAAAGAACGGCGTAGCGAACACCACGATGAACGACATCGCCGTGGCATCGGGCAAAGGTCGTCGCACGTTGTACACCTATTTCAATAGCAAGGAGGAGGTGTATTCGGCTGTGATAGAGTCGGAATTGGAGCGCTTGAGCGACAAACTCGACGAGGTGGCTGCTATGAAGATGCGTCCGTTGGACAAGGTTATAGAGCTTATCTACACCCATCTGATCATGATTAGAGAGACGGTAGTGCGCAATGGCAATCTGCGTGCCGAGTTCTTCCGCAATATTTGGATGGTGGAGAAGGTGCGCAAAAAGTTTGACGACTATGAGATAGATCTCTTTCGTAAGGTTTATCAGGAGGGCAAGGCGGATGGAGAGTTTGATATCGACGACGTAAACCTCGTAGCTGATATCACCCACTATTGTATAAAGGGTCTTGAGGTGCCGTTCATCTACGGACGCATCGGTCACGGACTCACCGAGGAAGCCAGCAAGCCGCTCGTGGCAAAGGTGGTGTATGGTGCGCTCGGAAAGAAATTGAACAATTAGAAACGTTTATATATTTAATAATTTAAGAAATGGGATTATTAACAGGTAAGACTGCCCTCGTCACGGGAGCAGCCCGCGGCATCGGAAAGGCTGTCGCTATGAAGTTCGCCTCTGAAGGCGCAAACATCGCATTCACCGACCTCGTGCTCAACGACGACATGGCTGCCGGACTTGAGGCTACACGTAAGGAGATTGAGGCTTTGGGCGTTACTTGTCGTGCATACGCAGGCAATGCTGCCGATTTTGAGGAGACAGAGAAAGTTGTAAAGCAGATACATGCCGACTTCGGTTCTATCGACGTGTTGGTGAACAACGCTGGTATCACAAAGGACGGATTGATGCTCCGTATGTCTGAGGCTCAGTGGGACGCAGTGCTCAACGTAAACCTCAAGTCAGCGTTCAACTTCATCCACGCTTGTGCGCCGATCATGCTTCGTCAGCGTAGCGGTTCAATCATCAATATGTCATCAGTAGTAGGCGTTCATGGCAATGCTGGCCAGTGCAACTACTCGGCTTCTAAGGCAGGTATGATTGGCTTGGCAAAGTCAATTGCTCAGGAGCTTGGTCCGAAGGGCGTGCGTGCTAACGCTATCGCTCCTGGTTTCATCGAGACACCAATGACAGCACAGCTTCCAGAGGACGTACGCAAGGACTGGATGAAGAAGATTCCATTGCGTCGTGGAGGTCAGACAGAAGACATCGCAAACGTATGCGTATTCCTCGCTTCTGATATGTCTTCATACGTAAGCGGACAGGTTATTCAGGTAGATGGTGGCATGAACATGTAATTCTGTCTACAAGCAGATTTTTTACGATAATGAGGGTGTTTCAAAACTGAAATTATCGGGAGCCCCAACTTCCATAACTTCTATTTTGATACACCCTCTTTGTGTTTTTATTAACTGGCAAACAATGAAAGTAGTCTACGAAGACAACCACATAATCATAGTCAACAAGTGTAGCGGCGAAATCGTTCAAGGCGACAAAACCGGCGATAAACCGCTCAGCGACATCGTGAAGGAGTATATCAAAGAGAAGTACAACAAACCTGGCAACGTGTTCCTCGGTGTTGTGCATCGTCTTGACCGCCCCGTGAGCGGACTTGTTGTCTTCGCCAAGACCTCTAAAGCACTCTCGCGACTGAACGATATGTTCCGCACGGGCGATGTCCACAAAACGTATTGGGCTATAACGAAGCGTAGTGAAATAGCCCCAGAGGGAACGCTAACCGACTGGCTCACACGCAACGAACGCCAAAATAAAAGCTACGCCCACGCCAAGGAGGTGCCAGGAGCGAAGAAGGCAGTTCTGAAGTATAAGGTGCACTCCGTGTCGGACAACTATATGCTGCTTGAGATTACACTACTCACGGGTAGACATCACCAGATACGCTGCCAACTGGCGCACATGGGATGCCCCATAAAGGGCGACCTGAAGTATGGAGCACCACGCAGCAACCCCGACGGAAGCATCTCGCTCCACTCACGCCGCATAGAGTTTGTACACCCCGTATCGAAAGAACCAATTTGCGTTGAGGCTGAAGTGCCGGCAGACAGACTTTGGCAACTTTTAAAAGTAAAAGAGTAAAAAAGTAAAAAAATAAAAGAGCCCCTCCCAACCCTCCCCGTCGTGGAGGGCTTAGAAGGCATAAAGAGGCTTAGTTCGGCTTAAACGCCACCCTCCAAGAGGCTTAGTTCGGCTTAAACGCCACCATCCAAGAGGCTTAGTTCGGCTTAAACGCCACCATCCAAGAGGCTTGGTTCGGCTTAAACGCCTAAAGGAGGCTTACCCTCTTTCCCCTTCCTAAAAGTCTGCTTAATCAGAAGTCTGCGTAGGTATGGCAAGATGCCATACCCTCCTAAATACCCCGAACATTACGAACTGCAATATAAAATAGAACGAAGATGAAGCCTATATATAAACGAAGTTTAAAGGTTGCGGCAGCCGTTCTTGCCACGCCGATAGTGCTCCTCGTGCTGTTGGCTGTGCTGCTCTACATACCGCCCGTGCAAAACTGGGTGGTAAAGAAGGCTGCTGCTTATGCTTCAGAGTCTACCGGCATGAGTGTGTCGGTGGAGCGTGTGCGCCTTAGCTTCCCACTCGATTTGAGCATACAAGGACTTCTTGCTACTCAGCCTAACGACTCGCTGCATAATAATATTGATACAATCGCTGCTGCCGACGAACTGATTGTAGGTGTGAAACTCATGCCGCTATTTGCAGGCAATGTGGAAGTTACCGACTTAGATTTCCGCCGCGTGAATATCAATACAGCGCAATTCGTGCCTGTTGCACGAGTGAAAGGTGGAGTGGGGCGTTTAAAGGTAGAACCGAGTAAGGTGGCACTTACTAAGGAGACCGTAGACCTTGGACCTGTGCTTCTCACCGATGCAAATCTTGATATTGCGCTCAGCGACACTGTACCGGAAGACACAACCGAAACCGAAAACAACTGGCAGATAGCCTTCACCCACTTGTCGGTGAAGCGTTCAGCCGTCAAGATACACATGCCCGGCGACACCCTTGCTATCGGTGTCGGACTCGCTGATGTCAGTGCTGCAAATGGCGACATCAATCTTGGTACGGGCGTTTACAAGGTTGGCACGTTCGACTGGCGTGACGGCTTTGTGACATACGACAACAACTTTGCCCTGCGACAGAAAGGGCTTGATGTCAACCACATCGGGCTTAAAGGTGTGTCGTTGCGCATCGACTCGTTGCGTTTTGCACAAGAAGGTACCCAGCTCCAGCTTGCACTCAACCGTTGCGCCTTTCGTGAGCAGAGCGGCATAAGTGTGACCAGTGCTAAGGGACATGTGAGCCTTGACACGGCACACATCTCGCTGCCAGACTTCCGCCTTACCACGCCCGTGTCGTGGCTTAAAGCGAATGCCGATATGGACTTCTCTACCTTTGCCGACACCAACCCTGGTGTGATGCGTCTGTATCTTGATGCTTCCGTAGGTAAGTCGGACATACTGCAAGTGCTCGGTATGATGCCTCTGCAGTTTATCCTGCGTCTGCCAGAGCAACCGCTCTCCCTTCATGCCGACATCAACGGCAATATGCAGAACCTCAACATTCGTGAGGTGTCTGCCAAATTGCCAACGGCGTTCAATATAAAAGCCGAAGGCAAGGCTGGCAATCTAACCGACGTAGACCATCTTACAGCCAACATAAACCTCGACGCGCGTGCCGACAACATCAGCTTCCTGCTGCCTATGATGGGCTTGAATGCTAATTCGTCAGTGTGCATACCCAATGGCATTACGTTCAAAGGCAATTGCCGCGCGAATGGACCGCAGTACGCTACCGATTTCGTTGCTACTCAAGGCGGTGGTTCGCTACGCGGTAGGGGCGCGTTCAATATGCGTTCGTTGGCTTATCGTGCCAATATGGAAGCACACGCATTGCCACTTCAGAACTTCTTGCCGGGTATGGGGTTGCATCCGTTCAGCGGTGAACTCGTGGCTGATGGCGCAGGCTTCGATTTTCTTTCGTCAAAGACACGTCTCGATGCACGTGTGAAGGTGAATAATTTCAAATACACCGATTATGACCTCTCGAACATAAACCTGAAGGCAGAGGTACACAACGGTGTGGGAAGGGCACTGCTCGATAGTCGTACACCGCTGCTCAATGGCATTATCGACCTACGTACGCTCCTCGACAATCGTCGCATAGATGCCAACGTAATATGCAATCTGCTCTACGCCGACTTCTACAAACTCGGTCTCACCGAGCGACCACTCAAAACGTCGATGACAGCACATTTGGACGTGAAGTCGGATTTGGAGGCGGCGCACAGTATGCAGGGCGTTGTCGGCAATATCGTGCTGCGCGACTCGGCTGCTACATATCGACCTGAAAACATTCTGATAGACATATTCACACGTAGCGACTCAACACATGCCAATGTGGCGTGTGGCGACTTCGTGTTGCGTGTTGATGGTGCTGGTTCAGTGGAGCACATACTCGACAACTTTAATGAGGTGAACATAGAGGCTGAGAAGCAGCGCAATGAACGCTACATTGACCAGCTGCGTCTGCGCGAACGCCTGCCCGACCTTTCTGTCTACTTCAATGCCGGCAAGGAGAACATCCTCTCGCGCACTGCTCGACGTTTCGGCTACGAGTTCCGCGATGCTTATATTAATATGAACACGTCGCCCGTGCAGGGCATCAATGGTAAGGTGCGCATCGACTCGCTCGTGACTGCAGGCATACAACTCGATACAATACGCGTCAACATCAGTTCCGACTCGACGAAGACGCTCTTCGATGGACAGATACGTAACAACCGCTATAACAAGCAATACGTGTTCAACGCCCTCTTCCGTGGCGCATTCTATCAACAGTCGCTCTTCTTCGGCACACGCATCTACGACGATCGTAACCGTCTTGGTGTGGCTCTTGGTGTGAAAGCAGACATGGAGCAGAACGGTATACGAGTGTCGCTCGGCGGTATCGACCCAGTGTTTGGCTACAAGAAGTTTAAGGTGAACAAGGGCAACTACGTGTTCTTTGCCGACGACGACCGCATTTCGGCTGATATGAGGTTGCTGGCTGACGACGGTATGGGTGTGAAGGTGTTTAGCAACGATAGCACCGAAGCCTTGCAAGACCTCACTATCGGACTCACTCGCTTCGACCTCGCTAAAGTACTATCCGTTATACCGTATGCACCGAACGTGTCGGGTGTGATGAATGGCGACTTCCACTACATCAATAGCGAAAGCGATATGTCAGTGTCATCATCTGTGCGTGTTGACAATTTGTCTTACGATGGTTGTAAGATTGGTAATGTGGCGAGCGAGTTTATCTATATGCCACGCGACGAAGGTAATGAGCATTGTGTTGACGGCACGCTATCGATAGACGACCAGGAGGTGTGCACGCTAAGCGGTACGTACATCACAAGTGGTTTCGGACATCTTAATGCCGACATTGAGTTGCAACGCACACCATTGTTGATGCTCAACGGCTTCATCCCCGACCGCCTACTCAATTTTGGTGGATATGCCGTCGGACGTGTAAAAGTGGACGGACAACTCGACCGCCTCGACGTAGACGGCGAGCTGATGTTCGAGTCGGCGTATATAGCGAGCGAGCCTTACGGCGTGAAGATGCGCTTGTGCGAAGACCCGGTGACGATAACCGATAGCAAGATGAAGTTTGAGAACTTCCAACTCTTCGCACGCAATGGTAATCCACTGACGCTCTACGGCAATGTCGACTTCAGCAATATGTCGAACATGACGATGTATATGCGTATGCGTGCAAACAACTACCTACTCATCGACTCGAAGGAGAAGGCACGCTCAGAAGCCTTCGGCAAGGCGTATGTCAACTTCCTCGGTCTTGCCGATGGTCCGCTTGATGCCTTGCGCTTCCGTGGTCGTCTTGACGTGCTCGGTTCGTCGGACATCACATACATACTGCGCGACTCTCCGCTCACCACCGACAACCAACTCGACGGACTTGTGAAGTTTGTCAACTTCAAAAATCCTGATGACGTGAAGGTGGAGCGTCCACCGCTTAGCGGCTTGACGATGGACCTCACGGTTAGCATCGACGAGGGTGCACACGTGCTCTGTGCCTTGAACGCTACAAAGTCGAACTATGTGGACATTGTAGGCGGAGGCGAGCTGCGCATGAAATACACCGAAGTGGACGGACTCGGACTCTACGGTCGCTACACGATAGGACAGGGTGAGATGAAGTATTCATTGCCCGTTATCCCACTGAAGACTTTCACGATAAAGGATGGTAGCTACGTTGAGTTTATGGGCGATGCCATGAACCCGCGTCTGAACATCACGGCGACGGAGGAGAACAAGACTACCGTCACCAATGAGGCTGGCGTAGGTCGTAGCGTGACGTTCGAGTGTGGCGTGGAGATAACGAAGACACTCAACGATATGGGCTTACAGTTCACCATCGATGCCCCCGACGACCAGGAGATACACAACGAGCTGATGACGCAGTCGGTAGAGAACCGTGGCAAGCTCGCTGTGACGATGCTCACCACTGGTATGTATCTCTCCGACAACAGTATGGGCTCGTTCAATATGAACAGTGCGCTCAGCTCGTTCCTCAGCTCTCAGATCAGTGCCATCTCGGGCAGCGCACTGCGTACGCTCGACCTCTCGTTCGGCATGGACAACACGCAGCTTGGCTCTGGTGCGGTGCACACCGACTACTCGTTCAAGTTCTCGAAGCGCTTCCTCAACAACCGTCTGCGCATCGTGATTGGTGGAAAGGTGTCGAGTGGTGCCGAGATAGAGAATCAGAACGACACGTTCTTCGACAATGTGGCATTGGAGTATCGTCTCTCGCCAAAGTCGAATAAGTATCTGAAACTTTTCTATGACCGTGCTACGTACGACTGGCTTGAGGGTTACGTCGGTCAGTTCGGTGGCGGTTTCATCTGGCGTCGCAAGTTGCAGAGCCTGAAGGATATATTCCGTCTAAAGCGCAACGACGACTATATGATGCTGCAAAACGGCAATAACACCTCGTTGCAGCAGAAGAAGGATACAACGGCTGTGCAGAATACTGACACTACCAGCGTTAAAAAGTAAAGATATATGAAGAATACGTTATATATAATAATATGTGTAATGGCGCTTGTCGGTTGCTCGTCGACAAGTTCTGTACCCGAGGATGACAAGCTGTTCACGGGCTTACGCAAGACCGAATACGAGAACTATGTGGCTTGCGACCACTTCTACTCTACACAGGAGGAAGTGGAGGCGGCACTCGCCACTACCCCTAACGGTGCACTCTTCGATAGTCCGTACCACCGTATGCCTCCTTACCGTTTGTGGATATACAATGCGTTTCAGCATTCGCGTGGCGGTTTGGGCAAGTGGATACGTACAACGTTCGGCAAGCCACCAGTGCTGCTTAGTTCTGTCAATCCTGCGCTACACTCACAGGTGGTGAAGGAGCTGCTGCGAGCGCGTGGCTATTTCAGTGGATACGTCAACTACGACGTTCTGACATCCGACAGCTCGCGAACGGCAAAGGTGAAGTACAACGTCAACTTCGGCGACCTCTACACTATCGACACGCTCACGTACACCAACTTCCCCGAAGAAGCGCAAAAGATAATTGAGGAGAATGCTTCAAAATCGCTCGTAAAGAAAGACGCACCGTTCGATGTGACGGTGCTCGAAGCCGAGCGCACTCGTATCTCTACGCTCCTGCGTAACAAGGGTTTCTTCTATTATCAGCCGAGCTATGCTACATACCTCGCCGACACCATTGCCGAACCTGGCGAGGTGAGCGTGCGTCTGCATTACGCCGACAGCCTTCCTGACGAAGTGGGACGCAAGTGGTACATCGGTCACGTCAATCTCGAGATGCGCAAGCAGTCGGCGTTGGAGCAACTGCGCGACACCACTCACCGTCGCAACTATACCATCGTCTATAATGGCAAGCGCGAACCGATGCGTCGTAGTGTGATTACGCGCGATATGCGAATACGCCCTGGCAGAATGTACAGCTACGATGCTTATCAGCAAACCATCAATACGCTCACCGCGAAGGGCCTCTTCTCGCGTGTAGACCTCTCGTTCGCTCCGCGCGACACATCCAAGACGTGTGACACGCTTGATATCACGCTCAACTGCGTGTTTGACAAACCCTACGATGTCTATCTCGAAGGCAATCTCGTAGGTAAGACAACCGGACGTGTGGGCCCCGGGCTGAACCTTGGTTTCGTTAAGCGCAACGCCTTCCGTGGTGGCGAGAAGCTTACCGTCAATCTCAAAGGCTCCTACGAGTGGCAGACAGGACACCAAGCCGACGGATCAAGTTCGAAGTTCAACTCATACGAATATGGTGCCGACGTGTCGGTGGAGATGCCTCGACTGCTGTTTCTGAACAGTCTCACGCGTCGTTTGCGCCGTATGCGCCGTGCAAAGGGAAAGCACGTCTACATACGCTATGCCCCACCGACAACGCTTATAAAGGGTTCGTTCGATGTGCTTAACCGTTCGGGATTCTTCCAGCGCCATATCGTCTCGGGCGAACTGACGTACAAGACCCACTCACGAGTGCTTGTGCATCATCAGTTCTCGCCACTCATCATTCAGTACGAATACATGAAGCACATGACACCGGCTTTCACCGAACTGGTGAACAAGAGTCCGTATCTGCTTGTGGCGATGAGCGACCAGTTTGTGCCTAAGATGCGCTACTCGTTCTCGTACCAGTCGCCAGCTCGACTTCATAACCCAATCTTCTGGCAGGTGACGCTGAGCGAGGCTGCCAACCTTCTTTCGCTTGGTTATATGGCGTTCGGCGAGAAGTGGACTGATAAGGAGAAAACAATGTTCAAGAACCCGTATGCGCAGTTCCTGAAGGTGGAGACCGACTATAGCAAGACGTGGCAGCTGACCGAACATAGCAAGCTCGTCGGACACGTTAATATGGGCGTGGTATGGGCATACGGCAACGCTATCAGTGCGCCCTACAGCGAGCAGTTCTACGTAGGTGGTGCCAATAGCATCCGTGCGTTCAACGTGCGCAGCATCGGTCCGGGTCGCTATCACGCCAAGACATCCTACCTCTCGTATCTCGACCAGACTGGCGACATGAAGCTGCAAGCCAACCTCGAGTATCGTCCGCGTCTCTTCGGCAACCTCTATGGTGCGCTGTTCCTCGATGCAGGCAACGTGTGGACACTACGCAGCGACAGCGACCGTCCAGGTGCTGTGTTCAAACCGAAGAATATACTTAAGGAGATGGCACTCGGCACGGGCGTCGGCATCCGCTACGACCTCGACTTCTTCGTGCTACGTCTCGATTGGGGCATAGGTCTACACCTGCCATATAAGAACGGCTTTTACAATTTCGACCGCTTTAAGGACAGTCAGAGCCTTCATTTCGCAATCGGCTATCCGTTCTAAACGCAATAAAGGGCAGACTCCACAAAGAGTCTGCCCTTTATTGCGTATTAATTATTAATTGAGAGTTCTTATTCCGCCGAGAAATCGGCTACCATTTTTCTGTACATGCTATACGCTCTTGAGCGCGAGATATATCCCGTTAGATGTCCTGATACGTTCACCACGGGCATGTAGCGCGTGCCTTTGAGGTCGAACTTGCGCATCACCTCCTCCATCGAGTCGCTCTCGCCAACCTGCGCAGCGATGGGGAGCATCAACTGCTGTACGGTGAGCTTGTTGTAGAGTTCTGCGCGGAACATGATGTGTCGTATCTTCGTGATGTCAATCTCGCCAAGCACCGAACCTGCGTTGTCGAGTACCGGTATGAACGACGTGTGGCTCTTCGATATAGCGTTCACCAGTTTGCCCAGAGGCATATCGGGTGTTACGGCTGTGAAGTCGCGTTCTATCACGCTGTCCATCGTCATCAGCGTCAGCACAGAGCGGTCGGTGTGGTGAGTGACCAGCTTACCCTCGCGTGCTAAACGCATGGCGTAGATGCTGTGAGGCTCGAAGATGCTGATAGTCATCACCGACACGATACTCACAATCATCAGTGGCATGAACATGTCGTAGCCGTTCGTAATCTCGGCGATGAGGAAGATACCCGTAAGTGGAGCGTGCATCACGCCAGCCATCACGCCAGCCATGCCGAGCAGCGTGTAGTTCTTCTCAGGTATATATATGCCCACCTGATACATGTTCCACAGACGTGAGAAGAGAAACCCCGTGAAAGCTCCCACGAAGAGCGACGGTGCGAACGTACCACCGCAACCGCCACCGCCGTTTGTGGCTGCCGTGGCGAATGTCTTTGTCAGTATGACCAGCGCAATGAACAGTATGAGCCACTTGCCGTTGCCCGAGAACATAGAGTTGTGCAGCAGTTCGTTCCAGTCGGCTTCGCTCGTGCCGTTCAGCAGTACGTTGATAGCCGAGTATCCCTCGCCGTAGAGCACGGGGAAGACGAAGATAAGCGAGCTGAGCAGTACACCGCCCAACGCCAACTTAGCCCAGCGATGTTGCTTCAACTTGCCGAACATGCCCTCGCACACCGACATCGAGCGTATGAAGTAGATGCTCACCAGTCCGCAGGCGATACCGAGTATGATGCACGCCGGCACACGCTCCACGCCCCACATGCTGTCCAGGTGAAAACTGAACAGCGACGCGCTTCCCATGAATATATATGTGAAGCACGTTGCCGTGACCGCAGCCGTGAGTATAGGCAGCAGCGATGCCATACTTAGGTCTACCATCAGCACCTCAAGCGTGAACACCAGTCCGGCTATCGGAGCCTTGAAGATGCCGGCGATGGCAGCGGCAGCACCGCAACCCACTAACAGAATCAGCTTCTTCTTGTCCATGCCGAACAGTCTGCCGAGGTTCGAGCCGATGGCAGAACCAGTCAGCACAATCGGAGCCTCGGCACCCACCGATCCGCCGAAGCCGATGGTGATAGCCGATGCCACCACCGATGTCCAGCAGTTGTGCGCCTTCAGTCGCGACTGCTTCGAGGATATGGCGTAGAGTATTCGCGTGATACCATGCGATATGTTGTCCTTCACCACATAGCGCACGAAGAGCGACGTTAGGAATATGCCCACAACCGGGAACATCAGGTAGAGCCAGTTGAACGTGTCGGCATGAAACCTCGATGTCAGCAGATGCTGTATGATGTGAATTATCGAGTGGAGCACGTAGGCAGCCACCGACGCAAAGAATCCGATGCAGAGGGCGAGGATGATAGTCGCCTGACGGTCGGAAAGATGCTTCGTGCGCCAAGCGTACAGCCTTTCTTCCAGCGTTGCGCCTTTCTTTTCAATCGCAGTCTCTTCCATTTACTTGCGTATGATGGTTACCCGTCCGTCCTTAGTCAGTTTGATGATGCTGCTCGGCGTGTGCGGCTGGTGCTCCTGGCGGCGTGTCCAGCACACATAGTCCACAGCTTCCAGTATCTCCGGTGCGATGTCGCGGTAGTTCTGAGCCGTAGGCTCACCGCTTATGTTCGCACTTGTGCTCACGATAGCCTTCTGGAAGCGGTAGCAAAGCTCCTTCGAGAACGGCTCCTTCGTCACGCGCAGAGCGATGCTGCCATCCTCCGCGATGAGGTTCGGGGCGAGGTTCACAGCGCCGTCCAGCACCACCGTTGTCGGCTTCTCCGCGAGCTCCATCAAGTCCCACGCCACTGGCGGCACGTCGCGCACATAGCGCTGCACGCGGTCTACCGAGTCGGCGAGACAGATAAGAGCCTTCGAGTCGTCGCGCTGCTTTATCCTGTACACCTTAGCCACTGCCTCCGCGTTCGTCGCGTCGCAACCGATGCCCCATACCGTGTCCGTAGGATAGAGTATCACGCCGCCCTTACGCATCACGTCCACCGCATTCTGAATGTCTTCTTTCTGTGTCATTGTCGTTTTCCTTTTATATATCGTTATAATTCTTTCCATTGTGCGCGCCGTTCGGTACGCGTGTCTGCGCCGAACGTTGCGGATGTCTGCGCCGAACGTTGCGGATGTCTGCGCCGAACGTTGCAGATGTCTGCGCCGAACGTTGCGGATGTACAAAGTTAATGCTTTTTCCTGTTATGCCGTAAGTTTAAAGACAATTTTTCTTGCTCTTTATTATAAGCATAGCCGATATTTGCCGAAAAAACCGTAACTTTGTATTTTAAGAGTAAAAAAGTAAAAGAGTAAAAGAGTAAAAAGTAGGAGGTATGGGCATCTTGCCCATACCACGCTGCCACAAAGCCTTTAAAAGTAAAAAAGTAAAAAGCCCCTCCCAACCCTCCCCGTCGTGGAGGGCTTAGGAAGGCCCAAGAAGGCTTACTTCGGCTTAACCGCCGCCCTATACCCGCTTAGTTTGGCTTAAAATAAACAAAAACCAAAAAACAATGGAAAAGAAAAACCTCCGCATAGTGTTCATGGGAACACCCGAGTTTGCCGTTGGCTCGCTCCAGCGACTTGTAGAAAACGGTTATAACGTAGTGGCTGTCGTCACGCAGCCCGACAAACCCGTCGGTCGCCACGCTTCCGTGCTGCGCCCCTCACCCGTTAAGGAGTACGCCCTTGCCCACGGCCTGCCCGTGCTGCAGCCCCTGAAGATGAAGGACGAGCACTTCCTCGACGAGCTGCGCAGCTACAATGCCGACCTGCAGGTCGTTGTCGCGTTCCGCATGCTCCCCGAAGCGGTGTGGGCAATGCCGCGCTTCGGCACATTCAACGTCCATGCAGCCCTGCTCCCCGACTATCGTGGCGCAGCCCCAATCAACTGGGCAGTCATCAACGGCGAGACCCTCACCGGCGTCACCACCTTCTTCCTCGACCACGACATCGACACCGGTCGCATCATCGCCCAGCGCCAGTTCCCCATCCCCGACGATGCCGACGTAGAGTACGTCTACGACGCACTCATGCAGCTCGGCGCCCAGCTCTGCACCGACACCGTCGACCTCGTCCTCTCTACCGACGGCGACGCCCCCTCCCAACCGCAGCAGGACAGCGACGCCCACCACGCCGCCCCCAAGATATTCAAGGAGACCTGCGCCATCGACTTCACGCTCCCTGCAAAGCGCATCTACGACTTCGTGCGCGGACTCTCGCCCGCCCCCGGCGCATGGTGTATGCTCACCCCGCGCGATGCTAACGCTCCCGCCCAAGTGCTTAAGATCTATAAGACAGCAAAGACCCACGAGTCCACAGCAGGGGGTGCACTTGTCTCAAGTGCACCAGACTATAAAGCAGCAAATACCCACGACCAACCAACCAGTGTAGAAGTAGGAACACTCAAAGCCGAAAACCGTCGCCTCCTCGTTGCCACCGTCGACGAGTGGCTCGAAATCGTAGAGCTGCAGCCCGCCGGCAAGAAACGCATGGCTGCCCGCGACTACCTCAACGGCTTCCAGCACCCCGAGCACTTCCTGCTGAAGTAATCCCCTCCCGTTTCCGGAAAAGCTTTTTTCACCCCACACGACACAGCCTGTTGATATCCTCGTCGAACGTCTCGCGGTTCACTGCCCGAGTGCGCATCGCCGACCTGTAGTTGTATATCGTCTGCGTCGAGTAGAACAGCAGCGTGGCTATCTCCTGACTCTCCGTCACGCCCAAGCGCATCAGCGCATAGATGCGCGCCTCCGTCGTCAGGGCGTTCGGAGACGGCTGCGCAATCCTTCCTTCCGGAAGCAGCAGACTGTTCAGCTCGTCAACGAAACTGGGGTACAGCTCCGTGAAGGCGCGGTCGAAACGTGTGTAGAACGCTGCCTCCTCCTCCTCCGCGAGCTTATAGCTATTGATAGTCTTAAGAAGGTCAGCCGTTTGGTTGGCCTTTATTTTCCTGCTCACCAGTTTACGGTACTCCATCAGTTTGCGTATGTACACCGCACTGATGTCCATGAACAGACGCATGTAGGTCTCGCGGTGATGGTTCGTCGCTATGAGGCGTTCGTTCAGTTCCTTCAACTGCTGGTTCTGCATCTTCACCTCTTTGCGGCTACCTGCCAGCCATTTGTTCTGCTTGTATCCGAAGATAGCCATTGCCAGCAACATCAGCGACAGAAAACTAACCATCGCAAGCACACCTCTCACGATGCGCTCCTTATGCGCCAACGCCTCCTGATTGGCTGTGGCAATGATAGGCAGTATGCTCGAAATCTCGAGCATACGCAGTCGGTTGTTGTAGAATCGGGCGTCCTCCATGGAGCAATAGATGTAGCGTGCCGCACGGTCGGCATACTTCGGGTCCTTCTCATACAGATATGTAGAGAACTCCTGCAGCGCAAGATTCTCCTTCAAAGGGCATGTTATGTCCGAGATAGCCGCTTCAATAATGTACTTTTCATATCGCTGTATGTCGCCCAACTCGCGATAATAGCGTGCTATGCAGTATGCTGCCGAGGCATGCACACGGCTGTCTACCCGGCTGTTCTGCAAAGCCTTTGTGTAGAATTGCAGCACAGCATTGCTCATGGGGTTGGTGAGGAAAGCAATTTCGCCGCTAAGATAGGCATGCAGAGCCACATCCTTGCTGCTTGTGGCTTCCACCGTGAGCTTCAGATTCTCGAACTTCTTCTTATGGTAATAGTCCATGAACTCCGACTTCTTGCTGAACGCTTCCCAATAGTTGTACAGCCACGTGCGCGTATAGTAATAGTATTGTTTTAGCTGCTTAGGCACACCTCTCTTCTTTATATCATCAAGCAGTTCCTCCGACTGACTGTAGAAACCACCCGTAGACAACACCGCCGCACGGTTTATCTTGTTGAGCGTCGTGTAGTAAGCGTTGTTCTCGCTCTCTGATAGGGCGAGACCGCGGTTCACGTATACCATTGCCGAATCGTAATGGTATGTATAGTATTCTCGATAGATACTGTTCAGGAGTGCGAGTCGCTGCGGGATGTCTTCCACCGTTCGCAACTTTAGCTTCAGTTGGTCAATCTTCTTTTCCTTCTGCTCCGAGTACATTTCGCGCTTGTCGACATAGCTGTCAAGAAGGTCCAGTAGGTCTTGCTCGCCAGAGATACCGGCTGTAGCCAACTTGGTTTGGGCTGTAGTCTGCAGCGGCAAAAAAATGAATAATAGGTATAAAAAGATGCGCATAATAGTGGGTTTTTAGTTTTAATGCTGCAAATTTAGCTAATATTGTTAAGATAAAACCATTTACTTTGATAAAAAAGCCTAAATCTTTAAACGTTCTGATATATAATAAGTTATAAGTTCCTATGCCTTAATTTATGTCTACTTTCATTTTACGCACACATACAATCAGCCGATATATCTTGTAACTTTGCAACCGTAAACATAAACACAACGGATATGAACCTAAAACTTAAAACATTCTCATTCGCCCTCTTGGCTTCTGCCTCTACGGGCATGTATGCACAGACGCATACAGACAATAATTCAACAAACGATTCGGAATCGCAGAAGAAGGAAGAGCGCAACGTGATGCTCAACGCTTCTGACGCTAACAAACCGCGCGAGATTCAGATTGGATTGCCGAGCGAAGACGTAACAGTATACGAGAACGGACTGCCTGCCGTTTATTCGTCGTCCGTGCATAAGCTCTCTGCCCACTGGCGCAGCGACGCTTCGCTGAAAGGCACCGACCTTATGACTCCGTCGGAGAGTGCCATCAAGACTGGCAACATCGCTTATGCTGTGTCGGCTTTCAGCGAGTTGGGCGAGAAGAAGTTCAGCGGCAAACTCAATTATAAGGCTAACCACTTCGGTATGCAGAACTTTGACCTCAACCTCTCTGGCGGAATCGGGAACAACTGGCTCTACACCGCCGGAATGTATCAGAACTTCGACCCGGGCAGCTTCAAACTGCGCTTTACCGACTACGCCGATCGCACGCAGATATACCATTTGGGTCTTACGCGCATACTGAACGGCGGCAAAGGTCACATTTCTTTATTATATAAGTATTCGAATAGCAAGAACCCCGGCAACTTCGCCAATGCCGCTCCGTTCATCTACGCCGGCGACGGCAGCATAAAGCAGCTTGCAGGTTTCGACCCAGGTATGGATTCATACGTGCAGCGTAATGGTTCGTTCAGATACCTGAACACCAAGATCGGCAAGATGGAGACCTGGAACATGACAGACGACAATGACAACCGTGCCAATGAGGTGGCTTTGGTGAGCAAGTATCAGTTTGACAACGGCTGGTTGTGGAAGTTGAACGCAAAGTATATGAACGCTCCGCGCGCCAACTGCGTAGACTACGGCGGCAGCACGATTTCTGAGGTTACCGAGTCTGACGGCTACCAGCTTTCTGACGGTTCAGCATACAGCGGACTCATCGAAGGTCGCCGTACTTGGCTGCACTTCGGCAAGGTGAGCAACGCCCTCCTTACAACCGAGATGAGCAAGCAGCTGAACAACCACAAACTGATGATTGGTTTGAACGAATGGTACTACCACCTCAACTACTATTCGTCTTCGTTCCAGTGGGCAGGCACCGTTGAGGCTTATCCTCGTACGCTGAGCCAGATGTACGTCAATCCGCTCGACCCGACACAGACTGCACACCGCTCTGAAACCTTCGGCTACAACGAGTTGAGTCCTGAATATACTAAGGGCTCGGAGAACAAACTCGCTCTCTATTTCACCGACGAATGGCGCGTCACTCCTAAGTTTAAGTTGTTCTACGGCGGACGTCTCGAATACTATCGTATGTCGGCAGACCAGATTTCTGCGTCACGCTTCCGTGGCTTCCACCTCGGCAACTTCAATACGTATTCTAAAGCTGCAGACGGATCTATCGTAGCTACAGAGCATAGCATCGCGCCAGCCAATGTTACGAAGAACAAGCTCAACTATGCAGCCACCTTGCAGATGACTTACAACGTAACAAACCAGTTCGGTCTTACTGCCGACGCCACTATCGCCACACGCTTCCCGCGCATCAGCGAGTATGCCGGCACCGGTCCTACAGAGGAGCAGTACAAGCGCGTGACCATTCCGTTGGTTCGCGGTGGTATCTTCTACAAGAACTCTTGGCTCGACCTCTCGTCAATGGTAACATACATCTCAAAGTCGAACAATATCGACCAGCAGAACCTCACCAAACCTGGTACCTCTGAAGGCAAGACCGTGTTGCTCATCTACAACATCCAGACATTGGGTTGGACAACGTCTGCCGAAATCAACCCGTTCAAGAACTTCCACATGCACGCTCTCTTCACCTATCAGAAGCCAGTTTACAAGAACTACAATGCAAGTGTTACGTTCAGCGACGGTCAGACTATGAGCGTGAATGCCAACAACAAGATTGTGAAGGAGATTCCACAGGTGCTCATTGAGCTTGATCCGAGATACGACATCACGAAGAACCTCAGTGCTTGGCTCAGTTTCCGCTACTTCGGCAAGACCTACGCTAACCTTCAGGAGGCACTCTACTTCAACGGTCACTGGGAGACATTCGGTGGTGTCAACTGGAATGTGAACAAGAATCTGAGTCTCGGTGTCAGCGTCATTAATATCTTCAACGAGAAGGGTGCCAAGGGCACAATCAGCGGTTCGGAGCTTATCACAAAGGATGAGGCAGGCAAGTATGCCGGCAAGTACATGAGCGGCAACTATCTCCGCCCGTTCACCGTAGAGTTCAACGCAAGCATTAAATTCTAATAAAAAACCATACGAAAATGAAGAAAACTATTATGCTAATCGCAGCAATGTGCATGACTTCTGCCATCACATTCGCTCAAGAAATCATCCGTGTGTCTACCGAAAAGACCGACCTCGTGATGAAAGTGTCGCCAAAAGGCCGACTCTATCAGGTCTATCTCGGCGACAAGTTGCAGAATCCTGCCGACTATGAGAACCTTAAGTGGGATGTTTATGCCGCTTCCGACGGCGCTGTGTGCCAGCGCGGTCATGAGGTGTACGCCACTTCCGGTGCTGAAGACTTCTTCGAACCGGCTGTAGCCGTTACACATGCCGACGGCAATATGACTACATATCTCTATTATAAGTCGTCGGAGCAGAAGGCTGTGAAGGGCGGCACTGAGACAGTCATCACACTTCAGGACAAGGTGTATCCGCTGACAGTGAAGCTCCACTATGTGGCTTATCCGAAGGAGAATGTGATAAAGGCATGGAGCGAGATCTCTCACAAGGAGAAGTCTGCCATTACCCTCTGGCGCTACAGCTCTACGATGCTCTACTTCAAATCTTCAAAGTATTATCTCACTAACTATCACAGCGACTGGGCTAAGGAAGGTCAGCCCGAGACAACCCAGTTGAGCACGGGCAAAAAGATTATCGACACAAAGCTCGGCACACGCGCCGCTATGCATGCTGAGCCTTTCTTCGAGTTGGGCTTCGACGAGCCTGCTAAGGAGAACGCGGGCAAGGTGATGCTCGGAACGATAGGCTGGCCTGGTAACTTCCGTTTCACCTTTGAGGTGGACAACGTCGGCGCGCTGCGCGTCATTCCTGCCATCAATCCTTATGCTTCCGACTATAAGCTGAAGGCAGGCGAGGTGTTCACCACTCCTGAGTTCATCTTCGCGATGAGCGACAACGGTATGGGCGAGGCTTCGCGCAACTTGCACGACTGGGCTCGTCAGTATCAGGTGAACATGGGCACGGGTGACCGCCTCACTCTCCTGAACAACTGGGAGAATACAGGCTTCGACTTCAACCAGCAGAGTCTTGCCGAACTGATGAAGGATGCCAAGGACCTTGGTGTGGATATGTTCCTGCTCGACGACGGATGGTTCGCCAATAAGTATCCGCGCAAGGACGATCACGCCGGACTGGGCGACTGGGAGGCTACAAAGAGCAAGTTGCCGGAGGGCATACCGGGTCTCGTCAGAGACGCAAAGAAGGCTGGTGTGAAGTTCGGTATATGGATTGAACCAGAGATGGTGAACCCGAAGAGCGAACTGTTTGAGAAGCATCCTGATTGGGTCATCTTACAGCCACAGCGCGACACATATTACTATCGCAACCAACTCGTGCTCGACATCTCTAATCCTAAAGTGCAGGATTATGTGTTCGGCATCGTCGACCGCATCATGACCGAGAACCCGGAAGTGGCTTACTTCAAGTGGGACTGCAACAGCGTGATAACCAATATCTACTCGCCATACCACAAGCAGAACCAGGGCAACTTCTACATCGACCACGTTCGTGGCATCTACAATGTGCTCACACGCATCCATAACAAATATCCTAATCTGCCGATGATGCTCTGCTCTGGTGGTGGCGGACGTATGGACTACGAGATGCTCAAGTACTTCACCGAGTTCTGGTGTTCTGACGACACCGACCCGTACGAGCGCATCTATATCCAGTGGAGCCTCTCGAAGTTCTTCCCTGCAAAGACAATGGGATCGCACGTCACCAACTGGAACAAGAACACATCCGTAAAGTTCCGCACCGACGTATGTAGCTCGTGCAAGTTGGGCTTCGACATCGACCTCAAGTCGCTCTCTGCCGACGACTACAAGTTTGTGCAACAGGCTGTCAAGAACTATAACAGCATGAAGCCGATGATTCTCGAAGGCGATCAGTATCGTCTTGTTTCGCCGTACGATGGCAGCCACTGCGCTATCAACTATGTTAGCAAGGACAAGCAGCGTGCGGTGCTCTTCGCCTACGACCTGCATCCGCGCTACAAGGAACCGCAGCAGAACGTGAAGTTGCAGGGTCTTGATGCCACAAAGATGTACACCGTGAAGGAGACAAACCTCATGTCTGGCAAGCAGTCAGACTTGGAGTGTAACGGCAAGCAGTACAGCGGCGACTATCTGATGAAGATCGGTCTGAACGTCTTCACAGCGCAGGATGGCACAAGTCATGTGTTGGTGCTGGAGTAGAAAGACAATGTAGTAGTAATGATATAATCTAATAGATGTTTTAAAGAAAAAGAATGAGTAAAAAAGCAAAAAATAGCAGATTTGAGCTTTTGTTTTGAGTTTCAAGTGGTTGTGGCAGTCGTTGGCTTTTTGTGGCATTCGTGAGGAAATGCGAAAATGGCGGATTTGAGAAGTAGAAACGCTTTCAAGTCATTACCTCAAAGAAAC
>OGJJ01000070.1_pt1 | contig 91611 bp, 72 predicted proteins | sample 1572081 | NCBI WGS metagenome assembly OGJJ01 (sample SAMEA2582122, study PRJEB24529) | metagenome | biome: Human gut stool | place: China | collected 2011
CCTGTACTTCCTGTCCAAAGATGTTCTTTCTTCCCTGAGTTGCCCACTCATCTGTAGCCTCAGCCATTACAGATGAAGGGGTAATCGGGTAAATAGCAGCTACATCAGAAAAAGCGTATGATGCATGAGCGGCTGCATGGTTACCATCCATGGTTTTCATCTTTCTTGCCATTGTTTTTTCCTCCTTAAAGGTTTGTTAAAAAATATATTATTTAGGCTTATGAAGGCCTAAAATTCCATTAGTTATTATATCATAGATTCCCAGTTATGTCCATTTTCTTTCATTGTTTTTTGTACAATATCTTGTACAAACGCCGTTATCTTTTTCACAAATAAAAAAGAGCTGTTCGGAAATTTTTCTCTCCAAACTGCTCTCCTTATCATCTCATACGCTTATCCCAACTCACATCCGGGAATCACTTCTCCTCTTTTCCGAAAAGATCCTTCATGGATTTCCGCCGGAGCATTGTCCACAGCTGATCCTGGATCTCCTTAAGCTCATCATGTGCATGGCAGGGAACTCCGTCCTGTCCGTTCCTTGGACACTGATATGTGCCGTTCAGGCACTCAATGATAGACATATCCGGATCGATCGCACTGTATATCTCATATAATGACAGTTCTTCCGGATCTCTCTTCAGCGCGTAACCGCCATGAACTCCGCGGTATCCTTCCACGAGCCCTGCATTCTGAAGCTTCTTCAGTATCTTGTATGCAAAGGGTGCTGTGATCGATTCCCTCTCACAGATCTCGCTGACGCTCAAACGCGGCTCCCACATCAATGCGCGGATAACCCGCATCGCATAATCGCTTTCTCTGGTGATAAACATTTTTAACCTCTCTTCTGTTCAACTAAGCTGCTGATTTATGATAGTTTCCGCATTCCATCCGATCTGCCACGTTCCCGGGTGTTTCTGACGTACCAGAGAGCCGGATATCCATATCCCCGGAATGCCTCATTACCACATACGACAGTATAACCCATTTTTTTATATAATAAAAGGTTATTATTTTCCTGTGATCCAAAGTAATCCCCTGTTTTTCCTTTATTTAGCCGAAAAAAGGAAAATACAGCTTGCAAATTTTTCAGTTTACGGTACAATAGGAAACGATTGTAATGCTTTCGTATGTAATTGAAACGATATTTATTTAATGAAAAAAGAGGTATGATATGATTTCAGCAAATAACATCACACTGCGCGTTGGAAAAAAAGCGCTGTTTGAAGACGTTAACATCAAATTTACAGAGGGTAACTGTTATGGATTGATCGGCGCCAACGGCGCAGGAAAATCTACATTCCTCAAAATCCTTTCCGGTCAGCTCGAGCCTACCAAGGGCGACATTGTGATCACCCCCGGTCAGAGACTTTCTTTCCTGCAGCAGGATCATTTCAAATATGATGCTTATCCGGTTCTGGATACTGTCATCATGGGTAATGAAAGACTCTATCAGATCATGAAAGAGAAAGAAGCCATTTACGCAAAGGAAGATTTCACAGACGAGGATGGCATCCGTGCCAGCGAGCTTGAGGGTGAGTTTGCAGAGATGAACGGATGGGAAGCAGAGTCCGATGCTGCTACTCTTCTCAACGGTCTCGGCGTCGACACCGAGTTCCACTATACACAGATGGCAGACCTTACCGGTAGTATGAAGGTCAAGGTTCTTCTTGCACAGGCTCTTTTCGGAAATCCTGATATCCTTCTTCTTGATGAGCCGACCAACCACCTGGATCTTCCTGCTATCGAATGGCTGGAGGAGTTCCTGATCAATTTTGACAATACGGTTATCGTAGTATCCCATGACCGTTATTTCCTGAACAAGGTCTGCACACATACTGCTGATATCGATTATGGAAAGATCCAGCTCTATGCCGGAAACTACGACTTCTGGTTTGAATCCAGCCAGCTTCTGATCAAGCAGATGAAAGAGGCCAACAAAAAGAAAGAGGAGAAGATCAAAGAGCTCCAGGAGTTCATCTCCCGTTTCAGCGCCAATGCTTCCAAATCCAAGCAGGCGACTTCCAGAAAGCGTGCCCTGGAAAAGATCCAGCTGGATGACATGCGTCCTTCCAGCCGTAAATACCCATACATCGACTTCCGCCCGAACCGAGAGATCGGAAACGAAGTCCTCATGGTGGAAAATCTGTCCAAAACCATTGATGGAGTAAAGGTTCTGGACAACATTTCCTTCACTCTGGGTCGTGAAGATAAGGTTGCCTTTGTGGGTGCCAACGAGCAGGCCATCACAACCTTCTTCAAGATCCTTACAGGTGAAATGGAGCCGGATGAAGGAAATTACAAATGGGGCGTTACCACTTCCCAGGCATATTTCCCAAAGGATAACACACAGGAATTCGATAACGACCTTACTATCACCGACTGGCTGACACAGTACTCCGAGATCAAGGACGCAACCTACGTCCGTGGATTCCTTGGCCGTATGCTTTTCCCTGGTGAGGATGGTGTAAAACGTGTCCGTGTTCTTTCCGGTGGTGAAAAGGTCCGCTGTCTTCTTTCCAAGATGATGATCTCAGGTGCCAATATCCTGATCCTGGATGAGCCGACCAACCATCTGGATATGGAATCTATTACAGCACTGAACAACGGGCTGATCAAGTTCCCTGGAGTGATCCTTTTCACCTCACACGATCACCAGTTTGTACAGACAACTGCAAACCGTATCATGGAGATCCTTCCTAACGGCAAGCTGGTAGACAAGATCACCACTTACGACGAGTATCTTGCCAGTGACGAAATGGCCAAGAAGCGTCACGTATTCCAAGTTAACGAAGAGGACGCACAGGATAACTAAATCCCATGCTTCTGTAACAAAAAAACTCCCCTGCTTCCGCCTTTACAGGCAGGCAGGGGAGTTTTTTTATCTGTTTTATATACGCTTACTCCATGGTGATCGGAGCAAGCTTGCCCTGTGTTACATCCAGAAGATCTTTAAGCGGTACCTTCAGGGTAAGGCCCACTCTTCCACCGCTTACATAGATCTCACCAAAGTTTTCGGCAGACTGGTCAAACACCACCGGATAATTTTTTTTCATTCCAAGAGGGCTGCAGCCTCCGCGGATATAGCCCGTGATCTTTGTAAGATCCTTTACATGGATCATATCTACTGTTTTTTCACCTACAGACTTTGCGGCTGCCTTACGGTCCACCTCTTTTTCGATCGGAACTACAAACACATAATAGCCGCCGCTTTTCCCTTCCATGACCAAGGTCTTAAAGGACTGATCATGAGGGGCTCCTGTGATGTCTGCACAGTGGATCCCATCTATGAACTCTCCACAGTCATATGCGATCACTTCGTATTTTACTTTTTTTCGATCCAGCATTCTCATCGCGTTTGTTTTGGCTTCTTTTCCCATTTCTGTCACTCCTCGGATTTTTCTCAGTTGTCTTTCCACTCATCAAGCTCATCCAGATCCTCATCATTCATCAGATCCGGGTCATTCCTGTAATTTCCATATTCTTCCTGCTCATCAAAATCCGCCATATTTTCAATATCCATCCGGCGTCTTTTCTGCTGCAGTTTTTCAAAATCTTCATAGCTGTCCCTGTTTTCCGGCTCATCAAAGCGATCATATTCTTCATGATCCTCCGGATCTGCATAGCGGGATCTGCTTCCCGTTCCTGCATTCCTTCGTTCCCTGGTGCTGCTGCTCTGGCTGTATCTGCGGCCTCTTCTGTCATCCGAAGCATAATTTCTGCCGGAGGTTCTGTTTCTGCCGGATGTTCCGGAAGTGCTTCTTCTTTCAGCGGAACTACTCTTGCTGTTTCTTTCGCTTCCGGAGCTTTTCCTGCTCTCTGCATAATTTCTTTCTCTTCTGTCAGAGTTGCGTTCTTCTCTGTCAGATGGTCTGCGTGAACGTCTTTCACCCCGGCTTTCCCGGTCATCGTTTGCCCGGTTTTCGGATATATATCTGCGATCGTCCCTGCTACGGTCAGAGGTGTATTCACGACCATTTCCTCTACGGTCCCTTCCTGCCGGCTTCCTGATCTCCTCCGGCAGAGCTCCATCGTCGTCATCCTCTTCTTCGTCATCGTCATCGTCCTCATCGTATCGGTCTTTGTTGATAGCGAACTGGATCAGCATACCAAGGATCACAATTCCCGCTGCCATACCGACGCCATATGGAAACTGCGCCAGCCCTGCGATCTTTGCAATGGATAATCCTGCCAGAACGCCACCCAGTATACTGGTTCCGACAATGATCACGCCTTTTGCATAACGCATGGCAAGTACTCCCAGTCCCACGCCGATAAGGATGCACAGGAAAAAGGAAAAGGAACTGGTCGGATGAATCAGATAAATACTCAATGTTATTCCGATACCAAATCCCAGTACAAAGATTCCTGCCCTGTAGATCAGAAACGAAACAACAGCCAGTACGATTCCAAGTCCCGCCATGGCACCTACGATCACCATTTTATCCTGAACACCGGACATATAGGTCACACCAAAGCCGGCACCTGCTCCGATGATAAATCCAAAGATCATCATCCAGAACCGGAGGATACGATATCCCAGGATACAGTTCAAAAGCCCGAAAACACAGAGCACTCCGTATACGATCACCATCAGCTGGCTGATCTGTTCCATACCTCCTGCTCTCTGCAGTATGTCAAATCCTCTTGACAACATATCCATATTCATAATTTACTCCTCTCTTTCCAAAACCTCCGGAAATCTTCCCAAAGATATTTCAGAAAATAAAATATATGGTATAAAAATTATCCATCACTCCATAATGATACTCCACCTGACCAAGTCCGTGAAGTTTCATATAATACTGTGCCACATTCTGTACCACGCCATCATCCAGCAGTTCCTGACAGGCTTCGGAAAAAGCTTCCTGACCGCCAAACTTGAAACGCACAACAGCCGCACCATTATCCAGTCTCATCTTACAATAATCATATATATCCTGCCAGCTGTAATCTTCAAAGTACCCCTGGTTCAGCACATAAAAATCCAGATCCTTCGCAGTACATGCCGAAACTGTCAGTTCTTCCGATGGTGTATAGGTTTTTTCATATTCTTCCGGGAAAGGGCAGAGATAATCGTAAATGATCGTCTTATGTTCTTCCAGCTGCGCGGCATCTCCATTTAGAAAATCCGGCTGATCCCCATTGGTAGCATCTACATAATAATACTCCTGGCCAATTTTTACAATATCCCATGCATGACCCTCTGTACTTCCTTTTGTGCTTCCGTCCACATAAATACAGGGAATATCCAGCCTTTCCAGAAGATACTGGACAGCTCCTGCATATCCGGCACAGACTGCGGATTTTTTCCAGAAAACACCTGCTATGCTCTGATCATCCTCCCCGGTCTGATACTGGGTATGGTCAATAACATACGTATAAACAATGCGTACCTTCTCGTAGTCACCGGCATCCTCCGGAATCAGGGCTCTGACCTCCTGAAAGCTCTGCTCCATTGCCGTCTGTATCTCATCGATCTCGCTGTCTGTATAAGTATAACCCGGAGTAAAAACGCAGTAATCACTGTCTGAATACGTAGTTTTGTAGATTTTTTCACGATTGTGGACCCAGAATATCTCCGGGTGGTCTTTCAATACTGCATGATAGCTTCTGTCAATACTGTCATCATCGGAAATTGTCAGATAAAACTCCTTTTCCCGGGCACGGATTCCTTTCAGCAGCTCCCGATATACTCTCTGCTCTTCTTCCGTAAGCTGTTTGAAATAATATTCCTGATGTCCTTCTTCGCTCTGGGCAACCTCCATCTGACGCAGTTCCTCTACTTCCTTTGGCTCCCCTGAAATAACGCTCTTTGCTATGGATCGGATCTGATCCAGTGCCCCTGCCGAAGCGCTAAAGGGCTGAAGGATCACTGCGGCTGCAAGTACTGCGGCTGCCATAGGGCAGAAATTTCTTTTTTTCATAATATCATGTCCTCTGTCTGAAGCAGCGATTGTAAGAAAGGGCAGCCTCCCGTGGGAGACTGCCCTTATCTTCAATCGCTGTCCCTTAGTTTTCCATTTCCAGTGTTTCTACATCATCATCAAATGTATCCACTGCATCGTCCATGGTCTCCTGATCCAGAGTCAGCGTCTCAACTTCATCTTCTTCCTCGTCCTCCTGCAGAGCCGTATTCTTAAAATCTGCAAGAAGGTCACTGGAAACAGTATCACTGGATGCCAATGCATCCTTCAGTGCATCGGATCTAACCACATCCGTAAGGAGCTTTTCTGCACTCTCCTCTGTCAGAACATCATTCTCTGTAGCTGTAGTCTTATCAACTGTTTCCTCCGCTGTTGTATTCTGATAGAAGGATGGTTTTCTGATATAACGGAAGCTTGCACTGTATGCCTCACCAACCGTTACACCATTCTTGCTTGAGGAACAATGTACTGCGATCCAGTCGCCGGAATCCGTCTTTCCGCACAGGATACCAACGTGGTTGTTGCTTCCTGATTCCGGTCCTCTCTGGAATACCAGATCTCCTGGCTGTGCATCTGCTTCGCTGACAACACCGGCCTTCTCCCACTGGTCAGAGGTTCCGTCTCCAACTGCTGCCTGCATTCCCTGATTCTTATATCCATTGATCACTGCCCAGGTAACAAAGCCGCTGCAGTCCAGACCATATGCACGGAGCGTACCGGAGCTTCTGCTGCCGTCTGCAGATACCTTCTCAACGGAACCCCAGCTTGGGTCTTCTCCGATCACCGTAGATTTACCGCCCCAGAAATACCCAACCTTACCAACCAGTGAATACGCTGCAGTGATAACATCTACACGATCCTCAGAAACATCGTCTCCCACACTTTCACGGACAAAGCCTTTGGATGCGGTAACTACCGCACAGAGAAGCTTACAGTCTGTTTCCACATATTTCTTAAGGACGCTTCTGTCTTCCTTCGCAATATTGTTCTTCTTGATGTAGTAGTTGATCTTGCGATTTCCGTAGGATATCTTGGTAATATCCTGTTTGTCCCTGACGATCGGGTTCATCTCCGCAAAGATCCTTGCCAGATCATCCTTACAGGATGCATCCAATGTAAATGACGTTACTCCTGCTTTGCTCTTTTCATAAATATAAACAGCAAGGATATCCTGCCAGTTTCTTACCAGAAGTGTATTCTCCGTATCGGTAAGCTTGTTCTTCTCTTTATATTCTCTTTCAATCTCTTCCATTACAGAAGCAAAATCATCGGAGAAGGACAGATGATAATTGTTCTTAAGACTATCCAGATAAAAATCCTTGCCTGCATGGAGATTGGAAACCATATTTGTCACATAAACAGGATCTCCGATCTGTGTTGCTGTGGCGTTATTTCCATCTGTGATCTCTGTATTTTTGTTATCTTTTTTGTTGTTACTATCGTTCTTGTCAGCAGCTGCAAGCTTGGCTTCTGCCTCCGTCAGGATCTTATAATTCGTAACTTTGGCCTTTTCTGTCTTAGACAGCGCCTCATAAGCTGCACGTGCGCTCTCTATCTCAGCTTTATCTGCTGCTGTGATCGTTCTGCCTGCCAGTGCTTTGATCTTCCGGATCACCGCCTGTACCTTTGCAGAATCATCCCTGGCCGGTGTTGCAGTCGGTGCAGGTGTTGCGGTTGGCGCCGGTGTTGCAGTCGGTGCAGGCGCCGGTGTTTCCGTTGGTTCCGGTGCAGTAGTTGGTTCCGGTTCAGGTGCAGCAGTTATTTCCGGTTGCGGCGCAGCTGTCGGCACCGGATCTGCCGGAACTTCCGGTTCACTTACCTCACTCCCGTCTCCCGAAACACCTTCCTCAGCAACAATATTATCTGCTTCCTCGGCGGCTTTTACTCCGGTTGGAACTGCCAGTACCATAGCTGATAACATCGTGATGCAAAAAAACTTATTCAGGTACTTGTTCTTCATATTTATTAAGATGCTCCCTTCTTTCCTTGAACATCCCTTTACTTCCCCTATAATAAAGGTCTGCCTTAAACCATTTGATAACTTAAAGTTTAATTCAATTTATTTTAGCATACGAAAATTGTGAAATCAACCGTTCTGGTAGGATATCTCTTCCAATTCATCTTTTTTTCACTTTTTATTCATATTTTTGTAAGATTCTTTTTGGTTTACCATAACATAAAAAAGCCACAGTGCTCTCACACACTGCGGCTTTTTGTATACTGTCAGACAGTCACTGCCGGCTGTCCGCCCATATGAAACTGTTTTCTGACACAGAGCTGAAAAATCCCCTGTACAACCTGATAGCACACCCGAAGGATAAAACGAATGTCATCGGCAATGCACCGCGGGCTTTCCAGATAATATGCATGACGCTCACGGATATATTCCACAAGTTCCTCAAAGCTTTCAAACTGCTTTGCTTCTTCCAGCTGGCTGTCTGCTGCGCCGCTGAGGATACATTCTCTCAGGCGGTTCTTCAGCTCAGCTTCATAAGAATTATGTGCTGCAAGATTTCCTTCGTATGTTTTGTTATGAGGAAAAGTAAAATAATCAGCCATATAATGCATGACCTCACCGAATCTTCTCCAGTATACTCTGGCATTCTCTTCCTCCGGGTTCTTCTCGACAAGCGCCCTCATCTTATTCTGGAGATGATCAAATGTTCCGAAAAACTCATGTCTGGTGGTGAGAAATGATGGTTTCAGATCAGGCATGATATTGCCCAGGCAAAACGCTTTTCTGTGCTGCTGAAGACTGTACACCTCAGACATCTGGTCAGCCAGGTATCTGCCTAACAGTATATGTGATTTTTTACGCAATTTTTTCCCTCTTCCTTCTTTCCTGATCCAGATTCTGACCGGTCAACAGTAATTGGTTCCGCCCGGTCCTCTTCTGGTATCCATAAATCATCCGTTTTCCGGAACCAACTCTACTATAGCACTGTTTTTTCAAATAATCAAATAAAGATTATGTAAAATGTCAAGCGGATATTTGCACCCCCACAGGGCACTTCCTTGATCCGGTTAAATTTTTAATCCAGATCAAAAAGCTGCCGCTGCTTCAGGTCAATAGCTGCCCAGACGGTACTTGTCTTTGGTTCTCCGTAAAGATAAACCGTGCTGGAAACCTGAGCCCAGACTTTGCAGCTTTTGCGGTAATCCTGTGTACCGTCCTCCTCCGTCTTTCTCAGATATGTCTCGATCCCCGGAACTGTAAGACTGTAGGCATTATTCTGAACATTATGGAATTTTCCATCTGCACTGCAATATAACGGCTCATTCTCTTTCCCATAGGGGATCAGGCTTCCGATTTTTTCTGTGATATCTGTAAGCTTCCTGTTCCTGAGTTCAGACGGAAGGGTATTCTGGATACTGTTATCCGGAAGCTGTCCGTTTTCATCTTCGATATAAAATTTCAGGACCATCTCCTGATCCTTCAGATCATCCTGATCCAGATCTGCGCTGACCATATTATAATCCTTTACATTGATGTTCAGATCTGTATTTGTCTCCAGCGTATTTGCCTCCCCGGTTGTCCAGGTACTCTGGTCTGTCATATAATAATGAACCGATTCCGTCCGGGCAGAAGGATCAAGCGTATTTACAAAGCTTACCTCCGGCTGTACGGCTGTGACATTAGCCGCTGCCACGATCGCATTGATAAAAAGCCTGATCTCATCGTCGCCGGTCACTGCAGAATGCCCGGCTCCTGTATAGATCACATTGCCCTTGCTGTACAAATAATAATTATTTCTCGCATCATTAGGAGATTTATCATAAATACTTCCGGATAATGCATACCAGACAACAATGTCCGTCTTGCCGTCACTGTTCCCATTGATATCGCAGTCCTGCTCCAGCCCCAGCTGATAATACTGCCCGTGAGTGACAGCTATATTCAGCGTATCTCCCATTTTATAAGGATATTGCGTGATCGCACCTTCGTTGATCCGGCGGATACTGGTTGTGGTCGTTCCATTTGATCCCAGCTGATACTGGTTCAGCAGATTATTGGTGTATGCCTGGGTCTGTGCGTAGCTTTCACCTTGATCTCCGGTTTTATATGCTATGTCACCGGCTTTTTCCATCAACTCCTTAAATGTAACGGAGGAACCGTCCGTCAGGCCCCTTCCCTGTTTCAAAAGCTGCGAAACTGTCATTCCGTTGGAAAGCTGCTTATCGGAAACGATCCCATAACGATCCATTCCCGTTACAGAGCGAAGTATAGTATTCAGCGAAAGTCCCCATGTCACATTATTGATGTTGGCTCTGTGCAGATACGCATCGTAGTATACATCTGTGTTTTCATCCACTCCGTACTGTGTTGATGCTATTTTTCTGTACAGCTTATTGTAATCATAATTAATATACGATGTGGTATCATGTGCAAACAAAGTACTTTTTCCGGACTTCACAAAATCCAGGATCTCGTCTGCCTGATGGTTCGCATTTGAAATATCCTGATATACATCTGCAAATCCAATGATCAGCATCTGCTTGTCCCGGAGAAGCTCTCGCATCTGGGCCTGTGTATACTGATTGATCTCCGTGACTGTTTTTGATTCCATGACAATATTGAAATCCTGAACCCCTGACAGTAGCTCATTAAATCTCCGGCTGCTGCTTAAGGTCCATGTGCAATTTGTCGGGATCAGCTGAAGAACCCGGATCGTCTGCTTCTGACCGGATGTATTCTGCTGTCTGGAATACCCTGTCTCTGAAGTATGGACATAAGAATTACGATTGCTTACCGCTTCCAGCTTCCATGTGATCAGCTTAAAATAATCCGATGGAATTTTCCGGATCACCGTATATTTCTGCCCCATCTTCAGCTCATAACGGTAATCATCCTCTCCATACTTCACCTGTGTTAACACATTTCCGCTTTCATCCTGCACAACCATATATTTATCCTGCTTTTCCCTCTCGGAAAATACACCGTCAAAGTTCAGATCAATATACAGATTGCAGTTATAAGTGGAAATGGCAGGAGCAGCGTCAGAATCATTTTCAACAGTGAACGTAAATCTCAGTTCATCCTGGATCGTTCCGCTGCTTTCGTCACTGAAATCATCCACACCTGCTGCCTCCGCCGGTCTTCCACCATTTTCATCAAAATTTATCACCGGCTTCGCAAGCTCCGAGAAAAACCGGATATCTTTTTTTCCACTGCCAAGCTTGGAGCTTTCAAAAACATTATCGTATTCCAGCGCCTGCTGGATAAAGCTATAATAATAGGAAGATGTGTCAACCTTTGAGCTGTCTGCTTTCCGGTCACCGGTGAGCAGTTCGGAACTGATCACGACCGGATAGCCGATTTTGACAAAATCCAGCAGCTCCTGGCTTTGCTGCTTTGTCATATCATTGCCGGATCCCCGCAGATATCCGCCGCCGTCCGGTCCGTAGGTATTTAAGGGCGCAAAGCGTTTTGTTTCGTTACTGCCGCTGTAGCTCTGGTCATACTCATTATCCAGCTGTCCCAGAAGCTTCAGAAGTTCCTTTTTATTGCTCTGGATCTGTACACCGGAGCCTATATGCACATACCGGAGGCTTCCGTCCCCTGTGATCAGAGGATCGCTGTCTCTGTTTTTTGTTCCGCCGATATAGACCATATCATAATCCGAAAGGATATCGTCAACATGGCCCACAAATTCCGAGGCTGTCATTGTTTTGATATTGATATTCTGAGAACCGTCTGTTATAGCATCGATTTCGGAGGTATCTGCAGATTTATCGTCGCCCAGCCATTTTTTTACATCATCAGCGGTAAGCTCCGGACTGCACTTATCCGGTTCGATCTCCAGAACATTGATCTCTGCTTTTGTAGTCACCTGCCGTTTATACTGATAGTTGATAATATATTCCAGGGCACGAGCCTGAGAGATTTCTTTTGTGAGAGGCTCCAGAGCTTCTCTGCTTCCATCTGAAAATGTATCTTCCTGATCGGAGGAATCTGCGCTGTCTGCCCCTGGCGCTCCAAGCGAACGGTATTTATTTTCACTTTCAACGTAGCTCAGGATCTCTTCAAAGCCGGCAACGGCATCCGGAAAGGTATCTGTGCTGTCTTTATCCGCATCCGGATTAAAATTTGTATGGAACGCTGTGTTCACAAGGCAGTGTTCCGCACCTGACTGCTGCGTATTTCTGAAAACGTATACGTAATGGTTTACATAGCTGCCATCTGCATCATCATCCTTTATAAAAGCGTTAAATGCTTCCTGCAAGGCAGAACCGCCGGTCAGTCTGGAGGAATTGATGATGCATGGAACTGTCGAGTTTCTGAAAAAGGCTGCCGTTGTATCGGAAAGCGTTCCATTGATATAGATCAGATCATAATCCGCCAGAATTCCGGTATCGGAATTTTCCGCCGCTGCAGACAACGTTTCGCTGTCTTTGGCAGGAGCATCCTCCAGTGCAAGGTCTTCTGTATCCGCTTCTGTCTGTACTGCACATATCTCGCTGAAATCAGAAGCTTTTTTTGTATCGACCTGGATATTCAGGTTTTTAAATTCTTCATCCTCGGGAGAAAGATGGAATACATATCTCTTCAGCCAGTCGTTGTTGACATAGCCTCCCTGATAGTAAAAATGATCCACCTCAACCTGGCATGCAGAGCCATCCCCCTGAACAAAGCTGTAATTTCCATTTCCAGGTGTCAGCTTATACTCTGCATCTGAAGTATAATGCGTTGCAGCTTTTCCATCACCTTCCTCCACCTTCAGGTAAGGGTCCTCATTTTCCGGATAAGAGGGATAATACCAGCCAAAATTTGCAAAAGCAGAAGGATCTGTATCACTTCCGTCTGCAGATCTCCGGCAACAGAACCAGACCTTCTCAACCTTATAGTAGTAATTATATAAAAAATCCTCCGGAATGCTCTGGATATCCTCGTATTCAACCGGCTGTTTTCCCGTAACAATGGAAACAGCCACACGCTCCACATTTCCGGTCCCGTCATCCTTCCAGTACCAGTACTGACCATCTGCAAGGGTGATATCCCCCTCTTTGCGGACAGCCTCCTGCCCCTGGTCTGCCAGCTTCTGATCCTCTTCCTGCGCATACTGTACCTGATCTCTGATGTAATCCAGATCACCGATCAGTGTATATTTATAGAAAGGATACTGCTCTATACTTTCTCCCAGATAAATGTACGGATCTGTCTGGCTGCCGGCTGATGCCGAGTTTTTCAGTGCTCCAAGGATACGGCTCTGTGTGGTGGTATCTTCATTAACATCCTGAATTTCCAGTTCGTCTTTGTCAGGCGCTCCGCTATCCGGCTGCCCTGAGTCCTGGATCTCCGGATTTTCCTCATCATTTTGTATATCGGTTGTATCATCGGAAAAATCCCCACTCTCACCGGCACCAGAGCCATTCTCATCATCCGAAAAACCATCCTGGATTTCACTGCTTTCCACTTCCGGCTGGTTCTCCTGAAATTCCTCTGAGGGCTGCCGGCTCTTTGCAGTTCCATCATCAAAATCACTGCTTTCCTGTTCTGTCACAGGGCTAGAGTTATCCTGTACAAGTACCCCATCCAAAGCCACTGAAGCATCTTCCGGCTGTTCGCCGGGGAATGTATACTTCCCTTCTTCGATATTATTTACGATCTCATCTGTCAGATCCGTATACACATTCTCGTAATATCCGTATTTTCCATTGGGATAATCATATTCCGGAAGTATGGTTTTCTGTCCTCTGTCATTTTCATCCTTCAGAGCATTGTTTACTGTGGCGTTATCTACCTCCTCAAACTGCAGGAAATAGCTCCCGCGTACATCATCTCCCTCTGAAAAATAAAAGTTCCTGATATTCTCACGGTATTTTTCCGGCCGCTCATTATCCTGCTCCACATCCTTTCGGATCGGATAATATTCCTGCTGCTGTTTTGTATAATCCCCGGCATCATCTTCGACATAATTTCCGTTAAGCGTAACCGTATCTGTCCTGGATGATCCGTCAAAATTCCTGAGCTCCAGCTTCTTCCAGCCATTCTCCTCACCTTCTCCGGCGTCAGGAAAATATTTTTCCTGATAGTCTGAATATGTCAGAGGACTGCTCTTTTCACTGTCCACCCCGGCAGCACCCGCAATATCACGAATCTTACGGATCCCGGTGTCTGCGTTTTCATCAACAGATCCGTCTTCCGTGAGCTTTACATTCATTGCAAATTCCTTCCGCTGCTTTTCCGGAAGCTTTTCAAGCCCTTCCTCCAAAGTGGAGAACCGTATGGTCCGGGTAACATTATCCTCATCCTGGTACTGATATTCATAAAGCTTCAGACTCGGCTCCTGTCCGGACACATAATAACCGATCTCTGCATCTTCACTGTCATCTACAAGCTCCAGGATGCGGAAGGGCTTCTTTTTTGTGGAATTTTTTACAATGGTTTCGATCCCGGGCATCATTGCCGCCGAAGCCTGTACGGAAACACTGCTCTCAAACAGTGCGCCTGCACCAAGGACACCTGCTGTAATCACTGCTATCCCGGATAGCAGCAGCTTTTTATGTTTGATCTTCATGTCTGTGGCTGACCTCCTTCTTCCTGCTGTTGTGAGCCCGGCAGCATTATCTTAATCGGATTACGCAGATCCACGGTATGCAGCGTCCGGAGCTTTTTTCCAAGGTTTTCTGTGATCAGCTGGAAACGGATGATACCGTCACTGTCTGCCCTGCTGACATCCACATGAAATTCCCTGATACCTTCTCCATAGACAGAAGGCTCTGTCAGCATACTTGTCCCGGCTGCTGTGATTTCCTGTCTGCTGTAATAAAGCTTCTGTTCGCTTTCTCTCCAGTCCAGAACATCCACCACACGGATGCCAGCTCCACCTTTGTTTTTCTGTATGGAACACAGAAGAAGAGTCCTGTCACCATCCGTACTGCCATCGATATCATCAGAGATCGGAGCTCCCGGAGATTTTCCGGATCCGTATGCGTAATAAATGCTCTCACCGGCATTGACGATAAGCTTCTCCACACTGTCTGTAAGCTCCTGGGTGTCCATCTGCCCTCTGGTGCTGCCTGAAATACTCCTGTATAATCTTGAGCCTGCTGCAACCGCCGTCAGCACCACAGCTGAAAAAACAGCTGTGATCGCAACGGCAACGATCATTTCCACCAGGGTGAAGCCTCCGTTTTTCTGCTGTCTCTCCTGTTCTGTTCTCATGAAGCGTCCTTTCCTGCAGAAATCGTATATTTTCCTGTATCCTGAAACAATGTAATGATCCTTGTTCTCTGTCCTCCGCCATGAACCGTGATCTTTTCACAATAGGGCTGCGTGCTGTTTTCCGGACGGTCAAGAGGGATGTCCTCTCCGTCAGAGAGCATTTTCAGGATATCCTTCTGCTCCCACACCCGGCTCTGGATGGGCAAAAACCCTCCTGTGCTCCGGTCATATGTAAGGATCAGCTCGTTTGTGCCGTCTTCCCAGAGATTTACCGTTGCGCCATTACTGTCTGTGTAGCTGATCTTCATTCTCCCTGAAGCGATCTTTTCCGGCTGCTCTTCCCTTACACCTGTTTTTCCCCGATCCAGATAATAGCTGATATAATATCCGTCTGAAGTCCAGGAAAGCCTCATTTCACCTACAAGCCGGTCCATAGCCTCTGTTTTTGTCCGGTCCAGGGCTGCTCCGATGGAAATGGCTGCCCTGTTTGCCCGAAACCTGGCTACAGGATCCAGAGACGGAACCAGAACCGCAAGAAGAATGGCAAAGATCGCCAGGACTACTGTCATTTCTACCAATGTAAATCCTCTGTTTTTCTTTTCCGGTAATTGCTTCATATCCTTATCCCTACTCTTTTTTCCAGTTTTCATAAGTTACATACTCTGAAAGATCATAGCTGTCGGAAAGCTTTCCTGTTCCGTTTTCGGTATCCTCTGCGGACGTATTTCCAAGGACGTATTTATCTCCCTCCCAGAAAAACTGCTGAGGTGCGATATCCTCATTGACAGTAACGCTCTGGAACACCCTGGCAGCCTCAAGGGATGCTGATTCCAGCTTTGCTCCCGGCTCCAGTGTCAGCTTTCCCTTTGCCATGATGATCCCACGGAACTGTACTCCTTCATCGATCTTCACGTCTCCGGTGCAAAGCACAAGACGAAGCTTGTCAGCCATAGCCTGTGTGATCTCCAGTGTCCTTCCTGTTCCCGGAACCGTGGTCCTTTTGGTACTGCCGTCAGAGGCTTTCTCCTCATAGGTACTGCTCACACCATTATGGCAGATGATCGCAGTCAGTCCGTCATCCTCCTCACCGGCCGTAAATTCGCAGCTCAGATCATTTGGATGTTTTTCATACAGATATCGGACCATTTCTTTTTCATTGACCAGATTGTCAAAAACGCTTCTTCCGCTGTCTGTCTCATCATGTATGATCCCCTCGGAGTCCTCCATCTTCGTATTCAGAAGATCCACGCTTGTGATCATTTTACGGTTCAGGGCATACCAGGTATTCTGATAGTTGATCTGCTCCTGGACCAGCTTTCCGGAGGCCTCCGCATCCGTTGCGTCCATAAGATCACCAGAAGCCATCTCTCCATCATAGGTCAGAATATTTCCGTTTGTCACAAAGCGGAGATAATTATCTGTTTCTCCCATGCGGATCCCGGAGTTCTCGCCGGCAAAATAGAACGACAGATACTGATCCATATTTGACTTTATCCGTGGATTGCTGCTGTAATAGCTGTCCATAAACGCCGCCGCACTGGAGGGATCTGAAAAATTCAGGTAAAAATAAACCGAGCCTCCTCCGGAATTGTCATTATAAAAAACCTCCTGTACCGGCTGGTTCTGATCCACTCCGATCTGGCGGAGAGTTTTGCCTCCCCAGCTTTCCACCGGTTCATCCCATTTCACCGGAAGCTCTGTCTGCCCCATCAGTCCGGACTGGCTATATTCATCGTAGGACACCGGATTTCCACCAAGCACACCGGATCCCAGATCAAAAAGTTCCACAGGAAACAGATAGGCAAGCTGCGTTCCTTTTACTGTCAGGCTCTCACCGGTCATCACATCACTGTTTCCGGCACTGCTGTTTCCTGATGCGATCCTGGAGGTGCCTATATAATTTTTTCCGGCAAGCATGAGCTTCTCCACTCCGGAAAGATCCATGGTCGTATTTTTCCCATTGATCACGATGGCACTGCTGATAGCCGCATCCGTCCAGTTTGTATACAAGGTTCCCGCATTTCTGCAGCTGTCTGCTCTTGCCGATCCTGCTGAGCCGTAGCCATAATAATTCCCCCGGATAGTCACATTGCTGTTTTTTCCGGATTCCACAGTCAGATCGTCTGCGAAATATGTAGTTCCCAGAAGATTAACTGTCGCAGAGGAAAGTCTCGCCCCCTGTGCCCAAAGTGTCACACCGGCATCACTGGTAAAAGCTCCTCCTTCCTCCACCTTGATCTCACCTGCTCCCACAACCTTGTCTCCCCGAGTGATCTCCAGGGAAGCGCCCGGCTTCAGCAGGATACTTGTGCGGGAATCCCCGTCCGGATTATCTGTGCCTTTTAAGAGCCCTGCATAAATACTGCCCTGGATCGTGGATGCTTTTGTCACATCTGCATCACATATGATACCTCCCTCTGCCACAACGATCATGTTCATCAGATCCGGAAGTGTGGATGGGGTGGGAAACTGTACCTCCGGAATACCCAGACGGATGTCGGTTTCGATCACAGATGCCAGCCCTTTGGCGTCCACATAGATTACCTTCAGGTTTTCCAGGAGGATCCCGTCCTTCCGGCTTTTTTTCAGTATCGGATCACTTCCTGCAGGTGTGGTCACGATCAGTGTCTCTTTATCCGGATCGTATTTATTGCTGTCTGTAAGATCCAGATAGCTCTTGAGATGCTCCAGACTGTATTCTGATCCGGAGCCGCCACTTTTTTGAAGGCTTTCGGCAAGCTTTTCAATAAAATCATTCTGAAATTCCTTCTGACGCTCTTCATCCTGTACTACATCCTTGGAAGCACTGTTTTTATCGTATGTCTCCAGTACATGAATGTAGGCCTTTGACATGGCATCTCCTATATCCTGCTGCAGCCCTGTCTTTATTTCTTCCAGTGCACGCTCAGCCGTATAAAAGCTGTTCTTCCCCTTCAGATCTGTAGTTTTCATAAAGAAATTGCTTACTGCCAGATAGAGCATCAGCATGCTTAAAATGCCGATAAAGGACACCGCCAGGATCACGGTGATCAGGGAAAAGCCCTGGTTCTTTTTTTGTTTTGTCTTACTGTTCATTTTGTTCATTCTTTTCTCCAGAAACTCAATCTTCCTTCGCACTGTCCAGAACAGCGATCCGGTCACTTTCCGGAAAGCCTTTCTCTGCTGCACCGACTTTATATATACTCACCTTTGCAGTATAGATCCTGTCACTCTGCTTCCGGTCATCAAGGCCGTTATGATCCAGAACCTTCTTTGCAGCGCTCCCTGTAAGCTTTCGTTCATTGGCACCTGACCCGCTGACAGCCTGATAGGTCAGCTTCATCTGGCTGATCTTTGGTCTTGACAGGATCTTATTCAGATCACTGATATTATAGTCAAGATTGGTACGAAGCTTTGTCTGTGCTTTGTAAAGGCCGGGATTGGTGTTCCAGTTGCTCTTTCCAAGCAGGGAAGGGCTTTCCTTTACTGTCAGGGACATCCTGTAGGCATTTTCCTGAACGGAGGTTGGTGTTCCGTTTTCTTCGTCCCTCTGCTTTGTGATATAAAGCTGCAAAGGATAATTGGCAGTATTATCCAGAACGATCTCATCCAGAGGTGTCACGCTGCTGTCAGATTCATAATTTGGATAATAAAAAACATACAGGCTTTTCAGGTTTGCATCTGCTTCCGCGCTGTAAAACGGAACATATGCACTTTCGTAAGTACAGAAGCAGTCACTGGTTGTCTTTGTTCCTGTACGGAAGGATGCCCCGCCGCAGGGGCAGATATCCATCCGCTCATATCTGTTTCCGTTCTTTTTCACATAATTATATGCACTTAAGGTATAGCGGGCCTCTGCCTTAACGGTTCCGCCACTTTCTGTCACACGGATATAAAGGGTCCGCCTGGTTCCTGCATAAACCTCATCCGCAGAAAGCTTTTTCGGTTCATCCTCCCCGCTGCCCTCTGTTTTATCCTCTGCATACTGTTTTTTTGCATATTCCAGCTGTCCGGACACGATCTCCCTCATTGCATTATCATCCCATTTTTTATCCATGATAAGGAACGCATTGGTCCTGGTATCCAGTTTTGAGATATTCGGCATAAGGTAATCATTTTTGCCGTATTCATTGTTGGAGGCTGTTTTCCTGCTGTAGCCGGAATCCTTGCTTCCGTCAAACTCCAGCAAAGCGTCAAAGCTTTCGACATCATTTTTCACATTGGTAAGCTGGAAATAATATTTCGATGCATTTTCTCCGCTTTCTCTCGGATTAAATGTGTAGGTCCTGCCATTGTCCTCAGAGATCACAGATGCCGTGACTCTGGATGTATCTTCCCCATCTGCAGCCTGGTAAAGCCGTACCCCACTATAGCCCTCATGGTCCTTCAGCACTTCTCTCACTCCAAGACTTCCATCCCTGACCTGGTCGATCTGGGAATCCAGAAAAGAAAGTCTTGTTTTTTCTTTTCCGGAGGATGATTTGTCGATCGGATAATTAAATGCCAGGGAAAGATCTCCGAAATCCTTCGCCCTGACCTCCTCCATGATATTCTCCGCCATTGCTGTTGCTTCCATATAGAGAGCGGATTTTCTGTTGATCAGTCCCGATGTGACAAATCCCCGGAACAGTACCACTGCAGCAATGGAAAAAATACTCACTGCAACGATCACTTCGATCAGTGTCATACCTGAATTCTTTTTATTTTCCGTCATTTTTCACCTGTTCCCGAAAATACAGATAGAGGGGCCTCTTTTTCTCCCCTCTAACTGTCTCCTTCTATTTGCCTGCTTCTGCATTCTCTATCGTACCAAAAAGATTGCCGGTTCCATGTGCCACACTGCCTGCATCCGGTTTTGTATAGCTGTTGGAGGTTCCTGTCATGGAAAACAGATCCACGGTCAGCGTACCTGTAAGATTTCCTGTAGTCGGATCAAAGGATGCATTTACCGAATCAATGGTCATCCTTCCATTCTGTGATGCCAGATATTCTGCCAGCTCCTTCAGGCTTGCATAGGTGATGGAAATCTGCAGGTCATCCTGAGTCCGGTACAAAACCGGTGTTGCGGTATCCTCCTGGTTTTCTGACGCATCCGCTGCTTCCTGCTGTTCCTCAATATCCGACTGGGATCTTCCGTCCATAGCAGCCACGAATTCCTTCGTTCCAAGGCCTACGCTGGAAGCCTTCATATCCATGGAATTTTCCATGGCACTGGCAAGAAGGATCCCGTCTTCTTCCTTTATATCTGCCGGAAACTGTGCCATATAATCCTCGATCTTCTTCCGCATGGAGGAGGTTTCCTTCACGTAGTATTCCTTTTTTTCTGCCATTTTCAGAAGCCTGTCCAGATGCTCGCGGACAGACACACTCTCTGCCTGAAAGGCCTCTGCCTTCTCCATCTGCGGACGATATCCGAACACATATCCCGCCGCAAAGAACACAATACCGAAAAACATCAGCAATATTATTTTATCATGCATGGATATCTTAAGTTTCATCCTCTGCCTCCTTACTGTTCGCTGTTCTCATCAGCAGCTGCCGGTTTCTCATAGGTACAGGTAACAGTCATAGTAACCGTTCCATCATCAGACTGATCGATTCCTGTTGTAGTTACCGTTGCCAGACTTTCAAAGGTCCGCAGCTGCATCAGAGTATCCGCTGCCTCCGGTTTTCCGGTAACTCGCATGGAAAAACTGACCTCTGTTCCTGTGGAACTGAAATTTTCAATGGTAATATCTGACGGCATTTTCTGCTCCATTTCCTCAAGAAAGCTTTTCAGGTTTTCGTTGGGGGTATTGGTAAGCTCATATATTTTTTTGTATTTCTTATATTCCGATTTTGCTGCGATATAGGTATTGTAGATATCCTCAACGTAGCTTTCTTCCGTTACCCGCCGGTTCAGATATTCGTAATTTTTCTGCTGATGGATCCGGTTTGCAAAGCCTGCTCCCGTAAGAGCAAGCCCGGCCACTGCACCGATCGCAAACACCACGACCGCGCCTCTCAGGGATTCCTGCTCATTATTCTTTTTACCGGAGGACTTCTCCTCCATAAGGTTCACACCGGATCTGCCCGGCGCCAGGATCGCCACATACAGGAAAAAATCCTCATTTTCCTTTTTATCCGGAAGCTGATAATTCTCAAGCTGCCGGATGCGGTGTACCTCCTGTCCAAGCTCATGACCGAGAAGTGCCATCACTCCACGGATCTGTCCGCCGATCCCGCAGCAGTAAATAGAGTCAAAAACAGCTCCCGGATTTCGGGATATGTAATAATCCATGATCCTGGATATATTTCCGATCATATAACGGAGACTCTCCGTTACCTCCGCCTTTGCATCCGCCAGCTGCCTTCCCTCTTCATCCGCCCTCTGGCTGTCTTTCCTGTATTCTTCTGATTCATTAGCATCCAGTGCTTCGTAGAAGCAGTTTTTCTCAAAAAGAAGCTTCAGAGCTCCGTCTGTATCCAGCCTGTCTCCCAGTACCGGAAATGCACGTACTGCCTCCACAGCAGAATCCATACCATAATTTATATTTCTCTGCAGAGCCAGTTCTCCATCACGTATGATCGTAATGCCGGTAAATTCCAGTTCGATCTTCACCAGCATATGAACGCCCTTCGAAAAAGCGCCCTTTACAGAATGGTAGATGCTGTCTCCTGTATAATTGATACCGGTCATGGTAAGACCTGCATTCTCCGCAAATTCTCCGTAAGCCCTGGAAATGGACCGTGGAGCGGCATAAACCATCAGATGATACTGTGGAGGCTGCTCCTGCATCTCCTCGATATCGATGATACTGTAGGAAAGCACATACTTTGAGATATCGATCGGAAAATAATCCGTGACATTGGCCTCGATAATACTTTGTATCCGGTTCTTCTTTACAAGAGGGATCCGTACTTCCCTGCTTGCGATCCTGGTGGAGCCTACTACAAAAAATACTTTTTTTGTCCGGATTCCTCTTTCTGACAGTTCCTTTCTTAAAATACCTGCCAGATTCCTGGTATCCCGAAGCTGTCCGTCCTCCACACTTCCCTTTGGTACCTGAATACAAAAGCAGTGCCGTATCCTGTTCTTCCGTCCATTTTCTTCTATCTCTGCCACACGGAGCTGTGAGGCCTCTGCCTCTATGCTTAAAAATTTCGCCATTTCCGGTTCCTCCAAATACTTTTACATGGTCTTTTCCGTTGCAAAAATACACCTGCTGTATTTTCCTCTGTGCGGATGTACTTTTGCAACAGAAAAGTGGCTGCTGCTGTTTACAGAAATACCTTCTGTATACAGCATGACACTTTCTTGATTTCACAATAACGATATATACCAGCTGATCCACGCATTTCCCCACAGGGCAGCCAGAAAAATACCTGCGGACAGATATGGGCCCATGGCCAGCACATGTCCCTCCCCCTGAACCCGGATACGGATCAGATGGATCACAGAGCCGATGATGCATCCCAGCAGAAACGCCAGAATGATCTGCTTCCACCCGAGGATCAGACCGCAGGCAAACATCAGCTTGATATCTCCGCCACCGATGGCTCTGCCCCTGCTTATCAGATATAAGATACCTAAAAAACCGCTGACACAGACCATACCGGCAAGATGAGAAAGTAGATTTCCTCTGTCTAGAACAGCTGCGGCCACACCAAGGATAAACAGAAAACCATTGATCCCCGGAGGGATCTCATAGGTGCGCCAGTCGATCAGGCTTAAGGTCAAAAGTGCTGATGTCATCAGACAATAGATCAGACTGAACAGATCCATCCCGTTTACCAGACAGATCACTACGTAGAGAATCCCGTTCAGTAACTCTATGACAGGATACTGGAGGGATATCTTCGATTTACAGCTACGACATTTTCCACCTAACAGCAGCCAGCTGAATACCGGGACCATATCATACCACTTCAATTTCCTCCCACAGGTCATACAGTGGGAGGAAACCGTCACAATGGACTGATGAAGCGGAATCCGATAAATGCAGACGTTTAAAAAGCTGCCTATGGTGATCCCGAATATAAAAATGACTATGTAAGGAACTATTTCAAGTAAAAGGAGCATAGGGGGGATTCCTTTCTGTAGAAATTATGCGTGATTACTCTTTAGCTTTAGCCTCACCAGAACTCATATACTGTGCAAATTTATTATTTGCTGTATCTGTTGCAACATCCCCAGTAGCATAAGTTACGCTTGTGCCACCCTCAGCATTAACAGTTACATAAGCTATAATACTAGTAGCTTTTCCATCAGCACTCCACTTTTTGGATTTTGTTGTGGTGGCAGTCCAGTTAGGAATAGATGCATCTAATTCTGCTTTCAGCCCCTTCGGACAATTTGAAACAGTAGTTTCAGTATCATTTGTAATAATAGTATATGTGCCTGCAGCAAGCTCATTAGCCGGATCAGCAGCATATACCTTAACAACCTTTACCATCTCATCCATATTGGAAGCATCAGCAGCTTTTCTGGTTTTCTCAACATATTTTGTGTACTGTGGTGCAAGGATTCCAACAAGGATTGCCAAAATCGCGATTACGATAACAAGCTCTACCAGTGAGAAACCTTTATTATCTTTTCTTTTCTTGTTTGAAAACTTAAACATTTTAAATCTCTCCTTTTCATATATCTGTGATGAATGCAGCCCCCTATGCCCGACTGCAGCACATCCTTAATCTGTTTCGGGCAGTTCCCGCAGAAGCTTTTCCGGTCCGGTCCTGCCCTGGCTCTTATCTTTACAGATTATCCAGTCCTGAATACATCGCTGCAATAGGCGAAATAACCGAAATGACGATGATTCCGATGACCAGTGCCATAAACACGATGATCAGAGGCTCCATGGCTGCCAGCACACTCTGTGTAGTCATTTCTACCTCTTCATCATAATAATCCGCCAGCTTTTCCAGCATAGCCTCCAGGTTTCCGGTTTCCTCACCGATCCCGGTCATCTGACAGACCATCGGCGGAAAGATCCCGGATGCCCGCAGCGGCTCCGACATGGGAATACCCTTCATCACAGCTTCTCTCACATCCATCAGCGCATTGGTATAATAGATGTTCCGGACAACCTTTGCTGCTGTTTCCAGACAGTTGATCGTAGGAATCCCGGCTGCCAGGAGAGTACTTACTGTTCTGGAAAATTCAGCACAGGCTGTTTTGACGGTAAGCTTGCCAAACAGCGGCATTTTCATTTTGATACGGTCAATGACCAGCCGGCCCTGTTCACTTCTGTATGCTGCACGGTACCCGGCTGCCAGCGCAATGATAACTGCCAACAGCACATACCAGTGAGACGAGGTCCAGCGACTGGCATTCATTACAAACATGGTAACAGCCGGCATCTCAATATCCATTCCGTCAAACATGCTGATAAAGATCGGGATCACATAAAGCAGCATCACCGCAATAACAGCAATGGATACCACGATAAGGATAATGGGATAAATGGTTGCTTTCATTACCGTTGCTCTCAGCTTTGCTTCTTTTTCAAAGTGTACTGCCATACGGGAGAAAGAAGTATCCAGACTGCCGGCGGATTCTCCCGCCTCCACCATATTTACAAGCATCGGCGGAAAGCTCTCCGGCTGTGCCCTCATGGAATCCGCAAGAGTATTGCCCTTCTCCAGCCCGGAAAGCACCTCACTGATGGATTTTTTCAGCGTTTTGTTTTCTGTCTGCTCTTCCATCATCTGCAGTGCCTCTTTCATCGGGACACCGGCCTGCAGAATACTGACAAACTGCCTGCAGAATACACTTAAGTCTCTCGATTTTACTTTTTTTCCTATAGAAAGATCAATATCTTTATTCAGAATTCCCTGCTCCCTCACGGAAACCGGGATCATTCCTGCATTTTTCAGAGAATCGAGGGCTTTTTCCCGGGTATCAGCCTCCAGACTGCCTCTCTTCTCTTTTCCGTTTCGATCAACGGCAATATATGAATAACCCGGCATAGGTTCACTCCTCTCAGAAATCAGGCAGATCAAAGGTTACTTTTTTGTTCATGGATACCGGATCCTGTGCATAGGTAACGGCTTCATCTGCATCGATGATTTTTCTCATATAGAGATCATACAACGCATCATCCATGGTCTGCATTCCCAGTCTTTTGCTGGTCTGCATGACCGATGGGATCTGATATGTTTTGCCCTCGCGGATCAGATTCCGGATGGCATTGTTTGCAAACAGCACCTCAAGGGCAGCCACACGCCCCTGTCCGTCTGCCCGCTTCAAAAGCTGCTGGGATACAATGCATTCCAGTACAGCCGCAAGCTGGATACGGATCTGCTGTTGCTGATCCGGCGGAAAAACATCGATGATACGGTCAAGGGTCTGATCTGCTCCTATGGTATGCAGCGTGGAAAACACCAGATGCCCGGTCTCCGCCGCAGTGATAGCTGTAGAGATCGTTTCCAGATCACGCATCTCGCCCACCAGGATCACGTCCGGATCTTCGCGTAGTGCCGCACGGAGAGCCTGTGCGTAATCCATGGAATCACTTCCGATCTCTCTCTGATTTACAATGGACCGGTCATGCCTGTGCAGATACTCAATGGGATCCTCCAGCGTAATGATATGATAACAATACTTTTTGTTGATCTCATGGATCAGTGATGCCAGCGTTGTAGATTTACCGCTTCCTGTGGGTCCTGTAACAAGTACAAGGCCTCTTTTCCTTGTAGTCATTTCTACCACTTCCGGTGGGATCCCCAGTGATCCCGGTTCCGGGATACCAAAAGGCAGACACCGCATGGCTGCTGCCAGCGTTCCTCTCTGCTTAAACACATTCACTCGAAAACGGCCTACCCCGGATATGGCGTATGCGAAATCAGTCTGCCCGTTTTCCTGCAGCTGCGCTCTGTGTCTTACATCGATCAGAGGCATGAGCAGCTTTTCCATCATTTCAGGTGACAGTGCTTCTCCTTCTATAGGATCCAGCTGTCCATCCACACGATACACCGGCGGCCTGCCCACAGTAAAGTGGACATCCGATGCCTTCACACGGACCGACCCTGATAATACTTCATCTAATATGTACATTTTTTACCTCTTGTTGCTGATTCCTCATTCATAGGAAACCTTCAGCATTTCCTCAATGGATGTGATTCCTTCCAGAACATAACGGATACCATTGTCATGCAGTGTACACATTCCTGCCCGTCTGGCTGCATTTTCCAGTTCCTCTGAGCTTCCGCCTTCTGCGATAAGATCCCGGATCTCCTCGTTCACTTCCATGATCTCAAACACACCGGTTCTCCCAAAATATCCGGTATGATTGCAGAGATCACAGCCAGTTGGCTCATATATTTCCATTTCCTTATAGGTATCCTGTTTCAACAGACGTTTTTCCTCTTCTGTAGCCGGACGTTTTTTGCGGCAGTGCGGACATAATTTACGCACAAGACGCTGTGCGATAACGCCTACAACGGAATCTGCAATGAGATAGCGCTCCACTCCCATATCCGCCATACGGTTCAGGGTGCCTGCTGCATTATTTGTGTGTAAGGTGGATACTACCAGATGTCCGGTGATCGAAGCCTGTACTGCGATCCCCGCAGTTTCCCTGTCACGGATCTCGCCGATCATAATGATATCCGGATCCTGTCGGAGGATCGAACGCAGTGCAGATGCAAAGGTCAGATTCACCTTATTATTCACCTGGATCTGATTGATCCCTTCAATATCTGCTTCCACAGGATCTTCAACAGTCACAATGTTGACCGCCTCTTTATTAAGTTCGCTCAGCGCCGTATATAATGTAGTAGACTTTCCGCTTCCGGTAGGTCCTGTAACAAAAATAATACCATAGGGTGCAGACAGCATATGGTCAAAGCGTTTCAGCTCATCCGGTGCAAGCCCCAGCTCTTTTTTGTTTTTGGTAAGGCTCAGCTTGGAGGAAATACGCATAACGATCTTCTCTCCATGTACTGTAGGTACCGAGGAGATTCGGATATCGTATTCCTGACGATCCACCATGATCGTCATACGTCCATCCTGTGGTTTTCTCTTTTCGGAAATATCCATTCCTCCCATGATCTTGATCCTGGTGGAAATTGCAGGAAGAAGGCTGTTGTCATAAACCATTTTTTCATAAAGAGCACCATCGATCCGGTAACGGACACGCACTTTACTTTCCAATGCTTCGATATGGACATCACTGGCTCTCTGGCGGATCGCCTGTTCCAGCAGAGACCGTACCAGCTGAACGATAGGTGCGTCACTGACATCTGCTCCTGTCTCTTCTCCGGTATTAACCCGAAGCTGCTCCCGTTCTTTTGTAAAACGTCTGGCTGCATCCAGCGTTTCCGATGCACCATACCAGCGGTCGATGGCTGTACGGATATCTCTGGTGGTTGCGATATAAGGCTCCACCTGAAGATTGGTCACAATGGAAATATCATCAATAGCCATCATATCCATCGGATCCGCCATAGCCAGATGCAGGATATTTGCATTATAAGGATCCAGTTCAAAGGGAATACAGGTATACTTTTTCAAAAGATCGACACTGACCAGACCCCGCACTTCCTTCGGGATCGTTACCCCCGCCAGCTGGACAACCTTAAGGCCAAGCTGCATCTGCAGTGCCCGTACGATCATCTCTTCCGTGATAAAACCATTATCGACCAGAACCTCTCCGATCTTTTTGCCGCTGCCCTTCTGCAGCTCCAAAGCCTTTTTCAGTTCTTCCTCAGTCAGAACATTCTGTTCGATCAAAAGATCTCCCAGTCTCATCCGTTCTCTTCTAATCGCCATTTTTCTTTCATCTCCGCATACAGGGCAAACCTGACGTCCACCTTATTTTCACTTAATTCGTACACATTCAACACAATCAGCGCAATTATTTGTTTTTTACAAAAAATAACACATATAGCAAATTTTAGCAAAAAACATCAGAAAATACAAGCAAAAAACTGTTCTGCAATATTGTATTAAATTGCAGAACAGTTTTTTCAGTTCAAGCGGATATCCGAATCCCGCATTCGGTTAAATTCCATACACCTCTTTATTATATTTTTCAATCTCGTCATCAATAATTGAATCTACATGAGGGAACAGACAACCGGGACCTCCATAGGTAATACATGGAATGAAATGTCCGTGTGGTGCATACTCCTCACATGCTCTTCTGACCTCCTTGCGGATCTCTTCTTCTGTGGAATCCACACGGTCTACAATAGAAGCATCGATTCCACCCATAAGTGTCATTCTTCCGTTCAGCTGTTTCTGGAGCTTCGGAATATCATTCTGCGGAAGTGTTCCCTGCCAGATGTCAATCCCAAGATCAACCATATCCTCTATGATCGGTTCCATGAAGGAATCTGCGTGATGCATGATGATCACTCCATGGTCTTTCATATATTTATAGGATCTTTCATACTGTGGTTTGATAAATTCTCTCCATGTGTCCGGACTGATGAACAGGGACTGCTTGGAACCCCAGTCATCGTGGGAAAGGATGATATCCGGGTGGAGATTATCAACGATCAGTTTTGTAAGCTGAAAACGGTACTCCCCAATGGCATTGCAGAGATCCATCATATCCTCCGGCTCAAGAAGGAAGTTCACCAGCATATCCTCAAATCCCATCAGGAAGTGAAGCCTCTCAAAAACACCTGTAGGCATAAATGCCATGAAAAGGCTTCCTGAATCCTTTATCTCCTGTGCCTTCTGTTTAAATGGTTCCCATAAAGCCGGATCCGAGCACTGACCGACAATATCCGGGATCACCAGCTGCTCTTTCCATTCTGTGATATCATCAATGACTTTGTTGTCCTCTGTTACATGTGGCATTGCAGCCAGCTGTTCCTGGGGCCAGAGGATCTCAGTTCCGAAAAGATCCTTCATAGGCTCCATACCACGGTGACGGTTTCCACGCACATAATTATTTGCCGGGTTCGGCGGGTAAAAGGTCGCACCCTCATACTGTCTCAGAAGTCGTTCCGGCCTGCCGTCCTTTTTTATCGTTTCAAGTAAAATCTCCGATGCTTTCAACATAATGCTTCCTCCTTTATTATCCTGTGATCTTTCAAAATACCCGATCACTTATCTTTATGATCTTGCGTCAATCTCAGCCTGATACTGAAGAACCTTTTCCTTTGTGATCTTAAATCCAAACACCAGAAGCAGAAGACCTGCCAGACAGAAAATAGCCGGAACAAGCGCAAAGGAAATCGTCATTCCCTGACGAGCCGTCCCCTCAAGAACAACTCCGGATTTCCAGCCTACCGCCACAAGACAGGCGCTGAGGATCGTTCCTCTTAAGAACACGGCAATCTTCAGCGGAAGATTCTGTAATCCCATGATCCATCCGGATGCATCTTTTCCGCTCTTCCATGTTGCATACACTACAGTATCCGCATAAAGTGCAGGTGAAGCTGCAAAAGCCATGCCATAAAAGAACTGGGCAAGTGTCATAAGGGCGATCACTGTCATTGCATTTCCATAGAAAATATATACAAGAAACAGTGATACTGCCATTCCTGCATAAGCGATGATCATAGTTGTACGGGACGATATTGCTTTTGCAATGTATCTCATGGAAAAAGCACCGATGATGGCACCGATGGCAACCCAGAGAAGATAAGTGGTCATCAGTCCCGGATTTCCCATTGCATCCCTGAAATAATAAATAGCAGATGCTGCTGTTACAAATTTCACACACCATTTTGCAAGGTCTGCCAGCATCAGGACCATAAGAGGCGGATTCTGAAACAGGGAAGCAAACATCTCTCTGATCGTGATCTTTGTTTTGTCATTTTTCTTTCCTGCTGTTTCCGTTTCAATCTCTTCATAGCCTTCCGTCATCTTGAAATGGGCGAAATAGGTTACGACCATCAGAATACCCAGGCAGAAAGCTGCTGCTGCAAATTTATTTTTCTCACCGACATATCCGGCAAGAAGTGTTGCAAACGGAAGACCCATATAGGAAAACAACAGACCGCCTATGTTATTCCATGTTGCCCTGGAGGATGCAAGCGTTGCTTTGTCTTCCGGTGTTTTACCAACAACACTGATCAGTGTTGCGTTGGCAACATAGCTGAAATTCCATGCCACATGAGATGCGATGGATGCGACAATGATCACCACTGCCGAAACCCATTCATTATCACTGACACGTATGAACATGAATGCATACAGAAACGGCACCATCCACGGAACCATGATCAGCCAGGAACGATAACGCCCCCATTTCTTTGCTTTTGTGCCGTTGATGATTCCTCCGTAAAGCCAGGACAGACAGGCATCAACAATGGTAAATACGGAATTGATCACACCAGCTACACCAGCTGCAAAGCCTGCCAGATCCGTCAGAAATGTCATAAAGTAAAATGTCTCGATGTTACTCATAAGAACAAATCCGGCATCGCCAACACCAAAGAAATATTTCAGGGCATTTGTAAGACCCTTTTTCTGTTTTGGATCTTGTTTCGGTATTTCATTTTTACTCATTTTCTTTCCCCCTTCACTGTTTTTTGTGGGGCCGGCCATTTCCACAACTTCACGTTACCTTTGATGGTTATAGTATAGTTGTTTTTTTCCTGTTCGTAAATCCGCACACTTCTTCATTCTTTCTCCAATGCTTCATACTTTTTGTACAGTTATTATTGTAAATATGCACAAATAAATTTCTCTCCGTTTTCTTTTTATTTTCCGTCTAATATGTTATAATTTCCTATAAATACAAGGCTTTTATGAATTGGAGGAAATATTTTGAATAAAAGAGAGCATTTCGTGAATAGCCCGCATACCGGCTTCCATCTTAATCTCCAGATCATTGCTGACGATTTTGCGGAGAAAAAAGAGGATGTTTCCATCCTCTGCCGTGAAGACCCCCTGACGCTGGATGGTCTTCGCATATATCAGGCAGGAGCCCTGCTGAAGCCATGCTACCTTTATCTTGTCTTCGGCAATTCTCTTTCCGAAAGCTTTCTGCGATACCAGAACATCGCATTTGTAGTGGTGGGCTCCGGTGATCTTTCCTGCTTTTCCGAAAGCTGCAGGATCCTTCACATTAAGGGAACCCTTTCTTTTTCTGAGATCTTCAACCAGATACAGCAGACCTTTGACAGATATTCTGACTGGGACAGTAAACTCCAGCTTGCACTTGGAAGTATCGATCCGTTGAATGAAATGCTGGAAGCCAGTCTGGATATATTTCATAATCCGGTTTTTGCCCACGACACCAACTTCTATATCCTTTCTTCTCCCCGGCACGTAACCGGTATGTCCGAATGGGTCCATGACCAGCGTACAGGAAGACTCATCGCACCTTTAAGCCTGATTCAGGATTTCAAGCTTGACGCCGAATACCAGCGCACACTTATCACCCACGGCGCCAATATTTATTCCGAAGAGCTCCGCGGTTACCGTATCCTCTACATGAATCTCTGGGTCAGCGGCAATTATCAGGGCCGGCTTTGTGTGGATGAGCTCCAGACGGAGATACAGCCCGGACATTTTTCTGCTCTTGAATATCTTGGCTCCTTTATCGAGCTGTGCATCCGTCGGCATAATCTGTTCCAAATTTCAATGGGAAATGACTCCCGGCAGTTTTTCACGGAGTATCTTTCCGGAAAGCTCACAGAACTACAGGCAGTTACCGATCAGATCCAGTATCTGAACTGGAATCGCCATGACCGGTATCTTGTACTTCGTCTGGAAACCCAGCAGCAGGATGACCGTATGCACTCTTCCATCGCCACACTGGGACACATTGAAGCCCAGATCCCGGAAGGTCTGGCTTTTACCTATCAGCAGGGAATCGTTGTGATCGTTAATCTGTCCTTTAAGCACTCTGTATCTTCCGATGTTATCAGTTCACTTGCGATCATCCTGCGCGAAGGGCTTTTTAAAATGGGAGTAAGCTCTGAATTTCGTGATTTTCTCCTGATCCCTCAGGGATATATTCAGGCTGTTTCCGCCTTGCGCCTGGGCAAAAAAAGTCAGAGCATGGCCTGGTGCTATCATTTTGATGCTTATCTTCTGGAATATATGCTTTCCCAGATCAGCCATCAGATCAGTCCCGAGCTTCTGGTCTCTTCACGGCTGGATGCACTGCAGAATTATGACCGAAAAAACAATACTGAACTGTATCACACACTCAAGGTCTATCTGGAGCATGAACGCAATTCTCTTCAGACAGCCCGTGAGCTTTTTATACATAGAAGTTCCCTGACCTACCGTCTGGAGCGCATCCAGAAGCTCACAAAGGTTGATCTGGATAATCCGAAAGACCGGCTTCTTCTGCAGCTCTGCTTTCTTCTGCAGGAAAAGGACCAGACTGTCACCTGACAACCTGGTCCTTTTTTCTGTTTATATCTGTAAAAACTCCAATCCGAAATAATGTTCCATCCATAGCCTGATGGTTTCTTCCGAATCGCTTATTTTCGTTTCAATGGATCCATCTTCCTTCTGGATCGTAAGAACATCCCCGGTCAACGCAACACTTCCTTCCGGTCTGCAGATGCTCACCACTCTTTTTCTGGTAAACAATACATCCGGAGATTTTGCACAATAGAAATTCAGCAGTTCAAAATCTGCTTCTACTGCAGGAATCTGTGAAAATCTGAGTATTGGCAGATATTTTTCTTCTTTCTTTCGTTCAACAAGAATCTCTCCGTTTGTATTTCCCGGTTTCATGTTAACACGGTACCATCCGTTTTTTTCTCTGTGGATACCATCCTTCATAAGAACCGGCTTCTTGGGTCCGGGACCTCCGTATCCTACATCACAGTAATAGCTTCCTTCTTCAAAAATAACAAGGGTTGCCCGGTGCAGGACCGGCGGAAGCTCTTCCCGGTTCCACAATATCCTTACCGCCACAGGGATCACACGGAAATCCAAAGCTTTCAGAAGCTCATAAAACAATTTATTCAGCTCAAAGCAATATCCGCCTCGTTTTCTGACAATGATCTTCTCATAAATATCTTCCGACCTCAGAGAAGGAATCCTTCCCTCGTCAAAAACTTCCAGATTTTCAAAGGGAATACTGCAAAGATGAAGTTCCATTATCTTTTCCAGACATTTTTTATCTGTTCTTAATTCACCCTCATATCCGATCCTGCTCAGATATGCCTCCCGTTCTCTGTCATTCATTTTTTCACTCCTGTTCTATTCAAGAAGATAGCAGCTGGTATAGGCGATCGTACAGGGACCATAATAGTATTCCAGACCATTTGCCTGGCATACCTGTGTTACCAGCATTCCATAGGCTTCCATCGAAGAAAATGCCTGTTCGGGGAAACGGCACGGAGCATCTGGATATGTACACGTTTTACATTTTGTACAGCACCCGGCCCCTATGGGGAGCATACCCGGCCATCTTTCTCTGAGCACTTTTTCAAATTCATAAAAATTCTGTTTATGAACCGCTTCTGTCTCCATCATCGTCTCTCCGTCCAGAGGATCCTCCAGTTTCCCCACTGTCTGGACAATAATGCCTTCCCTGTACTTTTCTATCTTTTTTCTGCATACTTCAAGATCTCCGCATCCGGGAGGACAGCTCCAGCGTTTTGCATACATATGGCAGATATTATTTTTGCACATTTCCCTTACCTCCGGCATAAGCTCGATCGAATCGCTCTTCAGAAGCGCTACATGAGAAAATCCTGCCTTTTTTCCCATTTCTTCCAGTTCTTTTATATTAAGCATATCCATTCTCCTCGCATTACGGAAAGCATAAGCCATCCACAAAACAGTCCTGGAACTCCGGCGAGGCTGCCAGCTCCACAAAATCCATATTTTTGACAGTCCGATCCATTTCTTTTCTTTCCTCTTCATTCAGAAGCGCGATCCTGGCACCTTCTCCGGCTGCATTTCCCACAGGCTGTATCCTGGGCAGCAGCTCAGCCGGGAACATCCCGATCGCCGCCGCACTTTCCGGATTCATGTAATTGCCGAATGCACCGGCAAGATAGACTCGTTTAATATCCTTTTCCGTGATCTCCAGTCTTTTCATAAGGAGAAAAATTCCCGCTGCGATAGCCGCTTTTGCCAGCTGCACCTCTCCGATATCCTTCTGTGTCAGATAAACGCCCCTGTCATTCCCCGACTTTTCCGGAGGTACCAGCACAAACACTCCTGCCTTTTCCTGGCCGCTTTCCAGATGGCCACTTTCATCAATAAAACCAGCCAGGTACAGCTGTGCCACAAGATCGATCAGACCTGAGCCGCATAAGCCTGCCGGAGCCTTATTTCCTATAGTCGTGTATTCCCATTTTCCATCTTTGTATACTACATGATCTACTGCTCCTGCTCCTCCGCGCATCCCGCACTCGATCTTTGCACCTTCAAATGCCGGACCGGCAGCTGTTGAACAGCAGGCTAATCTCGTTTTATTTCCGAGGACCATCTCCCCGTTCGTTCCAATATCGATCATAAGGCTGATCTCGTTCTGGTGATCCTGTCTGAGCGTCAAAATGCAGCCACAGGTATCTGCCCCTACATACCCGGCTATATCAGGCAGCATAAGCAGCTGCCCCTTTCTGTGGATATGGAGCCCATATTGCTCTGCATTCAGTGTAAGCCCCTGACTGATCGCCGGATTATACGGTGCATGGACCAGCGATGCCGGAGAAATCCCAAGAAAAAGATGATGCATGCAGGTATTTCCTACCACAGATACCTGACAGATATCTGATGTGCTTCTTCCTGCTTCCTCTGCCAGTTCCTGGAGCATTTCATCAACCGCATTCCGTATGCAGCCGGTCAGCTGCTCTACGCCATGCTCCAGAGCATGATCCGCCCGCATGATCACATCTGCGCCATACTGAGTCTGTGGGTTCATTCTGCTCTTGAGAGCCAGCTGCTTCCCGGTCAACGCATCCATAAGATAGCCGACCACCGTCGTTGTACCTATATCAAAAGCCGCAAAACAGATTTTTTTCTCTTCTCTGCTGATATCCAGGAGCTCATTTCCTGCACAGATCACATACCATTCTTCTGCTTCTTTTCTGCAGCCGTAAAGCTTCGATGCAATTTCAGTATCAGGCAGAACAGGTTTTTCCACATCCAGCTGTTCTGTCAGCCGCTCCCATTCAGAGCGGTTGTCTCCTGTCTCCGGTTTCTCAAGAATCACTTTTTTCTGTTTCAGATCAGGCCTGAACGCAACCGGTCTCTGCATTCCTTCTGTAAGGATTTCCTCTTCCTGGCATCCGGACAATGTATCTACTTCAAGATCACTGTGGATTTCCGTCTGACATGCAAGCACCATGTGATCCTCTATTTTAACACGACATTTCCCGCACTTTCCCCGGCCTCCGCAAGGTGCATCAGGAACCAGCTTTGCTTTTCTTTCCGCCTCAAGGATCCTGGTACCCGGTTCCACCAGGATCTCCTTTTCCTCCCTGATAAATTTTATTCGGTACATTTTTATCCCTCCGATGGTCACTGTAAAGCAAAAGCCGCTCTGCCGTCTATGCCATGCACAGACAATACAGAGCGGCCCGTTTTATTTTCCCTTATGCTGCCAAAGCTTTTGCAAGAACTGCTGCGCTTGCTGCATCTTCTGAATATCCATCTGCGCCGATCTCATCTGCAAATTCCTTCGTGATCGGTGCTCCTCCAACCATGATCTTAACATTGCTTCTGAAATCTTCCGCATTAAGTGCTGCAACTGTATCCTTCAGAGCCGGCATTGTAGTTGTGAGCAGCGCTGAAAGTGCAATTACCTTAACATCCGGATTTTCTTTGTAACATTCAATAACCTTCGATGCAGGTACATCAACACCGAGATCAATAACTTCAAAGCCGGCACTTTCGATCATCATCGCAACAAGATTCTTTCCGATATCATGAAGATCTCCTGCTACAGTAGCGATGATAAGTTTTCCCATACTTCCTGTAGCGCCGGATGCAAGATGCGGTTTCAGAACCTCAACACCCTTTTTCATTGCACGGGCTGCTACCAGCATTTCCGGAACAAAGATTTCTCCGTTTTTAAATCTTTCACCTACAACAGCCATTGCATCGATCATGCTGTTAAGAATCTCTGTTGCCTCACAGCCTTCATCAAGAGCTGACTGTACAGCTGCACCTACAAGTTTTGCTTTTCCTTTTTCTACCAATTCTGCTACTTCTGTGATTTTTGACATAATCAAACACCTCCGCTTTTTATTTTTTATCCGCATTCCGCATATGCGTTTTATTTATTTTTTTACAGGTCCGATCAGACCTTCTCTGTATGCTCCGATGTATTCCATACAGTAATCATCCAGACCAAGCAATGCCTCTGTTGCATATACAAGTCCAAGCATATCTCTGTTTGTAGGATCCATGATCGCGCTGTCAAGGCCGGCATTCATTGCAAGTACCACAAATCCGAAATTAATAAGCTTACGTACCGGCAGATTGAAGGAAATGTTGCTGATCGCCGCTGTAATGTGGATCATCGGATACTGTTTACGGACACTTGAAATTACTTCCACGTTCATCGCAATACCATCTTCAGATGTACAGAGCATCTCAACCAATGGATCAATATGGATACGATCCGGTGAAATTCCGTACTCTTTTGCTTTTGCCATGATCTTGTCAAATACCTTCAGCCTGTCTTCCGCACTTTTGGGGATACCTGTATCATCGCTTAGAAGTGCGATAACCTGCCACCCTTTATTTTCAGGCTGTGCCATAAGAGGAAAAATCTTATCGATCTTATCTCCTTCACCGGATACAGAGTTAAAAATACCCGGTTTTCTGCAGAATTTGTAAGCTTCTGTAAGAACATCTGCGCTGGGACTGTCTATGGAAATCGGAAGATCTGTCACTTCCTGAATACAGTCGATCATCCATTTCAAGGTTTCTACTTCTTCTGCTTCCGGAACAGATGCGCAGCAATCGATATAGCTTGCTCCTGAGTTTGCCTGAGCAAGTGCCCGTTGCTTGATGAATTCTGCATCTCTGTTTGCGATCGCCTCCGCCACAGAGGGGATGGATCCATTGATCTTTTCACCTATGATTATCATATTATTTATCCTCCCGTTAACATATTTTGGCCTGCATCAAGAATTGTTACTGTTCACTCCGTTCTCAATAACACGCTTCGCGATACACGGAATTTATGCTAATCGCATAAATTCACGCAGCATTTCCCAGGTTTTCTGTGACCTTTGCTCACAAAAAACACCTCGCGGAATATTACCAATGAACAGTAACCAAGAATTCTTATTTCAGTTCCATGTCTTTTACGTAATAATTGTATCAAAATAAATGCAAAAGGCCAGCCGCATTTCATACCATAAACATTGCATTTATTCCTACATTTTGTAGGAAAATTTTTCAGGGAAGATATTCGTGAGCGACAATCTAAAATAAACCCATAAATCATAGCTTTATCTACGATTTATGGGCTTATGCCAATACTTATTTCATATTCCTTACAGTTCCCTAAAATCCGGTGTCCCGTACAGGTCATACGGAGTACTCTGGTATACATAGTAATTCAGCCAGTTCGTATACAGATTGTTGGCATGGGCTCTCCAGGTAAGGAGTGGTTTGTTGTTTGGATCGTCATCTTTGTAATAGTTTTTTGGGATTTCAATAGGCAAGCCCTTGGCAAGGTCTCTCTTATATTCGCCATCCAAAGTCACGCGGTCGTATTCCGGATGTCCCATAACAAAGATTTTACGGCCTCCCTCCGCCATTGCAAGGAACAGACCAGCCTCTTCGCTTTCCGCCAGGACTGTAAGGTCTTTGCATGCATGGATATCTGCAATGGGAACTTCTGTGTGTCTGGAATGCGGCGCAAGAAATACATCATCAAAGCCCCGGACCAGCGGGATCTTACGGTTCAGTACCCTGTGCTGGAAAAGTCCGAACATTTTCTTATCCAGAGGTTTTTTCTCCAGACCATAAAAATGATAGAGACTGGCCTGCGCTGCCCAGCAGAGAAAGATTGTGGAAGTCACATGCTTCTCAGTCCAATCCATGATCTCAGCCAGCTCATTCCAGTAATCCACTTCCTCAAAAGGCATCTGCTCCACCGGTGCTCCTGTGATGATCATTCCATCAAATTTACGTTTCTTTATATCGGTGAACGTTTCATAAAACTTGTTCAGATGGCTGAGTGATGTATTCTTTGCTTCATGGCTCTCCACAGCCATAAATGTTACATCCACCTGCAGCGGTGTATTGGAAAGAGAACGCAGAAGCTGCAGCTCTGTTTCTTCTTTCAGCGGCATCAGATTCAGGATCAGAATCTGGATCGGACGGATATCCTGGTGCATGGCACGTTTTTCGTCCATTACAAATATATTTTCTCTCTCGAGGATCTCCTTTACCGGAAGATCCCCCTGTGTTTTGATCGGCATTGTTTGCCCTCCTTATATATGAAGCGTCTCTTACAAAGGAGCCGCTCAGCTTTTTTCTTCAGATAAAAAGTATCTCCAGTCTGTACGGCCTTTACTGCACTCCGGCAAGTTTCCGAAAATCTTCTTCTGAAAGGATCGGAATCCCCAGTTCTCTTGCCTTTTTGTTTTTGGATGAATTGGACTGAATATCGTTATTGATCAGATAATTGGTCTTTTTGGTAACTGAACCGGTAACCTTGCCTCCCAGGGATTCGATCAGCTCTTTGGCCTCACTTCGATTTCCAAAGTGCACCAGACTTCCGGTGATCACAAAATTCATTCCTTCAAAGATCTGTTCCTGTTTGGGGCTGTCCTCCTGAATATGAAGAAAGCTCATCAGATGATCCAGGCGGCGATTGTTATCTTCATCCTTAAAATAAGCTACCAGATTTCCGGCAATGACCGGCCCGATGGTATCAATATCGCTGACCTCTTCCAGACTTGCATGACGTATCCTGTCCAGATCATTGTCAAAATGGCGGCAGATCACTTTTGCATTAGCCAGACCGATATTTGCGATCCCAAGACTGTAGATCACCCTTGGAAGTGTGGTCTCTTTCGCCCGTTCCAGACTTTCCATAAGATTATCATAGGATTTCTGCCCAAAGCCCTCCATTTCCACAATCTCATCTTTATACCGGCTGATTTCAAAAATATCGCCAAAGTCATGGATAAATCCCCTGGCAATAAATTTCTCCAGTGTTGCCTCGGAAAGTCCGTCGATATTCATGGCATCCCTGCTTGTAAAAAGCCCAAAGGACTTGATCTTCTTGGCCGGGCACCCCGGATTGACGCAGAAAAGACATTCCACATCGTTTTCTTTCTTCACTATCGTTTCCTGTCCGCAGGCCGGGCAGTTATGCGGGATCGGTGCATTACCGCTTCCGGTCAGATTTTCCGCGATCTGAGGAATGATCATATTTGCTTTGTATACACGAATGGTATCTCCGATCCCCAGTTTCAGTTCCTTCATGATACTGATGTTATGCACACTGGCTCTGCTCACTGTGGTGCCTTCCAGTTCCACCGGCTCAAAAATTGCTACCGGATTGATCAGTCCGGTCCTGGACGGGCTCCACTCAATCTCCAGAAGTCTCGTATCACGCATCTCATCGGCCCATTTAAATGCCATGGCGTTCCTTGGAAACTTGGCCGTAGTTCCCAGCGATTCTCCGTAAGCAATATCATCATACAATGCCACAAGCCCATCTGACGGAAAATCATTGGTCGTAACTGCTTCCGCAAAGTAATCCATCGCTTCATCCAGAGTTTCTGCTGTGACTTTTCGATATTCCACAACCTCAAAGCCCTGTTCATTCAGCCACCGGAACTGCACCTCCCTGGAATTTCGGAAATCCACACCTTCCGCGCTCACTAAAGAAAAAGCATAAAACCGTACGTTTCTCTTCGCTGTAATTTCATTATTCAGCTGACGGACAGAACCACTGCAGAGATTTCTGGGATTTTTGTATTTGGCATCTGCATCTCCGATGGTTTCGTTGATCTTTTCAAAATCCGAATAGGTAATGATGGCTTCTCCGCGAAGGACCAGTCTCCCTTTAAAAGAAATTTTCAGGGGTATGTTCTTAAATACTCTGGCATTATTGGTAATAACCTCTCCCACAATACCATTTCCCCTGGTAACTGCCTTTATAAGCTCTCCGTTTTCATAGGTAAGCACGATCGTCAAGCCATCCAGCTTCCAGGATAAAAGTGTAGGATGTTCCCCTATAAACTCTCTCAAGGCTTCTCTCTCTTTAGTCTTGTCCAGAGACAGCATCGGTCTCTCATGTTCCTCCTTGGGAAGCTGCTCCACTGCCTCGTATCCTACATTAACGGTTGGACTGTCTGCCAGAACGATTCCTGTTTCTTTCTCCAGTGCGCTCAGAGTGTCGTACAGGGCGTCGTACTCCACGTTGGACATGATCTCCCTGTCTTCCTGATAATAGGCCCTGGACGCTTCCCGGAGCTTTTCTCCCAGCTCTTTCATTTTTTTTATGGATGATTCGTTCATGGCTTCCTCCCGTCCTTTTTTCTGATTTTTCGGAGGAAAGCATCTCCTCCAGTTCTTTTCGTTCTTCCGGCCGGATCTCACGATATTTCCCCTCTTCCAGGCCATCAAGGTGCAGATTCATGATCCGAACACGTTTCAGTGTTACGACTTTATATCCGAAATATTCACACATACGACGGATCTGGCGGTTCAGCCCCTGGGTAAGGATGATACAAAAACTGTTCTTACCTGTTTTTGTAACCTTGCAGGGACGTGTGACCGTATCAAGAATCGGCACCCCGCCACTCATGCCACGGATAAATTCTTCCGTCACCGGTTTATTCACGGTTACCTGATATTCCTTTTCATGATAGTTTCCCGCCTTCATGATGCGGTTCACCAGATCTCCTTCATTGGTAAGGAGAAGCAGGCCTTCGGAATCTTTATCCAGCCGTCCTATGGGATAAACCCGCACCGGATAATCCAGATATTCTGTTACTGTCATCTCATTCCGCTGTTGTCTGGTGCTACAGACAATCCCTTTTGGTTTATGAAAAAGAAGCAGGATCTTTTTTTCCTGTTTTTTTACAGGCTTTCCGTCAATACAGATCTCCGCATCCGGGAGGATCTTCATTCCTGTGGAAACCAGTTCTCCATTAGCAGTAACTCTCCCCGCTTCTGTCAGTCGGTCTGCCTCTCTTCTTGAGCAGACTCCTATATCGCTTAAATATTTATTGATTCTGATTTTTTCGTCCATTGTTCTATTATATATTTTTTCTCAGGTGTTCGCAACCGGTTATTTTTCTTGTATTTTCTTGCTCATTATTGTATGATAAACAGAAATGCACTTAAATATCAGGAGGAAAAACATGTCAGAACATACTCCACGTATAAAACGGCTGCTGGTCTTTGTCACTGTTTTCCTGTGTCTGATCTGCGGTATTCTCTTTACCCAGTCATCGGCCGGTCCTTTTGAAAGCAGCAGTACTTCCGTAATTTCCGTAAATACAAGCGATATTTCGGCTATTGAACCAGGTTCAGATCGCGATCACCATACAGATGCATCTATATCTTCCGGCGCTCCCTCACCTTCCGCCACACCGTCTCCTGTTCCCACAGAGATTCCCGAAACAGAAAAGGTTTCGCCGGAGGCGGAAAACGGAGTCTGGACACCAGATGGCACCAACTGGAAATTTATGGTTGACGGAACCGCCTATACCGGATGGCTTACCGACACAGATGCTCATCGATATTATTTCAACAAGGACGGGATCATGCAGACCGGCTGGATCACCCTAGGCAAAAAACGTTATTATCTGGACGAAGACGGAATCATGCAGACCGGAACCATCACCGTAAACGGAAAAAAATACACATTGGCATCAGACGGTTCACTCAAAAAATGATCTTTCGTTATATCAGAACAACAAAAATGCAGGTTCTTCCGGAACCTGCATTTTATTAACCCTTATTATTCTAACAGACCACTATAGACATAACCGGTCTGCCCATCATAATCAACCTGTATCCAGTCGCCTTCCTGCCCCTTCTTTTCAACTTCCGTTCCTGCAGAAAAACCACCGATAACCTCACCCTCTGAATCTGCGGAAGCACGAACATTACAGTCCTCTGTAACTGTAAGCATTGTCCCTGCATCTGCGGAAGCACTGGCATCTTCACCAAGGCCCTGAAGGAATTCTGCCAGAGAGGAATCACTCTCCTGCGCAGCTTCATAGTCTGCCTTCACCTTTGTGATAAGCTCCTGCACATCCTTCTCAGATTCCAGTTTTTTCACATAGGCACTGATATCTGCATCGTCATCAGCACCACCTTTGATCTTCAGATTGCCGTCACTGCCCGTCTCCACGTAAAACTGGCTCAGTGCCGGAACCGGAGTCTCAATTCCAGTACAGATATAATTAAAGACTACATAAACGACATACGAATCGTCCGTCAGTCCCTTCTTAGCGTAAACATTCTGTACTTCATACCCATCAATATAATCCCTTGAATTAACCTGCGATTCGTCAGCCGGCGTAAATCCGTCCTCGATCGTCTTAAGTGTTGCAATGTCTTTTTCCCCAAAAGCTTTATAATAGCTCTGAATCAGCTCGGTTACTTCCGTGCTGGCTTTTTCCATGGTTGTCTCCGCATCCGTATCTGCCGCGGGACTGGCGTCTTTCTTCTCGTCTGTCTCCCCATCATTTGCCGGAGAAGAAGGATCATTTTCCTGGTTACTTTGGGCTGTTGTCTGATCTTCATTGGAATTCCCCTTCTTACCTCCAACACAGGCGCGAACGCCAAAGATCAGAACAAGCACGATCACCAGAATGGCTCCGCCTAACATAAAATAGCGAAGGTTATCTGATAACCATTCTCTGAAATCATCCAAGTTCTTGTCCTCCTTATCATAACAACACGCCGGAACAATTCCCACTGTTCCGGGTAACACACCTGAAGGGAATCGAACCCCCGCACATGGTACCGGAAACCACTGCTCTATCCACTGAGCTACAGGTGCATAATGAAAAACATAACTTCTAAATTCAGGTATGAAATTATCAAAGTAGGTTTACACTGTCTTTGATTTTAGCACAAAAGCCTGAAATTGTAAAGATTTTTTTGAACAGTGTACATTCATTATACATTTTGTGTTATTTCAGGCGCAGATTGCAATGATATCCACGCCTGAAATCCTTTATCTGTACTGCTCACATACAAAAATATAATACAGATCCACCGTATCCAGAATACGGTACCCTCCATTCTCCATATCCTGAAGAAATTTTTCATTCGGAGGTACCATAACTACATAGGTACATTCTGCAGTATTCGCCAGATCGGATACTGTTTTTCCATCCGGAATCTCGGAAGTAATCTGTTTATACAGATTTTTTATAGTTTTATCCGCAGCCCCATATCCTCTTCGTCCATATACCATTTTCAGTGACGGATCATAAACCCGGATATAAGATGCCGCATATTCATCTGCTGCAATTCTTACTTCCCTTTTGTTTCTGTCAGCATTGATTCTGTTGCAAATCATTGCAATCTCATCCGGAACCTGCTGATGGTTATTAACTCTTTCAAAATTTCCAGCTTTTATCATGCCCGTTCCGGAAATAACGACCGCCCCCACAAGCACCGCTGTCAGAACTGCCTGCAAAATTCCGTTTTTCGATCTACTCACAACTTCTGTAAAACCGCCAGCAATTACGGGTACTGTAGGTAAAAGCCAGAGAACTCTCCAGTATACACTCTCTCCTATACAACGCATAATCACGCGTCCGGATACAGGGCAGAAAAACAATCCCAGCAGAAGAATCGTATAAAAAAACAGCCTAAGTGCGATCCCTTTCTTTCTTCCAAAAATCAGAATACCAACTCCACCAAGTGCCAGCAGATATTGTATCCATCCATTTCCCCAGTACATATCCCATATGGTAACAGCCCATGTAACGATTTCTTTCATTCTCTTCTCCTATCGGATTACAATATATATTGCTCCCAGAATCAGGGATGGCAGACAGCACAGTGCCGTACATGTAGCTTTCTCAAGGCTTCGAAACCGCACCAGTCCCATCACCATAAGAATCACCAGCATAATACATGCCAGAATAATTCCCATGGAAGAAAGCAGGCAACAGGAAATATCTGCCATCAGAAGCAAAAGCCACGTATATTCCCTTTGTTTTTCCAGAATGATGCAACACCCCAGATACAGAAGCAGTGGAAGAAAAACGGAAGCCAGGCAGGCTTTTCCCTGCCAGATACGAATCATCTGAAAGTTTTCCGAATTATAAATAGAATATCCTGAAAACCAGATCGGCACTGCGCAGAATATCATAAAAATTCCCCTGGCGTTCTTTTGTTCGGGGAACCATTTTTTTGCATACTGATATAAGACCACATAAGCCATAAAAATAAATACTGCCGGAAATATCATATGTGCCACAATCGCCGGATGAAATCCGCAGAGAGAACTTACCACTGCAAGAAACACCGGAAACGGTGACAGAACATATCTGCTTGGCAGATGTGCATATGCATAACCAGTATATGGATTTATGGAAAAAATCGTATCTGTATGTACAGACGTTGTGGCAGTTGCCACATAAAAAGCATCGTCAGCATCCATATGTGCCAGAAATGATGCAACTGCCAGCTGAAAAATAATCAGCACTGCCGCAATCCAGAAATATACCGATGTTTCCATGTGTGTTTTTTCATCGTTTCCGGACATACGTTTTTCTCTGCACATAAAAATAAATCCTGCCACAGCTGCCAAAGCCATAACTCCCGCAAAACTGTATTCCAGAATATGCAGCGAAAGTTTTACCCACATCATCGGAAGTATCATCAGTTCCGCAACAGAAAACATCAGAAGATACCCGGCAAGAAGATACATGCCCATGGATTTCTTTTTACTTTTGTAAAGGACTACCCCTCCGGCTGCCCACGGAACTGCCAGCAGCCAAAAAGCTGCCAGCAGACATTTGATCACCATATTCATTTCTTCTCTCCGGCTTCCTGCTCAAGGATTCCCATTGCAACCTTCTCCGGAGTGATCGGAAGTTCTCGGACACGTACACCTGTTGCATTATAAACTGCATTGGCAATAGCCGGACAAGGTGTATCGATCACAAGCTCACCAATGGATTTTGCACCGAAAGGACCTGTCTTCTCGTAGCTGCTCTCAAACTCGATCCGCACCTTCGGAATATCCATACGGTTGGGGATCTTATACTGCATAAAAGAATTATTACGGATCTTTCCCTTATCTGTATACTGCACATCCTCATACAGAACCATTCCGATTCCCTGACCGATACCGCCTTCTGCCTGCACTCTGGCAAGATTTGGATTGATCGGGGTTCCACAGTCGATCACGCCCACATAATCAATGACGTCGATCTGTCCGGTCTCTTTATCGACCTCCACTTCAGCGGCACCTACCATAAACGGTGGCGGAGAGATCGGAGAAGAATATTCTTTTACGACCTGAAGCTCACTGCAGACTCCGCAGGTCGCTTTTCCTGCGATCTGCTGCAGCGTTACCTCTTTTCCGTCTTCTGTGCGGACTTTTTCTCCGTCAAAATCAGAATCCTCTGTAGATACTCCAAGCATCTGTGCGCCAAAAGCGTGGATTCTCTTTCTGAGTTCTCCGCAGGCCTGGATCACGGCATTTCCGGTAGCGTAGGTTGTGGAAGATGCATAAGAACCGGAATCATAAGGAGAAATATCTGTATCCACACTGAATACCACGATATTTTTCATATCTGTATCCAGACAGTCTGCTGCCATCTGAGCAAGAATGGTATCACAGCCGGTTCCCATATCAGAACATCCAAGTGCCAGGGTATAGGAACCATCCTCATTTAATTTAATGTCTGCTCCGCCGACATCGATCCCTGCAATAGATGAGCCCTGCATGGCCATAGCAATGCCGACACCCCGTACTTTACCGTTACCCATATCACGGAACGGATATTTCTCATCCCATCCGATCATTTCCTTTGCACGGGCAAGACATTTATCCATGGTACAGCTGCCATTGACCGGTACATCCGGATATCCCGGAAGTGCCTCTCCCTCCATAGGCATGTTCAGCTCACGGAATTTTACCGGATCCATCCCCATCTTATGAGCCAGCTCATCTGCTGCGGACTCCACAGCAAAAATACCCTGTGTGGCACCATAGCCACGATAAGCGCCAGCTGCCTGCATATTGGTGTAAACAACATCATAAGCAAAACGGTAAGCTTCCGTATGACGATACAGCGCAATGGATTTGTGGCCTGAAAGTCCTACGGTTGTAGGCCCATGCTCTCCATAGGCACCGGTGTTGGAAAGAGTATAAAGATCGATTGCCTTTACAATACCGTTTTCGTCTGCACCCATACGGATATGGACTTCCATCTCATGACGCGGAGAAGACGCGATCATGGATTCCTTTCTGGAAAAAACGATTTTGGACGGACGCCCGGTAACCCATGTTACCAATGCCGGGAAAACCTCACTGACAGAAGACTGTTTTGCACCAAAGCCCCCGCCGATACGCGGCTTGATCACACGAACTTTGGAAGAAGGAATGTTCAGCGCGTTTCCTACGATCCTTCGGATATGAAACGGGATCTGGGTGGAAGAAACCACCGTCAGTCTCTGAAAATGGTCCATATAACAGTAGGTGCGGAAGGTCTCCATCATGGTCTGCTGATTTGCCTTTGTGTGGTAAACCTGGTCTACTGTATACGCACATTTCTCCAGCATGGCATCCACATCACCCACTTCTTCTACATTGGAGGAACAGAGATTACGCTTATTATCTCCGCCGGCCGGGATCGGCATATACCAGTCATCCTCCGGGTGCACCAGAATGGGATTATCCTTGGCTGTGTGGATATCCAGAACTGCTTCCTCCACACGATATTTTACCTTAATGCGTTTCAGGGCTTTATCTACTGCCTCTTCTGTCTCACCAGCTACGATAGCAACCGGATCACCTACAAAACGCACATGCTTATCTATGATATAACGATCCCATGGACTGATCTCAGGCGCTGTCTGTCCGGCCAGAGTAAATCTTTTGTGAGAAACATCCTCATAGGTCAGAACACAGGCAATCCCCTCAATCTTCTTTGCCGCATCTGTCTTGATCTCTTCCACCCAGGCATTTGCATGAGGACTTCTTAAGATCTTGACGATCAGGCAGTCAGAAGGTGCAAGATCATCGGTATAGACCGGTTTTCCAGTTACCAGAGACATTGCATCTGTTTTTGGCACCGGCTTGTTTACGTATTTCATTTTCCTTCCTCCTGTCCTTTTTTATAGTCAAGAAATTTCAGGATACTTCTGGTCTGTCCCACAAATCCCGAGCAACGGCACAGATTTCCGGAAAGATACTCCAGGATATCCTCTTCCGTAGGATCTTCCAGTTCCTTTAACATGGCAAATACATTCATGATAAATCCCGGATTGCAGAAACCGCACTGCTCTGCTCCCTCATTTGCCATAAAAGCTCCGAATTCCTTTGCTTCCTCCTGCATTCCTTCCAGAGTCACGATCCGTTTCCCGTCTGCGCGGGCAGCCAGCATGGAGCAGGACAGTACCGGACGTTCATCCATCAGCACAGTACAGAGACCACAGTTTGCAGTCTCACAGCCACGTTTTACGCTGTAACAGCTGTTTTTCCGCAGAAAATCCAGAAGCAGTTCATCCGGACGTACCTCTGCCTGCCGTTTTACACCATTCAGCCAGAAAGTGATATTCATTCTGCTCTCCCTCCAATCTCTTCCCAGGCTCTTCTGGTGAGGACTTTCACAAGAAGACTCCTGTATTCTTTTGAAGCACGCATGTTCTTGTCTGTAGAAACATGTTCCGCTGCATATGCAGCAAAAGAAGCTGCTGCATCCTTTTTCTGCTGTGCATTCATCTGTACAAAATCTTTTAAGATTCCCTCTTCATCTTCCAGGATCATTGCTTTTCCGGGTCTGGCTCCAATGACAGTTCTTGCTTTTCCGTCAATAAGAGCGGCCGCACAGGTGAGCACAGGAAAATCTGTGGAATTATTCCGCTGACTTAAGTACACACTGTTCAGCGGCTGTTTTTTTACAATGATATTTACCAGGATATCGTTATCCTTTTCCATGGATGCAAACTGTGCCAGCGGAATGGTGCCGCCATTGTACAGCTCCACCCAGGTATCCAGTGCCAGAAACATGGTCAGTACATCGGAAAATCCGAATCTTCCGAAAATACTTCCGCCCACTGTGGCACAGTTTCGAAACTGCACGCCCACAATGTGCCGTACACTTTCACGGACAGCACCGTTTGTATAGGCATTCAGCTCTTTATGAGTTTCCAGCGCATGAAGTGGTGTCATGCAGCCGATCACAAATGCTTCTTCTGTTTCTGTAATAATATCCAGTCCAAGACCTGACAGGTCAATGGCTGTCGTGATGTTCCGGTTTCCCATTTTCAGCCAGACCATACCGCCCAGCACACAGGCTGTTCTTTTCTGGTTCAGTTCATATGCCTGTTCAAGGCTTTCTGCCTTTACGTAATTCTTTATCTTCAGCATACTTTATTCCCTTCTGAATTCTCATTCTCTTTCTTTACGGCTGTTTTTCAGCCGAACATTTATTTTAACAGACTGTCAGCTAAATAGCTATTGTTTTTTCTCTGCTGTTCTGACGCCGCATTAGTCAACTGTCTCCAGAACGATAAACTGATACGGTTTCAAAACAATCTCCTTTTCTGTGATCTCCACAGCTTTCTGATTATTCAGAAGCACCTTTTTCACTTCTCCCGGCAAAGATACCTTCTGTGACTGTGCCTGCATATTTCCCAGGATCAGAAGATTTTTCTCACCGTTTCTTGTATATGCGATCAGATTCTTCTGTTCTTCCTGATATGGAGCGAATGTTCCATATACAAGCGTTTCTTTATATTCCGGAGCTTTTCTCAGTGCAGTCAGCTTTTTGTAGAAAGAAAGGAGGGAGTCACTGTCCGTTAGCTGGGACTCTATATTGATCTCCTTATAATTCGGATTAACCCCAAGCCACGGCTCTCCTTTTGAAAATCCCGCATTTTTCTCTGCGCTCCACTGTACCGGAGTTCTGGCATTGTCTCTGGAAAATGCGGAAGCAGCATCAAGCGCTTCTTTTTCACTGCATCCGGCACGAAGCGCTACCTGGTATTCATCGATGGTACTGATGTCATCGATCTGGTCCATAGAAGTAAACTCCATATTTTCCATACCGATCTCCTGCCCCTGATAAATAAACGGAATTCCCTTCAGCAGGAAATAAACACCTGCCAGGAGCTTCCTTGAATCCGGACAGCGGTCTTCCGGAGAAATATAGTGACAGACACCTCTTGGCTCATCATGATTCTCAATAATGTTGGAGATCATACCAGTATCCCCGATCCTTTTCTGAGTATGGAAAATACACTTCTTGTACTCTTCCGGAGTCAGGTACGGTTTGGATGCATACCAGCCATCCTCGCTCTTTCCGTAACAGGTTTCCTCAAAATCAAACATGGATGAAAAGTATCCGTTTTCTCCGATAAAATCTTTGATCTCATCTTCCTTTTCATTGAATACCTCTCCTACAGTAAAAGCGTCATAGGGATGAAAGCACTTCTCAGCCATCTCTCCCAGGAATTCTCCAATCCCCTCTGCCTCCTCCAGCATCCTCTCGATGCTGCAGAGCCCGTCTGCACGATCGGCAGGATAATCAGAAAATGGAAGCTTCTTCTTGATATTGATAATGGCATCAATACGGAATCCTCCAAGCCCCTTTTCCATCCACCAGCGGATGTTTTTGTAGACTTCCTCTCTTACTTCAGGATTCTCCCAGTTGAGATCCGGCTGCTTCTTGTGGAATACATGGAGATACTGTTTATCCGGATGTCCCGGAAGCTCTTCCCATACCGGGCCACCGAAATAGCTTCTCCAGTTGCAGGGAGCCTTGTCATCCTTTTTGTCCCGGATATAAAAGAAATTTCCATACTTTCCGTCCGGATCCTTAATGGCCTCCTGAAACCACTCATGCTCATCGGAGCAGTGATTCACCACCAGATCCATAAGGATGTACATTTCTCTTTTTTTTGCTTCTGCGATCAGACGATCCATATCCTCCATGGTCCCAAACCTAGGATCAATAGAATAATAATCTGCGATGTCATATCCCTGGTCTGCAAGCGGAGATTTATAGATCGGGGAAAGCCAGAGGATATCTGCTCCCAGTTCCTTCAGATAATCAAGCTTGCTGATGATTCCCGGGATGTCTCCGATCCCGTCTCCGTTAGAATCATAAAAGCTCTTGGGGTATATCTGATATACCACCTTGTCATGCCACCATTTTCGTTGCATCCTAATTCCTCCTATGCCTGTTTGATCATGCAGTACTGCTTCAGATCAAATCCTTTTTTCTGTACAATGCCATATAATTTAAATCCGAATTTCTCATACATGGAAACATTTGCCGGATTATGGGTTTCCAGAGAGATCATCAGCTTATGCCTGTCCGCATAATCGATCACCTCATCCATCAGCTTTTCAGCAAGACCGTGATGCTGCATCTTCGGCGCCACTGCCAGATAGATCACATGAAGCCTTTCTGCTGTATGAAGCTGGGAAGTCCAGCTGGAATTCAGATAGTCTTTTCCCTGGATGAATTTCCACAGGGTCGCAAGACTTGGATCCTCTTTGATCAGATAGCCATCTGTTTTCAGAAGGGCAAAAAAATCCACCATCAGATTATGTAAGGCTGCTTCATGCTCCGTTCCATCGGACACTACCAAGATGCTGTTCAGATCACTGCTGTCTGCGTAGATCTCACAGGTCTCAAAAAATTCCGTAAGATCGCAGGTAAAAAGCTCCGGCATCAGCCGCTCTCTGGTATCCCTGTCCGGGATCAGTGCATGATACAGAGGATCCTCCGAAAAACATACGGTCAGAATCCGTATCAGTTTGTCCAGGTCTTCTTCTTTCACTCGGTATAAATTCTGGCTTTCCATTCTTTCCTCCAGGTATGGTTTTATTCTGTTCCTTTTTCAAACATATCACTGACCTCGCAGATCAGATTCCTGAGCTTTTCCGCTGCACGGATCAGATATTCAATATCATCGGCATAATAACGCTTCTGTCTTTCCCAGGCTTCCTTGAGGCTCTGCTTTTCCGCCTCCAGGCTGTCACCCGGCTTCTTTTCCTTCAGGCTTTCCACAAGATCATAAAGGTTCTCATGGTGGATGATCCTGCCCTTTCCCCACATCAGGCGATCCGGGGACTGCTTCAAGATATATTCCGTAAAATGATAAAAGACTTCCCGCTCAAACTGAAAGGCATAACAGTTGTTGTCAATACTGTAAAAAGCCTCCAGCGCAGGTGCGATCTCTCTTTTTTCCAGATATCCCATCGCTTTCTTCAGTGCATAAAGATTGTTCTGCACTGCCTGCTGCGGAAAGATCACATTGTCATCCCAGTCCAGACGTACCAGATAATCCTGGGATTTTCGGAATACACCGAGAAGCTTTTCGGTAATGGCATCGGCTTTTTTCCAGTCACGTTTTTCTTCCGGAAGGCTGTTGAAGCGCCGTACCTGCTCTGCAAGGATGGCAGCCGCTTTTTTTGCCTCTTCTGTTTTTTTCAGAAGGAGTGTACTGTCGGCGCCGGTCTGCATACACAGATCCGTATCCAGGGTCTTAATACTTTGGTCCAGTACCCGCCCGAAATCCATTGGCGGCAGAGCAAGGCTGTCAATAGCCAGAAGAAGTTTCAGATAAAATTCATGATGGAATCTGTATACCTCTTCCTCATAAACATCCTGGTTATCGTATTGGGAATGATAATAATTTTCCATAAAGGGACCACCGCTGAAATCATTGACCATGGACGGGATCCCGGAAATAGCCATGGTAAAATCATCAGACCAGGTTTCAATGGGATACAACGTGGTCATGCCCTCCGGATAAATCCCCTCCGGCATCTGCACAGCATCCACGAAGCTGCGCACAAAATCCGCATACTCATAGGTACATCGTACTGCATCTCTGGTACTGTGTGCATGAGCCGGAAGCTCAAAATTCAGATCTGCGATCACGTGCCCCTGCCACTCCGGTCTCGCCTCAAATACCTGGCGGTAAGCACCTGTGGACCAGTCATATTTTGTGTCGGAAATCCCCCATTCTTCTGCTGCAAGAGCACATACCACAATAGTATGGCGAGGTTTATAGCCACCACGGAGCAGCGCCCTGGCAATTCCAATGATCATGGCCACTGCCGCATTATCGTCCTGAAATCCCTCAAAATAGGAATCATAGTGAGCACTTAACAGGATCATGGAATCCGAATCGGTTCCCGGGATTTTGCCAACGATATTGTAGGTATACTGGTCTTTGAGTACCTCTGTGTCCGCATCAAATTCCACGGAAAGCTCCGGAACACGATTCCCATTCTCATTTTTTTCCTCCATCAGCTGACGGATCATAAGAAAATCTGCCCGTGACATGGAAAATGCAGGCGCACAGGAAGGTCCTGCGATATCCTGTGCATTCAAAGCCGTATCATCGATCTGTGCGTATCCTCTGCTCTGTACGGCGATCAGAGCTGCTGCACCCTTCAGGTGTGCCTGATACACCGGGTAGTTGATCCACCATTCTTCTCTCTGATTGATCTCGATAAGAACCAGCTTTCCTTTCACATCGATATCCTTATATTCGTCAGCTGTACCCTTTCCAAGATATACCAGATCAAACCTCTGAAAGCCATTGGTCTTAAAATCTGTCTGATATGCGCCAAGCTGGATCTCCCGGCAGGTTCCCTCTCTGTCATGGCAACGCATCACAGCTTTTTTAAATTCCCATGCATCCACACAGATCTTATCTTTTTCTACCTGTGTGAGACCGGCTTTTTTCATTTCTTCCAAAAGCATATCTCCGGTTTTTCGCTCTGCCAAGGAGCCTGCTGTACGGTATCCCAGAACCGGATTTGTTTTTTCCTGTTCCATGCGCCTGGCCAGATCATAAGATTCTTTTATATTCAGGCATGAAACACATTTCTCCACGATGTTCAAATTTACTGTCATCCCTTTCTCGGCAGTTCCCTGCCGGCAGTTCCGTCCTCCCGGCAGAGATATTCCTCTAACTGTTATAGATTATACCTTATCAATGTGCGGATTTCCAGATAAAAAAACGCGATTTGTTCTGACAAAAAATCCATCTCACAAATCACGTTATTAAAATTTCTTTTTAGCCAGAATACCGAAGCGCATCAATAGGCTTCCTAGACGCTGCCTTGTTAGCCGGATACAGGCCAAAAAACACACCGATCATCAGAGACATGGTGTTGGTGACACCGGACATGGCTTCCATGATCTCTGACTGGTCCACAATGGAAAAAGCGTCTTCGTCCTGCTCAAAGCGTTCCATAAGGAGCTCTGTAAACGCATTTTCTGCCGGCTCCAGGCTATCCTCATCTGCTCCGGATGCGTAAAACATGGTCACATCCAGTACATTATCCGCAAGCCTAGTCATAGTAGAAAACGGGATGATCACCATAAGCCTTTTACGCCGTCGTTTCATTTTCCTTAACCTCCAAATATGCTATATATGTTCTCTCTGTTTTAAAAATATTTTAAAAGAAAAATATGTAAAGTCTTTGTGTGATCTGTGAAAACCCAGTGAAAAAGGTATCGTTTTTTTCATATACAAATACAAATAATCAATTATATTTTCTGTCTGTTGCTATCATTTTTGTATATATTAAATATTATTTTAAAAATTATATATTATTTTCTGGTATTTCTTACCGAAATATGTTATAAAAGAAGTAAGAAAAACTACCGAAAATCAGATATTCCTGCTTTCGGTCCGAAATAAAGGAGGTATCTTTATGGCAAAACGTATTATCACCATCAATCGTATGTTTGGAAGCAACGGACGCCTTATCGGCAAGACTCTGGCTGAAAACCTGGACATCGGTTTTTATGATAAAGAACTGATCGACATGGCTGCCAAAAAAAACAATATCCCCTTCGACACCCTGGCAAAGGTAGACGAGAAAAAAGCCAGTCAGTGGGTATTTCCCGTTGACAGTGAGCTGCAGTTTACAGATAATTTCTCTTTTGTACCAATGAACGATGTGCTCTATGATCTCCAGAGAAAGATCATCCTGTCTCTTCCGCAGAGAGAGGACTGCGTAATTGTCGGCCGCTGTGCGACCAATATCCTGAAGGATAAATCTCTTAAACTTTTTATCCATGCACCTTTTGAGGAAAGAATTCAGAATGTGATACGCCGTACCGGCAGAGAAGAAGCCAGCGCACGGAAACTGGTCAAAAAAATGGATAAAGAGAGAAAGGCTTACTATGAATACTTTACAGACAGCAAATGGCTGGATATGACACAGTATGATCTCTGTATTGACAGCAGCCGGTTTTCTATGGAGCAGATTATTGAGATTGTAAAGAGATGTCTTTAGGATTCTTTTTTTCTGAAAAATGTTTTTACGCTTTGGAAGCGTAAGTGAAACCGCAGGGGAGGGGAAGCACTCGTAGTTGCGAAAGGCCGTTTCCCCTCCCCTGCACCCCTTCCCTCAGGCCCCGCTATGAACCGTACGTTTTGGTTATGTTACGTTGTTGACAGGGTGATGAATTCTGCGTTTGTTTAAAACGACAGGCTGTGCCGATCTCATCGGCATAACACCTTTCAACAAGAAGACGTATTCTTCCCACACCTCCAACGGCGGACGCTCAACTCATCAAAACGTAAGGACAGGACACCACGCGTCCGCTTCCACCTCTCCGGCTGAAACGTCAGCCGGGGAAGTGACAGTCCTCCGGGCTGCTACGGAGGACTGTCACTTCCCCGGCGTCCGTTCACCAATATACTCTTTCAAAAACTCATATATATCCCCCTCCAACGGCGGACACCCCTCCACATAATTCTGAAACTTACAGGTACAGTGTCCCACACCAAGCACTCCCGTCTTACCACGATACCCCTGTCCGATGCAGATCTTTTCATCCAGCTTCTCAAAAAGCCCCTCTTCCTTCAGCATCTCCAATGCCGGGATCAGATACCCGTAGCAGGCACTGCAGGATTCCACTTCCTCTACGGCATCCGCAAGCTCCACAACCTTTCTGGATATCGGCATCCTCTGATCCGCACCATCCTCCAGAAATCTGACATCTGCTTTGGAAATATCTGAGCAGCCCACGCCAAGCTCACCTGCCAGCTTCACATAAGGAACCTCAGCTACCTCATAATGCATCATCTGACACACATATGCATCCACAAGAACCGGATCACAGGCAGCCATCACCCGGTTCATCACGACAGGATTTCCGCCATCCTCAAAATCCAGATCCCCGCAGATATTATCCACAACAATAAAGTCCTGCTGTATCCCCATATTCAGATGAGCAATGGGTTTATGAAGCCCCAGAGAATGAAACCGTCTCTTTTCCTTATTTGGGATCAACCCCTTCATATTCTTAAGGGCACAGGTGATCTTTGTTTGACAATGGCCTTTCAGAACCGGCACATTGATCAGAAAATCAAGCTCCTTTACCCGCTCACAGACATTCAGCTCCATGCCGCCGCAGTCCACAGAAATCCCCTTATCCTTCTGCATATCCCAGAACGGCACCTGATACTCTTCCTCAAGCCTGTCAAAGCCACAGGTCTCAAAGGCCTCCCTTGTCTTATCTCCTACCCAGGATCCCTCCAACATCACCATATCCCGGAAACCATGCTCCTTCAGATATTCGATAATTCCTGCAACCACTTCCGGATGAGTCGTTGCACCCCAAGAAGCCTCTGAAGGAGAAACCAGATTCGGCTTGATCCCGATCTTTTTCTTTCTATCCCCGATATGGGACTGAAGATCCGCTTTTTCCAGAAGCTCCTTTGTCATTCTTTTATATTCCGTACCACTGGTAATAAAAATCTGATTTTTATCCATAATTATCAAAATTCCTTTCTTTCTGCAATGTGAATGTTGATCCAGATCCACACCAAAGCCCTGCAAAGCTTTTATCATCAGATAAGCCAGACAAAACAGCCGACAAATACAGCAGTCATCACAAGCATCACAATCATAAAAAATACCCTCTCTACCGGTTTCCCGGTAAAAAGGATATTTTATCCGACACAGCAGTCTCGTATTATCTTTCGATCTTTGCCCCGTTCCACCATGGGAATTCTCGGTTCAGCCATTTTCCTGCAAGCTCACTCCATGGTTCACAGGCTCTTGCGATCCCTCTGCCGTTTTCGTTGGCAGTCAGCTCATTTGCCAGGCCGATCCCATGGGGTCCCTGCGGGAAAACATGATACTCCACTGGAATGCCCTTTTTATAGAGTGCCTGAACAAAGAGAAGTGTATTATCCAGCAGCACCGTCTGATCCTCAAAGGTATGCCAGATAAAGGTTCTGGGTGTATCTTCCGTAACCTGAAATTCCAGAGACATCCGATCTTTCAGCTCCTCATAACGATCTCCCAGAAGATTTCGAAAGCTTTCTTCATGACCAGCTTCCCCTGAAGTGATCACCGGATAATTCAGGATCATGCCATTGGGACGGATCCTCTCGTTTTCCATTCCCGTGATCCAGGCAAGCTCCTCCGTATTCCAGAATACTCCCAAAGAAGCTGCCAGATGGCCACCTGCCGAAAAACCGGACACAATGATCTTATTTTTTTCAATATGCCACTTATCGCTGTTCTCTCTGAGAAGAGCTACTGTTTTTGCCAGCTGACGGAGAGCCACCGGATATCTGGCAGGTGCCACACTATAACGAAGTACCACTGTGTGATAGCCCATTCCCATAAACCGGACAGCAATGGCTTCTGCCTCTCTGTCAGAAGTCATGCCATAAGCTCCGCCCGGACAGATCACTATGACCGGACGCTTCTGTCCCGGATAGAGTTCTTCCGACTCCTGCCAGAAATAGGTCTCTATCCATGCCTCATTATAGTCCTTTGTTTTTTCTTCGATCACAATTCTTTCGTTGATCATTCCGACTTTCCCTTCTTCATTTCATTGCTTCTCTGATCGCTGCAAGAAGTTCATCGTACTCTTCGTAAGCCGGAATTTCCGGATGATCTGCACGGATCTGCTCTGTACTGCGGAAAAGGAATCCTGCTTTGCTTGCCTGGATCATTCCGAGATCATTGTAGGAATCTCCGCTTGCGATAGTCTCAAATCCCATGGACTGCAGTGCCTTCACAGTTGTCAGCTTAGATTTCTCACAGCGCATCTTAAAGCCTGTGATCTCTCCATTCTCTGCTACTTCCAGGGAATTACAGAAAAGTGTCGGCCGTCCAAGCTTCTCCATCAGCGGAGTTGCAAACTGTGTAAAGGTATCACTGATCAGTATCACCTGGGAAAAGGATCTCAGCTCATCCAGAAATTCCTTTGCTCCCGGAAGGGGATCGATCTTTGCAATAGTCTCCTGGATCTCTTTTAATCCCAGACCATGCTCTTTCAGAATTCCAAGTCTCCAGTTCATCAGCTTATCATAATCCGGCTCATCACGAGTTGTTCTCTTGAGCTCCGGGATTCCGCTTGCCTCTGCAAATGCGATCCAGATCTCCGGTACCAGTACACCTTCTACGTCCAGACATGTAATATACATCTTTCATATCCTCCTCTTGATCCAACTTACCGTTGATATTTCACAGAGTCTGACTCCTTCCGGCTGTCAGAACTCTTTAATCTTTTAGCGCTTTACCCTGATATTACCATATGCTCTCAAGGTCTGTAAACAGTTTTATTTTTTCTTCTTTTCCGCTTCATAGATCTTCAGCTCTTTCAGTGCTTTTTCCCCAAGAGGATACAGCATGAAAATATTAAAGATCGTCATCAGGCCGATTCCTACATCTCCCAGATCCCATACAAATGTGTAAGCCGCGATCCCACCGATAAACAGCATCACCAGTGCCAGCACCTTATATCCTGTCTGTGAACCCCAGTTATCACCAAAAAGATAAGCCACATTGCCTCTTGCATAAAACAGGATTCCCAGGAATGTGGAAAAGCTGAACATAAACAATGTTGCAGCAATAAAGATCACTCCAAACTGCCCCATATGATAATGCATGGCAGTCTGAAGAAGTTCCATTCCGGAAAGTCCCTGTACCAGATCTTCCGGGGCCAGAAGCATGATCATAGCTGTACAGCTGCAGATTACGATCGTATCCACAAATACACCCAGGGCCTGGACAAATCCGGCTTTTACCGGACTGTCACATTCTGCTGCCGCTGCTGCACAGGGAGCGGAGCCGCTTCCCGCCTCATTAGAAAAAAGGCCTCTTTTTACTCCGTTCATCAGCACGACGCCAAATCCGCCGGCAACAGCCTGACGAAATCCGAAAGCTTCTTCAAAAATCCGTTTAAATACTCCCGGCATACTTCCAAGATTTGTAAATATAATAAACAGCGTGATCACAAAATAAAGCACTGCCATCACCGGCACCAGAAGATCCAGAACTTTAACCGTTGCATTCTTCCGAAGCACGATCACAGCTGCGATCACTACCAGCACGATGGTAGTATACAGCGGCGGAATATCAAAAGCATTTTTGAAAGACGCCGTGACGGAATTGCTGATAACCTGACTGATCCCACACCAGCAGATCAGGCCGGAAATGGCAAACAGAACGGAAAGCAGAACCTTTTTTCGTTTTCTGCCCTGTTTTTCTTCCCAGTAGCGGTGGATATAGTAGGCAGGACCGCCCCTGTAGCCACCATATAGAGGATCCTTTTCTTTATAGAGCTGTGCCAGGGTCGCTTCGATAAAAGCAGTGGAGGAACCGATCAGCGCCGTGATCCACATCCAGAATACCGCTCCTGCACCTCCTGCCGAGATCGCAGCTACCACACCGACCAGGTTTCCCATTCCCACACGGGTAGCTGTAGATACGATCAGCGTCTGAAATGCTGAAAGATTATTTTTGTCACTTTTCTTTTCTGACAGGGCTCGTACCATATCCGGAAAAAGACGGATTGGCAGAAGCTTTGTCCTGATGGTAAAATAGATACCGGTCGGAATCAGAAGCAGGATCAGAAGTGAGATTCCCAGCGTACTTCCTCCCGGAAGCGGGATCCTTATCAGATCTCCCCACAGAAATGTATAGACCTTTTCGATCATTGTTACTATCATGTTACTGTTTCCTTTCCCCAATCACCCCATGTGATCGTTTTGTTCTCTTTTTCTGCCCGTTGTTTGTATTTATTTCTGCAACGTTTTAAACGGGCAAAGCGTGTCTTTCATTATAATAGCTTTCTGTTTGTATGTAAAGAAAAATCCCGAATCTTTCGATCCGGAATTTTTTTGTATTGGTAACTTTTCTGTTATTCGACAGATTTCTGATATCTGTCTATTTTTATGAGCATAGCTGCATTTTACTCTCAGCCAGCCAGGTGGAACATCTCGATCAGGAATATCCAGCTCATTCCATAGTATGTTATCACGGCTACAAGGTCATTCATCGTAGTGATCAGAGGACCTGAGGCTACTGCCGGGTCCACACCAACCTTTTTGAAAAACAGCGGTATGCAGGTTCCCACTGCACTGGATACCAGCATGGCCACCAGCAGGGATAATCCGATACAGCCGGATACCGCATAGGCAAATACGAGTGTTTTTCCTTTGAATAAGAAAATATACAATCCGATCAGTACAAAAGACAGAATACCGAGCAGACCACCGTTGCAAAGACCGATCCGCATTTCCTTCAGCACAAGCTCTGCTTTCTGTCTGCCCGTCAGCGTTTCATCCATCAGTACACGGATGGTTACAGCCAGGGACTGGGTTCCAACATTTCCTGCCATATCCAGGATCAGAGACTGAAAGCACATGATGATCGGCAGACAGGTAACTACTTTTTCAAACATTCCCACAACAGAAGATACCACCATACCAAGGCCCAGAAGAACGATCAGCCAGGGCATTCTTTTTTTCATGCTTTCAAAAAGAGGTTCTTTCAGATCTTCCTCTGCAGTCAGACCGGCCAGCTTTGCATAATCCTCTCCCATCTCATCGTCTACCAGATCGATGATCCCTGCGGATGTGATCACTCCAAGGAAACGATTGTCATCGTCCAGTACAGGAATGGAATCTTCAGAATAATCCTTCAGCCGTTCCATACAGTCGTCAATCTGCTCAGTGCCATACACATATGGATAGGAAGTTACGATCAGCTCTTCCATAGGGTGGTCCTGTCTTGCTGTGATCAGATCCTTCAGATCCAGGGCTCCATAAAACTCCCCTCTATCCGTCACTGCAAAGATCGTAGAAATATTATCATTATCTGCCGCTTGGGAAACCAGCTCACTCATGGCCTGCTTTACGGTCAGGTTTTCACGGATCACAATGCAGTTCGTTGTCATTCTGCTTCCGATCTCATCCTCATCAAAGGAACGGATCATTTCAATATCTTTCCGCACCTGTTCATCCAGAAGCTGGATCAGAAGCTTGCGTTTTTCTTTATCAATCTGCTTTAAAACATCTGCCAGGGCATCGGTTTCCATTTTGGAAAGAATGGCTGCCGCTTTTTTTACATCCATCTCTTCCAGATATTGTACAGTTTCTTCTTCCTCCAGATATTCAAAAACATCTGCCAGCATACTGCTTTCCAGGATACGGTATAGTCTGCTGCGCTCCGCAGTGCTTAATTCTCTTAATACTTCCGCCAGATCGTTTTCGTGGAAATCCTGCAGCCTTTCACTTAAAACTGCCGGAGAAACACTGCTTCGGATCAGACTCAGAATATCTTTTGAAAAATCCTGATTTCTTTTTGTCATTTTCTCATCCTCCTCACATAGTTTCGCACAAAACACGCACACCAAAAACAGACATGTTAAAGCATGTCTATGTGCTGTTTGATTTTCGATTGTGTTTCCTTGGGATTTGAGTATAAAGCGAAATGAATTTATACATGATCGCCTTACTGTAAGATTCTCAGAATGAGAAGAATGAAAAATATATCTATTATAATCCTGCTGAAATTATAATGTAATAATACCGTACAGATTCTGATGACACCGATACATCCTGTCAAATATATCCTTCTGATATATAGATATAATATTCCCACAGATATTCCGTACACTTAAAACAGAATGAAACAGCCTCATCTCGCTCTGTTCTTTCCATCTTTCACTCTGAGAGCTACAACTTCGCCCATGAGAATCACAACTGTCCATTCTGTTCACCTGCCTTTTTTTCTTAATTTTTTTTATCAACCCGGCCATTATAACGTTCCCGGCCGGGTTTTGTCAACCGGATTTATGGTTAAATTTATTGTAAATCCGGTTGAAATTTTATGTTTTACAGAGGTGGATGTTTATGCAGCAGCATTTGCGTTGATCGTATCAATGACTTTTTTTATTCCAAGCCAAACACCCATATCTGTAAAGATTTCCGAAATGCTCCCACGATCCGTAAACGGAGATTCCAGCAAAACAGAAAGATCTTTCATCATTCCATTATGAACAATATACTCAATGATCTGATTTACAAAATAAATCTGCCTGCTGTCCAGATTTACATCCTCAAGATACTTTGAAAAAGCTTCCTTTGCTGCATTCATATCAAGACCTACCATTTCTCTGACAAATTCTCCCAATGGCTTTCTGCCAAATTCTGCTTCATAATCCTCTTTTGTACCAAGCTCGCTCCAGAGAATTTTTTCCAGTTCAGCTACATCTTTTTCTGTAAGTGGCTGATTCTTTTTCAGCTTTGATATCACATAATTATCCTGATGCTGTCGGACATAATATTCTACTCGTACCTTATAATTTTCCAGATCATTGTTTTCCAATTCTGCTTCTTTCCATTCCGTTGAAAGAATTTCGTCTGTAAAATTGGTCATATATTTATTCCTGCTCTTATCCGGAATATACTTCATAAGATCTCTCAGATTTTTCCTGATATTTTCAAATTCATCAATTCCTGCATTTTCCACATAATCTGTATGCAAAATCTGATCGATCAGCTCTGTCTGTGCCTGAATCTCCGGTATATTTGCCACTCCGGCAATTCCGGAAACCTTTTTTAAAAGATCTTTTCGCGCACTTGTATATTTCTTTCCAACCAGAGATGCAAGTTCTATTCCATACATAAGTGCATCAAAACGTACTGCTGTTACTTCATCACTTTCAGGCAAAATCAAGGGTGCAACCTCTTCCCGTACAAGTAAAGTATCTTCATAAGTAAGCATCTGATAGTTCGACTCTTCTGAATATAATTCTACATATTTCAAATGTTGGCGAACTGTAAAACTATCTCTTGGGAGCTCTTTTACTTTTTCAGTCATATGCTTTACAAGTGCAGTCCTGTACGCAGTTAATTTATCTGTCTGATATTTAATATCCTGAAGCTTGTACGAAATCTCAAACTGAAGATTAAAAACTGCACTTTGCAACGCCATCAGATTTGCGCTTGCTTTTCCTTTATTCATTCGGAAAAACTCAAAATTTCCACAAAAATCAAAAATGTAAAACTTTTTCTTATCTTCCCCATCCAACAATCCCGGGCATAGTCTTGTTCCTCGTCCGATCATCTGCCAGAATTTTGCTTTACTCATAACTTTCTTAAAGAATACAAGATTAAGAACTTCAGGTACATCAATTCCGGTATCTAACATATCTACAGAAATTGCGATCTGCGGTAGTTTTTTCGGATCTGAAAACTCATCAATTGCACTCTGTGCATATTTCATTCTGTTATCGATCACCATAGCATAATTCTTTAAATGCGGATATTCCTTATTAAAAATCTCAAGGATCTTTTCCGCATGATCATGATTTTTCGCAAAAATAATTGTTTTTCCAATCTTCTGTCCGTATTCAATTTTAATTCCATCTCTCATCAGGACATGAAGAATTTTTTTAATGGTATCTTCGTTAAAAATCCAGGTATTCAATGCAGCCGAATTTATCGCTTCCGGAAGCTTTCCATTTTCGTCTTCAAAAGTATTTTCATAGATTTCTTTATCTGCTTCTGACAGTTCATCGTATACAATTCCCTGATCAATAAATTTTACCCTGGATTCTACTGACAGATAATCAACCAGATATCCATCCTTAACCGCCTGCGCCAGATCATATCCATAAGTAGGATCCCCGTTTGCCAGTTCAAATACTTCATATGTATTTTTGTCAATCTCATCTTTCGGTGTTGCAGTAAGTCCTACAAGCAGTGCATCAAAATATGTAAAAATATCTTTATACTTATTATAAATAGATCTGTGTGCTTCATCACAAATGATCAGATCAAAATGACCACAGGTAAAAACTTTTCCTTCTTTGTCATTTATCGTATCAATACAGTTTATCATGGTCTGATATGTGGAGAAAACACATCGCGACATATAATTATTCTTTTCTTCAACCAGATTTGTACAGGAAAAATCCTGCATCCAGTTTACAAAACTTCTTTTCGCCTGTGTTACCAGTGAATTTCTATCCGCCAGAAAAAGTATATTCTTTACCCAGCCCGCATCAACCAGTACCTTGCACAAAGCCATTACTGTTCTGGTTTTTCCGGAACCTGTGGCCATAACAAGCAGGGCTTTTCTCCGATTCTTTTCATCAAAGCTCTGGCATACTGCTTTTATCGCGGCTTCCTGATAATAGCGGTCTGCTATCTTTTTATCTACAGAAATATTTTGCAGGCTTGTACGCATACTCAAAAGGTTAAACCATTTCTCCAGATCCCGTTTGGAATAAATAACTGAACATTTTCTTTCCGGATATTGTCCGTCTATGATCCGGGTTTCAAAACCATTGGTAAGGAAAATTACCGGACGCCGTTTGTATTCCTGTTCCAGCAGATCTGCATAAAGTTTTGCCTGCTGCCTGCCCTCGGCAATGTCTTTACAGGTACGTTTTGCTTCTATAATTGCCAGAGGTTTATTCATATCATCATAGAGAACATAATCAATACGTCCAATCCCTGATTTATTCGGCATTCCTGTCACAGTCATCTCATTTAACCAGTCTTTTCCCTGTGTCCATCCTGCATCAATAAGCATGGAATCTATGTAAAGTTTTCTGGTTTCATATTCAGACAGATCCAGAGGTTTCGGAACATATGTCTGCTGCTGTTTCTCGTGGCGTGCGGACAGTTCTTCCCTAAGAAAAGTATTTTCTGCCATCAATTTTTGTAGATCCAGTTCCTGCTGGGCAGTTTTTTCTTGTTCTTTCAGAAGTGTTTCCTTTGCTTTTCTGGCTGTTTCCCTGGATGCCTTTGCCTTCTCAATTCTGCCATCAATCATCGACCTGTCAAACGAATGCTCCTGATACTGTTCCCCATAACAGTATGCAATATAATCCAAAAAAATTGACAGATTCTCAAGGCAGAGCAAAGCTGCATCTCTGCCAGGTTTTTTATTGCTATGTGCCACACTATTTCCACATCTGCGGATATAATCCATCCGTTTCCAAAGATCCGGTCCCACTAACTGTCTGAATTCCTCTGTATTCATCAAAGTGTGAAGGTTATCCTGGTACGGAATCTGCAAACTGTTCTCCACAGAATACAACCATTTCACAGCAAATTCCATAGCCCGCCGGCTGTTAAGAATACTCGCATCCGGATCTGCCAATATGATCTTCTCCGCAGATATGGCAACATTTGCAAATGCAGAGAATTTTGATTCATTTTTTAAGTAATCAAAGTTTGTTACCATTATGAAACCTCCCTCTTTTACTTACCATTACTCAAAATCCGATTCTAAAAGTTCACAAAATTCAATGCCTCGTCCATCTAATTTATATTTCAACAAATTGCTAATACGATTATCGCAGGTAGCAAAAAACAACTGTTCCATAGTCGCTTTCGATGACATTTGATATTTAAGCAAATCCATAAATGCTAACATATTTACATCGTCCATACATGCAGTTAAATCATCAATAAAATATATTTTCATCTTTTCGCGATCATTTCTTACATTGATACTAGCAAAAAAATGGGCCAACATGAATACACTAATTTGACCATTACTCAAAATATTAACGATATTTTTACCGTTATTATCAACTAACGAAATTCCTTCTTTTTCCGGAATAATATTAATTCCCTCATTAGAATTAAATCTCGCTAACTTATTATAAAATTTACCAAGAGCAGGTCCTACCCTTTTGTATTCATCTTGCGAAAGTTTCTCCACAGCATCTCGGATATCTTTCGCTCTTTGAGATGCAATATCTTTTAGTTCCTGAAGCTCTTCTATCTCTGTATCAAGAATCTTGTTTTTCTCTGTATTTTCTTCTATTTTCTTCCTCAGATCAGATAATGTTTTATTTGCAAGAATACTATCTATGGCATTAAGTTTTGACACAAATATATCGTAAGAAAAACTTGAAACTACATATGATTTTTTTATAATATTTTTCACCTTTTCATATGTCTGCTGCACCGTCTCATTTTCAAATTTATAACCTAGAACTGTTAAAATCTGTTGATATCCCTCTTTAATTTCCTGCTCTTTACATTCCCCTAAAAGTTGCTCTTCTACACCAGCCAATAATTCTTTCGCCATTTCAGCAGTCAAATTTTCTGCGTTGATCTCTTTTCGAGTTTTTTGCAATTCTTTGACTTCAGAAAAATATGGCTGAATTTCATCTTTCAGAATTTTCAGATTACTACTTTTAAGTTCTAATGTTTTCTCCTCATTCTCCACTACAAGTTTTGCCCGATTAATGACATTCTGATAAAGAATTTCAATTTCATTCTGTAACGTAATCTTATCTGCTTCTTTTATACTTACAGTTTTTCCATTTTCTTCAATATAAGTATCCGCTTCCTTAAGAATCATCTCCTCATCCATAGTCGCAAATAACTCAGAACCACAAATAGGACATCGAACAGAACCTTTTTCCTTAAAAATATTATTTCTATGCTCTATTACCACTTGTTTATTCGCTAAAAGAGAAGATAACAATTTTAACATCTTATTATTCTTAGAAAGTAAATCAATCTCATCAGAAAGAGCTTTCACTTTTTTCTGTTTTTCATTAATTTTCTGTTTATCCGCGTCAAAATCAACCTTCGTAAAACCAGCACTTTCTAATGCAAGTATATATTCTCCGTCCTGAAGAATCGAGTCTTTAGAAAGAGACAAAGTCTTCAATTTTTTAAGTTTTTCTTCTAAATTTGTAATCGTCTCTATACTCTTCCATAGCCCCGCTTTTACCGCACGTTGAATAGACACACTCTTCGTCTCCCAGTAAGAAACAATTTCTTTGATAACTCTTTGCTGATTCTTTAAAGCCTCATTTTTTATAAGTTTAAACAGTCTTTCTTCTACTATCAAATATCCACAATTTTCCACCTCTTTTTTTTGTTCCGTCAATTCAGCTTTATTCAATTCAACAATTTCTATTTTTTCATTCGGATAAAATATCGTCGCAGGATATGGAATCTTTTTTGCTTCTTCACAAGTTTTCGCGAACTCCTCTTCTTGATTCTTAATTAAGTCTTGTGACACTTTCTGTTTTGTTTTATCTTCAATATAACGTTCTACATCCTCAGCAAAAATATCCAAATTCTCTGCAATTTGTTTCTGTTCATCATAATTTGTAATAAATTCACCAAAAAAGTCTTTCAGTTCCTTTCTCTTTTTATTTTGTACATTGAATGACTTTTGGACATCACAAAAATGAAAATTATAAAAACTATTTCCCACATATTCACGTATAAATATTTTCGCCATTTCCTCATTTTCATCAAGCGTAACTTTAGAAAATTCTGAATTTAATTCATCCTTTTTCTGCCTTCTACAAAGAATTCTTTCTTTTTCTCCATCATATAACCAAAGAGATACTATAATATTTTCCTTTGATTTAGCATTTCTATTCTTCAAAATGCCATCTGTATTCATCCTACGATCAGCTTCATTAGTACTTCTGGTATCAAAAGTAGTTTTTAGTCTTCCAATGTTACCTGTCAAACACCATTCAATTGCATCAATAGTTGTTGTTTTTCCAATTCCATTTGCAGCTGAAAGAAGCACAACCGATTTATTCTCAAAATCAATTGTTTTATTTTGAAAACATCTAAAATTTATCATTTTAATCTTGTGTATTATCATTTTTCAGCCACTCCTTAATCAGCTCATAATCTTGTACTTCAAAAGACTTGTTCCATATTCCTTCTCTTTCTTTTTTTTGTACTTTTATATTCTTTCTTTTCATTAATGTCAAAAGTTTCTCATTCTCCGGAAGTAATTGTTCTAATCGCTCCATCTTTTTTTCATCCGGTGCAAATGAAGCTGACGAAATCATATGAAATGGTAATTCAATCACCTCATCATCACCAATTATAATTTGATTCCTATCTGTCATATCGCCTTTAATAATAATTTTTCTTGATATTGATAAATTTCCTTCTCTGTTTTTATCAGGTGTATCTCCAGAATAAACAATCAACTGTACAATATTATACCTCAGCTTCTGAATTGCACTTGCTTTTTTATTAATAATTGCAAACACACGAATTCGATTATCCCAACCATCACATAATGAATTAATTTCCATCGAATCTCCATCCAGAAGAAAAAACAAATCATCTTTCTGTTCACTAATAAAAATACCTAATAACTCTTCCGGTTTCTCATCTAAATCAAAAATATCTTCCATATTAATTCCATATTCAGAAGCTACATCTCCCTTAAGAATATCTGTATAGCCGTTTTTCCTAAACTCTTCCTGTAAAATCATAACTATCTTTCCTCTTTAATACAGTTTTCCAAAAAAATACATTTACCACACTCTTCCTTTTTACCCCATTCATCTTCATCAATCCCAATGCACTCCATACATTCAATATAAAAGCTATCTTCACCCAAATCAGCTATCGTAGGATTCTCACTTACGTCTGCTGTGCTATAGTCGTAATAATTTTTTCCCTGCATAATATTACTATTTTGAAAAAACCATTTTTCAGGCCTTGGTGATACATTTACCATACGATTTACAATATTTCGCTTTGTACTTTTAAATTCTCCTGCCGCTGGAGGAAGAATCACACACCGATCTACATATTTATCTTCAGGAAAATTCAGACAAATATAGTGTTTCACTGAAGAATCTATGTAACATAATGGGTCAAATAACTCCTTATAAGTAGAAATATCATTTTCGTTGTGTACTTTTTCCTGACAAATATTCAGCATAATCTTCCAGAAATAACTTAAAAATTTTAAAAACGTCAAATTACACTCTGCTATATTCCTTAATCTACTATTTATAGATTTTTTTCTATATCCTGAAATTTTACTTGCTTCACGCGTACTTAATGTATTTAGCAACTGATATTGTCCCTCTATAGTTTTGCCAATTTCACTTATCCATTGTAAGGTATTCTGATATATCAAATCCAACATACTCATCTGCAAAACAGACATTTCATTATTATTTATGATTTCTCCATATTTTTCGCAAACAAGCCCCAGTAAATAATTTGCAATCGTTTGTTCTGTATTCAGATTAGCAGACTCTTTCATATACTGTTCAAATTCTTTTTTGTCCACTCGTAGCTGTTCAAAATTCGGATTTTCTAACACATAGCGTCGTTGTATGTACGAAATTGCAAGACCAAGTAAAATTAATTGCCATTTTTCCTCGTCCCCATCCTCATCTGGATTTTTATATTCTTCAGCTAATTTTTCCATCAATTTCTGCTTATAGCAATTAATATCCTCTTGTTGAACAATATTAAACTTTGAGACAAAACCTTCCAGAGATTTTTCTGAAGCCATCTTTCTAAAAAGCTTTTCTTTTTGTTCAGACTTCTTATTTGTTGAATAAATATCTGTTCTTAACAAATTAACTGATTCTGCAACATTTAGGTAACTCGCTGACTTATGAAGATTATTTTCAAGTCCAATATAAGTTTTCATATCCGTAATCTCTAGTTTCTTAACTTTTGATTTTCCATGAATATAAAGTTTCGGACTTACCTTTAAAGTACTTTGAAGCATCTCAAGTCTAAGATATTGATAATAAAGATCCGTTAAAATTTCTTTCATATATGGGCTTGTTTTTGGATAATACTTCACTTGAATAAATTCAAATGTATTGTCCTCAAAAAACACATCCACATCCTCGATGTATTCTGAGCAAACATATTTTACATTTTTTTGAAGGAGACACATAATTGTAATAAGATCTTGAAATAAAAATCCTCTAATCTTGTCTGTAGCATCTCTAGCTTTATCCCCTTCATACATAATTGATAACTTCTGTTCATCTGTGTATATTTTCGTATCCACAAATCGGCCCCCTTTATATCATTCCTTTTTGCTTAGCCTTCATTTTTTTATATTTATCCAAAACAATTATTTCAACAAATTCATCACAAGTGTAACCATTACATCTTTCTCTTCAGGTCTTGATTCGGCAATCATTAAAGTAATTGCTACTAATGCACCATCGCTGATTTTCTTTTCTCCATTAACAAACAATGCATTATTTCTGTCAAGAAATTCCAAAAATAGCGAAGCTGCTATTCGTTTGCAACCATCTGCATATGGATGGTCTTTAATCATAAAGTACAACAAATATGCTGCTTTTTCCTCCAATGAAGGATATGCATCATATCCAAATGCACTCTGGTATATAGCTGCAATTATCCCTTTAACCTTACCAGCTTCTTTTTCTACTCCAAAAACATCTGTATTAAACGAATCTCTCATATTATTAACCATCGTAACACACTCATCATATGTAATACGATATGTTGGCATTTTTCCTGAAGGCTTTTTTAAAGCTTGATGATCATATTGGTCTAAAAGAAGCAATGCATCCGTATATTCATTTACTGCTTTAAGTATATCGGCCTCTTCTACATCCAATGCATTTGCCAACATTTTTGTCTGAATATCAACCGTTTTTTCAAGAGCTTGTAAACGTTTTTTGTTTACTACATAACCTTTTAGTATATATTGTTTAAGGATTTCATTAGCCCACTGCCGAAATTCAACACCTCTTTTAGATTTTACCCTATATCCAATCGAAATTATCACATCCAAATTATATAGCTTTGTTTTGTAATTTTTTCCATCTGCCGCAGTTGTCAAGGATTCCTTGACAACTGATTTTTTATCAAGTTCACCCTCTTTAAAACAATTATTAGCATGCAAACTAATATTCTGCTTTGTCGTTTTAAATAATTCTGCCATTTGATTCTGTGTAAGCCATACCGTATTTTTAAGAATCTCTACAGATAATGATATCTCTTTATCTAACGTCTCAAATATTACCAATTCTTTTTTCATGAGATTATCCTTTCAAGATATACCAATGTCTTTCGACTATTTCATTTATAGCATTCTATTTTCCCGATACGATTCAAATATATATGACGGATTTTCGTAATATACACTGCTGTTGTAGTCATCAATCTTTGCACTGATAAAGGAATTGTATACTTTTATTAAAGCATCTACGATTCCAATATTTTCATCTGCAGCAACCATTTTTATCAGCCGCTTATATACTTTTCCAATGTCCCAATGTGATGGAATGCTGTATTTACAATCACCAACATTGTTAAAATTTCCTTCTTGTATTCCTGCTTCTTCAATAAAATCCTCACTGACTCTGTCAATGTTGTCACAATGGTAAATATCTGCCAGGTCATAGATTTTATCAACTCTCTGCTTTCCAAGTTTATTTACAACATCTGCCCGTGTATTCTTTGTTTTCCTGGCAATGTAATCGATCAGGCTGCATGTGTAAAATAAATCGTTATCTTTTTTGCTTTCACGTCCTTCTCCTGCCATTTATAGCACCTCACAATCTCTATACTTCAGGCATTTCAATGATTCTTTGGAACAAAATGCTATCTGATGAGTTGGATACTTGAACTTTGCCAGAACCCAGAACTGTTCTCTGGTAATCGTACCGTCCATGTAATCAGAAACAAAATTATAAATCTGATCGTCTGCCATTGCGCCGATTACAATATCATATTCATGGTCTTTCCCACTCCGACATGCAATTATAAAATCCAACCATTCTTCTGTCATATCTTTGAATTCTTTTATTTTCAGATTCGATTTTAAACGAACATCATAAACAGATACAACCTTCGTATCATATCTCCTGGCCCATCTTTGAGCCTGTTCTTTTATAATTGTACAGTAAAAACCTGTTCCAAAATCTTTTATATTACGGTCTTTTCGAATTTCCGGTTTCTCTACAGCCTGATATCCACCATGATACACCGTCATTATCGCCATTCAGTTTCTCCTTTTTATCCGAAATACTGTTGCATGAGACTGTCGAATAATTTTTGTGTTTCATCCAGTGCTTTTTGCACTTTAACTTTTGATTTATCGACTTGATTAACAAAATTAACATATGATTTTTGCATCTCTATTGGCGGAACTAATACCTTAAAATTTTTTATCATATTTCCATTAAGATTAGGTTGTCCAGCACCTTGTGCCAAACTTCTTAACTTGTCATATGACAGTTCAAAATATTTCCACATAAACATTGAGTCAATTTTATCCGAAGGCAAAATACACGCACATGCTTGATTCGTAGAAGCTTCAATATCCAAATATGCAGTCATGCCCCTCGTTTTTCCTTGACCATACATTGCAACTAAAATTGTACCAGCAGGAACTAGTTTTGCAGAAGAATTAACTAAGCCTTCTTCTGTAATGTACTCATCTACATCAGTGATTACATTATTTTTCAATTCAGTCGTTTTTACCCACGGAATTGTCCCATTATTCCAAAATTCAGCCTTTCCTCTACTTGGAGTACCTCCACTGATAACATCTGATAAATCTTTTAAAGCTAAATATGGATATCCTGTACTTTCATGAATACTTCCAAACATCTCGACAAATCGGGCTTTAATGATGTTATCCAATTCAAGCAATTCTCTTTTTCGAGAGTCAATCACAAACTTACATTTGTCAAGGATATTAACAATTTCATCTTGCTTTTTTCTATTTAAAACAGGAACCGGATACTCCGCTACACATTTAGGCTGCGCTCTTGTTAAAGATCCTCCTATACCAGTTATCTCACTTGTCATAAATTTTTGAAATTTTGGTGTTCTAAAATACCACGCTAAAAACTCAGGATTGTATTCACTATTTCTTATCACTATCCATTCTGATGAAGCAATATTTTGTTTACCTGACTCATCAGAAACCACCCAAACTCTGTTAATTCTTGGATTAATCTTACACAGCAAAATATCATTTTTCCGAACTATTGCTTTATTCGATGCAATTTCATCTCCGCGCAAATACTCAGGATGTCCTGTTGCATAAATAGGAACACTATACATTTCAAAAATAGTATCAGGTGTTTTGGCTGGATTGATACTTTTACTCTTATATTGATTTATATATTTTAATTTAGTATATTCCATCTACATCATTCCACACAAACCCGAATTTTCGAATCTGCTATCCTTTCTTCTATAATCCCAACAACCGTTCCAGTTCATCCATTTCTTTTCCAATTTCCATCTCCAGCTCCCGGATATTGGCCATGATTTCTGATGTTGGCGGATATTCCACCGGAGTGTATTCGATTTCTTTGTATTTATTGATGCTGAGATCATAATCATTCTCTACAATATCTTTTTTCGGTACCATAAATGACTGGTCTGTTCGTTTCCGTTCTGCTTCTTTATCAAGGTTTTTGAAACGCTCTATAATATCCGGAATGTCATTCTCTGTGACCGGAGTACGTTTATCGTCCAGACTGAATCCGTCTGCATTCATATCGTAGAACCATACCTGATCTGTTCCACCGTGTTCTGTTTTTGTAAAAATGAGGATCGCTGTGGATACTCCTGCATAGGGTTTAAATACACCGGAAGGCATGGATATTACAGCTTCCAGTCTCTGATTCTCAACGATTTCTTTTCGGATGGATTTATGTGCCCGTGATGATCCGAAAAGTACACCATCTGGTACAATACAGGCGCATCTTCCTCCAATTTTCATAATCCTCAGGAACAAAGCCAGAAATAAAAGTTCTGTTTTCTTTGTCTTGCAAACTTTAAGAAGATCTCCTGAAACAGATTCTGCATCCAGGCTTCCTTTAAAAGGAGGGTTTGCCAGCACAAGAGAATACTGATCTTTATCTGCATTCTGATCAGATAAGCTATCCCGATACTCAATATAAGGATTTTCTATTCCGTGAGTCATCATATTCATAGCTCCAATACGAAGCATGGTGCGGTCCATATCGTATCCATGGAACATATGATTCATGTAATGATTTTTTTTCTGCTTATCATAAAAAATTTCTTCTTTTCTTTTTTCTTTCAGATATTCTCCTGCTGCAACCAGAAATCCGGAGGTTCCACATGACGGATCACAGATAATCTCATCACTGGACGGATCCATCATCTCAACCATCATCCGGATAATATGTCTTGGTGTACGGAACTGTCCATTCCGTCCGGACTGAGCTATTTTTGAAAGAAGATATTCATATACATCTCCTCTGACATCTGCTGTCTGGATTTCATTCATAAGTTTGTAAATTTCATCCAGAGAATCCACCACTTTGGATAAAAGGAGTGGTGTCGGAAGCTTAAATATCGCATCGTCCATATATTTGGAATATGCACTGTTTTTATCATTATGAAGATTTTTTATAAACGGAAATACCCATTCCTGCATGATCATATACATTCTGTCTGCCGGAAAATCATGGAATACGGACCATTTCAGCTGACTTCCGTCAATTGTTCTCTCACCTATTTTTACTTCTCCGGAAAAAATACTCTGAAATGGCAAGCCAAGCATTGCACTTTCTCTTGCACGCATATTATCGGAATCATCCAGATCATGAATAAACATCAGGTATGTAATCTGTTCGATTACTTCCAGTGGATTGACAAGTCCTCCTGCCGCAAATATATCCCATAAACCATCTATTTTGTTTTTTAATTCACCAGTGATCATTTTTTATCTCCCATCTATTACTCATTATTCCAGGTATATTTCGTATACCTTCCGCCGCCGATTTTTAAAATTTTTTCTGCTGTCAGTAATTCTGCCAGTGTTCTCTGTATCGTTACCACACTAATATCCGGACACTTTTCTGCGATTTCCTTTTTTGTAATTGTTCCCAGAGTGTTTTTTATAATCTCTTCTATTCGCTCCGGTTTTGATATATTCTGCGTTATCAGCAATTTTATTCTTGAAGAAAACTCTCTGTATGCTCCTACGATAACGCCAAGCATATATTTTACAAATGGTACATAATCATTCTTATTCTCATACCAGTTCTCAGAACTTTCCCTTAAACATTCATAGTATAATTCCTTTGAATTTTCTATCATTCTCTCGATACTGATATATTTTCCCACAATATAGCCAGATCTGTACAAAAGTAACAGTGTAAGTAAACGGCTCATTCTTCCATTGCCGTCATTAAACGGATGTATGCATAGGAAATCCAGAATAAACATTGGAATCAAAAGAAGCGGATCTATTTCTCCTGTTGCCATTGCCTCTTCAAATGCTCTGCATAGTTCTTCCATTGCTTCCGGTGTTTCCCATGCCGGTACTGGTTTAAACCGTATTTTTTTTATTCCCTGAGAATCTTCTTCCTCAATGACATTATCTGCAGTTTTATATTTCCCTCCAATATTGTAACTTTCAAATTTATACAAATCTCTGTGAAGCTGTAAAATAATCGCAGACTTTGGTGGGATATGGTCATGGCTTTCATGAATTGTATTCAATACATCTCTGTATCCGGCAATCTCCTGTTCATTTCTTGTTCTTGGCCTTGTTTTGTCTTTTACCAATTCCCGCAATCTAATGTCTGATGTATAAATACCTTCTATTTTATTGGAACTTTCCGTACTTTGAATCTTGGCGATTTCAACTAATTGTGTAAGAGTATCTGCTTTGGCCTCAATAAAAAGAGTTTGTTCTCCTTTAAATTCATGTATCTGTGTCAGGTAAGATACAATTTCAGGAGTCAACAGATTTTTCCACTTTTCCCGATAATCAAACTGTCTCATATATTTTTCATCACCTTCTTTATCACTCTTTTTGGATTTTATTTACTTCAAGTATATAAATCAATCTTATCATTGTCAACTTTAATTTGATCATTTTCGCAAGAATGATTAAATTGAAAGTGAAATGATAAAATTAAAAAGCCCAACAATAAATGCTTCTGCACGGATCTTCAGCATTTACTGTCGGACTTTTATCCTTTTTATTCCTTTTTGAAATATATCACAATATCACATTTTGGGGCAAAAGATTATTCTGCGTGGTCTTTCAGGTACTCTGCACGTCCCTCTTCGTAGAGGTTATTTCCCTCGCTGTCAATGATGACTACAAGCGGCATGTCTTCCACATAAAGCTTGCGGAGTGCTTCTGCTCCGAGGTCTTCGTAAGCGATAAGCTCTGCTTTTTTGATGCATTTTGCAAGAAGTGCACCTGCACCGCCGATGGCTCCGAAATATACGCCGTCATATTTTTTCATTGCATCTACGACTTCCGGAAGGCGGGCACCTTTTCCGATCATTCCTCTGGCGCCTACGGACATCATGGTCGGTGCATAGGCATCCATACGGCCGCTGGTTGTAGGGCCTGCGGAGCCGATGACTTCGCCTGGTTTTGCCGGAGTCGGACCTACATAGTAAATGGTAGCATCTGTAGGGTCAAAAGGAATCTTTTCTCCTTTTGCAAGGGCCTCGCACATTCTCTTGTGACCTGCATCACGGGACGTATAGATGGTTCCTGTCAGTAAAACCTGGTCGCCTGCATGGAGAGTTCTTGCCAGCTCTCTTGTCAGAGGCAGTGTGATCTTTCTTCTTTCCATATTAAAGCACCTCCGTTTTATGACGTGTTACATGGCAGTTGATATTAACTGCACATGGCATACCTGCGATATGAGTAGGCATAGTCTCAATGTTCAGACCGATAGCTGTGGTCTTTCCGCCAAAGCCCTGAGGTCCGATACCAAGCTTGTTGATCTTCTCCAGCATCTCTTTCTCAAGATCTGCATAGTAAGGATCCGGGTTCTCTGTATTCAGAGGACGCATCAGCGCTTTCTTTGCAAGAAGTGCACATTTGTCAAAAGTTCCTCCGATACCAACACCAACTACCATAGGAGGACATGGGTTCGGACCTGCAGTTTCTACAACCTCAAGAATGAAATCCTTGATTCCCTGAAGGCCTGCAGATGGCTTGAACATACGGATCTGGCTCATATTCTCGCTTCCGAAGCCTTTTGGTCCTACAGTTACTTTCACCTGATCTCCAGGAACGATCTCTGTATAGATCATAGCCGGTGTATTGTCACCTGTGTTTCCACGGCGTACCGGATCCTTGACAACGGATTTTCTCAGGTAACCTTTATCGTATCCGCGGCGTACACCTTCATTAATGGCATCATTTAAATCTCCGCCTGTAAAGTGGACATCCTGACCAATTTCAAGGAATACGCATGCCATTCCGGTATCCTGACAGATCGGAACATTCTCACTGTCCGCGATATCAAAATTCTCGATAATGTTATCAAGGACACCTTTTGCGATCTCGCCGTCCTCGCAGGCACGGCAGGTTTTGATAGCATCCTTCACATCTTCCGGGAGATGTTCATTGGCTTCGATACAGAGTTTTTCGATAATCTCTGTAAGTCTGTTTACTTCGATTTCTCTCATAATAGACTCCTTTCGCTTATCTCATATGTTTTTATTATCATAACATATTGTTAACGTTCGTGGCGGGCATATTTCGGCAGAAGCATAGGAGATACGTCTCCTGTATCAACTCCTGCATTTTTCAGTTCCTCTTCATATTTTCTGATATGATCCAGATTCATAGTGCCAAGCTCTACCTCTTTGCATTTGGCAGCTGCTTTTTTACCTGCATTTCGTCCGAATACAATTACATCAAGAAGAGAGTTGCCCATCAGTCGGTTTCTTCCGTGGATTCCGCCTGCTGCCTCTCCTGCAACCAAAAGGTTCGGGATTTCTTTTGTAAAGCCGTCTCCGTTGATCTCAAGTCCGCCGTTCTGATAATGAAGGGTCGGGTAGATCACGATCGGGACTTTTCTCATATCAATGCCGTAATTCATGTACATACGGAACATGGCAGGGATCCTCTTTTCGATAGTTCCCTCACCGCCCAGGATCTCGATCATCGGAGTATCCAGCCATACACCTTTTCGTCCACCTGGAACTTCCACGCCACGGCCTTCCTCACACTCACGGATAACACCGGAAGCATTTACGTCACGGGTTTCCAGCGGATGGATATAAGCTTCTCCGTTTGCATTTACAAGCTGTGCACCAACGGAACGAACCTTCTCTGTTACCAGGGCACCAAGGATCTGTGACGGATAGATCGCACCTGTTGGATGATACTGGATAGAATCCTGGTAAAGAAGGGAAGCGCCTGCTCTGTATCCAAGCACGAGTCCGTCAGCAGTTGCTCCGTAGTGATTGGAGGTCGGGAATCCCTGATAATGCATTCTTCCTGCACCACCGGTTGCAATTACAACTGTTTTTGCTCTTGCAACGGAATAGTCTCCGGTTTCCATGTTGAGAAGGACTGCACCGGCAGTCTGACCTTTTTCATCCTTCAGAAGTTCTACAGCGGATGTAAATTCCACTACCGGGATCTTAAGATTTAAGACCTCATCACGGATAGTACGCATGATCTCTGATCCGGAATAATCCTTTGCAGCATGCATTCTCTTTCTGGAGGTACCGCCGCCATGTGTAGTGACCATGGTTCCGTCTTCTGCTTTATCAAACTCAACACCAAGGTCGTTGAGCCATTTGATCGCATCCGGTGCTTCCATTACCAGTCTTTTTACAAGCTCCGGTTTTGCGGCAAAATGTCCGCCTCCAAAGCAGTCCAGATAATGCTGTACCGGGGAATCATTTTCTTTATCTGCTGCCTGGATCCCGCCTTCTGCCATCATGGTGTTGGCATCACCGATACGGAGCTTTGTAACGATCATAACGTTGGCACCTGCGTTGTGGGCCTCGATGGCACAGGAAGAGCCTGCTCCGCCACCGCCGATGATCAGTACATCTACATCATAATCGATTTTTGTAAGATCGATTTTTTCGTTGAGCAGACGGCTTTCTGAATGGAGCATTTTTGTCAGTTCCAGTGGTGCTTTCTGTCCCTTGTTCGGTCCTACCTTAATCTCTGCAAATGCATCCGGGTTATAATCCGGATGGAATTTTTTGAGAAGAGCATCTTTCTCATCTGCACTCAGACGTCTTGGCTCTGTTGCCATACGCTCCGCTCTTGTAGCCTCTACCTTTTTGATGGATTCCATCATATTTTCTGGATATGGTGCATACATGTTTTACGCCCTCCTACTTCTCGATTTCTCTGCTGTTGTAAAGTTCCTGCATCTCTGTGATCGGCTTCTGCATGATCTTCTCGATCATACCGTCAAATTTGCCCTCGTGGATCTCTTCCACACGTTTCTCCAGATGCTCGCTTTTCGGCGCAATATATTTTCCGGTGAGACGTCTTGCCAGAAGGCCTACCATCGGATGGGAAATTCCTGCCGGACATCTTACGGAACAGCAGCCGCAGCTTACACAGTCAAAGGATTCCTCTGCACATTTTTCAAGCTCACCTCTCTGCGCATATGCAATATACTGCATGACATTTAAGTCCTGTGTACAGGCCTTTGTGCAGGCATTGCATCCGATGCAGCTGTAGATCTCCGGATAAAGCTCCATCATTACCTGCTGGTTCGGCTTAAGATCTTCTATATTATAAAGTCTCTTGTCTGTAGGGAAGAACGGGATACTTGCCACATACATTCCTTCCTGCACCTGTGTCTGACAGGCGAGACAGGTTTTCAGCTCATTCTGTCCCTTGATCCTGTAGATGGTCGCGCAGGCGCCGCAGAATCCGTGTCTGCAGCCGCATCCTCTTTTTAATGTATAACCGGCATATTCCATAGCTGTCATAATGGTCAGATCACCGGGAACGCTGTATTTTTTACCGAAAAAATATACGTTTACCATATTATTTTCCATGTTGGTGTCCTTTCTTTTATCCAAATCGTACGCCATGTGGAACAGCCATCTCACACGTGCCCGTCGCAACGCTCTGCTGAACTAAGTACTAACTGCGACTAAGGAGTTCAGGAGAGCCTTCACTCCTAAGTCTTCGTAAGTACTGGATTTCAGCGCCGCTAAAACCGCTCCTAAAATGGGCATCTTAGCGAGATGGCTGTTCCACATGGCTGTGTACTGGCTATAACCAGCGCATATATTTGAAAGTTTCTTAAGGTGCAATCTATAACTTAGTACTCATTAGGTAATTCATCCACCTCATCACATCGGAATACCGGGCCGTCTTTGCAGACGTATTTGTCTCCGATGTTGCAGCGGCCGCATTTTCCGACACCGCATTTCATACGAAGCTCCAGTGTGGTATATACCTGATCTCTGGAGAAGCCCAGCTCTTCCAGTCCTGCCAGAACGAATTTGATCATGATCGGCGGGCCGCAGACCAGAGCGGTCTTATTGGTATCAAAACCAATCTCCTTCAGATAATTCGGAACAAATCCTACATGACCGTCCCAGCCTTCCTGCTCGCGGTCAATGGTAAGATATACATTTACACCTTCTGTTTTCATCCATACTTCCTGGATTTCCTTAAGCTGCACCAGATCATCTGCGGAACGGGAACCATAGAGAATATCTACTGTTCCGTAATCCTCACGGTTATCCAGCACATAATTGATCACAGAACGAAGAGGTGCCAGACCGATTCCACCTGCGATAAACAGGAGATTTTTTCCCTTTAACTTATCTTCCACCGGAAAATGATTTCCGTATGGTCCGCGGACTGCGATCTCATCTCCAACCTGAAGGCTGTGGAGATAATCGGTAAGGGATCCGCATTTTTTGATGCTGAATTCCTGATAATCCTTTACAGTCGGAGAAGAAGTAATGGAAAACATACCTTCACTGACTCCTGGTGCACAGACCATGGCACACTGTCCTGGCATATGCTCGAAAAGCTTTCCACCCTCCGGAGCTTCCACACGGAAGGTTTTTACATCCGGTGTCTCCTGACGGATATCTGTGATCACGCCAACCTTGGGGATCAGCGTATCCAGTGTATAATTTTTATGACAGGTACATTCACTCATTCTTTTCACCTCCCTGTTTTTCAAAGGCCTTGATGACTTTTACGATATTTAAAGATTCCGGACATTTCTCCACGCAGCGGCCGCAGCCAACACAGGAGAACATGCCGTCATTATTTAACGGATAATAAACAAGCTTATGCATAAATCTCTGACGGAATCTCTGCATCTGGCTGGTACGGTTGTTTCCGTGAGCCATCATGGTAAAATCAGAGTACATGCAGGAATCCCAGCAGCGGTAACGGTGAACACCGTGCCCTGTGTCGTAATCCTTAATGTCATAGCACTGACAGGTCGGACATACGAAGGTACAGGTTCCGCAGGCAAGACAAGGCTTGTACAGTTTCTCCCATACAGGAGAATTGAAACGGTCCATGTATTCTTCCTGCGCCCATCCTTCCAGTGAAAGATGTGTATATGGAAGAAGCTCGATAATGTCACGGATCGCCTTCTTTTCCCCTTCTACCTTTGTCTCATCAGCGTCTGCCAAAAGCTCCTTCACAGCTTCTGTCAGAGCATTTCCTTTTTCTGTGAGAGGCTTCCAGAAAAGTTCTCCCTCGATGATCCAGGCTGCAACATCTGCTTCCGGATCTGCGGCATCAATGCCAAATACTTTACAGAAGCAGCTTTCCTCCGGTTCATGACAGGCAAGAGCTACGATAGTTCCATGTTCTCTTCTTGCCTGGTAAAAAGTATCCACCGGATCCCCAAGAAACACCTTGTCGAGGACCTTCACGCCCTGTACATCACAGGCTCTCATTCCGAATACAACAAAATTCTGGTCTTTCAGCGCCTGAGGCTCAATGCTGATATTTTTTCCGTCCTTTTTACAGGTATAGAGATTTTCACTCTGCGGAAAGAAAGCATCCTTCGGTGATTTCACGGTTTTCAGTGTTTCAAGGGAAACTTCTGCATCCTCGCTCCATGCCTTGAAGTTCACCTGTTCACTTACCTTTACCGGTAAATATAATTCCTGGTCTGCGGCAATTTTCCGGAATAATGCCGGCAGATTTTCTACTGCGATCTTATACATACATTATCCCCTTTCTGCCACGATCCCTGGCTCTACATCCTCAAAGGTAAAGCTGGTAAGCGGACCCTTTGACTCCGCATCCTCGCCTGCCTGGTACTCACCGTAAAATTTATCAATATCCTTGATAAACTTACGGTTAAACAGATGAAGGGGAATTCCCTGCGGGCAGACTCTGCTGCACTCGCCACAGTCCGTACATCTTCCGGCTACATGGAAGGCACGGATCACATGGAACATCTTTTCCTCAAAGGAATCCACATTTGCCTTCTGGGCGCTGTCGAACTTGTTGCTGTCAAAAACGCATTTGCGGCAGCTGCAGGCCGGACATACATTACGGCAGGCATTACAGCGGATACATTTACTCAGCTCGCTCTGCCAGAATGCAAATTTTTCTTCCGGACTCATTGCCTCGATCCGCTCAACTTCTGCGAAACGGTCAGCGTCCTTTGTCTCCTTTGACTCACCAATCAGTTCATCGTAAATTTTATGCTCTTTTCCTTTACATACATGGCAGCGTTCCAGCATGGCATCTTTGTATGCACAGGTTTTTTCTCCGTAAACAGTATCCACAGTCAATGTCTCTGCATCTCCGGTAATCTCTGTTCCGGAAATTCCCCGGATACCCTTGATCCCCATTTTGCGGATCTTTTCAATATCCAGCTTTCCTTTACAGCCAACACCTACGATATAGGCTTTTTCTCTGTCTACACGATGCTCTTTCAAAAGCTGGTTAAAGCTATATGTATCGCAGGGCTTCAGACAGACCATGGTTTTTCCTTCCAGCTTGGAAGCTTCGATCATATATTTGCTTAAATTGGCACCGCAGAATCCATCATAGACAAAATCCTCCAGAGATTCCGGTGTTTCAAAATAGGCTGGTTCCGGATTAAAGGCAAGATCTCCGGCTTTCCACCCAAGAACCCGGACTACCGTGCCATCTGCAAGCAGTTCTTTTGCACGTTTTATCAGCTCCTGCATCTTATATCCTCCAATCTCACGTTTTTACCAAGTGAATGGATCTTCTCAACAAACTCATTCATAGTCTGTGAAAATTTCACGCCTTCTGCGGCAGATACCCATTCCACACGTGTTCTTCCGTTTTCCACCCCAATATAATCCAGCATTGAAAACAGAAGTGTCATACGTCTTCTTGCATAATAGTTTCCGGTACTGTAATGGCAGTCTCCCGGATGGCATCCGCACATGATCACACCATCGGCTCCTTTTTCAAAGGCACGGAGGATGAACATGGGATTGACACGGCAGGAACATGGAACACGGATGATCTTTACATCCGCCGGATAGCTTAAACGGCTGCTTCCGGCAAGGTCTGCTCCGGCGTAGCTACACCAGTTACAGCAGAATGCCACGATCTTTGGTCTGAATTCTTCCTTTGTTTCTATCGACATATTGCATCCACCTCCGCGATAATCTGTCTGTTGGAGAAGCCCTGAAGGTCCATGGCTCCTGACGGGCAGGCTACTGTGCAGGCACCGCAGCCCTGGCAAAGTGCTGTATTGACAACCGCAACTCTTCTTGTCTCACGGATACCGTGATCGTTGACCTGTTTCTCCTCATAGGAAATCGCTCCGTAAGGACATACATTTGCACAGGTAGAGCATCCGTTACAGAGAAGCTCGTCGGATTTTGCCGTACATGGATTGGTTGTCAGCTTGTCCTTTGCAAGAAGTCCTATGGCCTTAACAGCCGCAGCTCCTGCCTGGGCAACTGTCTCCGGGATATCCTTTGGTCCCTGGCATACACCGGAAAGGAAAATTCCTGCTGTCGGTGATTCTACAGGACGAAGCTTTGCATGAGCTTCTGTAAGGAAATTGTTGGTGTCAATACTTGCAGTAAGCATGGTAGCGATCTTACGTACATCCGGATTTGGCTCAATGGCTGTTGCAAGAACTACCATATCTGCTTTCTTGAAGATCTGCTTATTATCAAGAAGATCCGAGCCCTGAACAAGAAGTGTTCCATCCGGCTGCGGAATTACTTTTCCTACCTGACCTTTGATGTAGTTTACGTTATACTGCTCAACTGCTCTTCTGTAAAACTCATCGAAGTTTTTACCAGGTGTACGGACATCAATATAAAATACCGTCACATTGGTATCCGGATATTTATCACGGATCAGCATGGCATGCTTAGCTGTGTACATACAGCAGATCTTGGAACAGTATGGCTTTCCACGGTCATCGGAGCAACGGCTTCCAACACACTGGATAAATACGATCTCCTTCGGTGCTTTTCCATCGGAAAGACGCTCAAGATGTCCTTTTGTAGGTCCTGCAGCATTCATGATACGCTCCAGCTCCAGAGATGTGATCACATCCTTGCTCTGGCTGTATGCGTATTCATCATATTTGTCAAGCTTGATGGTATCAAATCCGGTTGCCACCACGATTGCTCCGTATTTCTGTGTTACGATCTCATCCTGCTGGTCGTAATCAATGGCTCCTGCCTGACATACTTTGGAGCAGACACCACATTTGCCTGTCTTAAATTTCAGGCAATGCTCTCTGTCGATCACAGGAACATTTGGAATCGCCTGTGCAAACGGAGTATAAATAGCTGACCGGTTGTTCAGCCCTCTGTTGAACTCATTTGGAATCTTTTTGGAAGGACATTTTTCCTGGCAGACTCCACAGCCTGTACATTTGTCCATGTTGACACTTCGCGCTTTTTTGCGGATATCAACAGTAAAATCTCCTACAAAACCTGCAACTTTTTCTACTTCACTGTATGTATAGATATTGATCTTTTCGTGAGCTGCAGCCTCTACCATTTTTGGAGTAAGGATACATGCGGAGCAATCCAGAGTAGGGAAGGTTTTGTCAAGCTGTGACATTCTTCCGCCGATACTTGGTGTTTTTTCCACAATATCAACTTCATAGCCTGCATCGGCAATATCAAGAGCCGTCTGGATTCCGGCGATACCGCCTCCGATGATCAGGGCTCTCTTTGTAACCTGGCTTTCTCCCGGCTGAAGAGGAGCATTTAAATTGACTTTTGCTACTGCTGCTCTTGCAAGGATCACGGCCTTCTCCGTAGCCTCCTGCATATCCTTGTGGATCCAGGAACAGTGCTCACGGATATTTGCGATCTCCACCATATATGGATTCAGGCCGGCCTTTTCCGCTGCTTTACGGAAAGTTGCCTCATGCATACGCGGAGAACAGGAACAGACAACCACTCCTGTGAGATTTTTTTCACGGATGGCTTCCTGGATCCTGGACTGTCCTGCTTCAGAACACATATACTGATAATCTTCTGCATGGACAACTCCTGGCTCTTTTGCAATGATCTCCACAACCTTTTTCACGTCTACCGTAGCGGCAATATTACTTCCGCAATGACAGACAAATACACCGATTCTCTGCACTTTCTCACCTCCTGTATCTTCTGAACGCACTTACAAGCAGCTGCTGAGGAAGCTCCGGATCAAGAAGCTCCGGAATTTCATTTGGTGAAAGATAGTCTCCGCCTTTTTCCCGAACAACCAGCTGTCTTGCCCCGTCAATGATCTTTCCGGGTTTTACGTCTCGCGGACAGCGCTCCACACAGGCAAAACAGGAAAGACATTTCCACAGGGATGCTGAATTTACAAGTGCTTCGATATTTTCATTGATCACGTAGGACACAAACTGATGAGGCTTGATATCCATCTCGTCAAAGGATGGGCAGGTAGCAGAGCATTTGCCACACTTCATACATTTCAGAGGATTGGTCCCGCTGATCTCCTTTATTTTTTCCGCAGCAGAATGGTTATCTCTCATTTTGCCACCTCCTCTTTGACGCCAAGGGCTTCTGCCAGAAGCTCTGTAAAATAGTAAACCGGCATTTTATTTCCGGAATTTTTATTCAGATTGTATTTGCAGAGCGGACAGGCAGTGATCAGCATATCTGCGCCAAAGCCTGCTGCGCTTTCTTCAATCTTTTCACACATATTCTGTGACATTTCTTTTTCTTTCAGGGATATATATCCTCCACAGCATTCATTTCTGTAAGGATAGATCACAGGCTCAGCGCCAAGGGCACGGATAAAATCCTCCATGATCCTTGGATTTTCCGGATCATCAAATGCCATGATCTTTCCAGGTCTCAGAAGCAGACATCCGTAATAGGCTCCGATCTTCTTTCCGGTAAAAGGATTTACTACTTTTTCTTTCAGTTTATCAAAACCGACTCTGTCCCGGAGAACCTCCAGATAATGGAGAACGGTTGTCTCTCCTTCATAGGGAGCTTCCAACTGCATATAATTGTTGGCTCTGGTCCGGATATCTTCCACATTTTTCATATCATCATTGACACGCTTGATCACATGATGACAGGCTGAACAGATCGTCACCAGATCCTGGCCTTTTTCTTTTGCCTGGTTTAACGCACGGACGGAAGAAAGCTTTGTGGCGATCTCGTCTGTGCCAAGCGGATAAACACCACCACAACACTGCCAGTCCTCGATCTCCTCAAGCTCAAACCCAAGGGCTGTGGCACTGGCTCTGGCATACTCATCCAGATCTTTGGCCTTTGTTCTCAGGGTGCAACCCGGATAATAACTGTACTTCATACTTTTCATTATCCTTTCTTAGTCTAAAATCTGACGTTTATAGTAGATATTCTTGTTCATATATTGTCTTTTTTTTAACAATACATAAATAAAAAAATGAAACCCCAACTAACACTTATTTGAGTTTTTTTATCAATTTGCACCCAAATAAAAGAGAAAAACACTCTTCCTCCGCAATCAAGAAGTGTATTAGCTCGATTTTCGGAATCATCATATCACGTTATTTCTGTTTCGACAAGACTTTTTCGATATTTTTTGTGTTTTTTTTAACGTACTTTTGAAAAATCTTATCATTTACTATCCTGCTTCCATGATAATTTTCATTTTCAGGCATAAAAAAAAACTCCGGATCTCTCCGAAGCTTTTTTGCTCATATCAGTAAATAATGATCGGATAACCTGCATCAATGGTGTTATAGATCAGTGCTGCCTGATCCTTAGGCAAATTGATGCAGCCGTGGCTTCCGTTGGTTTTATAACGGTTCCCGCCAAAGGATGACTGCCAGGACGCATCATGAAGTCCCTGTCCGTAGACAAAAGGCATCCAGTAATTAACCTTTACATCGTAACCATATTCATTGCTGGTAAGGTTAAAGGGACTCGCCTTGTAGGCGATCGGCCATGCACCACGATATGTTTCACGCCCCTTCACCGGCTTACCGCTGACAATATCTGTTTCCGTCACAAGGCTTCCGTCCTTATACAGCCACAAATGCTGTGCATCCAGACTGACCTCTATGTAACTGCCTGCCAGATCGTCTGTTCCATTTCTCTGGTATCCTTTTTTGCTGTAAACAGGCTCTCTCGTTACAGCAGTACCGCTTTTCAGGTCTTCCAGAAGCTGAGCATATTCTCCGTCCTGATCGATTCGGTAGCCGTACTCATTTCCCTCAATGGTCACATCGGTTCCCGCAGATGTATGAAAGGTGCGGGGAACATAAATGGTATTGTATTTGTTGGCAAGCTCACTGATGTAGGTTTTAATGGCTTCTTCATCCAAAGTCAACGTCTCCCCCTCAGCCTTCAGCCAGGATGTGATCGTATCGGAATCCAGAACAGCCGTTTCACTTCCGAATATATAAGTTACTGTACTGCTGCGGTATTTCTTCAGCTGGCTGTTCAGGTCTGTAACCTTATTTTTCATATCCTCTGTTGCAGTGACAGCCGGACTTACATACACATGCTTGTTGATCGGTACTGTAATGATATCTCCAAGAAGAGCCGTATCAAATGCTGCGTTCAGATTTGTGTCCACAGTAGTCTCCAGCTTATCCGGATCGATCTCTGTCCCCTGTACCTGCTTCACAAGGGTGAATTCTTTTTTCTTCTTATCGTACTGAATAGCTGCATCAACAGAAGCTTTTCTATCTTCCATACCGAAATTTGAAAGATCAAGAGCCTGCTTTTCCTGCTCCTCATCTTCCTCGATCTGACATTCCGGTTCTATATTTTCTTCCTTTGGAAAAAGCTTCCTGCGCTCTTCCCGCTGTTTCTGAATTTCTGTAAGCTTACTCAGAAGGGCTTCTTCATTGAGACTGTAGCCCAGTTCTTTCAAAGTAGTACTGTAAACTTCCTGATCGTTTTCCTGAAAGGATACCGGACGATCTGCAAATTCCGCAGCGATCTTTTCTTCTGCCTGCTTTGCATCCAGTCCGGAAACATCCACTCCCCATATGGAAATCTTCCGTCCCAGCGTATTGTGATCTGCCAAGTATGTATAGACAAATAACCCTGCCACTGCAAGAACCGCTGCGGCAATGCAGATCCCAAGTATGATCTTCAGTGTCTTTTTACTGATGATTGATCTTTTCTCCATACCCTTATCCCTCGAGTCTTATGTAGTATATGTTGTGTCGTCACACTAGTGTTATTTTAATACAATAAATCCCATTTTCTGTAAAAATGACTTATCCAGGACCCTTCTGATCCGGTAAAAAAAGACAGACTGACGCCTCTGCGAAAATCTGTCTTTTTCATACGTTTCTTTATCTGTTTCTGGCAGCAGTATTTCTCTCGGGATCTTCTGCTTCTTATTCCGGCATTACGATCTTGCCTGCAACGGCACAGGCTGCTGCTGTTTTCGGAGATGCCAGATAGATCTGAACCTTGGAAGTTCCCATACGGCCCAGGAAATTACGATTGTTGGTTGCCACAACCTTCTCACCGTCTGTCAGGATTCCGCCGGTTCTTCCGCAGCAAAGTCCGCAGCCCGGATGCGTAATGATAGCCCCTGCTTCCGCAAGAGTATCCAGAATGCCAAGCTCAATAGCCTGGCGGTAAATTTTGCGGCTGGCAGGAGTCACGATCAGCTTTACAAAGTCTGCAACCTTTTTGCCCTTCAGCACCTCTGCTGCCGCCATAAGATCCTCCAGACGTCCGTTGGTACAGGAACCGATGAATACCTGGTCGATGGTCTCGCCCTGAAGCTCACTGACATCACGAATCTTGTCCACCTGAGACGGACATGCCATTACCGGCACAAAATCCTCTGCCTTATAAGTTATGGTCTTCATGTATACAGCATCCGCATCTCCCACAAGACTCTTCTGATAATCATCAAGCTCTACGTTGCAGTAAGCAGCTGTCTTCTCATCCGGCGTGAAAAGTGCACATTTCGCACCGGCCTCAATTGCCATATTCGCCATAGTCATACGGCTTGCCACAGACATATTTTCAATGGTGCTTCCGGAAAATTCCAGGGCACGGTAAGTAGCTCCATCTGCACGAAGGTCACCGATCAGGCGGAGGATGATATCCTTGGACATGACATTCTCCGGAAGTTCTCCGTCGATCACAACTTTTATGGTTTCCGGAACCTTGATCCACATGGTTCCTGTTCCCAGGATGCTGGCCATCTCTGTGTAACCGATGCCGGAAGAAAACGCACCGACACATCCATAAGTCGTTGTATGGCTGTCTGTACCAAATACAATATTGCCAGGTTTAACATAACCTGCCTCAGTCATAAGCTGATGACAGATACCGTCACTTCTGTGTACGTTTTTCATGCCGTATTTAGCTGCAAAAGCATCTCCCACATGGAAATGTCTGGTATCATCCTGCTGACTTGCCGGTACAAGATGGTCATAGATCAGAACAACCTTGTCCGGATCCCACAGCTTCTGAAAGCCCATCTCCTCAAATTTTTCCGCTACAAACGGAATAAAGATATCATGGATCATCACTCGGTCCACATTGACCGTCACGATATCGCCAGGCTTTACTGCCTTGCCTGTATTATGTCTGATAATTTTTTCAATGATCGTCTCGCCCATTATTTCTCTCCTCTCCGTTTTTTAGTCCAGGCCGTTCAGCTTACGCATGGCCTTTACCAGTCCGCCAGCCTGGATGATATCCATCAGATTCTCCGGAAGAGAAGCGATCGGGTACTGTTTTCCATTGTGATCTACATGCTCATTCATTACTACCGTAACCTGATCTCCTTCTTTTACATTGTCATGAAGATCCGGCTGCTCAATAAGAAGAAGGCCGTTGTTAATGGAGTTGCGGAAAAAGATCCGGGCAAAAGATTTCGCAATGACACACTGCACGCCCAGTGCCTTGATGATCTCCGGTGCCTGCTCTCTGGAGGAACCGCAGCCGAAGTTCTTTCCTGCTACAATAATGTCTCCCTTTTGAATCTGTCCGGCCAACTCCGGACGAAGGGGGCTGAATCCGTACTGTTTCATATCGTCAATGGTTTTCAGTGCAAGGTACTCCGTCGGGATAATGATATCCGTATCAATATCATCACCAAGTACCCACACTTTTCCTGTAAATGCTTCCATATATATATCTCCTGTTTATTCCATTCCGTATCATCAGGCAAATGTTTTCTGTCTGCCCTGTTATAAGAACCCACGCCGAAACGGATTATCCTCTGATAATTTCTGAATATATTGTTTAAATCTTTTCTGAAACTCTTATACTCTGTCAGCAGTTGCGATCTCGCCTGCAACGGCAGATGCAGTAACAGTCGCCGCAGATCCCAGGTAAACCTTGGAGCTAGAATGTCCTGCACGTCCCTTGAAATTACGGGTTCCCGTGCTGATCAGGACCTCATTCTCGCCGATAACACCCTGGCAGCTTCCCCAGCATACACTGCAATTCGGGTTCATAACAATAGCTCCTGCTTCCATGAAGATATCGATAAGCCCCTCCTTTAATGCCTGACGATAGATGGTCTGGCTTGCAGGAACAACCAGGAAACGAACTCCCTCTGCAACTTTTTTGCCTTTGATCACCTCTGCGCCTACACGGAGGTCTTCAATACGGCCATTATTGCAGGAGCCAAGGAACGCTTCGTTAATCTTGATGCCGCAGGTTTCCTCAGCCGGAACCACATTGTCAACAAAGTCTGGTTTCGCTACAACCGGACGTACTTTTGAAAGATCAAAGGTATACTCTCTTGCGTAAACGGCATCCGGATCGCTGTGATATACCGCTTTTGGCTCACGCCCATGCTCTTTCAGATATTCCAGAGCTTTATCATCAGCCTCAAAGATTCCTGTCTTCGCACCAGCCTCAACAGCCATGTTGCAAAGCGCCATACGGTCGCTGATGCTTAATGTTCTGGCGCCCTCACCTGTAAACTCCATTGCCTGATAGTTGCAGCCGTTTGCCCCGATCTCACCGATAATGGTAAGGATCAGATCTCTTGCGTAAACACCCTCCGGAAGCTTCCCTGTCAGATTAAATTTTACGGTTTCCGGAACCATGACCCAAGAAGTTCCGGTTACCATTCCGTAAAGGAAATCTGTGCATCCTACACCGGTACCGAAAGCACCAAGTGCTCCGTAGGAACAGGTATGGCTGTCAGCACCGAAGATCAGCTGTCCCGGACGGACATAATTCTCTATCATGATCTGGTGACAGACACCCTTTCCCTCCCAGAAATCAATATTATTATCTCTTGCAAAATCTCTCATTTTTTTCTGGGATGCCGCTGTTTTCGGGCTGTCAGACGGTACGTTATGGTCTACGATAAATACCAGCTTCTTTGTGTCTGCAATATGAGGTTTTTTTAATTTATTGTTGTACATATCAACAGTCAGATGTGTGGTTCCGTCATTACTCATCAGATGATCCAGTGAAACTGTATAGATATCTCCGGGTTTTACACTGTCCACTCCAGCCGCTGCCGCGATGATTTTTTCTGCGATCGTCATTCCCATCTCTTATTCCTCCTCACGGTTCAGAGAAGCGATAAGGCCGCCCTGATTCAGTATATTCTGCATGTATTCCGGCAGTTTTGTGCAGGAATAAGTCTTGCCATTGGCAACAGCAGTTCCCTCAGACATATGAAGTTCCATGGTATCTCCTGTCTTCACGGCATCCGGGAGATCCTTACAGACAATTGCCGGAAGTCCGATATTAATGGCATTGCGGAAAAAAATACGGGCAAAAGATTTCGCAATAACTGCCTTTACTCCAAGTGCCTTAAGAACACCCGGTGCCTGCTCTCTGGAGGATCCGCATCCGAAGTTCTCGCCCCCAACTACAAAATCTCCCGGTTTAACCTTTTTGGAAAAATCCGGATCCAGTGATTCAAATGTGTGGCCCTTCATTTCATCCAGATTCGGCAGAAGCAGATACTGGGATGCAATGATCTGATCGGTATCAAGGTCATTATGAAATTTAAAAATTGTTCCCTTATCCATAAAACAAGTTCCTTTCTGATCGTTATCCATTTCAGGGCAGTCATTCCTCTGCTGCCCTATTCGTCCTATATTCTAACACAAAACATCGTATAATTAAAATGTATATTTTTGATACTTAATATAATCTCAGGTTATAAAATTACTATCCACTCCATTCTCAGTAACACCCTTCGCGATGCACAGAATTTATACTGATCGCATAAATTCGTGCGGTATGTCTCGGGTTTTCTGTGACCTTCGCTCACAAAAAACACCTCGCGGGACATTACCAGTGAACAG
>OGJJ01000072.1_pt1 | contig 90459 bp, 70 predicted proteins | sample 1572081 | NCBI WGS metagenome assembly OGJJ01 (sample SAMEA2582122, study PRJEB24529) | metagenome | biome: Human gut stool | place: China | collected 2011
GGTAGATAGTGGTGGGCCCTCCGGGATTCGAACCCAGAACCCAGGGATTATGAGTGTGGGCCGAGGCTTATCGAGGAACATTGGACACCAAAGTCAGACCACGGGCCAATTAGTACCTGCTGCCCGGCGTACTGACCGCGCCATCGGACGGATAGCGGAACTCTACCTTGATGCCGCGACGCTCCAGCTCATAGGCCATCGCGCGGGCGTTGGCGTTGGCCTGGCCATAGGGACCCGGACCACGACCGAACTCGTCATACATCACCTGGTCGCGATAGTACGTAATCGGCACCGTAACTGGCTCAACGCCAAGAGACTCAACCTGTTTGGCAACGACAGCGCAGGCCGGGCATAACTCATCACTGCAGACAAAGCAGGTCGCAATAGCGCATAAATTGACTATACAGGATAAAACTAACGATCGTCAAAACCGCTATCCGCTTCTATCCACACTATTAGTATTATTTCAGCACTTAATCTCGGTTTTAATTATGGACTCATAATCCCTGGGTTCTGGGTTCGAATCCCGGAGGGCCCACCAGAGTATTTCGAGGCCGGGCATTACGCCCGGCCTCTTTGTTATTGGGCTGCAGACTAGCTTTGTCATTCAGAGACGTAAAGTTATCAACATTCATATTCGTAATTAACAATGGGTATGTTGCCAAGATGCTACCCAGCCAATACATGGCTTAAATCAATAGATATGAAAAAAGGCCCCAACTTGCGTTGAAGCCTCATTCAATGCTCGGGTGGAGACGAGGGGGATCGAACCCCTGACCTCTTGACTGCCAGTCAAGCGCTCTCCCAGCTGAGCTACGCCCCCGTGCGAAGAAGTACTATACGGGAACTCGGGCGGCGATGCAAGGACAATTTCAGAAAATATTTTGCGGCGCGTGGAACGGGCGCGGGGCCGAGAGGACCCACGGTACCCGACATAGTCCGCGGGGCTCGGCATGTCGCCCCAGGTGCCGCCGGCCTGACCAAAGCGATCCGCGGTGCTTCCGGGGACCTGAGCCCTTCCGCACGCCTTCGGACTATTTTACGGAACCGTGCGTAGCTCGCCCAAGCTGGTCGCTTCATAAACGGACCGGTTTACTACGCCGATTCCCGGATTACTGACCTCACGCCTACTTTCGCAAAACGGGCAGGCGATCTACCTGCGGTTTTACGAGCGGCGAATTCGGTGTGCTCAGCTACTCCCAATCCAACGTAGTAAACCGGCGTGGTTGTAAAATGGCATTTAATTACTGGCAGCATTTAAAGTATTAAAATTGCTCACTTGGCCATTATTACTTACCAATACCGAGCCAATTGCACAGAACGTTGGCCCGCAATCTGGTCTCAGCGCATCTCATCGCTTCGGTTTTTGGCTTGTAGCGCAACTCTAATCGCTCACACACACTGTGGATGATGGCATCAAGTTGATCGTGATCATTGAGCATGTCATGGGTTACAAGAAATACATCGTATCCCATGCTTTGCAATGCTGTCATTCGGGTGGCATCGTGGTCAAGCACGGCGCCCGACCCATGGATAACCTCTCCTTGAAGTTCGATAATCACAGCCTTCATTGTTATTGGATTTACGATGACGATATCGCCGTAACAGATTTTCTGGCCTGCGATTTTCCGAGCTGAATTCGACAGCGGTGTTAAGTCGTTGACGAATATGTTTTTAAACTCCGCTCCGCCGGCACGCCTCGGATGACTTAGCAACATGGTTCCAGCAACTTCTAGCGGGGATGCAGCAATACCTATTACCTGCTGTGCGGCTTCGTAGAATTGCTTTCCCCACATCTCGCTTTTAACCTTCGCTGCAAATCTATGCAGTTCTTCTATTTCAATAAGAGGCTTTCTCATCCAGAGCGATGTGCCCTTTCCGCTAGCTTTATTTTCGGATCCGTCATCCTGCTGCCCACTTTGATCATTCTCGCTGTCCTTCTGGTGCGCCCGAGCATAAACTCGCTTCCATGGGGCCTCGTCTTGGGTTTCGTCTAGTTCAAACAGACTTTCTGTGGTGTACTGCTCCTCATTTGGTTTTGCCTGCTCAAGTGCCATATCGACCGTGGGCGATGGTTTAAAAATCGAGAACCACCCGCAGAACTCGTACATAGCAAGAACTAGATCGCATGAAGACACGCTTCGAGTCATGGTGAATAGCGTATTAAGAGGGTCTGTGACGCTAAAGCCCATACCCGTGTCGATGGAAACCTTCTCTGTATAGGCGCTGTTCCATCGGATGGTCCGTCTTGTCTCGGAATGCAGGTTACTTCGTGTTGATGCTGCTGTGATGACTGGCGTCTTGAGGACGTCGGTCACGAAAGGGGCTTGGGATAGGGCTCGCCAGCCGTCTTCGGCGTTGGGTAAGCGCGGGTAGAGGTCGCGCACCTGCGGTGGGCAGCGCCAGTAGCGGAATGCGGTGTTTGCGCAGACAATTTCGTCCATTTGCGTCCCCCTGATATCGGCCGTAGGCCGTGCGAATTGCGGGCATGGCCGATTATCTACCGGGGCATCATGCGGGTAAGTACCGGAAGCAAACCAAAAGCTTGACGAGTTCTGCCGAAAAACCGTCGTGTGATAGAAATTCGCTGGAAGGCGCTCTGTGCATATGGTCCCTGTCTCCACATTAGAGCTCGGATCACAGGGGGAATTCAATGAAAATTCGCATGCGTTTTATACAGAACGGGCAATGTCGTCAGCAAAAAGGGTGCGATAAAAATGACGCCTTAGACGACTACGATTTGATTTTGGTGTCAGTTTTGGTGTCACCCTTGGTGTCAAAATAAAAAAAGGTCAGAGGCTTAACACCTCTGACCTGTGCTTTAGATGGTGGGCGATACAAGATTCGAACTTGTGACCCCATCCGTGTGAAGGATATGCTCTACCCCTGAGCCAATCGCCCGTCGCCTTTCGGCAAAAGAGATACTAACATAGCCGCGCGTGGTTTACCAAGAACTTTTTGCCCTCGATTTTAAATTCGTGGGTGCTAGCCAAGCCAAAACAATCAAAGCAATCTGAAAAACCGCAGCTAAACCACCCTTTATCGTTTAATCCACGGGGTCTCGGGACGGCAGATAAGTCGCGCGTTGTTGTAGGCCATGTCAAGCGTGAGGCAGGTGCGTGCGGCGTAGAAACCGTCCTCGCGCTGGATGGTCAGCGCCAGCTCGGGCTTGTCGCCGGTTAGGCACAGCGGCAAGAGCAGCTGGATCCGGCCGCCGTAGAACTGCGGCACGGCGAGTGTGTAGTTGGCGGCGGCGCGGCGGGCGGCCTCGACGACGGCACCCTCAAAGGCGCGGCGCAGCAGCAGCGAGCTACCCTCCCCCATCAGGCTGGCAGGAATGCGCGTCAGGTTCTCCTCGTCGCCCAGAATGTGATCGATGTTGGAGCGGATGGGAAGGCGGTGGTCAAAGACCAGCTCGGAAGGGTCCTCGGCAAAGCGTACGCGGCACGGCAGGTACTCAAACGAGACTAGCATGGGGTCGCTTTCCTTAAAGGAGCCCTTCAAAAACCAGTGCTGGTGCGCGTCGGGCTTGGTGTTGGGCTCAAACAGGCCGTAGGTGGTCTCGTAGCAGCGCGTGTGCAGGCCGGTGTTGAATAGGCAGCGGACGTCGTCGAACACCAGCGGCAAGTTGGACGGGGCGGTCTGGTCCACGTCGCGCTCGGTCAGGAACACCGCGCGGCTAAACGAAAACGACAGGTAGTTTTTGAGGATGCGGTTGCCGGGCCCCAGTCCTCGGGGTCGGCGAGGTCGACCAGGCGGTCGTAGCAGGGCTCGGGGCAAAACGCGAAGTCGTACACATTGCTGCACAGGGTGCTGGGGATCTCCGTGTGGTGTCCAATCCATTTCATAACTGGAGTGCGGATCCTTAGATTCTATACGCGCGACAGGTCGCCGGCTCGCCACAAAGCAATTGCGACCTTGCTTTTTGACGAGCTTGTCGCGGGAGTGGCTTTCGAAAACGAGGTCGCGGATCCAAGCGAAGTGCGGAGTAAAACCAAGGCCCGTCGACCAGACCCCGGTTTTACGCTTTTGCGACATGCGTTTTTTAAATAGAGGATGTGTTGGGGCTGCTATGGCTGCCATGTAATTTAAAAACAAAAGACCGCTCAACAGATAGGGGTGCCCCGGCATTGGCCGGGGCACCCCGTCTCGGAAGCCATATTGCTTACCTTTAGATCACTTGACTATTTACGAAAAGCAAGGAAAACCGCCGCTGCGATGCATATGATGCCTATCACGAGCGGAAGCCACGCCTTATCTTCTTTATCCTTAACAAGAAAAGCCTCAATTGCGGACGCAAGGACCAGGAATCCGCCGATAATCAGCAGATCAAGCGCAACGAAACGGACGGTCGTTATATCGGAAGAAACCCCTCCGGCATTAACGTTCACAAGCGTGAAGATCGCGGCAAAAATGGCGAAGAGAGCCAGAACGTTGCCATAGATACGAGACTCGACGTTGGCGACTTCGTTCTTTTTATCCTCGACCTTTTTGAGCTCTCCGGCATAGACGTCGGAATAGTCGGCAAGCCCATTAAAATTGAGCTCATCGGAAAAGGCTCCATGGTAAGGATGAGCAACCGTGCCTTCGACGCGCTGGAATGCGACTTGCGCGATACCCTTAGATTTATCAAGGGCAATCGTGTTGCCGCTTACGTTTGTAACACGGTAGAACAGCCGTGTTCCATGACCGGGGAAATATAGCGGCGCATCCAAAGAAAGCCCCTGGCGAATGCGCGAATTGCGTAAAAGAACGCTAGCGGTCAAATCGTTGGGCAGCGCGATACATTCAACGCAAGAGACAAAAGTCGAGTCTCCAGGGCCAAGTTCGACCTCGGATTGCTTGCTTTCGTTAACGTAGAACCCGTCAGTGCGCAAGTCATACGTAACCTGTCCGATGTTCGAAGCATCGGCATTGAGCAGCACCTTGCTGTCGATGAGCTCCTGAATCTTAGTATCGCTCAAGTACATATGAATCACTTCCTTAGGACAACGAGTATAGCACTGAGGTATTGCGCTGGCGGCTGTCCCCAAAGGGGACATAGGGGAAGAAGTTTGAACACATATTTAAGGCTCGGACACGTGGTTGCGATTCCTATTCCTCGTCCGGAAGTAGAAACCTGGTATACATCTGAAAGACGGCAAGAAGAAATAGGTCTTCCATGGTCTCGATTCTCTCGCCATCGAAACCGCCGGGGCACCCGTAGTCCTTATCGTTGGCCTCGTCACCAGAGCCGTAGGTCGCCGCGTAGAATGCAACGGTTAACGCGAATCGGCAGGCCTCAATCTCGGAGCTCGATTCGAATTGATATTCATTTTTCAGATAGGAAATGGGGGCGAAGGAAGCGACCCTGGATTCGAAGGCCTCGGAAAGGACCTTACGGATAAGGTAATCGTACCCCGGGGAACAGCTATCAGGGGGCAGAAAGGAAGAGTCCAGGCACTCAGAAAGAAGGTCAACCCGAGGTTCTGGCAGCCTCTCCCCCGCATACCTTTCGAGGCTGCGAAGCACGTATTTCCCATCATCATAAAGAACAGATTCATCTTCTGGGAAGCGGTCACGGAGGGCGGCTTCGACTGCGGTGATGCAACGGACGAACAGGTCATCCTCTCCCCTGACCCGCAAGTCAAGATTGCAGTATTTAAGAATTAGATTCTGTACCTCCGGCACTAGGCAGCAGAATTCCCAATACATCTTACGTGAATAATGGAAAAGATCATTGTGCATGGCGGCAACGGCGCAAAGCGGAATTAGGCCTCTGTCGGCGTAATGGTTCGAGATGAACTCAATCGCTCGTGCCTTATTCCCTTCGGCGTGCCTACGCTCATCCCTCTCGTCCTGACGACGTTCGAATACTTCCATGCGCTTGCTCTGATATATTTGTATAAAGGCGATAACAATTGTCGCAGCTAAAGAAAATACCGAGCATATAAATTCAGGCATCGTGCTTCTCTCCAATAGAATTCTTATACAAAATCCAGTAATCACGCGATCCAATTATTGAGCATTTTTACGCATAGGGCGTTTGCTTTGATCGGAGCCATTTCATTATGAGCTTGTGCGAGTCTAACGGAATATTGGTGAGCCTATAGGACTGGTTAAATCAAGCCATCTTTCGTCGACGAATCGGCGTCATCTGACAATGCATGAGGAGAACGTTGATAGATATACACCATCGTTTAAGCTCACTGGATTAGTTCTTGATAAGATGCGAAGAATAGCAGCAAGGAGATGATTGTATGGTTCGGCGAATCTCTAAATCGGAAATTGGCGGCGCACTTGAGCAGTGGCATGTCGGGTCATTAATCAAATTTGTTACGCAGAGAGTTTATGCGGAACAACTTATCCAGGGAATCCCCTACCTGCAGGCGGTTGATGAATTTAGATCAAAAGAGGCGGGAGATGGAAGGTCTGATGCCTACGAGGGTCTCCTTACAAGTTTTATGTCTGTTGGTTCAAGTCGTGCAATTTACTGCATGACGGCACTTGAAGATTCGAATTATCAATTCTTCCTACAGAGTAAGGATGGGCGGCGCATTAGAGACGAATTTTCAAATAGAGGCGCTGCAGTTTTGATTAAGGATCCTGTCGAGTTTTTGCTTCGATTTCAGGAAGCGGAACCTGAAGGTATCAATTTTGGACTGGTTTCTTATGACGGAGACATATTTGAGCCCAAGGTGGCGTTATCCAACTTTAAGCAGGCAGCCAGTGAAGTTACTTTCCACAAGAATCGTGCATATGAATATCAACATGAGTTTCGAATCGTCACTGGCCACGACTGCGATATCGACTTTAAACAGGAGGACAGGGATGGTGTAACGCACAACGTGTTCAACGGTTACATTCCCTATCAGGGTTTGAGACTTGGCTCCCTTGATGACATTGCTGAATTGCTTACCTTTCAGTGAGCGTCTATCGACAACGTTAAAAGGCGCGAGTTGAATTATGTATAACTTATAAGGGCGGAGGATCCAGCATGAGCAAGAACAAAAGCGACCAGAACGCGCACGAAGAGCAAGTGTTCAATGATGTTCTTAATCTATCAATGGCCTCGGGTGGTTACAAGAAGAAAGCTGCCTTGAAGGTGAGTGGATCTATTAACGCAGGCAGCGAGTGCCCTGATATTGTTATTACCCGCGAAAATGGATCCATTGTTGGTTTGGAGCATTTTAGAATCGACCATAACATCAAACATGGTCGAAACGCTCAATCAAAATCTGCTGAGCTCACATCGGTAATGAAAGCTGACTATGAAAAGCTGGTGCCAAGGCTAAAAGCCGACGACGTATCGTCGGAGGAAATGGCGAGTTTAGTCGCAAACTATGTCTCAGTGGCCAAATATCATCAAAGCCGTGCATGTTGCGATGATTTGACGCGCTCTCTTGATGCTCGATTGTTTGGTGGAAAAACAGGTCATGCTCGCAAATTACCTAAATACCGCAATCACCTTACTGAACTTAGCGGTGATGGTGGACGCATTGAATTGGGCTATTTAATTGAAATTCATTCAGATTTTCAGGGATTATTCATTCACGATGGAACAAGAGTTGCCCGCCTCGACAGTGGACAATGCCCACTTTATGCGGAAATTTACGATCTCCTTTTCAAGGCATCTTGCGAGGTCGATTGGATCCTAATAGGTTTTTACCCATGCCTGACTGACCAGATTGCGAATGCCGCCATCATAGATTGTCGTAACAATATGTTTAAGGAGAGCTGCCGCAGGCAGCGTCTTAAAAGAACGGAATATTTAGGTCTAGGTAAAACGGAACCCTTTCTCAAACAAAGCAGAGTCGGAGAAACAGAAATTGAACTTTGCGCAGATAAGGTAAATATCAAAATCGAAAACCCCGCTGAAGGGATTTCCCCTGAGCTCCTATTTTGCACTGCGATAAATGATGCTGCAAGAGCATTAAATCTTGATAGAAGCGGCGAAACGTATACAACAACTATTTCTGTTCAACTGATTTACGAACTCGTGCGGATGAGGAGTAAGAAGATACGAGGCATCGTAAGAATCTATGACGTTATGCGGCTGCTTGCAGAGATTGAGCCAGCTATGTTGAAAAGGGAAATTGACAGTTTTGGTGAACGGTATAACATTTCCGAAACACCAGACTTTTGCTTATAGACAATCCGTGATGTCACTAAGAAGCCAGCTCACACAGCTCACCAATGAGCCCGGTTTAATATTTGCCCGCTTTAGCACCGCCGAATATTGCGAGGCAACTCTGCTGGTCTTTCACTTGGGCACCAAGGTCGACATAGATCCCGGTGCCCTTTCGTTGCCCTCAGTCCAATCTGCGACAATATTGATTGATTGTCTCACTCATGTGGATCTGGGTCGCATGTCACGATTCAGCCCATGGTCGCGTCCATATGGCCTCTGCCTTCGATAATTGGGCGCCTATAAACAAACAAGCAAATAGCTATACCTTGTGGATGTCCCTTTCTTCCAAATGGTAGCTATTTCAGCAGCGATATGCGGCGGCCAAGAGCACTGTCCCCAGTAGGAAAAGCGCTACGGACGCGACGACCCAGTTGTTGTCGCCGGTCTTGGGGAGTGCCGCTGTTGTCACAGTGGCAGCCTTGGGCTTGGGGACTTTGACGACTGTGGTCTTGGTTACTATCGTTGTTGTCTTGGTTGTCGTGGCCGCGGGTTTCAGCGCGGGATTTGCCGTGGGCCCCGTGGTGGGCTCTTCGGCAGCGGGGCTAGCATCGGCGGAAGGCTTGTCCGCGCCATCGCCCGGTACCTCGCCCCTGTCGGTCTCCCCCGCCGGAGGCGTGGCACCCTCGGGTTCAACCACCACGTGCGGTGCCACGGCCCCTACGGCATCCACCACGCTACCAGCACCAAAGACCCCACCAGCAGGCGTCACAAACCGAGCGGACACAAGCGACCCGCCCGTGCACGCAACGCCGCCGTCGGCACCGGCCGCATCGAGCCACGAGGCGTCGACGGAAAGCCGACAGCCGGCCGCGCCATCGCCAAGGCCCGCATCCTGCAGATACACGCCGTAGGCGCGCACGCCCGCTCCGGACCCGGCGCTCGCGGCAACGACGCGCCCGCCGCCGCGCACGGCCATGTCGCCTGCGATTGCGCCGGCAACCGCCTCGTCCGTGATATTGGCGCCGTCTGCCCGGGCGTCGACGGTGCAGCCGTCCACCACGAGCGCCCGCGAAACGTGGATCCCGCACTGCGAGCCTGTCGCCATTAAGGTCCCGGTACCGCGAAGCGTCAGGTTGCCCCACACCTCCATGCCGCACAGCGTGATGTCCGCATCGGGCGCATGCGACTCCGTCACGGAGTTTTGCCCGGCAAGCGTCAGCACCAGGTCGCCCTCGGCGCCGATGGCCTCGCCCGCGTAGCCGTTAAGCTCCAGGTGGTCGGCATCGGTCCAGGCCCAGCCGGGGCCCGACACACCCGGCTCGTAGTACGTCGTGCCCGCGATGATGAGGCTCTCCGCGCCCGCGGCATAAGAGGGCCCGCCCAGCAAAAAACATAGGCAGGCCATGGCAACAATCGCAATGTAATGACGGCTGGTGTAGGACTCGGCAGCAAACATACCCGCTCCGATCTTCGCAGGAGCCAATAGAATGTGCACCAGAAAATGCCCTGGTAGCAGCAGTTATTAGTTTAGCGAGATCAAGGCACAAACAAAGAAAATGTCCCTGAGCAGCGCCAATAATTAGGTGTAAATCGTTTTGTCAGTCGGTGAATGGAGGAGACTCTTACGTAATCGATCGGCAGCCGACTCTCAAGTCAACAAATAAGGATAATTGGAATATCCAATGTGCAATTGAAGCTATCTTCCCGATGTTCCCATGAGGCAGGGCCCTGAACCCGTGCTCCTGATCGTCCTCGTCCGGAAGCGAGCAAGCTCTGTCTTTCTGTAGTACTCCGCAATGTTACATACCTGCGGGCCTACCCCCTCCTCTACTGACATTTCACAGGGCGTCGCGGTTATATCTTACCGTGGGCCATCTAAGTTCTCGTTCGTCACAATTGCACACCTGACGTTATCGCGTAGATACCGCAAACGTCAGGTGGCAGCAGGGACGTGGTGGTCAATATTCGGTGAGCGGAAATGGTCAAAAATTATTTTTAGCAGTGGTTAAAATCGCCCGGTGCTAACAGCTAGTTTCCCTGCTCAACCGAAAAATTATTCCACAATGCTATTTATTAAGGAAACTCTTGAGAGTCTTAACGGAGCTGCGGTTAGCAAAATAGAAGACAATTGCGCAGCAGAGGGATAGTGCGCAAATCGAAGGAAGCGAGTTGAGACCAGCCGCAAGAAGCGAAACCACAACGACAATCACTCCGTAAGCCAAAATCCTCTTCCAGTCAACAGTCATCGTGCAGTATCTATGGGTTTGCTTCAAGCGAGCAACGAGAATGGCTGCATTTCCAAGGAAGTTGCCAAGTGCCGCCCCCATAAGACCTATCAAGGGAACAAGCGCAAGGGATGCAACGATATTCACGGCGGCGCCGATGACCGTAGTACTGGCAGCGCCCTTGGTGTCCTTGGCACACATATATAGTACTCCCACAAACGCAGAAAGCGCATTGAGGGCGGCGCCTAGGTATAAAAGTGCTACGTAGTTAAAGCATGAAAAGTAAGAAGGATCCATGGCAAAATGGACAAAGAGCTTGGTCACAGGCACGCCGGGGATGAGCAAAGTAGCAAGCAAAATGGCGTATTGGTTGAATACCTTCGAGAAATACTCGTCCTTCCCCTTCTTCTTGAAGAGCATAACTGCTTGCTCCTGCCAAGCGGGGGTGAAAATGTTGGAAATCATCGAGAGCGCGGAGGGAAACTTCATCGCCACGGAGAAGATGCCATTTGCGGAATAGCCCATGAAGCCGACAATTATCAGTCTCCCGAGCATAGTCATCGCCCACCAACTCAGCTGATTGGGCAACAAATAAAGCGAGTAGCGCAGCATCTCCAACGCCACTTCCCCATTAATGCCGGATGCCGCAAACGATCTGAGTTCCCTCTGCGGAACAACCAGAAATAGCGATGCTACGACTGTGGCGGACAGCATCGCGTAAAGAAGTCCGTGATATCCCACATTCAGGACGGCGACCAGGAGAAAACAGCCAAGACAGTACGCGATTGAGTAAACGATGCCAGAAATCGCGAACAACTTATTGTTATGAAGGCCACGCGTGCCGTACTGAAAACTCTGATAAAGACAGCTCAATACGACAAGGACATACATCAGACCCGCATCGGCAAAGTCGACAATAAGCCAGCAGATCCAGAATATCGCCGTGAACACCGCTGTAAGCCCAGCAAAGAGACCCAACCAAGTCGAGTAGACGCTTTTTTTATCGGCCTTAGCATCAATAACCCAACGGAACAGCGACTCTGGAATAGCAAGAACTGCAATGGGTTGCAGGAGGGCAATTATGGTATAGACCATGTCATAGATGCCCATGTCGTCCGTTGCGATATAATGAGTACAAAGCGGGATTATCAGAAGCGTGAGAATCTTAGAGCCGAATGTGCCAATAGCAAAGATGCCCGTGTTCTTAATGAGAGCCATAGCATGCGATTGCTCGGAACCCTCAGTATCCTGTTTCTTCTTTTTTATTTGACTCAAGTTTCCTCTACACCAACCCAAATATTGCAGCAAGATACTTAAGGGAACCAGAAACCCCGAATTCGCTTAAAGTGTCTCGAAACGGCAATGACGAACCGGAGACTCGATCGAGGCGCCCTTGCACCGTCGGGGATGCGGAGAGGTGCGGCCCATGCGAAAGATAGGCCGAGAGTTCCCGGGGAAGCGCCTCTCGAACGTCGGTAAGGTCGCCAGTCGTTAGCCCCGTGAACTCAAGCACCTTTGAGTTGTCGAGAATGCGATCGACCATACGGTCGTAGCGAACCTGGGGAATGTAGCCATATTCCTTCAAAGCGGGACCGCAATGGTACTCATAGTCATGAAGTGTCACATCGCGCGTCTCGACCGGCAAGACGGAGCGATACAAGTTGAGCACTTCGCCCCAAGTCTGGTGCTGCGAGGTCGCCGCATTGAAGTCCTCACCGGCGGCAGCGGAGTTCCCGACCAACAGTGCAATCATCCGCGCGACATCACATGCCCATGTGAGAGTGCATTGTTTCCCCATCATATCGTGAACGACGGGGACCGGAAGCCCCTTTAAAGCGCGCCAAAGCCAGAGACTGCTTTCGTATGTACATAGCTGAAATCTGCCCACACCATCACCCGAGAAGGTAATGGCGGGGCGCACGATGGTCCAGTTCTCCATCGAGCCGAATCGAAGGATGTCCTCCTCATGAGCTTTAATGATTGCGTACTCTCCGCCAGCGCGATATCTCTCATCAGGACACGACTCAAGGAGACGCGGGCTTCGCTCGTCAATAATCGGCGAATCGGCAAAGACACGGTAGGACGAGAGGAATACGTAGCGGCCAGCCGAAGCAAGCATGAGCTCGGACACTGAACGGAATACCTCGGGGTCCCATGTCATAAAGTCTACTAGGACATCGTATCCATCCTTTAACACATCAGCGAGAAATACTGGATCCTTCGCATTGCCCCGGAGATAGGTGACCGAACCCTGCGATCTACGGGCGCTTCGAGAGGTAACGAAGACGTCCCACCCACGAGAGGAAAGTTCCCCCTGGAGATAGTTCCCTATCGCACCCGTGCCCCCCAGAAGTAGCGCTTTCATCGAACAAGCCCCTTCAGCATGCGTACGCCTTTTTCACCAATGACAGACTTGATGGCAGCCTTGGCGTTTCCCGTCGTAGTCTCCTCGATACTGTAGAGGATCTTAAGTGCATCGGTGTCGTCCTCGGGTCGCACAAACGCTTCAATCAGAACGGGGCGGTCGCGCGGTTCTGGTGAAACGAGCAAGTCAACAGCGACTAGATACTCATCTTTTGTCTCAACGCCCCGATATTCGAACCCAAGGTCCTCGGCAAAGTGCTTAATAAGTTTGCGCGACTGGTGCCCGTAATGGCCCCGAGCGCTTACATAGAGGTCTGCCTCATCGCCGAGGGGGTAAGCGCGATTGATATGATTCTTGAACTCGACACCGCAGCCGTTGTTAACAATGAGGATGCGTAGGTTGTTGCCAACATGACGGTTACCGAGTGCATTCATATCATAGAAAAATGCAAGGTCACCGAACACGCCGAAGCAGGGGGCATCTGTAGCCAGCGATGCTCCGAGCAGGCTTGATACGCCACCGTCGATGCCAAATCCTCCCGTGTTGCAGTACCCACGGACCCGATTGCCCTCGAAGAGGCTCCATGTACGCAACGAGTTGTAAATTCCCATGTGGATAATTGAGCCCTCAGGGAAGAGGGGCAGAGTCTGTTGAGCCATCCAAGCGTTTGAGAAAGGCAATTCAGGAATCTTGGTCATAATGGCGGTAGCCTCGCGCGCGCACTCCTCTCGGTACGCCGGCGAAGTAGTCGAGTCAACCATACTCGCATATGTTTCAAAGAAGCGCTCCTCAGACATGTCGAAGACGTTCTTCAAGCAACCGAAAGTGTCGCGCACCTCTCCATCCGGATTGACGCGCCAGGACGCCTTAAGACGTCTTGGCGCGGCTCCCCCCGAAGTGTTCCCGATGTGGATGAGGACGTCGATTGTCTCTGACGAGGCAACGGCATTGCCTTGCGAGAAAAGCAGCGAGGGGTTCACGCGGTAACGGCCCCAATAGTTACTCGTCTGATCGCAGAGAACGCACGCGCCGTAGGTCTCGCAGAATGAATCAACGGCAACGGTAAGTCTATCGCTCCAGCGGCTGTGCGCACCGACATAGACGGCAACCCTGGAGCCGGAAGGGATCTGAGGAAGTTCATCTTCTGATGTATAACGCATGATGCTACGGCTCTTGGGGAGCTCTGAGGCATCGTATACCTTGGTATAGGTTGTGGTGAGGTTGATGTGGACGGGGGCTCCGCCATCGCGCCGAAGCTCAAGCAGCGCTCGATTGATGGCAACGTTGGCGTAAGTGGCATCCTCAGCGCTCTGAATGATAGGCACTTGCACGCTCAACTTCACGGTGTCGATAGGTTGGACGGTTCGATCGATGGCCTGTTGAATGTTTTGGCCAATGCGGACCGCATGCTGCGTCGAAGTAACTGCAAGCACGGGAAGTTTCCGATAATAGGCCTCAGTGAGACCCGGAAAGTAATTCCTGGACGCTGTGGCCTGCGTGCAGCTGAGAGCCACCGGCTCGCCAGACTCTTCTGCAAGACCGCAGGCGATATAGGCCGCGGAGCGTTCATCAACGGAGGAGAACACCTGGAAATACGGGTCGCGCTGAAGACTGACCACGAACGATATGTTTGTGGTCCCCGGAGAGGCAACGATTTTCCTCACTCCATGCTGCTTCATAAGACTCATGAGCATGAGAACGTTCTTCTCTTCTGTGTACTTAGCAGGCATCTACGCTACCTTTCTTTGTTAATGGTTCACGATTACGCGCACCGTTAGTGCTCAGAGAGTACCGGCTTGAGAGCCCCTCGCAGATACTCCAGAGAACTCTGGCGAAGTGAGGAAATCCTGGTTTCGGCACGAGCAAAGTTGACTTGGGCGACAGAGCAGGATGCGTCCTTAGCATCCCATCGGATTAATCTATCCTCAAGGCCTGTAAGGCTCAAAAAGCTTTCAATTCTTACGTTTTGTGAGGCGGTGGTGCCAGGTTTAAAGCGTTCAAAGACAGAGAAGTCTCGTTCTAGTAGGGTCGAGAAGACAAGACCGTGGAACGAGTCAGTGCACACATGGGATGCATTGTCTATGAGCCAGAGGAACTCTAGCGGCCCCACGCCAGAAGGAACCATACCCCCACGCTTAATATCTCCGTTAAACACAGGGATGATAACGAGTTCGAGGCCCTTTTTCTTGGCAATGGAACGGGCAAGCTTCCAGTTCCCCCCGGAGCGACCCAAGAAGTAGCAGAGACAGTAGCGCTCGGAGACTAGCGGAGTGTCATGCCGACTGATAGAACGCCACTCATCAGCACCGAGCAGTACCACTGGATCGCAGACAACCTTACACTCCCTGCCGCTAAGGTCCCTCACCATTCGCGCTCCCGCAGTCTCACGAGCGCTCAAAGCGTTGAAGCCAGAGACAAGTGGGGCGATAGCCGCAGCAATGGTATCCGGGAGCGAGTCACAACCGAAGCTTGGAGCATAGGCGATACGGGGTTTATCGTCAGCGACGAAATCGAGATAGTAACGAGGGTCGAAGCAACGTGGGGACCACACTTGATCGCTGCCACAGACAAACGCATCAAAAAAGGAATTCAGAGCTTCAAAATCATCTGGCGAAGCTACCGGCTCGGTTTCTTTAATGAAGGTGGAAGTAAACCCCTTGAACGCGGCACTCTTCTCGGCTGAGGTGAACGGCGCAACCCCCATTGCACGCTGCTGGAACATGCGAGCGGCCTTGAAGGGCTTACTCTTACGCAGCCCGGATTGATTTCGCTGCTGCCAAGGCGCGGGGTCGTAATTCACGAGGCGAGCGTCCGCCCCAATGTCATTCAATGTTCTTTGCAAGGCATATGCCTGAAGAACCGTCCCATAGTTTTGAGACTGGTACCAAGTCATTTGAGAAATTAGAGGTTTGTGAATATCAGGAATCACGGAGTACTCTCCTTTCGATAGGCACCATTCCTCGAGAGAGGAGAATTAGAGGGGCGCAGACAGCAGCATTTACGGCATGCCACTCGGTGAAAGCAAAGATGAAAATGGCAATAAGAGCGGCTGCAAAGATGGGATCGATTCCTTCCTTCAATTTGAAAGCACGCCATGCGAGCACTAGAAGCCAGGCGAAACCTGCGACCCCCATATTGAACAGAAACGATGCGTACATCCCATCAACAGTGTGGATATCGTGAAATGATCCCCTGATGAGAAGAACGCCTTCAAAGGCATGGTGTCCGAAAACAGTGAGACCAGCATAATTCCATTGTGCCCACCAAAGAGCAGGCCTACCAGTAAGAAAATCACTCGCAGCCTGGCTGAAGTTGGGTCCCATGAACCAGATGGCGGAAATCCACAACGTAAAAAGAAAGAGAACCAAAGGAACGGCAACGATAACCCTTGGCACCCATTTTACAAAGCCGCTGCCCGCACGATTTGACCAGGCCGTTAGTACAACCACCAATGCATAGAAGAGAAGGAGAGATGCTGCCGAAGTCCGCGAACCCGCTACAGCAACAATCACACTCGTAGAAATCGCGCCGACGATTCCCCTCAGCGCAATGTGTACATCCGTTCGACAGAACATGGCCATAGCCCAAGCGAAGAATACGGCTGCGCAGTAATTCGGATGGATAAAAAACAACGCACTACGATTCGAAGACAGGCCTCCGATATCGGACCATTGCAATCCAATCGTCACGCCCATCAGCCGAGCGATGACATAGGTCCAGATCATAAGGACTATGATTGCCGTTACGGCGCGGCTCCAGCATTTAAGGATAGATTGCGGATCAATTTCATATGCGGCGGTAAGAAGAAGCGAAGTAGTCAACAAAACAGACTCGCCAGATAGAACATAGGACACAGTTCCGAGACATATACCTATAATTCCCAAACCGCTCGAGTGGCCCTCCAGGAAAAGGACAGCCACCCTGAACGCCAGAAAAGCGCATCCAAATAGCAATAAGACCTTAGCAAACGCACCTTCTACCGCAACGAAAACAGTAGCTTGGAGAAAGAATTTGGCAAATAAGACCCAAAAACCCATCCAGAAGAAGACCGAGCTCCTTGACGAAAGTGATAGGTTTACAGGCTGATCAGCGGTAGCGCTATTCGTCATTCGAAAGAACCTCCCAATAGCGCTCCGCCACGGCATCCCAAGTATTCGCTGTGGCAACAGCGTGAGAGCGACTTGCCACCTCGCGATAGAGGGCGTTATCAGAACACAGGCGAACAAGGGATGTGGCAGCCTCATCTGCCCAATCCGCTTCGTCGATATCGCAACGAATAGAGTTGGATCCGTCAAAGAGCGCAGAGGCGCCGCACTTCTCGGAAACAATAGGTATGCAGCAAGATGCGGCGCCCTCCAAAACGGATACATTGAAGGTGTCGAACCTGCTGAGCCCGGCATAGAAGTCAGCCTTACGATAGAGCCTCATTAACTCTTCCTTGTCAGATATTTCTCCGCGGTAATCAAGCTCAACACCACCCTCCCTAGCCATCTTTTCGCAGAGGGCACGATTGGAGCCGACGGCCCGGGAATCCCGACCGCATACTATGAGCCTAGGTTGGGCATCCGTTAGGGCAGCATACTTCGACAGCGCAAGGAGTGCGAGATCGCAGCCCTTGCGCTCCTCGAATCCTCCCGTCGTTATCACGACGGGAGGATCCGAGGAGCGCTTCTCAGCCAACAATGAGTCGACTTCAACCCCTACAGGGAGGTCGACACCGTTCCCGATCACCGTAACGTTTTCGTTACGGCCATACAACTTCTTAAGAACTTCAGCCTCAAACCTAGAAACACAGATGAGATTCGGGAACTCTCTAATTAGCTTAGGTTCGAGCTTAAGATCACGAGACAGCACCGGCCGGTATTTGCGTTCTTCGGCTGCAATGCCATGAACTACGAGGTAGTAGTTATTGCCGTGATCAATCTTCGATAGCATGCAGAGCGCCATGGGTACTCTGAATCCATTTTGGTGCACGCATATGGAGTAACCCTTGTAAGTAAATGGAATCTTCACAATGAGCTTTAGCACATCGGCAAAGGAATAAACCTCAGCAAGCTTGCAAGCATGATTCTGGGCAAGACGGGAGTGGACTGCCGCGGCTACGCCCAAAGGCCCCCTGTTTCCGTCGAGACGTGAAATCAGCAGCACCTTCTCATTAGGAAAGTCCATAAACGATATCCTCTTTGGCCTCGTGCTTTTCAAGGAACTCATCTACAGTTCCAACAACGCGAGCCGGGTTGCCGCATACGACCGATCCAACCGGAAAGCGGCCTTTGACAACCGACCCCCCCCCGATGATGCAGTCATCACCGATAACAGTGCCAGGCAGAATCATTGTGTTTGCGCCGATAAAACAGTTCCTGCCAATAGTCACAGACTTGAGAAGCTTACCATGAGTCCCACGGCGAGCATACAACGCCTTGTCGATGCTGTAGTCGTGGACTAAGATGGACGTTCCATAGCTGATGGTGACTCCATCGCCCAAAGTGATGAGATTGTAGCCCGCCGCATCGAAGCGGCATTCAGGGCTTATCCAAGGATCACCGTACTCGGAGAACTTATCCGAGATGTTGACCCCTAGCCACGCCAAGTAGCGAGGGTATAGCTTTTTATAAGTTTTGTTCGATAACTTATTTATTGCAAGGAGAACGCCCTTTAAAGGTATTTTCGCTACGCGTTTATATCCCTGAGCAGCAGGAACGACTTTGTCGACCCTCATTATTAAAAGCCTTTCTCTATCATGGATAGTGCTTGATCAAAGCCGGCAACGAAACTTGAATCAGCACGATGAAGCGTCTCCCTGCACCCACCTGTGTCGTAAGTTATAACAGGAGTGCCACAGGCCTCGGCTTCAAGGTTGACCGTCGGATAGTTGTCCTCTACGGTAGGATTGAAATAGACGTCCGCCGTTGTATAGATGCCGGCGAGCTCCTGGGGAGAGTTGGTACGTTTGAGGCCAACAACGCCCCGGGGAAGCGCCTTTAGCTGCCGATCCGAAAGGCCGACGAGCGCTACGACAAACTTGTTAGAGTCAAGTTCCTCGGCTAAGCGGACGAAATCAGGAAGTCCCTTGCGCTTGGTCCAAGGGCTCGCAACGCCTAGCACCATAAACCGGTCGCCAATACCGTATCTCTCGCGGAAGTCGCTTGGGGTGGGTTTGAAAACGTCGGTGTCGATGACGTTATGACGGACCTCCACCGGATAATCTTTGAGAAAGCTCTCCCCGACCAAATCCGCGAGCCACTGTGAAGGTGTTATTAGCGTCATCCGCTCAGGCGGTACGCTCGTGAAGATGCGTTTCTTATCTTCATAGTTTCTCGCGCAGTTGGTTTTTGAAATCGTTATGGGATAGGTGTCCAGCTGCGGGCAGCATTTCGAGTACGCGCAATGAGACTGCCATTGTGCACACTTCACATATGTGAAGTGTGCACAATGGCCCGTAAAGGCCCAGCAATCGTGCAACGTCCATTTAACCTGGCAACGATGTGAGGCGAGCCAAGAGAACAGCATCTCTATGTTCACGTAATAGCCGTGTATGTTATGCAGGTGCACCACATCGGGATCGATCTCGTCCAGGCGCTTGAGCAGTTTTGCGGTATCTCGCTTAGAGTAGAAGCCCATGCGGTCATGCAAACGTGTCATGGCGCCGTGGGAGAGGTAGCCGGCCTTCGAAGCGCAGCACTGCTCATGGTCGCTTATCGTGTTGTGGCGACGGCCCCAGAAGATGTAAGAGTCAACCCCGCGCTCAGTCAGCTCATGGTGAAGGTTGCGCATTATGGTACCGGTGGAACCGTTGTAAAAGCTGTTGAGCTGGACGTAGCGCAGCGGGCGTCCCAGACATTCACCCAGAGCGAGTGCTTCGTCGACGAGCGCGTCGGTCGTGAGCCCTTGGGTCTGCGACACTAGCATTTCCTCCACACCATCTTGTCTACGACGCCTGTGTAGCTCTGGATGATTTTCACGACCTTGGTGGACACGGTCTCGTCGGCGTAGTCGGGCACGGGGGCCTCGGGGAGCGACCCCTCGGCGTCGAGCTCGACGGCGGTGTGGACCGCCTGGAGCAGGCCGCGCTCGCTGATGCCGGCAAGCGTGAAGCACGCCTTGTCCAGCGCCTCGGGGCGCTCGGTCGAGGTACGGATGCACACCGCCGGGAACGGGCGGCCGATACTGGCGAAGAAGCTCGACTCCTCGGGCAGGGTGCCGGAGTCGGAGACAACCGCGAAGGCGTTCATCTGCAGGCAGTTGTAGTCGTGGAAACCCATGGGCTCGTGCATGCGCACGCGCGGGTCGAGCTTGAAGCCAGTGGCCTCCAGGCGCTTACGGGAGCGCGGGTGGCAGGAGTACAGGATCGGCATGTCGTATTTCTCGGCCAGCGCGTTGATCGCGGTGAACAGGCTCGTGAAGTTCGCCTCGGTGTCGATGTTCTCCTCGCGGTGGGCCGAGAGCAGCATATAGCGCTTGGGCTCAAGGCGGAGCTCGGAGAGGATATCGGATGCCTCGATCTTGTCCAGGTTGGCGCGCAGGACCTCCGCCATGGGCGAGCCTGTGACGTAGGTGCGCTCCGGGGCGCAGCCGGTGTCCTTGAGGTAGCGACGGGCGTGCTCGGAGTAGGCAAGGTTGACGTCGGAGATCACGTCGACGATGCGGCGGTTGGTCTCCTCGGGCAGGCACTCGTCCTTGCAGCGGTTGCCCGCCTCCATGTGGAAGATGGGGATGTGGAGCCTCTTGGCCGCGATAGCGGACAGGCAGCTGTTGGTGTCGCCCAGGATCAGCAGCGCATCGGGCTGGACCTGCAACATCAGCTTATAGCTCGCGGCGATGATATTGCCCACCGTCTCGCCCAGGTCGGCGCCCACAGCGTCCAGGTAGACGTCGGGGTCGTCCAGCGACAGGTCGCGGAAGAAGATGCCGTTGAGCGTGTAGTCGTAGTTCTGCCCGGTGTGAGCCAGCAGGCAGTCGAAGTGGCGGCGGCACTTCTTGATGACCTCGGACAGGCGGATGACCTCGGGGCGGGTGCCCACGATGATCAGCAGCTTCAGGCGGCCGTCGTCCCCGAAGCGGATATCGGAATAGTCCTTGCCCATGCGGCTAGACCTCCTCGTAGTAGGTGTCGGGGTCCTCGGGGTCGAAGGGCTCGTTGGCCCACATGACCGTCACGAGGTCCTCGGTGTCGGACATGTTGGTGATGGAGTGCGTGTAGCCGGGGATCATCTCGACCACGCGCATGTCGGGACCAGAGACGACATACTCGTCGACGGGGAAGGGCTTGCCCTCGGCGTCCTCCCCCACCCTCCTCAGCCTGATCGACGCGGTACCGGAGACCACCAGGAACCTCTCCCATTTGCTCATGTGCCAGTGGTTGCCCTTGGTGATGCCGGGCTTCGAGACGTTGATGGAGACCTGGCCGCGCTCCGGCGTGCGCAGGAACTCGGTGAACGAGCCGCGCTCGTCGGTGTTGGGCTTCAGGGAGTAGGCGAAGTGCCCCGGCTCGTAGTGGGACAGGAACGTGCTCCAGAGCTTCTTGGAGAAGGATCCCTCGGAAAGGTCCGGCACCGAAAGCGTCTCGCGGCTGTCGCGGAAGCTGCCCAGCAGGTAGACGATCTCGCCCAGGGTTTTCACGTCAGTCCCGGGGACGTAGCAGAAATCATCTCCGTCGACGCGCTCGAGCCCCTCGTATCCGCAGCGGTGCTCCTCCCCCAGCAGGGCGCCCAGCATCTCGTCGACGAGGTCGTCGATGTAGAGGAGCTCCAGCTCCACCGAGGGATCGTTCACGGTGTAGGGGCGGCCGTTGGCGATGGCGTCGCAGAAGGTGGCCACGGCGGAGTTGTAACGCGGGCGGCACCACTTGCCGTAGAGGTTGGGAAAGCGGTAGATGAGCACCGGGGCGCCCGTGCGCTCGGAATAATCGCGGAACAGGCCCTCCCCCGCCAGTTTCGACTCGCCGTAGACCGAGCCCTCAAAACGGCCGGAAAGGCTCGCCTGCGCGGAGCTGGAGAGCATGACGGGGCACGTGTTCCCGTGGCGCACGAGGGCATCAAGCAGCGTGGAGGCGAACCCGAAGTTGCCCTCCATGAACTCCGCCTGGTCCTCGGGGCGGTTGACGCCGGCCAGGTTGAAGACGAAGTCGGCGCGGGAGCAGTAGCCGTCCAGCTCCTCGGTCGTCGAGTCGACGTCATACTCCATGACCTCGAGCGGCAGCAGGGCTCGGTATTTGGCGCGGCGGTCCTTGCCGTCGCGGATGTTTTTCAGCGCGCAGCAGAGGTTCTTCCCGACGAAGCCCCTGGCGCCGGTGACGAGGACGCGCACCCTACTGCACCGCCTCGTGCTCGCGGCCCTCGAGCGCCAGCTGCACGTACTCGGCGGTCTTGATCTTGGCGATGGTGCCCTCAACGTCGAGCCTCTCGGTGTTGTGGGAGGTGTAGGACTCGTCGGCCTGGGTCTCCACCTCACCGTCCACGACGAACTTGTCGTAGTTCAGGTCGCGCGAGTCGCATGCCACGCGGTAGTAGCCACCCATGTCCTCGGCGCGCAGGCGCTCCTCGCGGGTCATGAGGGTCTCGAAGAGCTTCTCGCCGTGGCGGGTGCCGATCACCTGGGTGCCCACGCGGCCGAAGACCTCCTGGACCGCCTCGGCGAGGTCGCCGATGGTGGAGGCAGGCGCCTTCTGGATGAACAGGTCGCCGGGGTTGGCGTGCTCGAAGGCGAACTGCACCAGGTCGACCGCCTCGTCCAGGTTCATGAGGAAGCGGGTCATGTTGGGGTCGGTGACCGTGAGCGGCTCCCCTTTTCGGATGCGGTCGATGAACAGCGGGATGACGCTGCCGCGCGAGCACATGACGTTGCCGTAGCGGGTGCAGCAGATGGTGGTGCGGCCGGCGCCGTTTCGGGCGTTGGCGTAGATGATGGACTCCATCATGGCCTTGGACTTGCCCATGGCGTTGATGGGGTATGCCGCCTTGTCGGTGGACAGGCACACGACGCGGTCGACGCCCTCGTCGATCGCGGCGTGCAGCACGTTGTCCGTGCCGATGACGTTGGTGCGCACGGCCTCCATGGGGAAGAACTCGCAGGAGGGCACCTGCTTCAAGGCGGCGGCGTGGAAGATGTAGTCCACGCCGTGCATGGCGTCGCGCACCGACTGGGCGTTTCGGACGTCGCCGATGAAGAAGCGCACCTTGGAGGCGAGCTCGGGCGACTTCTCCTGCAGGCGGTGGCGCATGTCGTCCTGCTTCTTCTCGTCGCGAGAGAAGATGCGGATCTCGGCCAGGTCGGTGTCCATGAAGTGCTTGAGGACGGTGTTGCCGAACGAGCCGGTGCCGCCCGTGATCATCAGGGTCTTGTCTTTGAATGCGGTGGTGGATTTCATCTACTTGCCTTCCTTGCGCTTGGCGCCCGTGAACTGGTAAAAGAGGAATTTGGTATTAGTAACTAGATATCGTTTGAAAAGTCGTTTCGGCTCTTGGATAAGTCTGTATAGCCACTCAAGGCTCAGGTTTTGCATCCAGATCGGTGCCTCCGGTACCACTCCGGCGAGAACGTTGAACGCGCCACCAACGCCGATCATCAGCGGCTGCGGCCCCCCTTTGAGTTCGTGCATAAGAAGCTCCTGACGAGGCGCACCAAGCGCGATCCATGCGAAATCGGCCCCTGAGTCGGCAATACGTTGGGATAAATCGCATTTTTCGCCATATGTCAGTGGACGGAAAACGGAGGGTTCCATGCCTGCGATTTCCAAGCTCGGATATTCCTTTTGAAGCGCATCTCTGAGCGCCTCGAGGTTCTTCGTCTCATTTCCGTAGAAGTAATGGCTCCATCCGTGCAGGCTGGAGATCTCAAAAATCTCTCGCATCAAGTCTGGACCAGTAACGCGGTCCATTGATGCAACAGCCTTTCTACCAACAATCGACAGGGGTTTTCCATCAGGAACAGACATGACGGATTCAGCTTGGCAAGCCCAATAGGAAGGATCATCGTGGGCCATTACAGACGTATGTGCATTAGAAACGCAGATGTATTCGCCACGGAGCTCATCGATATGCTCAGTAAGAAAATGAATGCAGTGAGGCATATTCGTGCCGGTAATCGGGACATCAATTACCGGCACGCGATTGAGCTCGGAATACTTTGAATAATTATCGAGCATTAGCACGCACCCTTACCGGTGATGACCTCGATTACCGTAAGGACGACAATCTTGAGGTCCGTGATGATCCCGCGCTTAGCGATGTATTCAAGGTCGCGCTGGACCATGCCGTCAAAATCGGTCGAATTGCGGTCCGTCACCTGCCACCAGCCGGTGATGCCTGGCTTCACTGCTAGCCTCTGCAGGTCATACTCGGTGTACTCCGCGACCTCATTCGGCAGCGGCGGGCGCGGGCCCACGACGGACATCTGGCCCAGGAACACATTCAGAAACTGCGGGAACTCGTCGATAGAATGTTTGCGGATGAACTTCCCGATCCTGGTGACGCGGGGGTCCTCCTTCATCTTGAACATGGCGCCGGCGATCTCGTTCTGCTCCTTGAGCTCCGCCAAGCGCTCGTCGGCGTCCTTGTACATGGAGCGGAACTTCCACATGCGGAAGGTCGACAGGCTGCCGTCGCGGTGGGTCTGTCCCACTCGGATCTGGCTGTAGAAGGGGTTGCCCTCACTCTCTATGCGGATGGCCGCGGCAAGCACAAGGCTGGGTACGGCTATGACGGCCAGCACGCAGCCGCTGAACACGATGTCAAAGGCGCGCTTAACGGCGCGGTAGGCCAGGCGCGAACGATCCCAGTCCACGATGGATTGCATGGCCTTGTAACGGCCGACGCCCTCGCGTCGGTCCATGGCCTGAGCAATGAGCGCCGCCCCCACGGGCGCATCCGTTGCATATTGAGTTTTATCGACACGTTCTCTTCCAACACTTCGTCCCATGGTCGGGGATCCTCACTGTTCTGTGTAGTGACCGCCCGCAGCTAGGCAATCGCCTTTTTAAGGTTTCGCGTTACACGCTGCTCGGCCGAAAGCACGGCAAGACCAACGCGCGTAGTCACGCGTCGACCGCAAAGGTCGAGCTCCAAATAAGCAGTGTTTTTGCGTCTGTTAATGGTTTTGATAAGGCCTTCGTGGCCCAGCAGTGGACCTGCCGTCACTACGACCTGATCACCGTTTTTTAGGGCCTCGCTCATGGGCACAACGCGGTCTCCCCTATGCGTAAAGCTGCCAATAAGCTGGACCTCTTCTTTTGCCAGCGGCACAAACTGACCGTCCTGGGATAGCACCCGGGCAAAGTCGTCCATGCGAAGCAGATACTGTTGCACGGTACGGGGATCTGCCGTGTCGCAGATAAGATAACCGGGGAACAGCGGCTTGGTCGTATTGACCCATTCGCCGTGTACCTTGATCTCGGTTTGAAATTGGGGATAAAAGAGCTCCTGCATGGTACCAGCCGGCACGATACGCTCAATGCGCTCGCGCATTACGTCTTCGCGACCGTTAATGACCTGGATTACATACCACACGAGCACCACCCCCTTGCTGTCTTACGTATGGCTCACGGGGTTTGGGTATGGCTTCGCCAGGGCGCTTGTGCGCGAAGGCGCTCCATATTCAAACCCTGAGCCCAGTCAGACAAGCACGTGGCTCTGCCCCACCGTGAACGGTATGTATAAAAGCAGCGCTGAGATCACAAGCACGTATCGCAAGAATGCCTGCAACCTCAGCTGACTGCGTGCGAGCCGGTCAAGTAATTTCAAAACTGGACCGCACGCAAACAGCTGAAGAACTGCTACGTAATTGCATGCGATCTAATACTTATTTACATTTGAGAATAAACTCAATACAAATAAACAACGTCGCATGACTTCTTTATTGGAGCTCGTGGTGTTTCTGGCACCGCCGTTACGGCCGGATGCTGATCGACCCTGCGCTTTGTGACTTGCTGGAGCCGTGAGCACAGTTGAACCCATGTAACGTTAGTTATCCTAGCACAAGCTGTTAGTGAAACTGATTTGGACTGCGTTGGACAACATATCGTTCATTTGACGTGCTAAAGGGGGTTGTTTTGGGAAGTTGTTTACGTTGACGCAGGTTATTGGGGTGCTGACGATAATTAGAAGCGTTCCTAAAGTCAAAAAGGGGCAGCGAGCTGCACTGGTAATTGCGGTTGTCTAACAAACTATGTACAGACATGGGAAATAAATTGTGCAACTTTTTGTTGGTGTGGAAGTGGTTTGTGGCGCGAGGTATTTTGGCATGAAAAAAGGCCTTCGAAATTCCGAAGGCCTTTGCATTCACGATGGTGGAGACGAGGGGGATCGAACCCCTGACCTCTTGACTGCCAGTCAAGCGCTCTCCCAGCTGAGCTACGCCCCCGTGACGAGGAGATACTATAGGGGAATGTTTTGCTTGATGCAAGGGGGAATTTTGATTGATTGTCTTATCTTACGGGTTTTCCTGGGATGGGACTGAATTAGCTATTTTGGCGGGTATGAAAATAACTTGTTGGGTTTATTAGTTTTCTGGTTGAAGAAAGTTTCCTACCATTTTGTTAAGCCAATGGTTGGATTTAAAACGGAGCAACTCATTGAAGTTGTAAAATCTCTGGTTGAAATCGTCTTTGCCAGGGAGGACCGACCATGGCCGAGAAGTTCGCGTTCGACTACGTGAACGAGATTTTGGGTATCGTCAACTACGTGCGCGATGTGCTACGCCCCGCCTTCACAACTGGGACTGCCGAGCCGCATCTCGATCGCATCATCGCGTGCGGCAGCCTTACGATTGGCCCGCGCATCGACGTCCCGGAACCGCTCTTCGTGACCGAGCCCGACCGCGACGACGAGATGGTGGATGAGTTTATCGAACCGAGGACAGATCTGAGAATCGACGCAGAAACGGGCGAGGTGTTATGAGCATAACAGCAATTGCCGATTGGGAGCCCATGCCCTCTACGTGTTTAAAATGCAGCGACAACGAATACGGGTTCCCCACCGTCGTCTGCCGTACGCCCAGCAGACTTGTGGAAGAGTGCGAAAAAGCCTTCGACGCAGGGCTGCTGCTCGCCGCTTTGACTCTCGTAGTGACCATCCCAGACGTATGCGCAAACATCGACGGGACGGATTACCGAAAATGGTGCAAGGAGTACCTGGAGCTCCCGAACGATGGGAGAAAAATGACCAATGCGCGCAAGGGCGAGAAGCGCCCAGATGAGATAATAGAGGGGTTTGAGACGATAGAGGATCGAGGCATCTTTACGGCATCGGATCTCTATCAGCTTCGCTGCGCGGTGATCCATGCGGGGTCGTCGGTCATCGAGGGAAGGGGCGAAGCGTATAGCCCCTACAAAGCCATCGGGGTTTGCGTACAGGGCGATGCGCGCGGGATAATCGCGAGTTATGGGCATAAAGGAATCGGCCATGGAAGCCAACAAGACTGCGAGTTCGATTGCGTCGTCAAGCTTGAAGGGCTCATCTCTCTCATAGCAAAGGGTGTGTGGAAATTCGTCGAGGAAGACCCCGAGCGCGATCGAGAATACTCGACGGGGAAAGGACTTTCCCGCCAAGGCGTGGTGGACTTCAGGCCTTTAATCAAAAAGCAAAGTTGTTAAGCAAGTGGTTGGATTAAACAGAATCCCGTTTGCAGAAACCAGCCAATCGTTTAACAACATCCAAATACTTATTTTACATACCCTTTTTGGCGTTGCCAAAATAAGCTAATTCAGCCCCGTCCCGATAAAACCCTCACGCAAGCAAATAGCCGATTGCGACGCCTTGGTGGACTTGGATCGTGGCTGTTGACCTGACGACGTTGCTGATGCCCGTGTCGGCCAACAGGCCCAGGGGGCTGTGATCTAGCTCCCATTCTAGGCCGTGTTCGCTTACCTGGGTGTTGGGGGCTATAGCAATAATGGAAAACGTTTTGCCCTCAGCGCCTTCGATGGTCCACGATTCATCTGCGTGAAGAATGCGGGCGACCACCTTGTCCTCGACGATCCAGACGGGGGCACCCTCGTAGCCCGCGAGCAGGCCCAGTACGGAAAGCGCCATATCAGGACGGCCGCCCGTAGCGCAGGTCGCAACTACTTCGGCACCCGGCCAGCGGCGTCGGACGGAATCGAGCGCCAGTGCCAGGTCGGTATAGTCCTTGTAGGGGTCGTGGCGCTCAACTTCAAAGTCGGTGGCGACATCGACCAACGCGCGACCGGCGTCGCTCACCGTGTCGGCGTCCCCCACATATACGTCGCAGCTCAAACCGGCACCCAGCAGAGCATCCAGGCCGCAGTCCACAGCGATGACGTGGTCGCACTCCCCTGCTAGCCTACGCAACAGATCCGCGCTCGCCACCACGGGCGAGCCGCAGACCACTAATACCTTACAAACCACAGCCCTCGCCTATCCCTCAAACGCCAGCACGTGATCCAGATCCAGGTCCTTATAGCTGTCGATAAAGATATCGCAGTTGTCGCGCACATCGTCGCGCTTCATGCGGCCGTGCGGATCATAGATGCCCACGCGGTTAAAGCCTGCGGTGCCAGAGCTCTTTAGGCCAAAAACGGCGTCCTCAAACACCCAGGCGCGCTCAAACCTGTGCCCATGACGCTCCTCCAGACAGCGCAGCGCCAACTCGTACACATCGGGAAACTGCTTGGAGCGTCCCGCCTCGCCCGTCGTGGTAATAAACTCCATATAGCGATCAAGGCCAGCACCCGCAAGCGCGGACTGCACCAGCTCGGCTGGCGTGGACGTGGCAACGCACATGGCAATGCCCGCCACCTTCGCCTGCTCCAAAAATGCCAGGAGCCCCTCGCGCGGCGGCACCTTGGAGTACCCATCAATCAGGATGTCGCTCAGCTCGCGATAGAGCTCCTCGCCATTTGCGCCAATGCCCCAGGTGTCGTGGTAGGCCTGGCACTCGTCCTCGAGCGATAAATGCTCAAACTGGGCAAAATCGTCGACCGTTACGTCAACTCCGTGGCGGTGCAATAACTCGGGCTGAGCATAGGCCCAAACGGGGGTGCTATTAACCAGTGTTCCGTCGCAATCGAAAATAAAAGCGACATTGGGAGCAGCGGTCTGGGACATAAACGAACCTTTCGATGTCAAATGGTAAACATCCTGCTAAAAACGTTTTACCAAACGTCAGACTAACAATCTTGAAACCCTAATTGGTAAAACTGTCAAGAGTTTTACCATCGCAATTCTGCCAGTGGTCTAAACATGGCGCTCGCCGATTAAACACCGTCGTAAATCCACTTTTCTCCATAAAAGTAACGAACAGGTGTTATCGTATTTCGTGCCGAAAGTTCCACCGAGCACGCGAGGTGGAACGAATCATAGAACTATCGCCGTCCCTTCGATTCGTGCAGCCTTGGACCTTTCGCATCTAGTCACCAAGGCAACACGCTGCCGCGTCATGATGGGATCAAACGTGAGCGATACAAAGCTAAAGCCAGCAACTAAAAAGCCCGCTACCCGTAAAGCCGCCCCGCACGCACCGGAACTCTCCAAGGACGATGTCTACCTGTTTGGCATCGGCACGTGGGAGCGCAGCTGGGAAAAGATGGGCGCGCACCCCGACACGCAGAACCGTACGCGCGGCTGGCGCTTTTGCGTTTGGGCGCCCGATGTAAAGAGCGTGCATGTCATTGGCGAATTTAACGACTGGGATGAGGAAGCCAACCCTCTGGTGCCCGTGCATACGAGCGCTATTTGGGAAGGCTTTATTCCTGGCGCAGAACAAGGTCAGCTCTATAAGTATCTCATTGAGACCAACGAGGGCGAGAAGCTCTACAAGGCCGATCCGTACGCCTTCAAGGCCGAGTGCCCTCCGGGTACCGCTAGCGTGCTGTGGACCCTCGATGGCTACAAATGGAACGACGCCGCATGGCTCAAGCGCCGCGCCGGCCACAACCACATGTCGCAGCCGCTCAACATCTACGAGGTGCATATTGGCTCGTGGAAGCGCCACGGCGACGCGCCGCAGGGCGAGCCGGACGAGTATGGCAACTATCCCGGCCCCATGGATCCCTTCCCCGCGCAGCGCGGCGAGTTTTACACCTACGACGACCTGTCGGTGGAGCTCGTGGACTACGTGCGCGACATGGGCTATACGCATATCGAGGTCATGCCGCTCATGGAGCATCCCTTCGATGGCTCCTGGGGCTACCAGACGACCGGCTACTATGCCGCCACTTCGCGCTATGGCGACCCGCAGCAACTCATGCACTTTATCGATGCATGCCACGAGGCGGGCATCGGCGTGATCATGGACTGGGTGCCCGGCGGTTTTTGCGCCGACTCCCACGGCCTTGCCACCTTTAACGGCCACATGCTGTTTGAGCACGAGATTCACCCCAACTGGGGCACGCACAAGTTTGACTTCGCCCGCGGCGAGGTCCGCTCCTTCCTGGTCTCCAACGTGCTGTACTGGCTCGAGAACTTCCACGTTGACGGCATCCGCATGGATGGCGTGTCCAGCATGCTGTACCTCAACTTTGGCATCGACGATCCGGGCCAAAAGAAGTTCAACAAGTACGGAACCGAGGAGGACCTGGACGCCAGCGCGTTTATCCGTCAGGTCAACTGCGCCGTGGAGGCCCACTTCCCCGACGTGATGATGATGGCCGAGGAGTCCACCGCGTGGCCGCTCGTGACCTACCCGCCGCAGGACGGCGGTCTGGGCTTCCACTACAAGTGGGACATGGGCTGGATGAACGATACCCTGCACTACATGCAGACCGATTTTCCGTGGCGCCCCGGCAACCACGGGCTGCTCACGTTCTCCATCATGTACGCCTTTACCGAGAACTTTATTTGTCCGCTGAGCCACGACGAGGTCGTTCACGGCAAGTGCTCGCTGATCGGCCGCATGCCGGGCGACTGGTGGCGCCAGTTTGCCGGCCTGCGCACGCTCGCCTTCTACCAGATGACGCACCCCGGCGCCAAGCTCAACTTTATGGGCAACGAGATTGGCCAGTTTATTGAGTGGCGCTACTACGAGTCCATCCAGTGGTTCCTAACCGAGGAGTACGAGACCCACCGTCATCATCAGGCGTTTATCAAGGCGCTCAACCACCTGTACACCGCCGAGCCCGCCCTGTACGAGCGCGGCTACACCGACGACGGCTTTACCTGGATCGATGCGGACAACTCCAAGCAGTCCATCGTGAGCTTTGTGCGTCAGGGCGAGGACGTCGACGACGATCTGGTGATCCTGATCAACTTTGACCCGGCGAGCTACGAGAGTTTCCGCGTGGGCGTGCCGCGCGAGGGTGACTGGGAGGTCATCTTTGATTCCGACCGTCCCGAGTTTGGCGGCAGCGGCTATGCCGGCGAGGAGCCCTACACCTGCTCGAGCGAGCCCTATCCCTGGAACGGGCAGATGGACTCCATTGAGATTAAGGTGCCTGGACTGGCAGGCGTGGTGCTTAAGCGCCGCGGTCCCAGCAGTTATAAGCCGCCCGTGGTCGAGGAGCACAAGGCTGCGCCCAAAAAGCGCACGTCCTCGGTGAAGCTCAAGCCTGCGGCTGCCAAGAAGGCTCCTGCTAAGGCCAAGGCTGCTGCAAAGCCCGCCACCAAGGCTACCGCGACCAAGAAGACGACAAAAAAGGCCGCTACCAAGGCAAAGTCCGCTTCTGTTAAGTCGTCTGCCAAGGATGCGTAACAAAGTCGTTACAGCTGTAATTACCCGCCCCGCCGGGGCGTAGGATACAAGTCATAACCGTTCCGGGAGAAACATCCCCGGGGGAAAGGAACGTATGAATAAGATCTTCGACAACAAGCAGGAGTTTACCGAGCTCTATCGCGATGCCGTCATGAGCATTAGCGGCAAGAGCGTCGAGGCCGCCAGCGACCTCGACCGCTTTAACGCCCTGGCCAAGCTCGTGGCCGAGAAGGCACGCACCGTTGCCACCAAGAGCGACGCCCGCGTCACCGCCGAGGGCAAGAAGCGCGTGTACTACTTCTCGATCGAGTTTTTGATCGGCCGCCTGCTCGACAACTACCTGCTCAACTTTGGCGTGCGCGACATGGTCGCCGAGGCGCTCGACGACATGGGCTTCGACCTGTCCGTCATCGAGAACCAGGAGCCCGATCCGGCCCTGGGCAACGGTGGCCTGGGCCGTCTGGCCGCATGCTTCTTGGATTCCATGGCAGCCGAGGGCATTGCCGGCTACGGCAACGGCATGCGCTACCGCTACGGCCTGTTTAAGCAGGAGATCGTCAACGGCAGCCAGGTCGAGGCAACCGACGAGTGGCTCACCCATGGCTATCCCTGGGAGGTCCGTCGTCAGGACAAGGCCGTGACCATTAAGTTTGGCGGCCGCGTCGAGGGCTTTGAGGAGAACGGCCGCACGTTCTACCGCACGGTAGACACGCAGGACATCCTGGCCGTCCCTTATGACATCCCCGTCGTGGGCTATGCCGGCGAAACCGTCAACAAGCTGCGCGTCTGGGCCGCCGAGCCGGTCGAGGAGCACTTTGATCTGGAGGCCTTCAACCGCGGCGACTATGCTCTGGCCGATGCCGAGCGCGCTGAGGCCGAGGCCATCAGCGCCATCCTCTACCCCAACGACGCCGGCGAGCACGGCCGTCTGCTGCGCCTGAAGCAGGAGTACCTGTTTGTTTCGGCCGGCATCTACAGCCTGCTCGACACCTTTGAGAAGGAGCACGGCGCGAACTGGGAGCTGCTGCCGCAGTTTGTGGCCATCCACACCAACGATACCCACCCCGCCATGTGCGGGCCCGAGCTCATGCGTATCCTCATCGACGAGAAGAAGCTCGAGTGGGATGACGCCTGGAACATCGTGACGCAGGTCGTGAGCTACACCAACCACACCATCCTGCCCGAGGCCTTGGAGAAGTGGCCTATCGGCACGTTCTCCAAGCTCCTCCCCCGCGTGTACCAGATCATCGACGAGATCAGCCGTCGTTGGCACGAGTCGTTCGACACCACGAAGGAGGGCTGGCAGGAGCGTCTGCGCCAGACCGCCATCCTGTGGGACGGCGAGATTCGCATGGCCAACCTGTCTGTGATTTGCAGCCACAGCGTCAACGGCGTGGCCAAGATCCATTCCGACATCATCAAGAACATCGTGCTCAAGGACTTCTATGCCCTGACGCCCGAGAAGTTCAACAACAAGACCAACGGCATCTCGCACCGTCGCTTCTTTGCCGAGGCCAACCCCACCTATGCCAAGCTCGTGACCGAGGCCATTGGCGATGGCTGGCTCAAGGACGCCTTTGAGCTGGAGAAGCTCAAAGAGTTCCAGAACGACACCGAGTTCCTGAAGGCCGTTGGTGCCTCCAAGCGCGCCAACAAGGAGCGTCTGGCCGCCTACGTCAAGGCCGAGACCGGTCTGGTTATTGACCCCAACACCGTCTTCGATGTCCAGGTAAAGCGCTTCCACGCCTATAAGCGCCAGCTCATGAATATCATGAAGGTGATGGACATCTACAACCGTCGCATCGCCGATCCTAACTTCCACGTGACGCCGACGACCTTCATCTTTAGCGGCAAGGCCGCCTCGAGCTACACCTTTGCCAAGGAGACCATCCGCCTCATTAACTCCGTGGCTGACGTCATCAACAACGATGCCCGTGTGAACGAGGTCATGAAGGTCTGCTTTATCCCCAACTTCCGCGTGAGCAACGCCCAGCTCATCTACCCCGCCGCCGAGATCTCGGAGCAGATCTCCACGGCCGGCAAGGAGGCCTCGGGCACGTCCAACATGAAGCTCATGATGAACGGCGCCATTACGCTGGGCACCCTCGACGGCGCCAACATCGAGATCGCCGACCTGGCCGGCCGCGAGAACGAGGCCATCTTTGGCCTGACCGCACCCGAGGTCGAGCAGCTCTGGGCATCCAACAGTTACTTTGCGTGGGATACCCTCAACGGCGACCGCGAACGTCTGGGCCGCGTGATGGACGAGCTCAAGGACAACACGTTTGCGGGTCTTTCGGGCAACTTTGAGAGCATCTACAACGAGCTCATGAACAACAACGACCCCGACCTGGTCATGGCGGACTTCCGCAGCTACGTGGATGCATGGGAGGCGCTCACGGGCAGCTATGGCGACCAGGAGACCTGGAACCGCAAGGCCCTGCTCAACACCGCCTCCTCGGGTTGGTTCTCGTCCGACCGCACCATTCGCGAGTACCGCGACGAGATCTGGCACGCTTAAAGGCCGCAAGCTCCCTTTGCCAGCACGGCATTACTCGACGGGCGCGACCGAGCGCCGCGCCCGTCGCTAATGGGTTTTGGAACATCGATGACAGAAGGAGAAATCGATGAGTAAGAAAGAATGCATCGCGATGCTCCTCGCAGGAGGACAGGGCAGCCGATTGGGGGCACTCACCCAAAAGATCGCCAAGCCGGCGGTTAGCTTTGGTGGCAAGTTCCGCATTATCGACTTTTCGCTGTCCAACTGCTCCAACTCGGGCATCGACACGGTGGGCGTTCTGACGCAGTACCGTCCCTACCTGCTGCACGCCTACGTGGGCTCCGGCGAGGCGTGGGATCTGGACAGCCGCGACGGCGGCGTGTCGATCCTGCCGCCGTACGAGACGCAGACCGGCGGCGCCTGGTATGCGGGCACGGCCGACGCCATTACGCAGAACCTCGACTACATCAAGGCCAACGACCCCAAGTACGTCCTGATTCTTTCGGGCGATCACCTGTATCGCATGGACTACCGCAAGATGCTCAAGACGCACATTGAGAACAACGCCGACCTCACGGTGAGCGTTATGCCCGTGCCGTGGGAGGAGGCCAGCCGCTTTGGCATCCTGACCACCGACCCCGAAGACGGCCGCATCACCAAGTTCACCGAGAAGCCCGAGAAGCCCGATTCGAACCTCGCATCCATGGGCATCTACATCTTCTCGGCCGACGTGCTGATCGAGGCGCTCGAAGAGGACGCTCTGGATCAGCGCTCGAGCCACGACTTTGGCAAGGACATCATCCCCAAGCTGCTCGGCGAGAACAAGCGCCTGTACAGCTACGAGTTCCACGGCTTTTGGAAGGACGTCGGCACCATCGCCAGCTTCCATGAGACCTCGATGGACCTGCTGGGCAACAACCCCGAGTTCGATCTGTTTGACAAGAACTTCCCCATCATGTCCAACATCACCACGCGTCCGCCGCACTACATTGGCCCGGACGGCCGCCTGGACGACTGCCTGGTCTCCAACGGCTGCAAGATCTACGGCACCGCTCGCCACTCGATCCTTTCGACCGATGTCATCATCGAGGAGCGCGCCGTGGTCGAGGACTCCGTGCTGCTGCCGGGTGCGCACGTTAAGAGCGGCGCGCACATCTGCCGCGCTATTTTGGGCGAGAACTCCACGGTCGAAGAGGGCGTGAAGCTCGGCTCTGTCGATACCACCAAGGATACGGCCGTCGTTGGAAATGACGTCGTTATCGGGAAGGGGGAATGATCCGATGATCAATCGCAAGGCCATCGGTTACATCACCGCTAACTACTCTTCGACCTACGGCAGCGTCCTGCTCAAGGACCGCCCCATCGCGTCCGTTCCGTTTTTGGGCCGCTACCGCCTGATCGACTTCCCGCTGTCCAACATGATGAATGCCGGCATTAAGACCGTCGGCGTCGTCATGCCGGGTAACTACCGCTCGCTGATCGACCACGTGGGCTCGGGCAAGGACTGGGGCCTGGACCGCAAGAAGGGCGGCCTGTTCATGGTGCCCGGCAACGCGTATGGCACCACCAAGGGCGGCATGCGCTTCCTGCTGCGCGACATCATCTCCAACAAGACGCTGTTCCAGCGCTCGGAGAAGCCCTATGTCGTGATGATGGGCACCAACATTATCTTTAACATGGACCTCAACACCATCATCGACGCGCACGAGAACTCCGGTGCCCAGATGACCGTTGTGTACTGCAAGGCCACGCGCAACGTCGATGACGAGACCAAGCTCGAGATCAACGAGAACGGCCGCCTGACGGGCGTGAGCGCCGGCGTCGTGTACGGCGACAACGCCTCTATGGACTGCTGCATCGTCAACCGTGAGACGCTGCTCGAGATTATCGACCACTACCAGGCCGCCGACTATCTGGACCTGCTCGAGGCACTCCAGGGCGACTTTGGCAACATCGACGTGTGCAGCTACGAGTACAAGGGCGAGGTCGTGGGCGTGTTTAGCGAGAAGTCGCTGTATCGCCGCAGCATGGACCTGCTCGACCAGACCGTGGCCGACCAGCTCTTTGACCCCGAGCGCCCGATCCTGACCAAGGCCCACGACGTGCCGCCTTCGCGCTATGCGACCGGCAGCCACGCGTGCAACTCGATCATCTCGGCCGGCTGCATCATCAAGGGCACCGTGCGCAACTCGATCCTGTCGCGCGGCGTCGTGGTCGAGGAGGGCGCCTCGGTGACCAACTCGATCATCAACCAGAGCTGCATCATCAAGAGCGGCGCACGCGTTGAGAACGCCATCCTGGACAAGAACAACGTGGTCCCCACCAACACCGAGCTTCGCGGCACGCCCGAGAACATCCTGGTGCTGGGCAAGGCTCCGTTAACTTCTGACACCACCATCGTACGTTAACGTTGGCACCGCAACATCGCTCGTAACATGTAGAATAGCCGCCCGGTTAGCGCCAGGCGGCTATTCTCGAATTGCAACATGGGAGACAATATGGCTGATTCCAGCAAAAAGATGCAGATCGTGTTTGCCTCGGCCGAGTGCGCACCGTTTGTAAAGACCGGTGGCCTGGGTGACGTGGCAGGTTCGCTGCCTGCGGCGCTCGTGCGCGCCGGCGCCGAGGTTATCGTGATGGTGCCCAAGTACGCCACCATCAAGGCCGAGTACAAGGCGCAGATGGAGCACTTTGCCGATTTTTACGTGAGCCTGGGCTGGCGCAACGAGTACTGCGGGCTCGAGAAGCTCGAGCACGACGGCGTCACGTATATGTTCATCGACAACGAGCGCTACTTTGCGCGCGACTATCCGTACGGCTTCTTTGATGACGGTGAGCGCTTTGCGTTTTTCTCCAAGGCCATCACCGAGAGCCTGCAGCACCTGCCGGCCGGCTTTGAGTGTGACATCCTGCACTGCAATGACTGGCAGACGGCACTGGCGCCCGTGTTCTTGCGCGAGTTCTACCAGGGCCTTCCGCTGTATGACCGCGTCAAGACCGTGTTCTCGATCCACAACGTGGCGTTCCAGGGCCAGTTTAGCGACACCGTGATGGAGGACATCCTGGGTGTGGCGCATATTCCCGCTGCCGCCTCGCAGCTGCGTTGCGACGCCTGCAGCATCAACTACATGCTTGGCGCCCTGCGCTATGCCGACGCCATCACCACGGTGAGCCCCACTTATGCCAACGAGATCCAGACTCCCGAGTTTGGCGAGGGCCTGGACGGCGTTTTGCGCGAGCGTTCGTATGCGTTGCAGGGCATTTTGAATGGCATCGACGTCGCGGGCTTTGACCCGGCGACCGACAAGCGCATTGCCGCCAACTACACGGTCGAAGACCGTTCCGGCAAGGCCGTGTGCAAGGCCAAGCTGCAGGAAGAGCTGGGGCTCGAGGTTCGCGACGACCGCCCGCTTATGGTGATGGTCACGCGCCTGACGCGCCAGAAGGGCATGGACCTGGTCATGTATGCGCTCGACCGCATTCTGGCCGGCGGCGTGCAGGTGGCCGTGCTGGGCACCGGCGACCGCGACTACGAGGACGGTCTGCGCTACTTCCAGGACAAGTACCCGGGCACCATGGCCGCGCGTATCGAGTTCGATCCGGCGCTGTCGCAGCGCATGTATGCCGCCGCCGATATGTTCCTGATGCCGTCGAAGTTTGAGCCCTGCGGCCTGTCGCAGATCATCGCCATGCGCTACGGCACCCTGCCCATCGTGCGCGAGACCGGTGGTCTGAAGGACACCGTGATCCCGTATAACGAGTTTACCGGCGAGGGCACAGGATTCTCGTTTAGTAACTTTAACGGCGACGAGATGGGCGATGCGGTTTTCCGCGCGGCGCGTCTGTTCTGGGATAACCGTGAGGCGTGGGATCAGCTGGTCACGCAGGCCATGAGCCAGGACTTTAGCTGGACACGCTCGGCCGACAAGTATCTGGACCTGTACTTCTTTATGCATCCGGAGATTGAGCGGCCGGCGGCCGTGGAGGCTGCTGCGGCTGTCGAGGAGCCGGTTGCTGCTGAGGAGCCCAAGGCCGAGGAGAAGCCGATTGAAGCTAAGCCCGTTAAGGCCGATCCTGAGGTGAAGGTCGAGGCTACTCCCGAGCCCGAGGTGAAGCCCGCTGCGAAGCCTGCCACCAAAAAGACGACGACCCGCAAGGCAACGGCTAAGAAGGCTACGACCACGAAGGCCGCCGCGAGCAAGGCCACCGCTGCCAAGGCAACTACTGCCAAAGCAACGACCACGCGCAAGCGTACGACCGCCGCTGCCAAGAAGGCCGCCGAGGCCGAGGTCGTTCCCGAGGTAAAGGCCGAGACCGCCACCGCCGAGGCTAAGCCTGCGGCAAAGACTCCGGCCATGACCGCTGCCAAGAAGACGACCGCGTCCACCAAGAAGGCAACGGCAGCCAAGAAGGCCACGGCTACGAAGTCGACGACCACGAAGGCCGCCGCGAAGACGACCCCGAAGGCCGCCGCAAAGCCGGCCGCCAAAGCCGAGGAGACGCCCGTTGCGCCTAAGGCTGAGGAAGCTGTCGAGGCTAAGCCGGCCGCCAAGACAACCACGCGCAAGCGTGCTACGACGACGGCCAAAAAGACCACGACCAAGGCTGCTGCTCCCAAGGCAGAGGCTAAGGCCGAGGACAAGCCCGCAGTAAAGGCCGAGCCGACTCCGAAGGCCGCAGAGGTCAAGACCGCTCCGAAGGCTACGGCAAAGACTGAGCCCGCCAAGGAGGCCTCGGTCTCCCCCGCCGCTCCCACTGAGGAAAAGGCTCCTACCAAGAAGACCTCCGTCCGCAAGGCAACGGCCGCCCGCAAGCGCCGCTAATCCTGACGATTAAAACTTAATCCTTAACGCAAAAGAGGGCGCCCCAAGCAGGCGCCCTCTTCTTGGTTGAACTTCGCATTAAAAGGAGGGCCGGTTTACTACGACAAAATTGCTCCGGCCGACCACAACGAGCAATCTACAAAATTGGCAACGCTTCTACCTGCGGTTTTAATATCACCAAAATGACTATGGTTGAGATTATTCAATTTATCGTAGTAAACCGGGGTACTTCTGGTTGGCTACAAATAGTATCGGTATGTGCGTGTTCGAATGCCGCGATAATTTGGATGGTAAAACGATTTTCTAGGACAACCGTTCGCCGATAATGAGCGGCTGTAGTTTATACAACTAAAGTGCAACGATATACTTAAGTACTGTGCGTTAAGCCCATGGCCCGCTGGCCATGATTGTATAGAACTGGACCGTACTATGAGATTGATTCACAACAGCCGCCTGCCGCAGTTTCGAACTCCGTTTGGCGCTGTGACCACTGGAACTTCCGTTGCACTCTCGGTGATATTGGAGGATGCCGATCCCAACCAGGCAACGCTTACGCTGCGCACCTGGGTCGATGAAATCGGTGAGTCTCTGTATCCCATGACGCACGAGGGCGACGGCATATTTACCGTAGAGCTTGAGTGCACCGAGCCCTGTCTTATCTGGTACAGCTTTATCTGCAATATCGAAGGCCAACCCGAGGTTCGCCTGGGCGCGCCGCAGGGCCGCACCGGCGGCGAGGGCGTAACCTACGACTACGCCGAGGTACCTTCCTTCCAGATTACCGTCTACAAGCACCGCGAGAACCGTCCCGCTTGGTACGAGCAGGGCATGGTCTACCAGATTTTCCCCGACCGCTATGCCCGCGACGAAAACTGGCGCGAGCGCACGCTGGCCGAGGTCGAAAAACCGCGCAACGGCATTCAGCGCCGGATGGTCGAGGACTGGAACGAGCCGCCCGTATACGAGCGCGCCGAGGACGGCTCCATCAAGACCTGGGACTTCTACGGCGGCTCGCTCAAGGGCATCCAGGAAGACCTGCCCCGCATCGCCGAGTTGGGCTTTACGGCCATCTACCTCAACCCCATCTTTGAAGCCGCGAGCAACCACCGCTACGACACGGCCGATTACACCAAGATCGACCCGATCCTGGGCACCGAGCAGGACTTTACCGATCTGTGCCAGGCAGCCGAGAAGCTGGGCATCTCCATTATTCTGGACGGCGTCTTCAACCACACGGGCGACGACTCGATCTATTTCAACCGCTACGGCAACTACCCCGGCGTAGGCGCGTGGCAGAGCGAGGATTCGCCGTGGCGCGATGCGTTTTACTTCCATGAAGACGGTTCGTATGACTGCTGGTGGGGCGTGGGCAACATGCCCGCCATCAACGAGAGCTCCGAACTGGTGCGCGAGCGGCTCCTGGGCAAGGACGGCATGATCCGCAAATGGCTGCGCGCCGGTGCCCATGGTTGGCGCCTGGACGTGGCCGACGAGCTTTCCGATGACTTCCTGGCCGAGATCAAAAAGGCCGTGCTCGCCGAGAAACCTGACGCGCTGCTGCTCGGCGAGGTCTGGGAAGACGCCTCCAACAAGATCAGCTACGGCCATCTGCGCCGCTACCTGCAGGGCTCTGAGCTCGACTCTGCCATGGACTACCCCTTCCGCGACATGGTCATCGGCTTTTTGATGGGCTACAAGAATGCCTATCAAGCTGCTGAGGACATCGAGACCCTGCGCGAGAACTACCCGCGCGAGGCACTGGCCTGCGCGCTCAATCTGCTTTCGAGCCACGACCGCCCGCGCATTATCTCGGTGCTCGGCGGTGGCCCCGACGAGTCGCAGCTGCCCGAGAGCAAGCGCAGCAAATGGCGCCTGGACGAGAACTCGATGGGCCTGGCCAAGAGCCGTTTTTGGTTGGCAACGCTCATGCAGATGACCTTCCCAGGAGTGCCCTCGATCTATTACGGCGATGAGTACGGCCTGGAGGGCCTCACCGATCCGGGCAACCGTCGTACCCTGCCGACCAAGGACCAACTCCATGACTTCGATACGCTGGCCATCGTTAAGAACGCATCTGCCGTGCGCCGCGCTCTGCCCTTTATGGTCGATGGCGAGATCAAGGCCTTCGCTCTCAACGACGACGTCTTGGCCTACACCCGCACGGGCAAAGACGGCGAGGCTGCGACGGTTATCATCAACCGCAGCCTGCGCAATTCGCACTGCGTGACGATCCCGGCGCTCGGCGAATGTGCAAGCGACGTGATCAGCGGCCACGAATGCGAAATCCACAACGGTACCGTCACGCTCGACCTGTACCCGCTGGGCTCTTCGATCATCTATCACCATGCCGAGAAGCGCCTGCAGGAGCCGCTCGATCACGGCGCGGGCGTCGTGTGCCACATCACCTCGGTGCCGACCGATGACGGCAAGCCCGGCACGATCGGCGCACCCACGCGTCGCTTTATCGACCATCTGTCCGCTATGGGCATGCGCTACTGGCAGGTCCTGCCTGTCAACCCGACGGACTTCTTCCGCTCCCCTTACGCTGGGCCTTCGGCCTTTGCGGGCAATGTTGACCTGCTGTCCGAGAGCCAAGTGGAACTGGCGGCCGACTTTGAGACTTGGAAGGCCCGTGGCGGCGAGGATGCAGACCCGCTCTACACGGCGTTTAAACATCGCAACGCCGATTGGCTCGAGAAGTACTGCGTCTACATGGCCGTCAAGAAGTACTTTGAAGGTGAATCGCGTCACGATTGGCCGGCCGATGTCGCGCGCTACAACGAGCATCTGATTGACGACAAGCGTTTCCACGACGAGGCAGAGCTGCAGGCGTACATGCAGTACCGCTTTGACCTTGCCTGGTGCGAGCTCATGAACTATGCGCACAAGAAGGGCATCGAGGTTATCGGCGACATTCCTATGTACGTTTCGGACGATTCGGCCGATGCGTGGAGCGAACCCGAGAACTTCTGGTTGTCCGATACCGGTAAGGCAATCGAGATCTCCGGTGCACCGCCCGACAACTTTGCGCCCGAGGGCCAGGTGTGGGGCAACCCGACGTTCCGCTGGGGTCATATGAAGGAGAACGGCTACCGCTGGTGGATGGACCGTCTGCGTCGCGCGTTCTCACTCTACGACCGTGTGCGCCTGGACCACTTCCTGGGATTCCACAGCTACTTTAGCATTCCCGCAGGCAAGGCCTGCGCCGACGGCCGCTGGCTGGCGGGTCCGGGCAAGGATCTGTTCCAGACCGCCTATGACGAGCTGGGGCCGCTCAACTTTATCGCCGAGGACCTAGGCTACCTGACGCCCGGTGTTCGCGCCATGGCTTCGACCTGCGGCTTCCCCGGCATGGACGTGCTGGAGTTTAGCGATTACGACGTCCGCTGCGGTGTGCATCCCACGCCGGGCAAGATTCTGTATACCTCGACGCACGACACGTCGACGCTCACCGGTTGGTGCACACGCTCCTTTGCGGGCGGCGACGAGCCGAGCGGTGTTGAGGTGGCGGCCAAGCTGATGAGCGACGCGCTGGCAAGCGACGCTCCCCTGGTGATGATGCCGCTGCAGGATGTTCTGGGGCTTAGCGACGACGCGCGCATGAACGTGCCGGGTGTCGCCACGGGCAACTGGACCTGGCAGGCCGATGAGGCCGACGTTGCGGCCGCCGAGGGCAAAACTGCACAGCTCCTGCGCAACACCCATAGATTCTGGGGCGAAGCGTGATAAAACCCCCGATATAGGGTACAGTTACAGCAGTTTGAATTTATGCGGGCAGAGCGATCTGCCCGCTTTGTGCTGAAAAGGAAGTATTATGGCGCGCTACGATTATAAGTGCTCGAGCTGCGGCAACGTGTTTGAGGTTGAGCATCCCATGTCCGAGACCCCCGAGGTCGTGTGCCCGAGCTGCGGCGCTCCGGCATCCAAGACGTTCTCGGCCAGCGGCATCAAGTTTGAGGGCAGCGGCTTCTACAACACCGACCAGCGCAGCGGTGGTTCCAGCACCAGCGCCACCAGCGGCTGCTGCGCCAACTGCCCACACAACCACTAGCGACAAACGGTCCCGCTACCCAGATTTCCCTATGAGTTGCGGTGAAATAGTTCCTGAATCAGCCCATTCAACGCCCAAACAGGAACTATTTCACCGCAACTTTTCTATAGATTTGATTTCTGACTGATGCTAAGTTTGTAACATTTAAAAACTCTACCGGATTACGGGGCTGAATTGACAACCTCTATCTATTACAGTAATTTGCAAATTTCAACAAGCCATCTACCTGCGGTTTTATTCAGGCCATTTTTGCTGTGGTCGGACAACACCAATCTGGACCCGTAATCCGCCCTGCTTTTGATAACAGCAAGTATGAGACGGGGCTTTTATTACCACTCTTTACCGCCATTGCGATCTCCACTCGCACGACCTTCTGAGTTGCGGTGAAATAAGGACTGTCTGGCGGGTGGATACCGCTATTCAATCCCTATTTCACCGCAACTTAGTAGTTACTTGTGGACCAAGCGGGCGCAGAAGTGGCCGTCGTAGGAGTCCGCATTAACGGGGACACTTTGGAAGAGGCCTCGAGCGTTTTGGCGCAGGGTGACGAGGCTCTTGGCATGATCGTACTCGGGGAGCTGCAAAATCTGGGCTTCGGAGAGCGGTGCCACGGTAAAGCCGGCACCCTCGGGAGAAGCCAGGAAGGCATCCACGACCTGCGTGTTTTCTTCATCAAAAACCGAGCAGGTGGCATAGATAAGCTCACCGCCGGCAGCCACGCGCGCGGCTGCTTCCTTGAGCATCGTCAACTGAAGGCGGGGCAGCTCAGTCGTAACGTCGTTCTCGGTCAGGCGCCACGGAATCTCGGGGTGACGGCGCATGGTGCCGGTGCCAGAGCACGGTGCATCGATAAACACCGTGTCGAACAGGGCGGGCTCGCCAAGCATCGCGTCAAAGGACGTAAGCACCTCATTGAGCTCACAGGCATCGCCCGACACTGTACGAACACCTGAGATACCCGCCTTGTGCAGGCGCGCGAGATTCTGATCGCACTTACGATCGTGCAGATCGAGCGCAGTATGCTGACGCTCGTAGCCGGCACGCTTGGCCTGGCACATCATCACATAGGTCTTGGTGCCGCGACCGGCGCCAATCTCCAGACAACGCCCGGGACGTGTCGCCGCAGTAGCGATAAGCTGAGCGTTGAGGTCCGAGGCAACCGCGGCAGCACGCTCAAACACGCCCGATGCAACCGTGACCTGCGCATCGACCGGAGCATGGCAGCCCGGGAAGACAGGCGCAACGAGCTGCGAGATATACGGATCGGCCTTCGTTGCAAACGCGTTCTCATGCAGGGCCAGCGGCGCGGGGGCCAGATTGCCGGCGAAGTTCAGCGCGCCCTCGGGCGTATCGAACGAGGCCATAATTCGAGCGCACAGCCAGCGAGGAAGACCCATCAAACGAGACAGACGAACCAAACGGCGCTCAGACTCATCCACGTCGGATGCCGTGGCGAAGTCCTCAACGTTGTCCGCAACCTTGTGCAGCACCGCGTTAGCCAGGCCCGCGGCAGACTTAGCACCGCTGCGCACCAGTTCAACACCCTGGCTCACGGCAACGCGGCCAGGCGTATGCAGATAAAGCATCTCGAAGGCCGAGATGCGAAGCGCCATGCGAACGCGCGGCGCGACCTTTTTGGGCTTATCCAAAAACTGATCGAGCAACTCATCCAAAATGCCCTGCGTGGCGGCAACACCGAGCGCCAAACGGGCGGCAAAAGCAGAATCGCGCTGGTCAATGGCCTTGGCGGAAGCACGTGAAGACAACACGTCACGTGCGTACATACCGCGACGATCGGCCTCCATCAACACATCGAGCGCAAGTTTACGCGCGGGAGACAACTTGCTCATGACAGTACACCCCACGAAAGATCGGCACCCTGCAGGCCGGCAGTCCAAGCAGAAGCAGCCATGGCACGCTTGCCATCGGGCTTAACCTCAAGCAGCTCAACCGCGCCATCGGAAAGACCCAGGTAAACACGCTTGCTCTTGACGGCAACAGCGCCCTCGCCAAGCGACACATCGCCCGGCGCAGCATCGAGCACACGCACGGTCTTGCCGGCAATCACGCAACGGGCAGGCGCGGTATCGGACGAAGCGAGCACATGACGCACGCAATCGAGCGCCGCCATCTGCGGATCAAGACGCATCTCCTGTTTGGAAATCTTGGCAGCATGTGTGACGAGCGACTCATCCTGCTCAGTCCACACGGCGGTGCCATCGGCAAGAGAAGGAAGCGTATCGGCAAGCAGTTTACCGCCAAGCTCACCAAGCTCCATGGTCAGCGCCTCGGCATGCTTACCGGCAACCGAGGTCGAGGCCTGCGCACAATAGGCGCCGGTATCCACGCCATGCCCAATGCGCATAATAGAAACGCCAGCAATCTCATCACCAGCAAGAATGGCACGCTGAATAGGAGCAGCCCCACGCCAACGAGGCAGCAGCGAAGCATGAACATTCACAATACCAAGCGGCGCCATATGCAGCACCTCATCGGGCAAAATGCAACCATAGGCAGCCACACAGAAAATATCAGCCTGGGCAGTCTGGAGCGCCTCAACAACCTCAGGCGTCATACGATTAGCCTCAACAACAGGCAAACCAAGCTCGAGTGCCTTAGCCTTAACAGGAGACGGCTCTAGCTTCTTACCACGCCCACGAACAGCATCAGGACGAGTAACAACAAGCGCAATCTCATTCCCAGCCTCAACAAGCGAAGTCAGCGAAGGCACAGCAAAATCAGGCGTACCCATAAACACAATACGCATATAAGTTTGTCTCCTCTCAATAACGAGCCGAGACGGCTACAAAAGAAGCGTTCCAGGCCGCATGCGCGCCCAGCCGCAAGAACAATTCAACAAGAACAAATATACCCAAAAACAAAGAAAGAGCCGCATGAAAGCAGCTCCCTCTCAACAAAGTCCTATCAGCAAAGACGCCCATCCCTGGCCCAACGGCACCCGGGCGAAACGAGCCAGAACAACGCAGTCCCCGGTGCTGAGCGCCCACATATCGTCCCGCGCGCAGTTTCGCAGCGAAGCGAGAATGTTTGAGCACGGGATGATATGTGGGCGCTCAGCACCGGGGACGGTGAGACCTACTCAGTCTCGCCCGGTCGAGCGCCGCGGGCCAGGGCGTCCTGGTACTCCTTGACGGCCTTGAGCCTCTGCATAGGCTTCAGTCGCTCGAACATAGTGTTGCCATGCAGGTGATCGATCTCATGCTGCAGGCACACGCAGAACAGGTCGCCCGTAGCCTCGTAGCGAATCAGGTTTGCGTCCAAGTCGTACGCCTCGACGACGACATGGTCGGGACGCTCGATCTCGCAGCTAATGCCAGGGATGGACAGGCAGCCCTCGCTAAACGGCACAAGATGGTCGCTCTGCTCCACGATCACGGGGTTGATGAGCACGTAGGGATCGTAGTCATTCTTGTCGCTGTAGTCGCAGTCGATGGTGACGAGCTGAATAAGCTCACCGATCTGCGGGGCAGCCAGACCGCAACCGCCGTTGTCGAACATCATCTTCTTCATCTTCTCGGCAAGCGCCTCGATCGCCGGAGTGATCTCCTCGATGACGGCGCACTCCTGGCGCAGACGAGGGTCGGGCGACAGTACGATTCCGTTGGCTTCCATGGCCATCCTTTCGGGTTGTTATATCAAATCATAGGCGTCGACGTCAACGCTCACGCTCACGCCGCGCACGGAGCCAACCTCTTTGAGGCAGGCGTCGATATCATCAGAGACATGGTACCCTACCGGCGACTTTACAAGCAGATGGAAGCGGTAACGGTCCTTGGCTCTCTCGATTACACACGAAGCCGGGCCCAGCACCTGGGGCACGGCGCTCCCCGCCCGCAAAAAGTCGAACGCGGCGGCATGCCAGCGACGCTTGAGGAGCTTCGCGATGCGGCCGATGTAGTCCCGCGCGTCATCCGCGTTCGTCGACCACACCAAGATGTTGGCCAAGCGCACGAACGGCGGATACAGGGCGTCGCGGCGCTGGTCCAGGTCGTAGTCGGTAAAAATCGAGCGGTCGTGCTCGGCGACGGCGCGAATGACCGGGTCCTCAGGCAGGTAGGTCTGGATGATAACCTCGCCGGGACGATCGCCGCGGCCGGCGCGGCCCGCAACCTGCTCTAGCAGGTCGTAGGCGCGCTCCCCTGCGCGGAAGTCCGGCAGCTTGAGGGCGAAGTCGGCATTGACCACGCCCACGAGCGTGACCTCGGGAAAGTCGAGGCCCTTTGCGATCATTTGAGTGCCCAGCAACACCGCGCAATCGGCCGCATCGAACTGCTCGAGCAGCTTTTTGTGCGCGTCCTTGCCGCGCGTGGAATCGGCATCCATGCGAATGATGGCGACGTCGTCGGGCAGCATCTGGTGCAGCGCATCCTCGATCTGCTGCGTACCCAGGCCCATTTTAGCCAGGTAGCGGCTGCCGCACTTGGGACAGCGACTCGTGGGCGCCGGATAGGGTTGCACGCGCCAGGACGAACCGCAAGTGTGGCACTGCAGCGTATGGGTGCGCTCGTGATACGTGAGCGCGGTGGAACAGTGATTGCAGGTGGGGACGCAGCCGCACTCGCGGCACATCAGAAACGGCGCAAAGCCGCGACGGTTGTGCAGCAGCACGGCCTTCTCGCGGCGCTCGACTACGCGCTCCAGGCCTTCCATCAGCGGTTTTGAGAACATGGAGCGGCTGCCGTGCGAAAACTCGCGGCGCAGGTCGGCAATGCGGACCGTGGGCAGCACGGCATTTCCCGGGCGCTCAGGCATCTCGACACGAGTCCAGGTGGCACCGTTGTACGTGCCGCGGCGGCAGCGGTCGAGGGCCTCCGCAGAAGGCGTGGCCGAGCCCAACACGAGCGGACACCGATAGCGGCGCGCCATCTCGGCAGCCACCTCGCGCGCATGGTAGCGCGGGCTGGAGCCCTGCTTGTAGCTGGTCTCGTGCTCCTCGTCGATGATGATAAGACCCAAGTCGCTGAGCGGGCAAAAGAGCGCCGAGCGGGCGCCCACGACCACACGCGCGGCACCGCTGGCGACCATATCCCACTGGTCCAGGCGCTCGCCAGCAGAAAGTCGCGAATGGAACACGGCAACCGTCTCGCCAAAGCGCGAACGGAAGCGGCCGACGGTCTGGGCCGTCAGCGAAATCTCGGGCACGAGCACGCATGCCGAACGGCCGGCCGCCAGCACGCGCTCAATCGCCGAGAGGTAGACCTCGGTTTTGCCGGAACCGGTAACGCCATCGACAAGGACTACGTCGCCGTGGGCGTCAAGGCGGGCACGCTCAATCTGCGCGAGGGCCTGCTGCTGGCCGTTGGTAAGCGAGACCGGCGCTTTGCCGCTCGCGGAGGACAGCGTGGTCTGCTCGCTACAGCCACGCCACGCCCGGCGCTCCTCCACCACCACGACGCCGCGTTTTTCGAGCGCCTTGATGGTCGCCGACATGCTGTTGTAGAGCAGGTTGAGGTCGCGCGTCGTGACCGGGCCGCATTGGAGCGCCTCAATGAGCTGACGCTGGCGGACCGCGGTCTTGGGCGGCGTGTAGTCGAAACCCTCGGGCGTGAGCATGACCCAACGGTTTTGGATGGGTTTGACGGCAGGGCGTTCAACGGTCCACACGCCGTCATCGACCTTGACCACGCGCGGGCTTCCGCCCGGGGGCAAGAACAGGCGCAGGCACTCGGAAAGCGTCGCGACGTACTCGCGGCTCATCCAACGTGCGATACGGGCGGACTCGGCGGTAAAGAGCGGCTTGCTGAGGATAGCCTCGATAGGCTTGATGCGCGCGGGATCGAGGGCGTTGTTACCCTGCAGGTCGCCCAGCTCAGGCGCAATATCAACGATATAGCCCGCGGCGGCACGGTTACCAAAGTGGACCAGGACCGTGGATCCGATCTGGACCTCGTTGGCAAGGGACTCGGGGATGCCGTAAGCAAACGGTTCCGACAGCGCACGGGTGGGGATGTCGAGGACCACGCTCGCGTAGGCGGCGATGGGTTCGGGTGCAGGCTCGGGCTTCACCGGAGTCTCCTCCGGTTCCGGCGAACCAAACAGCGACAGTTGTTGAGCCATACACCACCTCTAACGAACGGACCTGAAAGGGGTGGGACAAAATAATCAGTAGAGTTTGTCCCATGGCCGATACGAGTGTCGAGCTTGTTGCGTCACTCGAACATGGGACAAACACTACTGATTATTTTGTCCCAGCAACCCACTCATCGGTACAGAAACAAGAGCCCCGCTCGGGGTGAACGGGGCTCGGATACATACGTTTGCGCAGCGATTACAGCGCCATCGCGCGGGCGCGGTCGATGCGCGCCAGGCAGTCGTCGCGGCCGACGAGCGCCATGGTCTCGCCCAGCGGAGGGCTCACCATGTTGCCGCAGACGGCGACGCGCACGGCCTGGAACACCACGCGCTTCTTGAGGTCCATCTGCTCGGGCAGCGGCTCAAGCGCAGCGTCGATGTTGGCAGCCGTCCACTCGGTAACACCCTCGAGCGCGGCCTTGGCGGCATCCAGAATGGCGCCCATGCCTTCCTTGGCCAGACCCTTGTTAACAGACTTCTCGTCATACTCGAGCGTCTCGGCCGTAGCAAAGATGGGAGCGGCGACGGTCACGGCATCGGCCGGCATCTTGGTGCGCGGCTTGACGATGGCGGCAAGGGCATCGATCCAATCCTCGCCGTACTCGACGTTGCCCTCAATGAGACCCGCCTCGTGAAGCTCGGGGACCATAATCTCGTCGGCAAACTGGGCGTCGGACATGCCGTTGATGTACTCAGCATTGACCCAGTCAAGCTTCTTGGGATCGAAGGTCGCGGGGTTCTTGGAGATGCGGTCGAGCGAGAACTTGCTGGCCAGGACATCGCGCGGGATGATCGTGGTCTCGCCGTCGAGCGACCAGCCGAGCAGCGCCAGATAGTTGACGAAGGCGTCGGACAGGTAACCGGCGTCACGGTACTCCTCCACCGAGGTGGCGCCGTGGCGCTTGGAGAGCTTCTTGCCGTCGGCACCCAAGATCATGGAGATGTGGGCGAACGTGGGCACGGGTGCGCCGAGGGCCTCGTAGACCATGACCTGGCGCGGGGTGTTGGACAGGTGGTCGTCGCCGCGGATGACGTGGGTAATCTTCATCATGGCGTCGTCGACGACGGTCGCGAAGTTGTACGTGGGCGTGCCGTCGGAGCGGAAGATGACAAAGTCGTCGAGCTCCTTGGCGTCAAAGGTCACCTCGCCGTGGACGGCGTCGTGGATACGGACGTCGCCGCGGTTCTCGGGCACCTTGATACGCAGGACGTAGGGCTCGCCGGCCTCGATGCGACGGCGTGCCTCCTCGGGATCAAGATCGCGGCAGCGGCGCTGATAGCCCTGGAAGGGGTCCTTGCGCTCCTGGGCGGCCTTGCGATCGGCGTCGAGCTGCTCCTTGGTGCAGAAGCAAGGATAGGCCTTGCCCTCGTCCCAGAGCTTCTGGGCGGCCTGCTTGTACAGGTCCAAGCGCTCGGTCTGTGCGTAGGGGCCATAGTCGCCGCCCACCTCGGGGCCCTCGTCCCAGTCCAGGCCCAGCCAACGCATGGCGCGCAGAATGATCTGCGTATTCTCGTCGGTGGAACGGGTGGGGTCGGTGTCGTCGATGCGCAGGATGAACGTGCCGCCGTTTGCGCGGGCGAAAGCCCAGTTATAGATAGCGGTACGGGCGCCGCCGATGTGCAGCTTGCCCGTCGGTGAGGGTGCAAAGCGGACGCGAACGTCTGATGCCATGGAAATCTCCTCGATTGCAGGATGGATGTCTAACCGCATCAGTATAAAGCAACAAAGCAACCTCCGCACAAAGGGCACCGACCCACTCATTTAAGTCTGTCCCCAATGAGTAGGTGCGGAAAGGGTGTGAATGTTTGATTTACGCGCTATGATGTGCCCTTGCATAGAGAGCCCGGCGGAATGGTAACGGTCGCTGGGACACGTTTTTGAAAGGACAATCATGTCAGAAGAACTTCGTTCCATCCCACCCCAACACGGATCCTTTGTTTTTACGTCGGAGTCGGTGACCGAAGGTCATCCCGATAAGATCGCTGATCAGATCAGTGACGCCGTCCTCGACGCAATCCTCGCCAAAGAAATAGAGCTGCAGGAGCAGGGCTATATTGCGCCCAACGGTGTGCCCGCCAACGTGGAGAACGTCCGCTGCGCTTGCGAGACCCTCGTGACCACCGGCACGGTCATCGTCGCCGGCGAGATTCGCACCCAGGCCTACGTCGACGTACAGGAAATCGCCCGCGGCGTCATCCGCCGCATTGGCTACAACCGCGCCAAGTTCGGTTTTGACTGCGATACCTGCGGCGTTATGAGCCTCATCCACGAGCAGTCGCCCGATATCGCCCAGGGCGTCGACGAGTCCTTCGAGACCCAGACCGGCGCTACCACCGACCCGATCGACCTGATCGGCGCCGGCGACCAGGGCATGATGTTCGGTTATGCCTCCAACGAGACCAAGACCCTCATGCCCATGCCGCACTACCTGGCAAGCCGCCTGGCCGAGCGCCTGGCCGCCGTGCGTCACGATGGCACCCTCGCCTATCTGCGTCCCGACGGCAAGACCCAGGTCACCGTGCGCTACGAGGAAGGCAAGCCCGTCGAGGTCACGACCATCGTCATCTCCACGCAGCACGCCGCCGAGATCGAGGACATGGGCAAGATCAAGGCCGACCTCATCGAGCACGTCATCACCCCGGTCATGGCCGCCGAGAACATGCCGTGGGACAACGCGGACATCTACGTGAACCCCACCGGTCGCTTTGTCGTGGGCGGCCCCATGGGCGACACGGGCCTCACCGGCCGCAAGATCATCGTCGACACCTACGGCGGCTACGGCCGTCACGGCGGCGGCGCCTTTAGCGGCAAGGACTGCACCAAGGTCGACCGTTCCGCCGCCTATGCCGCGCGCTGGGTCGCTAAGAACGTGGTCGCCGCCGGTATGGCCGACCGCTGTGAAGTCGAGCTCGCCTACGCCATCGGCGTTTCCAAGCCCCTCTCAATCATGGTCGACACCTTCGGTACCGCGCATGTTGCCGAGGACAAGATCGTCGAGGCCGTCGAGAAGACCTTCGACCTGCGCCCGGGCGCTATCATCCGCGACCTAGACCTGCGTCGCCCCATCTACGAAAAGACGGCAGCCTACGGCCACTTCGGCCGAGAAGACGCCGACTTCACCTGGGAGAAAACCGATCGAGTCGAAGAACTCAAAGCAGCCTGCGGCCTGTAAGCCAACGGCAAAAGCTGCAACCACATAACGATGCACCAAAAGAAGTACCGGCCCCAACCGGTACTTCTTTTTTATTAATCCGGTGGTGAAGATATTTCGATATGGGCATACGCAACGTCAGCAGCCAATGAATTTTGGAGCACATGCGCCTCTACCATGTATCCTTAGTCCCGAGGGGCGGGGCATAAGGTTGATCGCGAGTTCCGCACGAGCCGGAGAGCACTTAATGTGCTCTCCGTGCGAGTCAGGACTGTCCGAGCAGGCGACCTTATGCCCCGCCCCTCGGGACGACGGGATAGAACAGGAGCGCATATGGCAGGCAAGCCACAAACACTAGCTACGACCTCGGCATTCGAGATCTTGGGCCCCGTCATGGTCGGCCCCAGCTCATCGCACACCGCCGGCGCCCTGCGCTGCGCCCAAGTTGCCGCCAGCCTGCTGGAAGGCCGCATCACTAAGGTCACCTTTGGCCTGTGGAACTCCTTTGCCCACACCTACCGCGGCCACGGCACCGATCGTGCGCTCGTCGCGGGCATCCTGGGCCTCGACACCGATGACGAGAACATCAAGCAGGCCTTTGACCTCGCAAGCGAGCAGGGCCTCGAATATCACTTTGACATCAAGGGCGACGACGCCTCCATCCACCCCAACACCGTCGACATTGACATGGTCGACGACACGGGTGCGACGGCACAGGTCCGCGGTGAGAGCCTGGGCGGCGGCAAGATGCGCATCAGCCGCATTAACGGCGTCGGCGTTGACATCTCGGGCATGTACTCAACGCTCTTCGTGGCGCACAAGGACGTCCCCGGCGTGCTCGCCGCGCTCACCAACCTGCTCGCCTACGCACACGTGAACATCGCCTTCTGCCGCACCTACCGCACCGAAGTGGGCGGCCAGGCCTACTCCGTCTTTGAGACCGACGGCGCGCCCGACGACACTGTTGTCCCGATGCTGCGTAAGCTCGACAATGTCGATTACGCGACCTTTATCGAGCTCCCCGGTTCTGCTTCGTCGCTCTCCCCCGGCGTCTCGGCAAAGGAAATCTTCGACGACGGCGAGCAGCTGCTCGATGCGTGCGAGGAACTGGGGCTCAACATCGGCGCCGTCATGGCCGTGCGCGAGGCACGTCTGACCGGCGAGGCACACGCTATCGCCGCCATGCGCCGCGTGCTCGACGTCATGCGCGAAGAGACCACAGCCCCCATTTCCAATCCACAGCGCTCGCTCGGCGGCCTCATCGGCGGCGAGGCAAAGCTTGTCGATGCCACCAGCCGAAACGATCTGAGCATAAGCCTGATGGGCGCCGTCCAGACCGACGCCGTGGCCCGCGCCATGGCCGTGCTCGAGCGCTCCGCCACCATGGGCGTGATCGTCGCAGCTCCGACGGCAGGATCCGCGGGTGTTGTGCCCGGCTGCGTGCTGGCGCTCGCAGACCATCTGCAGCTGGACGACGAGCAAGTCATGGATGCCCTTTATTGCGCCGCCGCCATCGGCCTCAACCTCACCACGAGCGCCTGCGTTGCCGGCGCCGAGGGCGGCTGCCAGGCTGAGGTAGGAAGTGCGGCCGCCATGGCTGCCGCCGCGCTGGTGCAGATGCTCGGCGGCACACCCGAGCAGGCGCTCGATGCCAGTTCCATCGCGCTGAGTAATCTGCTGGGCCTCGTTTGTGACCCCGTCGGTGGCCTCGTGGAGGTGCCCTGCCAAAACCGCAACGCCATCGGTGTGGCAGCCGCCTTTAGCTCCGCACAGCTTGCCCTCGCCGGCATTGAGAGCCTGGTGCCGTTTGACCAGATGGCGCACGTCGTGCTCTCGGTGGGCCACGCGTTGCCGGCCACGCTGCGCGAGACGGCAAAGGGCGGCATCGCGCAGGCTCCGGCCGCACTTTCGGCCTGTGCAAAATGCGGTGTGTGCGGATAGCGACAAAGAACGACTCGAAGGTGGGACAAATGTCCCACCTCTTTTGAATGCCACCGTTTCCATACCACAATCAACTAGGTAATCGCTATAATGCAAGCCCAGTAAAAACACGATGAGCCGCAAGGCGAAATCCGAAGGATATGCATACGATGTCGCAAAACGATCGAACTCAACTGATTCCCGATCCGCAGCAGCCGAGCAGGCACACCAGCGGCGTTCAGTCGCCGCGTCCTATCGCGCCGAGCCACGGTCAGCAGCGTGGTGCGGCAAACGCTTCGCAACGCCCGAACCAGCAGCGCCAGCAACGTCAGCAGCGCCAGGCAAACGGCAATACGCCCAAGCAGCCCCCCACGCACGGTCGAGGCGATCGCGGCCCCGCGCGCAAACCCACCGGGAACAATAAGTCGGGCAAAAAGACGACGCTCTTTGTCCTCCTGGGTCTTATCGTCATTGTCTATATCGTAGGCGCCGTAGCATTTTCGCAGGTAGCCTACCCCAACACCACCATCGCCGGCGTCGACGTCTCGTTCTCAAACGCATCGTCTGCCGCCACCAAGGTCAACTCGGCGTGGAAGCACTATAAGCTCACCGTGACAGGCGATGACTTTAGCTGGACCTATCAGCCCGAGTCCGATGAGCCCATTGTCGACGGCGAAGCTGCCGCAAAAGAGATTATCAGCCGCAACGAAGCCATTGTATGGCCGGTTCGCCTTGTAGAATCCTTAAGCGGCAAGACCAAAACAACCGCTAACTCCAACGAAGTCGATCTTGATCAAGACGTCGACCTGTCCATGCTCTCCGACACCTTTGACCAAAAGCAGTTTGAGAAGGATCTGGGCGCCGCCGTCGACGAGTTTAACGAGGGGCGTTCGGGCGCGTTCGAGGCCAATAGCTCCTATGACGAGCAGGCCGGCAAGTTTACCGTCGAGAAGGCGCGCTCCAACGAAAAACTCAACCGCGAGCATGTCATTAAGTATGCCGAGCTCGAGCTTGCCTCGCTGGCCGAGACCGTAGATCTTTCCAAGCTCGGCAACGATGCCTATGAGCCGCTCAATGGAACGCTGACCGATGATCAGATTCAGTCTGCATGCGATGCCGCCAACAACTTCTTGGGCGTCAACGTGACCCTCAAGCTCAACGGCGAGGATGCCGGCAAGGTTGATGGCAGCTCCGTGTTGCAGTGGATCAGCTTTGCCGATCCGGCCAACCCCACGCTCGATACGTCGCAGATCAGCAGCTGGGCAGCCGAGCTCGCCAACGGCTTCAATACCGTGGGCTCCACTCGCTGGTGGACGCGCGCCGATGGCAAGCAATGCGCCGTCGAAGGCGGCGACTTTGGTTGGTCCATCGACAGCAGCTCGCTCGCCAAGCAGGTCGAGGACGCCATTAACAACAAGCAGACCGGCGAAATCGAGATCAAGTACTCCCAGAAGGCCGACACCTTTACTGCAAAGGGAGAGCCCGACTGGAAGGCATACGTCGATGTCGATCTGTCCGAGCAGCACGCGCGCTACTACGACGAGAGCGGCAATATCGTGTGGGAGGCCAACTTTATCTCCGGCAAGCCGGGAGAGGACGCCACGCCCGAAGGCGTTTGGCAGATCAACAGCAACAATGGCGCCAGCAAGCTCATCGGTGCCAAGGACCCCGAGACCGGCAAGCCCAAATACGAGAGCCCGGTCAGCTATTGGATGCCGTTTGAGGGAAACATGGTCGGTTTCCACGATGCAACGTGGCAAAACGACAAGAGTTTCGACGATCCCAACTCCTACAAGTGGTGCGGCAGCCACGGATGCATCAACCTTCGCCTGGCCGACGCCAAGGCGCTGCACGATTGCATCAAAGTCGGCCTGTGCGTGGTTGTCCACTCGTAGTGCAACGCGCGCATTCATACAACATGCAACTGCTGCGACCAATCTAACAATTCCGAAAGATACCGTCCTATGCGCCTGCCCCAACCGGCGGGCGCATATACTTATCAAGGTTCTTTCTATAAAGGAGACGCTATGCCGAATGTCCCCAACATCACCCCGGGCCCGGATGATACCGAGCACACGCCCGAAGGTGCCACCGAAACGCTTCCTCTGATCACAGACGTACATGCCGACAAGGAGAGCGGACGCACGAACGATACGGCCGAGATTTCCGATGAAGAGGCATATGCCAAGCTCAAGGCAAAACGTGCCGAACGTCGACGCAAAAAGCTGATTCGACGCGGCATTGCCGCCGGCATCGTGGGTGTCATCGCGCTCATTGCTATTGTTGCAACCCTGGTTATCAATGCGCAGCCACAGGGCGCTAGCGGGCCTGCGACCGACATGGTGACTGAGGGCACGTTTAGCACAACGGTCGAGGCAAAAGGCCAGCTCAAACCCATTTCGTCCTCAGTGGTCTCCCCTTCTGTCGACGGCACGGTCGATTCGATCAACGTGCAGGCAGGCCAATCCGTCAACGAGGGCGACGTGCTTATGACCATTAAAAACGAAGAGCTCGATCGCAACGTTGCCGAGGCGCAGCGTGCAGTTGCAGCCGCTCAAGAAGACCTCGCCAACGCGAAGAAAGCCGCAGCTGCCGCGCAGGCCAACCCAACGACGGACGTCGACGGAGGTTCCGCAGCGGCTGGCATCTCCGCCGCATCAGCGGACACGAACGCCGTATCGGCCGCGCAGCGCAGCCTCACATCGGCCCAGGCAAACCTCGATCAGGCGAACGCCAAGGCCGCCAGCCGTACGGTCACGGCCCCGAGCTCGGGCAGCATCGTGGCGCTCAACGCCAAGGTGGGCGCCACGGTAACAGGCGGCATGATCATGGGCGAAAGCGATACGAGCGGCGGCAAGCAGTGCATGCAGATCGCCGACCTGTCCAAGATGAAGGTGACGGTTCAGGTGGGCGAAAAGGATATCGCCAAAATTGCCGTGGGCCAATGCGCCAACGTGACCTACCCCGCGTTTCCCGATATCGTGAGCCAGGGCACCGTCACGGCTATCGCCTCGGTGGCAAACTCCGACTCCTCCTCCGGGAGCGGCGGCAGTGTGACCTTTAACGTCGACATCCTCATCGAAGCACCTGACAGTCGCCTTAAGCCGGGTATGACTGCCGAGGTCTCGGTAGTGACCGAGAAGCTCGACGACGTGGTGATGGTGCCGACCATGGCGCTGATGACCGAAGATGGCGAGCACTATTACGTCAATTTGGCCACCGATTCGGAGGGTAAAAAGACGCGCCGCGTGAAGGTGACCGTCGTGACGCAAAACGACAACGAGGCTGTAGTCGGTAAGACGCAGGTCAAGCGCGACGACCAGGGCAACGAGATCAATCCAGACGTCCCGGTTACCAAGCTACGCGACGGCGACACCATCGTGACGGATACCGGCACAGGAATGACGGCAGACGGCGGCGACAACATGCCTGCCGACGAGGGCAAGTAATGCGTCCCGTCATCGACATCCGCAACGTGCACCGCATCTTTGAGAGCGAGGCCGGTTGCGCCCACATCCTGCATAACGTGAGCCTGGCAGTAGATCCCGGTGAGTTCGTTGCCATCACCGGCCCCTCGGGCTCAGGCAAGTCGACGTTCATGAACATCCTGGGCTGCCTGGACAAACCGACGGCGGGCGATTACTTCCTGCAAGGGCTCAACGTCGCCGAGCTCGACGATGACGAGCTCACCGAGGTGCGAGCGCTGAGCATCGGCTTTGTCTTTCAGAGCTTTAATCTGCTGCCGCGCCTGACGGTGATCGAAAACGTCATGCTGCCGCTGTCCTACACCAATGTGCCGCGCAGCCAGCGCGAGATGCGCGCCGTACACGCGCTGCAAGCCGTCACGCTTCCGGTCGACCATTGGGACCATCGTATATCGGAGCTGTCGGGCGGACAGATGCAGCGCGTCGCCATCGCGCGCGCCCTTGTCAACGATCCACCCATCATTTTGGCCGACGAGCCGACGGGCAACCTGGACTCCGCCACGGGAGCGCTCGTCATGGAAACCTTCCACAAGCTCCAGGAGCGCGGCAAAACCATCGTGCTTATCACACACGACCCCGGCATCGCCGCCGAGGCCGACCGTGCCGTGACCATCCGCGACGGTCGCATTCACGACGGCGCGTATATTCCGCATGCACCGCGGACCCTACGCAGCGCCGTAGATAGCCTGCCCATGATTTCCGCCTCCGCCAACCCGCCGAAAGGAGTGATGGCATGAGCGCCCGCGATCTTATCCAGGAAGCCCTTCACTCGCTCGAGGCCAACAAGGGGCGCAGCCTGCTCACCATCCTTGGCATCGTCATTGGCATCGCCTCGGTCATTGCCATGACTTCGCTCATCGGCGGCATCCAAAACAGCTTGGTCAACAGCCTGGGCCTCAACGCAGCTCGCATGGTTCAGATCTATTCGTCCCAAGAACTCTCTGATTCTGACGTCCAGAAGCTTAAAAAACTGGTGCCGCAGATAGAACAGATCGGCATTGTCAAAAGCGCGTATACCGAGTACAAGACCGGCGATAAAAGCTATACCGTCATGGCACAGGGTGTCGATAGCGACATGCTCGACGCCGTGGGTGCCAGTAAGCTCGTTGCGGGGCGCACCTACACCGATGTCGAGTCAAAGGCAGGCTCGCGCGTGGCGCTCATCAGCCGCGGCGGCGCCGATCAGCTTTACGGCAACGAACAGGATGCGCTGGGAAAAACCATCAAAGTGTCCAACGGCGAGGTGCAGATTGTAGGCGTGATTGATGGCGGCAGCGACTCCATGGGCTCGGTCACTTTGTATATGCCACGCGAAACCATCTCCGGCCTATTTGGCGACGAGAATCCTTCATTCCCCAGCGTGACGGCACTTGCCGCCGAGGGCACGGACATGGATGAGCTCTGCAAGACCATCGAGTCCAAGGTGCGCGCGATGAAGGGTATCGCGGAGGATGATGAGTACGACAGTGTATCGGCGACCTCCATGAAAAGCGCTATCGACTCCCTCAATTCCTTTATGGGCGCCTTCTCGCTCATCATGGGTGCTGTCGCCAGTATCTCGCTGCTTGTCGGCGGTATCGGTATTATGAATATGATGCTTACCAACGTGACTGAGCGCATCCGCGAGATCGGCATCCGTCGCGCTCTGGGCGCCAGTCGTCGCGATATCACCGCGCAGTTTTTGGCCGAGTCCTCGGCGCTGTGCGTCACCGGTGGCCTGCTGGGTGTCCTGATAGGCTATCTGCTGGCCTGGGGCCTCGCGATGTTTGCCTCCGGATCCGGGATTCTTGGCGAGCTCGGTGCCAGCGGGCAAATCACACCGAGTTTTTCAATCGCCACGGTGCTGCTGGCCTTCGCCGTCTCCGTCGGCATCGGCGTAATCTTTGGCTTCTACCCCGCTCGACGCGCGGCAAAGCTCGACCCGGTGGAGTGCCTACGCTACCAGTAAGCCACCACCGACAAGTTGCGGTGATTTAGGGACTGAATATGCTATCTAGCAGCAAAAACAGACACTATATCACCGCAACTTATTGAAGGGCTGTTTGCGCCAGTTCCGGGCGTCCTCGAGCTATTGGTGGATGACGGGCTTGTACGGGTCGAGCTTGCTCGAGGCGATCCTCCTCGCAGGCGCGGCGAGCGCCTAGCGCGCGAACTCCCGTAAGAGCGCATCTTCCACTTCCCGAAGCGAAAGGGCCCCGCCTCCCTCGGCGGGACGGGTGACCACGATACATCGCGCTCCCACGGCGCGCGCTGCGGCGAGTTTCTCGGCCGTGCCGCCTACGGTTCCCGAGTCCTTGGTCACAAGCCACTGGGCGCCCACCTGCCGAAGCATCGCCTCGTTGAGCTCGCGGGTGAAGGGCCCCTGCATGCCGATGACGTGCGACGGCGAAAACCCCGCGTCGATGCACTTCGTTATAGCACCGGGCAGCGGGAGCACACGCACGAAGAAGCGCTCCGCGAAATCGGCGACGCGCGTGTAGGGAGCAAGCTCCTTGCTCCCCGTCGTGAGAAGAACGCGACCCGGGTTCTCGGAGAGAAAGCGCGCCGCGCAGGCGATCGACGCGACCGGCACGACGCCTTTGGGCAGCGCCTCGACCGGGCGCGCAAGGCGCAGGCATCGTGCACCAACGCTGAGCGAAGCGGCCCGGATGTTGTCGCTTGCGAGCGTAGCGAAGGGGTGCGTGGCGTCGACGACGATGCGCGCGCCGGAAAGCTCGCGCTCCATGTCGGCATCGTCGAGCCTGCCCGCATGCACCTCGATGCCCTGAAGCTCACCCAAAAGCTCGCCTCCGTACTCGGTTGCCGCGTAGGCACGGGCGGGGATGCCCACCCCGCTCGCCCATTCGCACAGAAGGCGGCCCTCGGTGGTGCCGGCGAAGATGCGCAGCGCCGGCACGGATGCGGGGGCCGTCACTTCGCGCCACCCGTGCGCGTGATCTGGTAGAGCAGCGCGTTCATAATGGCGGCCGCCACGGTCGAGCCGCCCTTGCGACCCCTCGCGACGATGGCCGGCACGCGTCGCGCAAGTAGCTCCTCTTTCGCCTCGACCACGTTCACAAACCCGACCGGCACCCCAACGACGAGCGCGGGCGCGATCTTCCCCGCGTCCATGAGCTCGGCGAGGCGCAGAAGTGCTGTGGGAGCGTTGCCGACGGCCACGATGAGCGGACCCTCGATGCCGCAAGCTTTGTCCATGCTCGCAACGGCGCGAGTCGTGCCCGCGGCGCGCGCAGCCGCGGCGACATCAGGGTCGGCCATGTAGCACACGGACTTGCAGCCGAGCTTCGCGAGCGCGGGCTTGCTTATGCCTGCGAGCGCCATGTTCGTGTCGGTGAGCACCGTGGCCCCTGCACGCAGTGCGTCGAGCGCACAGTGCGCGGCGTCATGGGTGAACACGAGGGAATCGGCGTACGAGAAGTCGGCAGTGGTGTGGATGACGCGTTTCACGACGGGCCCTTCGAGCGGCGGGAACGTGCGGCTGCCGAGCTCTTCGGTGATGATCTCGAAGCTGCGCCGCTCGATGTCGCCGGGCGCCATCTCCTTGGAATCCATCTAGTACTCCACTCCTTCCCTTGCACATATCCCCTGAGAGTAGGGGTGTTTCTCGCACCGCATCTCGGTTATGTAGTCGGCCTTCTCCACGATCTTGCGGGAAGGCGCGCGCCCGGTGAGCGCTACCTCGACGCCGCGCGCGGACATATCGAGCGCGCGGTCCACGAGCGCCTCGTCGACAAGCCCCTTCGAAAGCGCGTCGAGCGCCTCGTCGAGCACGAGCAGCCCCTCCTGAGCGCCCTCGAGCTCGGCGAGCGCGGAAGCGAGGTTCCCATCGTGCAGCTCGCACGTCGCGGCAAGTTCTTCCGACGTCATCGACCAGGTAAACTTGTCCGACACCTTCCCCGCGAACAAGAGCACGCCGAAATGCTCGGCGAGCAGGCGCGCCTCCCCGCTTTCGCCGTCTTTCAGGAACTGGACGACGACGACGCGGCGGCCTGCGGCGAGCATGCGAAGGGCGAGGCCCATCGCCGCCGTGGTCTTGCCTTTGCCGTCGCCATGATACACGTGGATCATACGCCCTCCTCGATAATGCGGTAGACATACTCCATGTCAAGCGCCCCGCGCACGACGTCGGCCAGGCGGTCGAACTCGCGCGCACGGTGATCGGCTGCGGACGCTGCGCCCGCAGCACCCACGACGCTCTCGGGCAGGCCGCGCATGCGCGCGAGCGAGCGCGCGAGAGCGAGCGCCACCCCCGGTTCGTCGAACAGGCCGTGGAGATAGGTTCCGAACACGTTTCCGCAGGCCGCGCCTTCTGGTTTGCCGCCAATCGTGCCCGCAGGGGCGCAGGAGACGGTCGTTTCGCCGTCGTGAATCTCGTACCCGCGCGCCGTCATGCCGTTCCACACCGAGAACGCGCCTTGGGCGCCCGTGATGCGCAGCTCCGACTGGGCGAGGCGCTTTTCCTCCTTGAACACCGTACTTGCAGGGATGAGCCCGAGCCCGCGCGCGGTGCCAGCGCCTTCCCTGCCGTGCGGGTCGGAAAGCTCGTCTCCCAAAAGCTGGTAGCCTCCGCATATGCCGAGCACCGGTGTGCCCGCGCCCGAAAGCGCGCGTACACAGGCTCCGATGCCGCTAGCCGCAAGCCAGCGCGCATCGTCGAGCGTGGTCTTCGAGCCGGGAAGAACCACCAGGTCGGGTCGGCCCAGATCGGTCGTCGAGGAAACGTAGCGCACGCCCATGCCGGGCACGCGCGAAAGCGGGTCGAAGTCGGTGAAGTTCGACAGATGCGGAAGGCGCACGACGGCGACGTCGATGACGCCGCGCGCCTCGCGGGCAGATAGGCGCGGCGCGAGCGAGTCCTCGTCGTCCAGGTCAAGCGTAAGATACGGCACGACCCCCACGACGGGAACCCCGCACATCTTCTCGAGCGGGGCCAAACCCGGGCGCAGGATTTCCACATCGCCGCGGAACTTATTCACCACAAGCCCCCGCAAAAGCGCGCGATCCTCGGGCGCAAAGAGCGCGACCGTGCCGTAGAGCTGGGCAAACACCCCGCCTGGGTCGATGTCGCCCGCGAGCAGCACGGGGGAGGACACGGCGCGCGCGAGCCCCATGTTGACGATGTCGTTTTCGGAAAGGTTGATTTCGGCGGGGCTGCCGGCGCCCTCGATGACGATGACGTCGTTTTCCTCCGCGAGCGAATCGAACGCCTCCAAAATCTGCGGCATGAGCGCCTTCTTTCGCGCGAAGTAGTCCCTCGCAGCGAAGGCTCCCTGCGCCTTGCCGGCCACGATGAGCTGGCTTCGGTGGTCGCTTTCGGGCTTGAGAAGGATGGGGTTCATGCGCACGTCGGGCGCGATGCCGCACGCCTCGGCCTGCATGATCTGGGCGCGCCCCATCTCGAGCCCGTCGGCCGTGACACCGCTGTTGAGCGCCATGTTCTGGCTCTTGAAGGGAGTCACGCGCAGGCCGTCCTGCGAAAGCACACGGCACAGCCCCGCCGCAAGCAGGCTCTTCCCCGCGTTCGACATGGTGCCCTGGATCATGATGGGCTTCGCCCTACCCACGGGTATCGACCTCCTTCGCCGAGCCTCGGCCATCCGCGCCCGCCATAGCGCCGCTGCAAGAAGCGCCGCCCCGTTCGTCGGGTTCGCCTTCGCCCGATGCACCTTCCGCCCGAAGTGCGCGGCTGAACGCCATCGCAAGCCGGGCATTCTCCTTGCGCGTGCGCACCGCGACGCGGCACCAGAAACGGGACAGTACCGAAAACGAGTCGCACGTGCGGACCAAAACCCCCTGTTTATACAGGCGCTCGGGGATGTCTTTCGCCGGCGTGCGGACTAAAAGGAAGTTCGCATCCGATGGCACGACGGAAAGCCCGAGCGAGGAGAGCTCGTGGGAAAGCCACGCTCGCTCACCCGCCAATACATCGCGCGTGCGCGAGACGTATTCAACGTCTTCCAGGGCGGCGATGCCCGCGGCCTCGGCGACCGAGGAGACGGGCCACGCCTGCCCCGCCCGGCGAATCCCCTCGATGAGTTGGGCGTTTCCGCTGATCAGATATCCCAGCCGCAAGCCCGCCATTCCGTAGAGCTTGGTGAACGCGGAGAGCACGGCCACATGGCGCGAACACGCGGCGCGTGCGGCCACGCTCCTTTCGCGGGCGTCAGGCGCAAATCCGAGGAAGCACTCGTCCACGACGAGCAGCGCGCCCACCTGCTCGCAGCGGCAAGCCGCGGCGTCGATCACGCTGGGGTCGACGAGGCGCCCCGTAGGGTTGTTCGGATTGCAGAGGTACGCCACGTCTCCCGGCCCCTCAATCGCGCGGGCGAAGGAGGCGGGCACGTCGAAGTCGTCCGCTTCGGAGAGCGGGAACTCCTGCACGCATGCGCCGTAGTACGATGCCGCCTCCGAATATTCAGAGAACGTCGGCGCGCACACGACGATGCGTTTCGGGCGCACCGCCGCGGCGAGCCGCCAGATGATGTCGGACGCGCCCGCGCCGCAGACGATAGTATCTTCGGGAATGCCCTGGGCGCGCGCTAGGGCGCGAACGAGGGCGAGGCTTTCCCTATCGGGGTAGGCGTCGATTCGAGAAAGCGCCTTGCAAGCTGCGGCGACGGCGCGCGGTGAGGGGCCTGCCGGATTCACGTTCACCGAGAAGTCAATGAGGTCGGAGGCGCCCCTTTCGCAAGCGATGCCGAGCGATTGCGCGCTGCCCCCATGCGTACGGGCACGCAGGATCCCCCCGGCAGCCCGGGGCGCGGCGTGGTCTTCCCTCATAACATCGCCCCCACGGCGAGCACGACCGCCGCGCGCGCGGCGCCGAAGACGACGAGCGCGCATACGGACGCGGCGAGCATGAGCCTTGTCGCCCGGGCGATGTCGCCCCACTCGATTTCACGGGACGCGTCGCCTATCGTCGGTTTCTCAACGAGCTTGCCGAAATACACCGCGGGTCCTGCCAGGCGCAGCCCGAGCGCGCCCGCGCACGCCGACTCGGTCTGCGCCGCGTTCGGGCTCGCGTGGCGACGCCTGTCGCGGCGCCAGATGCGCGCCGCCCCGCGCGCGTCGAGCCCGACGATCGGGCACACGGCGATCATGAGCAGGGCCGATAAGCGCGAGGGAATCCAGTTCACCGCATCGTCGAGGCGCGCCGAGGCGCAGCCGAAGTCGTTGTAGCGCTCGTTTTTGTAGCCCACCATGCTGTCGAGCGTGTTCACCGCCTTGTACGCCATGCCCAAGGGCGCACCCCCGATCATAAGGTAGAAAAGCGGCGCGATGACACCGTCGCTCGCGTTCTCCGCCACCGTTTCCACGGCGGCGCGCGCGACGCCCTGCTCGTCGAGAACAGACGTGTCGCGTCCCACGATGAGCCCGACGGCTTCGCGCGCCGCGACAAGGCCGCCCTTCGAGAACGCGCGGGCCACGGCCAGGCTCTGGCGGCGCAGCTCGCATGCCGCGAGAATCTGATAGCTCGCCCATGCCTCGGCCACGAAGCGCAAGCCGGAGTGAACCATGCCGCAAACATGCAGGATTCCCCAGGTCAAAAGCCCACACGCAAGCGGAAGCGCCACGGCGAGCACAAGCCCTGCGGCGCGCGTGCCCGCGGACGTTTGCGGGAATGCGCCCCGCAGGCGGCCTTCGGCCCACGTGATCGCGCGCCCCATGGCGACGACGGGATGGGGAAGCCAGCGCGGGTCGCCGAAGGCAAGGTCGGCCGCGAACCCGGAGGCGACGGCAAGAATCGTCATCACCGGGCATCGCCCCCCGAAGCGGGGCGAACGTCGCGAAGGCAGCGCCCATCCCAGGTGGCGGCCCATGCGCCGCCCGGCTCGGTATGCACGTCGAAGTATCCCATTTTCGGGACAGCTAGCTCGGAGAGCAGCGCTTTCACGGTACCCGCATGAACGACGAAGACGGCGCGCCCACTTCCCTGGGCGCGCTCCGATTTGCATGCCTCCCGAAACGCCGCGACGACGCGGCGGGTGAAATCGCTCTTGCCCTCGCCATGCGGGCAGCGCGTCTCGCACCAGGAGTCTACCCAGGCGCGGTAGCGCGCATCCTCTTTAAGCTCGGCGGCGCTTCGCCCCTCGAAATCGCCGAAATCCATCTCGCGCAGACCGGGGCACGCCATAAGCTCCGCGTTCGGGAAGAGGATGCGCGCCGTCTGGTCGGTGCGGGCCATGCCGCTCGTGATAACACGGAACACGTCACGATAGCACGCGAGGTCGCGCAAAGCGCGCTCGCCCGCGCTCGACAGGGGCTCGTCGGTGCCCGCCCCGCTGTAGCGATGGTCTTCCGTGCCCGCCGTGGCACCATGGCGCACGAAGACGACTTCCAAAGGCGCACCCGCGCCCTGCGTCCCTCGAGGTGCATCGGCAAGGTTTCCTTTGATGACCTGGGGAATCCCGCACGTCATGCGCACGACGACGTCGGCGCGCGCAGCGAGCGCGCATCCCAGGCGCCCCGCGCGCTCGCGCCATTGGGCGTCTTCCGCACGCATGGGGACGACCCCCGAGCCGACCAAGGGCAGAATCACTGCGTCGAAGCCGATCAGCCGCTCGAGCGCCCGGTCAGCGTCGAGCGCGCGTACGAGTTCCTCAGCACGGTATGCGACGCGGCCGGCAAAAGCCGCGGGCACGCCGCCCTCCGCAAGCTGCGCCGCATCGACGAAATCGTCCGCCGCGAACCCGAGTTTTTCGCGCACGAAGGTCCTCTTCCCCGAATGCGCGCCACCTACCACGAGCATCATAGGAGCATGCCCCCCACCACCAGCATGGCAAGCATCGCGAGCTCGGCCCATTGCAGAAACCATCCGGCCAAATCCCCCGTCACCCCGCCGAAGCGGGACAGGGCAACATGGCGGTACCACGCGAGCACCAAAAGCCCCGCCACCGCCATAAAGGCGCCGACGGCCTGAGCGCACGCGACCATCCCTGCAGCCGAAGCCGCAGCGAAAGCGCAAAGCGGCACGACGATCGCCGCGCGCTTCTTCGCAGGCGAGAGCCCCGCGGCCATGCCGTCCGCCCGCGCGGCAGGCCAGCATTCAACGGCGAGTCCCGAAAGCGCGCGGGAGAACACGAGCGAGCACAGAAGCGCGAGGAACGCCCCCGCCGTAAGCGGCAGCGCGGTGAACAGGGAAAACTGCAGAATAAGGTACACAACAACACCGATGACCCCGAAGGCGCCCGCCCGCGGGTCGTGCATGATCTCGAGCTTTCGCTCGCGCGGGGCCCAACTTGCAAGCGCATCGGAGGTGTCGCAGAGCCCGTCTAGGTGGATGCCTCCCGTCACCGCCACAGGCAGCGCCACGAGCACGGCCGCGACGATGGTCGCGGGCACGCCGAGCAGGTTCGCAACGTGTCCCCACGCCGTCATGAGGAACCCTTCCGCAAGGCCCACCAGGGGAAACGCGGCAAGCGCATGGGTTGACCCGAAATCGGTCCAGGCCGATTTCGGGACGGGGATGCGCGAGAACGTTCCGAACGCCGCGCCGATTGCCTCTGCTATCTTCACCTTGTAGGTCCTTCACCTTTCATCCACACGGGAATCCCGCATACCACCTCGACTGCGCGGTCGGCCAGCGCCGCCACGCCCGCGTTCACGCGCGCGAGCGCGCGCCTCCATGCCTCGGTCCCCTCATCGTAGCGCATCTCATCGGCGAACACGTCGACGGTGACCACCACCGTATACGCAGCGGCCTGAGCGAGCCGTTCGATGCCTCCGAGCACCTCGCGCGCCACAGCGTCAGGGTCACGCGGGGACAAGCCGCCTTCGGCGAAAAGCTCGTTCGCAACCAGGTTGCCCACGTCTTCCAAAAGAAGCGTGCAGCCGCGCGGAAGCTCGGGCACTGCGGTGCCCACGTCACGCGTGCGCTCGAGGGTGGAAAACCCCTTGCCCTCGCGCAGCGCCCGATGGCGCGCGATGCGGCGGGTGCCCTCTTCCCCGAAGGGCTCCATCGTTGCCAGGTACACGCGGGGGCCGTCGTGCCCGAGGCACAGAGACTCGGCGTAGGCGCTCTTGCCGCTCGCGGCGGGCCCGATAACGAGCGTCACCGTCATTTCACGGCCTCGAAATGCTCGTAAGCAGCCATGCCAGTCGCCGTGAACGTCTTCCCATCCCGGTATACGCGCAGCGCCGAATCCAGAAGGGGCAGATACGCCATGGCGCCCGCGCCCTCGCCCAAGTGCATGCCTGCGTCGAGGGGTGCCTTTATGCCGAGCTCGAGAAGGAGCTCCTGGCTTGCGGGTTCGCTTGATGCGTGGGTGCCCACGAGGTAGCCCAAGGCGTTGGGGCACAGGCGCGCCGCGCACAGAGCCGCCGTGCAGGATATGACCCCGTCGAGGAGCGCCGGCGCCTTCGAGGCCGCGGCCCCCAGGTAGAAGCCGCACATCGCCGCGATGTCGAAGCCGCCCACCTTCGAGAGCACGTCGATCGGGTCGGCGGGATCGGGCGAGTTCGCGTCGATAGCGCGCTCGACCACGTCGCGCTTGCGCGCGAGCGAGGCGTCCGAGAGCCCCGCGCCGCGCCCGACGAGGCTCCGCGCGTCCGCCCGGATGAGCACTGCGGCCACCGCCGCCGAGGTGGTCGTGTTGCCGATGCCCATCTCGCCCGCGGCGAGAAGGCGCACGCCGGCGCGGGCAAGCCCGCACGCGACGGCGATTCCGACCTCGATCGCGCGCACGGCCCCATCTCGAGACATAGCGGGGCCGTGCGCGATGTTGCCACTCCCCCGCCGCACGTTCGCGCGCACCATGCGCGCGTCTTCTATGCCCCGGGCCATACCCACGTCGACGGGCACGACCTCGGCACCCGCGAACGCCGCCATGCGGCAGGCGCTCGTGGCCCCCTCGCACATGTTGCGCGCGACGGCTCGCGTCACGTCTTGCCCGCTTTGCGACACGCCTTCGGCAACGATCCCGTTGTCGGAGAAGAATACCGCGAGCGCACGGGGAAACTCGGCCACCTCGGCGCTCCCCTGAGCTGCGGCGATACACGCGACGGCGTCTTCAAAGTCGCCCAATCCCCCCAAGGGGTGCGCGATGGAGTCCCACGCGGCGTACGCGGCGGCGCGGGCGCACTCGTCTGCGGGCTCGATCCGGGAGAGCGTGGCTTCGAGCACGGCGCCCGGCGCCGACGAGAACGCGCGCTCGACTTCCTCGCGGATGCAGGCAAGCGCGGTTTCGGTTGCTTCAGCCATGCCGTCTCCTCTCTGCAAACGACGCTGCGGCAGACGCGAACGCGCGCGCAACGTCGGGGTTCGCAGGATAGTACACATGCGGGAAGCCCGCAACCAGGGACGGGGTGGTCAACATGCACGGCCAGCCCTTGTCGCGCCGGGGCTTCTGCGCCCAGAAGTCGCCGCCCGGGCAGGTGGACTGCCAGTAGTGGAACTCGTGCGCGCGGATGCGTGTGCCGCGCGGCCCGTAGAGCCCGTCGCGTTGGGAAGTGAGCTCCACGTACCCGAAATGGGACAGCCTTCCCCCATTCTCGCTTGCGCCCTCAAGGGCGCCCGCAACAGGCCAGCGCCGCCCCTCGCTATCGGCGATTTCGCGCTGCAGGTACAGAAACCCACCGCATTCGGCGACCGTCGGCATGCCGGATTCCACCGCGCGCCGCACCGCCTCGCGCATCGGCGCGTTCTCGGAGAGCTGCCGCGCATGGAGCTCCGGGTAGCCGCCCCCCAGATAGAGGGCGCTTGTCCCCCGGGGCAACTCGCTATCACACAGGGGGCTGAAAAAGGCCAGCTCGCAACCCAGGTCCTCGAGCGCGCGCAGGTTCTCCTCGTAGTAGAACGAGAACGCCTCGTCACGCGCGACGGCGACGATGGGCCGCGTTCCCGCGATCGGCTCCAACCGGTAAGGTTCCTCGCGGATATCGGGTGCCGTCGCCGCTATTTCGAGCAAGCGGTCGACGTCGACGCTCTTTTCCACCAGCTCGGCCATCTTGTCGATGCGCGCGGAGAGCTGCTCGACCTCGTCGGCGGTCACAAGCCCCAGATGCCGGCTTTCGAGCGAGAACGCCTCGTCGGCGGGGATATTCCCCAAAACCGCGACGCCCGTGTGCTTCTCGATCGCAGGCGCCGCGTAGGCGCAGGCAGCGGCGCTCGTCTTGTTCAGCACGACGCCGCGCACGTTCGCACAAGGCAGGAACTCGGCGATGCCGCGGATTACGGCGGCGAGCGATAAAGACGCCCCGCGCCCGTTCACCACTAAAACGACCGGCGTTTCCGTGTCGCGCGCAACCTGGTAGCTGCTCGCGTCGGCCACGCCGGGCGCCATGCCGTCGTAGAAGCCCATGACCCCCTCGAGCACCGCGACATCCGCGCCCGCGGCGCCGCGTGCGAGCAGGGCGCGCAGCGTCGAGGCGTCGGTGAAAAAGCCGTCTAAATTGCCCGAGCGCGCACCCACGACGCGGCGATGAAAGAGCGGGTCAATGTAGTCGGGGCCGCATTTGAAGGCCGCGCATGCAAGGCCGCGGCGCGCGAGCGCGCGCAGGAGCGCGCACGTTACGACCGTCTTGCCGCTCCCGCTCGAGGGCGCAGCGACCATGAAGCGCGGGATGGACGTGCTCACCGGGCGCCGCCTTCCCCACCTGCGGCGTTGCAGTTAGCAAGCGAGACCACCTCAACGGAAGGGTTCCCCTCGGCAGAGGGGTTCTCCCCGACAGGCGACTCAGCAAGCGTCCCGACTTCGGTAAGCTCCTCGGCATCCGCGCCCGCACCACGCGCGCTGACGAGGAACACGGGGTTTTGCGCCTTCATAAGATGGTGCGAGCCTACAGCCTCGGCACGGGCGGCCGACACCTGGCACGCCTCGAACCCCATAAAGCGCGAACCCGAGAGGAGCGCGCACGCCTCGGTGAGCGTCTCAACGGTGACGCATGGCACGCACAGGCGAACCCGCGAGTTCTTCTCGAGCGCCGCCTCCACGATGGAGGAAAGCTCGCCCGCGCTCCCGCCGACGAACACGGCGTCGGGGACAGGCAGTTTCGCGAGCGCTTCGGGGGCGACACCGGGGACCGCATGCACGTTGCCGCACCCGAATGCATCCGCGTTCTCTCGGATGAGCCGCACGCCGGCCGCGTTGCGTTCGACCGCCCATACCGACCCCGCTCGCGCGACGAGCGCTGCCTCGATCGACACGCTCCCCGTGCCGGCGCCGACATCCCACACGGTGTCGGTCGCGGTAAGGCGCAGCTTCGCGAGCGCGACGGCGCGCACCTCCTGCTTGGTCATGGGAACGTCGCCGCGGATGAAGAGCTCGTCGGGAATGCCCGAGGAAGCGTACGGCCAGCGGGGGCTCGCGGCGCGGAATGCGCCCGCAGAGACCGCCACAAAAGAAGCCGCCGCGGGCGCAGACGCGCCGGCCGGCGCCTCGGAGGCTGCGCTAGAGCCCGCAGGCGACCCGGCGCAGTCTGTGAACTCGATAAGCATCACGTTCAAGTCGTCGAACGTCTGACCTGCGATTTCACTTGCGGTCGCGCAGGTGATGCGCTCGTCGGGGTACGACAGGCGCTCGGCCACCGTCACGCGCGCGTCCCCGAAGCCCGCCTGCACAAGCTCGCCCGAAAGCCGCGAGGGGTCTTCCCCGCCCGACGTGGCGAGGAAGAGCTCACCTGCGCGCTCGGCCTCGGCCACGATGTCGCACGCCACGCCGTGAGCGCTCGCGAAGCGCCAATCCTGCCATGGACGCGCGAGGCGCGCGGCGAGATACGACGCTGAGCTTATGCCGGGAATGACGCGCACGTCCACCCGCGCGTCGCCGGAGAGCGCCTCCACCAGGCGGCGCGCGCCGCTGAACAGCCCCACATCGCCCGTCATCACGACCACGGCGCGCTGCCACGACGCCGCATCGATGAGAGCGGCGACGATGTCCGCCGTCTTCACGAGCTCGCATCTCACCACGTCGGGCGGCACGTCGATGCCGACAAGCGCGCGATGAGCGCCGATGACCACGTCGGCGATGTCGATCGCGTCGAGCGCCGCGCGCGAGAGCAAGTCGGGGTTTCCGGGCCCCGCCCCGATGATCGTTACCTTTCGCATGGAATCTCCCGATACCCGCGCGGCGTGACCATACGGCCGCCTACGCGCTTCGTGTCCGCGTTGCCGACGAACACGGTGGTGAACATGTCGGCGTCGAACTCCCCCAGCTCGGAGAGCCTGCACATGCCCGACTGCTGCCCCTCGCGCCCGATGTTGCGTACCCAGCCACAGAGCGTGTCGGGGGCCTTCCATTCGAGCATAATCTTCGCCGCGCGCGAGAGCCTGTCGGCGCGTTTTCTGCTGCGCGGGTTGTACAAACAGATGCAGAAGTCGGCGCTCGCCACGGCGGCGAGCCTGCGCTCGATGACCTCCCACGGCGTGAGCAGGTCGGAGAGCGACACGACCGCGAAGTCGTGGGCAAGCGGGGCGCCGAGCACCGCCGACCCGCTCTGAGCCGCGGTGGCCCCGGCGATAACTTCCACGTCTACATCGGGGTAGTCCTCCGCAAGCTCCAGCACGGGGCTCGCCATGCCGTACACGCCCGCGTCACCGCTGCACACAAGCGCCACGGCTTCTCCGCTCTGCGCGCGCGAAAGCGCCAGGCGGCACCGTTCGACCTCGTGCATCATCGGCGTCGCGAGATGCGCCGCGTCGGGCACGGCGGCGAGCGCGAGCTCCACGTATTTCGTGTACCCCACAACGATGTCGGCCGCCTCGAGCGCGCGCCGAGCCGCAATCGTCATGCCGTCGGGGCCGCCCGGGCCGATCCCCACCACGAAGAGCTTTCCCATCACAGCTCCTTAAACGAAAGTTCGATAGTTACCTTGGAAAACGCGACGGTCACGCCGCCGTGAGCGAGCTTCGGGAAGATAAGTTTGCCCCCGTCCGCGAGCGCCGCGCGCTCGCACACGTTGTCGACCCCCACCGTCGCGCGCACGAAATCAGATGGTGAAACGCTGCCTTCGACCTGCGACAACTCCTCTACGGAATACGTCACAAGCGGGATATTGCGCGCGCGACAGAAGGCGAGCAGACCCTCCTCGTGCGCCTTCACGTCGATCGTCGCCGCTTCGCGCACGGCCGAAGGCGAGATACCCGCCTGCCCGCACGCGAGAAGAAACGTCTCCCCGATCGCTTCGGCGCACGCACCGCGACGGCACCCTATGCCCGCAACGATGCAGGGCACGACAAGGCGAAGCGGCTCGGGCGCAGACGTCTGCGCCCGCACGCCCGCCGGCTTCCCCGTCTCACCGGCGGGCACGACCTCGCCCGTTGTCTCCGCCGCGCGAACGGACGCACCTGCATTCGCGCCAGCGAACGGCGACACGACAATATCGGCCCGAGCGCGGTCGGACGCAATGTCAACCCCCTCAGGCAGCTGTCCCGAAATCGGCATGTCGGAATAGAGCGCCACGCGCCCGCCCGAAAGCAGCCGCGCCGACACTCGCTTGATGGCCTCGGGATTCGAAACGGCGAGCCCCGCACAGCGAGCCCACGTATCCACCGCCCACACGCCGCGGACGTCGGTCGCCGTGGTGATGACGGGGATGGCCCCTGCCGCGCGTGCCACAGTTTGCGCAAGCTCGTTCGCACCGCCCAAATGCCCCGACAAAAGCGGGACGGCAAAGCGCCCCGCCTCGTCGATCGCCACAACCGCAGAATCGCTTGCCTTCGAGGCGACATGCGGCGCGATCGCCCGCACGGCGATGCCCGCCGCGCCCACGAACAGAAGCGCGTCCGACGCTTCCCACGCGAGCGCCGTCCATGCGCGCAGGTCGGCCTTCCCCTCGCCGAACCCGCGCGAAACGGAAACGTCCCAGCCAGGGTCATCTTCACCTGTCTGCGCGCAATCGGAAAGCGCGTGTGCGATGCGCTCCGCCAACGCATACCCCCTCTCAGTGAACGCTATGCAGGAAACCCTCATCTAGCGCACCACCATCGTCGAGAAGTAGCTGCCCCGATCGGGCACATCGTCGAGCGAGCGGTACACGCGCTCGCCCGGAAGCCCACAGTCCTCTACGAGCTCGGCACCGTCGAAGGCGCCCTCCTCGCGAAGGATGCGCTTCGTGTCCGCAAGCGAGCGGCGCGCCTTCATGACCACCTTCGTCCCCGGCCAGCCAATTGCGCGGCGCACGTCATCGTAGCCGCCGGGCACGATGTGCAGAGGCGACGACATCTCGGGCGTGAGGTCGCGCTCGAGCGCCGCGGCGACCGCGCAGAAGCTCGGCACGCCGGGAATGGCGCGCGCCTCGAACCCACGGGCGCGCACGTCGGGCGCTATGCGCTGGAAGGTGGCGTAGATGCTCGGGTCCCCCAGGTTCAGCAGCGCGACGTCGCGGGCCGCATCCAGGTGCGCGACAAGCTCACGAACAAGCGAGGCATGCTCGGCCGCGCGGCACTCGAGATCGCGCGTCATCGAGAATCGCACGGGGATCACCGTCTTGCCTGTAAGGTCGACGGCGCCGCGCACGATGTCGAGCGCGACCATGACCCCGTCCGCCGTCTGCGGTGCGGCGATGACCGGACACGATTCGATTGTGCGGACGGCCTTGATCGTGAGCAGCTCGGGGTCGCCAGGCCCCGTACCCACCCCGTACAGCACGCCTTTACTCATACGTCGCCCCCAATTCCCCGATAACTGCATCGGCGCCCGACGTGCGGAAAAGCTCTCGGCGCTCGGCGTCGAACACGACCGCGGCGATGTCGCATGCGCCCGCCGCGCGGCGTCGCAACCTGTCATCGATTGCCGCAGCGAGCGAGGCGCGCGCAGCGTCCCCCACGCCGGCGGCCTCGATTACCTCGAGCGCCGCCGTGGTCGTGACCGACGACATGATCTCGCGCACGGTCTTCGCGCCAGCGCCGGCCAAGGCCGCGTGGGCGGCCAGAATCTCCGCGCGGCAGTCGGCGGTACGCGAATGGGTGTCCATGATGCCGCCCGCAATCTTCACCAGCTTGCCGATGTGTCCCACAAGAAGGACATTGGTAAATCCCTCGCGAACGCAGCAATCAATCGCATCGCCCACGAAGTTGGAGATGAAGACCACCGGCGCACCGTTTAGGTGGAAATGCCCCGAGATGAACTGCCCGCCGTAGTTGCCGGGCGTGAGCACGACTCCGCGTCGCCCCATAGCCGCATGCTGCCGGATCTCGAGCTCGATGCTGTCGCGCAAGGCAGCAAGGCTGCGCGGCTCGACGATGCCCGTCGTGCCCAGGATGGAAATGCCGTCCTCTATCCCCAGGTGCGGGTTGAAGGTCTTTTCGGCAAGGGCAACACCCTCGGGTACCGAAATCGTCACAGCGATATTTCCAGAAAAGCCGTGCGCGGCGCACACCTCGCGCACCGCCGAAGTGATCATCGCGCGCGGCGTCGCGTTGATGGCGGCCGCCCCCACCGGCTGCTCGAGCCCGGGCAACGTCACGCGCCCCACGCCCACGCCGCCATCGACGGAAACTTCCGATTCGCGCGCGGGCACGCCCTTGCTGCCCGCAGCGCCCGTGCCCGACCCCGCATGTTCCACGCGCGCGTACACGAGCACGCCGTCGGTCACATCGGCATCGTCGCCTGCGTCCTTTCGCACGGCGCACTGGGCGCACCCCTCGCCGATACATGCGTCGACCACGTTCGCCTCGACGGGCAGCCCGCCGGGGGTGACGATCGACACGCGGCCGACGGGCTTTCGTGACAAGAGCATCTCGCAGGCCGCCTTCGCCGCGAGCGCGGCGCAGCTCCCCGTGGTGTAGCCGCAGCGCAGGCGGGTCGTCCCGGTATATATGTAGTGCTCGAAGGCCACGCTAGCTGCTCGCCTTCCGATACCCTGTGGCAAACGAAGGGTCGTAAAGCTTGCTGCGCTCGTACGACTCCGCTTGCCCGCCGTTGTGCGCAAGCCCGCCGCGAGCTCCGAGCACGCGGCCCACCACCACGAGCGCCGTGCGGTCGATGCCCTCTCGCGCGCCCGCATCGGCGAGCGTGCCCACTGTGCATCGCACCACGCGCTCCTCAGGCCAGGTCGCCTTGTACACGAGCGCCGCCGGCTCGTCGGAGCTGCGGCCCGCGGCCAAAAGCTCGGCGGAAAGCTCGGCGAGCATACCCGAGCTCAGGAAGATGACCATAGTCGAGCCGCTTTCCGCCATGGTGCGCATGCCCTCGCCCGCGGGCATGGGGGTGCGCCCGGAAAGCCGCGTGATCACGACCGACTGGCTGATTCCCGGCAGCGTGTATTCCTGGCGAAGCGCCGCCGCGGCACCGCAAAAGCTCGACACGCCGGGCACCACCTCGTAGTCCACGCCGCGCGCGTCGAGCGCGTCCATCTGCTCCTGGATGGCGCCGTACAGGCACGGGTCGCCCGTGTGCAGGCGCACCACTTCCTCGCCCCGCGCATCCGCCGCGCACATCACGTCGAGCACTTCCTCCAAGGTCATGTGCGCGCTGTCGTAGACGACGCAGGATTCCTTGCACTCGGCGAGCAGCTCGGGGTTCACAAGGCTCCCCGCCCAAACGACCACGTCGGCCGCGCGCAGAAGACGCGCCCCGCGCAGCGTGACAAGGTCGGCGGCGCCCGAACCTGCGCCAACGATATGAATCATCCGAGCCTTCCCTTCCCGTTTCTCATCGCAACCGTTTACGCCGCCCTTCGCACAGCGGGCAAGACACGGCGCCCGCAGCGGCAATCGGCGCAAATACGTAGGCAGGAGGCGCAATGCCGCCCGCCCTGGCTTTGACACGCCCACAAACGCCCACTATCATAGTGGTAGTTTCGGCAACGAGCATATGACAATCGAATAAAAGGAAACGACCGGCGCGGCGCCCACACAGTCCGCGCTGGCTTGCGGAGGGAACCAGGTGGGAATCCTGGGCAAGGGACATTACTGTGTAGGACGCGCGGGCGAACCGCCTCGCGCCCCAAGCCAGACTGCTTCGCCTTTTCCTCACGGCATCGCCGTGGCGTTAGCTCCTTGTGAACCCCGAGGAGTGCGCTTCCCTTTCGAATGCAAGAAACAGGCGCGCTATCCCTTTGCGGACGAGCGCGCTTTTCTTTCGCTTGTGCCGATAAGCAACTGTCGCCGGGGGACCGGCAAACCGAGGAAAGGGAAAACCATGTCCGACCAGATGTCACGCCGCGGCTTCATGGGCGCCGCAGCAACCGGAGCCGTCGCGCTCGCCGGAGTCGCGCTCGCGGGCTGCTCCAGCACCTCCGCGAGTTCCGAGAAATCGAGCGAAAAGGAGAAGGCCGTGAAGCCGGTCATTCTCGTCACGAGCTTCGGCACGAGCTACAACGACTCGCGCCACATCACCATCGGCGCCATCGAAGACGCTATCCGCGAGAAGTACTGGCAGGACTACGACATCCGCCGCGCCTTCACCGCGCAGATCATCATCGACAAGCTGAAGAAGCGCGACGGCATCACGATCGACAACATGACCGAGGCGCTCGACCGTTGCGTGGAAGACGGCGTGAAGGAAATCGTCGTGCAGCCGACGCATCTCATGGCTGGCCTGGAATACGCCGACGTGAAAGACGAGCTTGACAAGTACGCCGACAAGTTCGACAAGATCTCGCTCGGCGACCCGCTGCTCACCTCCGACGACGACTACAAGAAGGTGGCCGCAGCCATTAAGGAGAACATGGCGTCCTTCGACGACGGCAAGACGGCGCTGTGCCTCATGGGCCACGGCACCGAAGCCGATTCCAACGCCGACTATGCCAAGATGCAGGAAGTGTTCAAGAACGAGGGCTTGACGCAGTTCTTCGTCGGCACCGTCGAGGCTGAACCGACCTGCGAGGATGTTATCGCCGCTGCGAGCGCCGCAGGGTACAAGAAGGCCGTGCTCGCGCCGTTCATGGTGGTCGCGGGCGACCACGCGAACAACGACATGGCAGACGAGACCGACCCCGACAGCTGGGCTGCGAAGTTCGTGGCCGCCGGCTTCGAAGTGACGTGCCTGCTCCAGGGTCTGGGACAGAACGCCGCGGTCGACGACATCTACGTCTCGCACGTGGACGACGCCATCGCCAAGCTGTAAACTCGCCGCGCACGGGGGCGCCGGTCGCGTCCCCGTGCAACGGGCATGCGCCTTCCCCGACCGACGGCGCATGCCCGTTGCATTCGCATCCCGCCCGCCCACCGCACGGCGCGGGCGGTAGAAGCGATTGAAAGGAACCCCTCCATGTTGAAGAAAACCCTCGTCTTCGCCCTGTCGGCGGCGCTTCTCGCGTTCTCGCTCGCCGGCTGCGCCGGAAATTCAAGCGACAGCGCAAAGGCAAGCAATACCGATTCCCAGGAAAAGACCGAGCAGGCGGCCGATGCGACCGAGGGCGCAAGCGCTGCCCCCATCACCGCCGACAAGGTGGCCGACGGCACCTATCCGATCACCGTAGATTCCAGCTCGAACATGTTCAGGATTGTGGACGCCCAGCTCATCGTGGAAAACGGCTCCATGCACTGCGTGATGACGCTTTCCGGCACGGGCTACGGCAAGCTCTTCATGGGCACGGGCGACGAGGCTGCCGCCGCGAGCGAGGCCGACTTCATCCCCTATGTGGAAAACGCGGAAGGCAAGTACACCTACGACGTGCCCGTTGATGCGCTCGACGAGGACACCGCCTGTGCCGCGTGGAGTATTAGAAAAGAGCAGTGGTACGACCGCACGCTCGTGTTCGAATCCGCCGGCGTCGATCTGCGCGCCGACGCACTGAAGTAACGCCATGCGGTCGATTCTTCCCAAGGGGGAAAGCAGGAAGCGTCGCAGCATCGCGGTGCGCGCGATCGCCTGCGTTCTCGTCGCCCTGCTCGCGCTTCCCTTCGCGGGGTGCAGTGCGAGCCCGAACGCGACCGGTGGCACGGCAGGCTCTCAGGAATACACTGTGAGCGTCTCGCTCTCCGGCGGGTCAGGGCGCGCAAGCATCGCCTCACCCACCACAATTGTGAAGGATGGCGACACCTACACCGCGACCATCACCTGGTCGAGTTCGAACTACGACAAGATGACCGTCGACGGCGTAGACTACGCGCCCATAAACGACGGCGGCAACTCCACGTTCGAGATACCCGTCACGCTCGACGAGGACATCGCCGTGTCGGCCGAGACCGTCGCCATGTCGACACCGCACACCATCGACTACACGATCCACTTCGACTCATCCACCATGAAGAAGAAAACGGGCGACGATGCAAGCGGCGACTCCCCTGCGGGAACGGCTTCAAGCGCCGCGGCCGACTTCCACAACGCCGATTTGGGCTGCGGCTGGGAGCCGACGGGGACGCTTCAGCTAGAATACGCCAAGCACTTCACTGTCGACGAGTTCGAAGGCGGCTTGCGGCTTATCTGCGTTTCGAACGGGGAGCGCTTCCTCGTGGTGCCGCAGGATGCGAAGGTACCTGATGGGTTGAGCTCCGACATCGCGGTCATAAGGCGCCCCGCCGACAAGGTGTACCTCGTGTCGTCGGCGACGATGTGCCTGGTCGACGCGCTCGATGCGAACGACAATATCCTCATGTCGGGCACGAAGGCCGACGATTGCTCGGTCGGGGGCTTCAAAAGCGCGCTCGAAAGTGGGGCGATCGCCTACGGCGGCAAGTACAGCGCGCCCGACTACGAGCGAATATCGGCCTCGGGCTGCACGCTCGCCATCGAGAACACCATGATCAACCACACGCCCGATGTGAAGGAAAAGCTGCAGAAGCTCGGGCTCGTCGTGCTCACCGAACAGTCGTCGAGCGAGCCCGAAGCACTCGGGCGCGTCGAGTGGATTAAGCTTTTCGGCGTCCTGTTCGACAAGGAAGACGAGGCCGCGCACCTGTTCAACGAGCAGAAGGCCCGCGTCGAGCAAACGTCGAGGCTCGCGTCGTCAGGTAAAACCGTGGCGTATTTCTACATTAACTCGAACGGGGCCGCCGTCACGCGGCGGGCGGGCGACTACGTGGCGCAGATGATCGAGCTTGCAGGCGGCAGCTACGCGCTCGATGACGCGCAGACGGCGTCGACGTCAGGTTCGTCAGTAACGCTCGAAATGGAGCGCTTCTACGCGACGGCGAAGGATGCCGATATCATCGTCTACAACGGCACCATCGACGAATCGGTTGCCACCTTGAAAGACTTCGTAGGCAAAAACGCGCTATTGTCGCAGTTCAAAGCTGTAAAGAACGGCAACGTCTGGGTCACAAGCGCCGACATGTACCAGCAGATGACTTCTACCGCCGACATTATCGACGAGCTGCACGGGGCGTTCACCGGCGATGACGCGAGCGACTTCCATTATCTGAGGAAGCTTGGGTAGCGTCATGAGAAGCCGGCTTTCCATGACATACGACGAATCGGGGCGCGCCGCGCGGTGTCGCGTCGTGACGGCGCTGATCGCTGTTGCCCTCATCGTGCTCGTCGGGGCCAACCTGTGCATCGGGAGCGTGCTCGTGCCCGCAGACCACATCCCCGGCATCCTTTCGGGCGGCGCGGCCAATTCCATGGAAAGCCAAGTCATCTGGGAGATTCGCCTGCCGCGCGTGCTTTCAGCCGTGCTTCTCGGCGGGGCACTTTCGCTCTCCGGGTTCCTGCTGCAGACGTTTTTCAACAACCCCATCGCCGACCCGTTCATCTTGGGCGTCTCCTCGGGCGCAAAGTTCGTCGTCGCGCTTACGATGATCGTACTTCTGGGCGCAAACCAGGCCATGTCCTCGCCGGCCATGGTGGCCGCAGCGTTTCTGGGCTCGCTTATCACCATCGGTTTCGTGCTCCTCATTGCACGGCGCATAAGTTCCATGGCCATGCTCATCGTGGCGGGCGTCATGGTGGGATACATCTGCTCGGCGGCGACGAACTTCCTCATCGCCTTCGCCGACGACCAGTCCATCGTGAACCTGCACAACTGGTCTTTGGGTAGCTTCTCGGGTTCGAGCTGGGACGACGTCGCGGTCATCACGGTCGTGGTGATCACCGTAAGCGCATGCGTATTCGCGATATCGAAGCCCCTTTCCGCCTTCCAGCTGGGAGAAGCCTACGCGAAAAGCGTCGGCGTGAACGTCGCACGCTTCCGCGTGGCGCTCGTCCTTCTAGCGAGCATGCTCTCCGCCTGCGTGACCGCGTTCGCTGGTCCGGTGTCGTTCGTAGGCATTGCAGTTCCGCATCTCGTGAAGTCGGCGCTAAAGTCGTCGAAGCCCATCCGCGTGATTCCTGCGTGCTTCTTGGGAGGCGCCATCTTCTGCGCGGGCTGCGATTTGATCGCGCGCACACTGTTCTCTCCCGTCGAACTTTCCATCAGCGCTGTCACCGCCATCTTCGGCGCGCCGGTGGTTATCGCGCTCATGTTGAAGAAGCGGGTGAGGTAGATGGGAGAATTCGCGCCGCGGCCCAAAACGCTCGGAGGGGACATTCCATGCTTAGACAGTCCTGAGCTCGCACGAAAGCGCCAGAAGGCACTTTCGGCTCGTGCGGAACTGCGCGAGGAACGCCTCCTCCGAGCGGAGCCGAACCTCGAAACTCCGGTCGAAACGCAGGCTGACGGAGCGCCGCTTTTCCGCATAAGCGACCTGTCGGCGGGCTACGACAAGAAGGTCGTAGTCGAAGGCGTCGATCTGGAGGTTCGCGCGGGCGATGTCGTGGCGCTCATCGGGCCGAACGGCTCGGGCAAGTCGACCATCTTGAAAACCATCACACGCCATCTGGCACCGCTTGCCGGCGCGGTCGAGCTCGACGGGCGGGAGATTTCCCGATGGAAGACGGCGGAGTTCGCAAGGAACCTTGCCGTTATGCTGACAGATCGCCCCCGGACCGAGCTCCTCACCTGCCGCGATATCGTAGAGGCGGGAAGACATCCCTACACCGGGCGAATGGGCGCACTCTCGCCTAACGACCATAGTCGGGTCGACGAGGCCATGAAAACCGCACATATGGAAGAGCTCGCCGAGTGCGACTTCATGCAGATAAGCGACGGGCAACGCCAGCGCGTCATGCTCGCACGCGCCATCGCACAGGATCCGCGTGTGCTCGTGCTCGACGAGCCCACGTCGTATCTCGATATCCGCTACCAGATCGACCTGCTGCGAATACTTCGCCACCTTGCGAAATCGCGGAATGTGGCTGTCATCATGTCCATCCACGAACTCGAGCTCGCGCAGAAAAGCGCCGACAAGGTGATTTGCGTGAAGGACGGCCGGGTCTTCCGCGCCGGCGCACCCGAGGACATATTCACGCGCGAGACGATTGGCGAGCTCTACGGCCTTCAACATGGCACCTTCAACGAGCGCTTCGGCAGCGTGGAAATTGGACGCCCGCACGGCGATGCGCACACGTTCGTCATCGCCGGCGCAGGTACGGGGTCGGCTGTGTTTCGCCAGCTCATCCGGCAGGGCAAGGCGTTCTACGCGGGCGTTCTGCACGAAGGGGACATCGACTGCGAGCTTGCGCGCGACCTAGCGGCGGAATGCGTGGCCGAGCGCGCCTTCGAGCCGATCGGGGATAAAACCATAGCCCGCGCCAAAGAGCTCCTCGTCCACTGCGCGCGTCTTATCGTGTGCCCCGCCGCCTTCGGCACCATAAACGCCCGCAACGTAGAGCTCGTCGAGTTCGCACGATCGCATGGTATCGAGGTCATGCAAGCGTGCGAAGGCGCATCGGAGGATTCCCAATTGGAGTGGGAAGGATAAACTGGACTTTCTTTTAAGGATCCTCAGGCTACAGCTCCTACGCGGCGAGGTCTACAAGGCGCCGGAGAACTTCATGAACAGGAATTTCCACGCCGACGAGCCCAATTAGGCCTAATCCAAGCGAGATTCCAGACTCGACAGGCCATTGAGAGTCAGGTCGTTGGCGACCTCAGAGACGCGCTCAATAGGAACCGAGCCGTCAGACAGCGCCCACGTGCGATAGATACCGATAATGCCTGACAGCAAAAACGCCAGATAGTAGTCGAACATCTCATCCTTAAGGCCTTGGGGCAGCAGATTGCGCTCGGCAATCTCGTGCTCGAGAGGTGCACGAAGACGAGCCATAAAATCATCGAGCGGAATGTTCTCGATCAGCTGACGATTGAGCACCAGGTTGTTGCATAACGCCTCGTTAACGGTTTTAAAGAAGGTCGCCGCCGCTCCCAGGGCGCGCTCGTTGGTGTCACCGTCCATGGAAGCAAGCGTTTTCTCGACCGAGTCGACAATCATCTCCACCACATCGACGGCAATGGCATCGAGCAGGCCGTCGACCGTACCAAAGTGAACGTAAAAGGTCTTGCGGTCGACATTGGCCTCGCGCGCGATGGCACTCACCGTAATGTCTGCCAGCGGCTTTTCCATGAGCAGGCGCTCGAAAGCGGAAAGGATGGCATTGCGGCTGCGAACGATGCGGCGATCAATACGCGGTTTGCTGGTGGCCATGGGCGTGTCCCTTCGATATGCGGGCATACATCAACAGATGAGAGATAATCTACGTAAGAGGATTATCCCCCATCCGGCACAAAAAAGCCCGGCAATATGAAGAACGCACGACTGCCCTACTGCGACTTAGGGTGCTTCTTCTTATTGAGTGCCGACGGAGATACGCGAATACCGTCGCCTGTCTGGCGCACATAGGCTTTATGAGCCGGCTTAGCGGTCCCAGAAGCCTTCTGAGCGTGCTTCTTGGGATCAACGGTAACAGCATTCGTGGGGTGCGGCTTAGTGGGCGCAGAGGGCGTCTGAGGCGTGCGGCCGAGTTTGCGCATCACGCGATCCCAGCGCGCATGGATGCTCTCGTTGTGGGCGCTCTTAAGGCCCAACAGGGGCGCAGCCAAAATGGTCGGCGCAATAAACGTAATGAGGCGCCACAGCAGATAGCCGGCGGTCGAAGCCGACCCAAAGAAATGACCCAAGAACAATGCAAAGCCGCCCTCAGCGCCACCAGTTCCACCGGGCAAGGGGACCGCAGAGCTCAACAGCTGGACAAAGGCGCTCGCGGCCATGACCGAGAAAAAGTCGACCTCGTGGTGGCCAAAGGCAAGCATCAGGAAATACGGCACGAGGTAGAAAAACGCGAGCTGCATCATGGTGATGACCACCGTGAGCAGCATGGACGAAAAGTGGCCGGCTGAAAGCTTGAACTTCTCGGAGAAAGAGTAGATTTCGCCGTCGACAAACGTACGCCAGTCCTCAATCTTGGTGGCCGAGACGCCCATTCGCTCGAGCCAATTGATAATGCAGTGCGCGACGCGCGTGACGGTCTTAGGCATGAGCGCGACGGCAAAGATGCCAAGCAGAATGCAGCAGTGACCGCCAAAGCTAAAGACGCACAGCAGCGTCATGTCGCCATAGCGCTCGGCGAAAAACGGCATTCGGGCAAGCAGCAGAATGGCGCCCCAGGCAACGAGGCCAAACTGATACACGATAAAGCGCGTGAACTGCGTGGCACCGGCCTCGCCGACATTTTGGCCTGCCTTGGTCAGGCGGTAAATCTGGGCGGGCGTAGAGCCCATCATCATGGGCGTCAGGTTGCCAAAGAAGATACCGCTCGCCTCGACCGAGATCAGGTCGCGAATGCCGACGGGCGAATAAGGGTCGAGCCAAACGGCGATCGCATAGGCCACAATGCCAAAGAACAGATACATGAACATGCAAAGACACGCGATAACGAGCCATGGCGCCTGGACGCTCGACATAGCGGCCCAGAACTGCCCCATCTGCCCGGTTACCACCAGATAGACGATATAACCCACCAGCACGACGCCGATAAAGATGGCGCCGCGGCGTGCGCTCTTATTGTCATCTCCGCCCGAGGCCTCAACCTCGACCTGGGGCTTAGACGTATGCTGAGAGGACTCCGTCATGAGACTCCTTCTAACAGTCAAAATATCTTGGTTATTGTACCCGTAAGGGCCATAGGCAGAACGCAAAGCTCTGGTTCAAACGGGAATTGCAGACGGTTGTTTGAAAATAAAAAACCCGGCCTTCCATGGGAAGACCGGGTATCAGATGCGTGGTAGCCCGTACCAGATTCGAACTGGTGATCTCCGCCTTGAGAGGGCGGCGTCCTAAACCGCTAGACGAACGGGCCACATGACATCTGCACTGCCGTGCTGCGAGAAAATATATTACGGGACAAAAAACATCAGCGCAAGAAGAAATTCCAAATTGCCGAAAAAATTGTCGGCAGGTTATGGAACGCGCAGGTCAACTGGTTAGCTAGTTCAAGTTGAGATGAGCCAGGAGGGCTTCGCGGTTGTTGGGGATGTTGTCCTCGATCACGGCGTCGAGGGCGGCGTTGAGAAGCTGTCCCAGCTCCGGCCCCGGCTTGACGCCGGCGCGGATCAGGTCGCCACCATTGATGGCAAGCATCTTGAGTGTATAGGGCTCCCCCGCCTGCAGCAGATCGTGGGCGAGCGCACGCATCTCCTCAATCGTCTCGACGTAATAGAAGCACGACGGGGCCTTACCAAGTGTGTCAGCACGCTTAAGATCCATGAGCTCGTCCATCAGACGCGGCGTGTCGACGCCCTCGCCCGAAAGCGCGCGCATAATATTGAGCAGGCAGGAGCGCTCGGGGCGCAGCGGCTTGTCATGGTATTTGATGAGCAGGCACACATCGCGCACCAAATCGTGCGAGAGCGCCAGGCGATCCATAATGACGCGCGCCTTCTTGGCGCCGAGCTCGGGATGACCGTAGAAGTGGCCGCTGCCGGCGTGATCGACCGTAAAGCAATCGGGCTTGGAGACGTCATGCAAAAACGCTGCCCACATTAAGCTCGGCGAAGGCGCCACGCCATCGCACAGCGCCAGCTCCCCTGCCACCGTCAGCACGCGGGCGATATGTTCGTAGACGTTAAACGCATGATAGACACTGCGCTGGTCAAACCCACGAGCCGGCGCAAGCTCGGGCACGGCGGCGCAGATGAGCTCGGGGTAGCGCAGCATCGCGTCTCCCCCGTGGCCGGTCGATAGAATGCCCTCGAGCTCAATACCCACGCGCTCGCGCGCCACGGCATCGAGCAGCGGCGCGCACTCGGCAAGGGCGCACTTGGTCTCGGGCTCAATCACAAAGTCCAGGCGGCAGGCAAAACGCACCGCACGCAACATGCGCAGGGCATCCTCGTTAAAGCGGCGCTTGGGATCTCCGACGGCACGAATCAGCTTGCGGTCTAGGTCGCCCTGGCCATCGTAGCGGTCGACAAGGCCGCGCTCGGGATGCCACGCCATGGCATTGACGGTAAAGTCGCGGCGCGCCAGATCGTCCTCAAGCGAAGCGGCGCGCTCCACACTCTGAGGATGACGACCGTCGGTATAGAAGCCGTCCAGGCGATAGGTGGTGACCTCAATGCGCTCGCCATCGCAAATAGCCGTAATGCCGCCAAATTTAATGCCCGACTCAACTACCGCAATGCCGGCGGCCTCGAGTGCCGCCTTGGACTCCAGCCACAGGCCGCTGCAGCACATGTCGACATCGTGGCTGGGGCATCCCATCAGCGCATCACGTACCCAACCACCCACGTACCAAGCCTCAAGACCTGCTGCCTCAAGCGCACGCAGGACACGGATAGAGGCATCGGTCGGCTGCGTACCGTTGAGCGAAACATTGCACATGCCTATGGCCTCCTGCGACTATCAAATTGGCTATCGATTGCGTCTGCAAGAAGTCTAGCAAGAAACAGCCTCCACTGCACACGCAAGTCCGATAAACAAAAACGCATCCGTCCTGGTCTAAGACGGATGCGAAATAATTGAACTATTCAGGCAAGGTGCCGGAACTAGCAAACCTGACGGATTGCAATACCCTTCTGATACTCATCGACCTTGGCGAAGTCGCCCAGACCGGGGCACTCGACCACGTTAGCGCCGGTGGCCATCGAGAGACGCAGGGCGTCCTCGACGCGCTCCGGGGCGTCGTGCCACACGGACAGGAAGGCGGCCAGCGAAGAATCGCCGGCGCACACCGTCGACAGCAGCTTAACCTCAAAAGTACGGTTGGCAAACCAGATGTGCTCGCCGTTGGAGAAGTACGCACCGGCGCCGCCGAGCGTCAGCAGCACGTTCTTAGCGCCCTTGGCGTGCAGCTCGGCCATGGCACCCTTGACGGACTCATCGTCGCCGCCGCTTACCTTAATGCCAAAGATATCGAGCAGCTCGTCGTCATTGGGCTTAATCAGCAGCGGCTCCATGGCAATGAGGTCTGCCAGCTGATGGCTCGAGATATCGAGCACGAACTCGGCCCCCTTGGCCTTGACGCGGCGCAGGACCTCGGCCAGGAAGCCCTCGGAAGTGTTGGGAGGCAGCGAGCCGCTGATGACCAGGCAGGTCATGTCATCGAGCGAATCGATGAGCTCAAACATCTCCCGCTCGTTGGCCTCGTTGATGGCGGCACCGGCGTTGACCATGTTGTACTCGGTGTCGGGGCCGGCGTTGAGGAACACATTGACGCGCGTGATGCCGTCGGTCCACACGGGCTTGACGGGCACGCCCAGGGCCTCGGCGCCCTTAACGATAAACTCGCCCGAGAAACCGGCGAAAAAGCCCAGGATCGTGGTGTCGACGCCGTAGTGGTCGAGCGTAAACGAGACGTTGAGGCCCTTGCCGTTGGGCGTGTAGACGGCGTTGCGGGTACGCGTGACGGTGTTGGCAGCAAGACCGTCGCAGGTGATGTTGTAGTCAATGGCGGGATTTGCAGTGAGCGTGTAAATCATGAATGTTCCTTTCACAAGGCAACGTGTTAATGAAAGTATATTCCACGCATCGGTAAAAGGCTAGGACAACTCGGTGAACGGTGTGGAAGCGATGAAGTACGGAAGGACTCCTCTCCCCCGTGGCGGAACAAAAAGGCGCCCCAGCCGAAACCGGGGCGCCGCATGCGCACGAATATGTCGCGTTTCGATTACTGACGATCGAGCTTGCGGACAGCAACGCGCTTGCTGTACTCGTCAACGTGACCGAAGTCGCCGATGCCGACGGACTCAGCGACGTTGGCGCCGGTGGCCATAGCGAGCTTCATGGCCTCCTCGACGTTGTCGCGATCCCTGTACCACTTGTGCAGGAACGCAGCGAGGGTGCAGTCGCCGGCGCAGACGGAAGAGACCAGCTTGATGTTGAACTCACGCTTGGCGTACCAAATGTCCTCGCCGTTGGAGAAGTAGGCGTCGCCACGGCTACCACGGGTGAGCAGCACGTTCTGAACGCCCGCGTCGTGAGCCATCTTCATGGCAACGCGGACCTCGTCATCAGTGTCGACCGGCACGCCGAAGATAGCCTTCATCTCGTGATGGTTCGGCTTGATGAGCAGCGGCTTCTTGTGAGCGAGCTCCTTGAGCTTGTCGGAGGACAGGTCCAGGACGACATCGGCGCCACGGGCCTGAGCGTGCTCCATGACCTGAGCCAGGAAGTCGGGCGTAGCTTTGGGGGGCACGGAGCCAGAGACGATCAGGCACTCAAGATCGCCCGCGGTGTCCAGGATGTTGTAGAGCTCCTCCTGGTGCTGCGGCGTAATAGGAGCACCGGGGTTGAGGATGCCGTACTCGTGCTGGCCATCGTTGACGTAGGTGTTGATACGCGTGATGCCGTCGGTCCAGACCGGGCGGCACAGGCAACCCAGGTTCATGACCTCCTCGACGATAAACTTGCCCGTGAAGCCAGCGAAGAAGCCGAGCGCGACGGTGTCGACGCCCATCTTCTTAAAGGCGAAGGACACGTCGAGGCCCTTGCCGTTAGCCGTGTAGCTGGCCGAGCCGGTGCGGACGTTCTCATCGGGCTCGAGCGGAGAGCTCGAAACCGTCATGTCGACAGCCGGGTTAGCGGTTAGCGTGTAGAACATTTACAGTACCCCCTGTATATGTGAGGGCCGCGTGATTGGCCCATTCCAACCACGCGGTTACCTCTGATACCAAATTAGCGAGCAGCAGACTCGAGCAGCGCCTTGACCTCGGCGGCAGTGTTGCAGGCGAGTGCCTTCTCGGCGAGCTCGTCACACTCGGCCTTGGTCCACTGGCTGATGGTCTTGCGGGCGCGCAGGATGGACGGAGCGCTCATCGAGAACTCCTCCAGGCCCCAGCTGATCAGCAGCGGCTCAAGCAGCGGATCGGCAGCGGCCTCGCCGCACATGCCGACCATGATACCGGCCTTCACGCCGCTCTCGATGATGTTCTTGAGCGAGCGGAGCACGGCGGGATAGTACACCTGGTACAGGTTGGAGATGGTGTCGTTGCCACGGTCGGCGCACATGGTGTAGCCGATGAGGTCGTTGGTGCCGATAGAGAAGAAGTCGGCGACCTCGGCCAGACGGTCAGCGAGCAGCGAGGCGGCAGGCGTCTCGACCATAATGCCGACCTCGATGTTCTCGTTGAACTTGCGACCCTCTTCGGTCAGCTCGACCTTGCACTGCTCGACGAGCTCCTTGACGGCCACGACCTCCTCGACGCAGGTGACGAGCGGGATCATGATCTTGACGTCACCAAAGGCGCTGGCGCGCAGCAGGGCGCGGAGCTGAACCTTGTACTGGTCGGGATTGGCCAGGCAGTAACGCACGGCGCGGAAGCCCATGAAGGGGTTCTCTTCCTTGACCATGTGCAGATACGGAATCTCCTTGTCGCCGCCCACATCGAGCGTGCGGATGATGACCGGAGCACCCTTGAGCGCGCTGGCGACCTTACGATAGGCGTTGAACTGCTCCTCCTCGGAAGGAAGCTCAGCAGAGTCCATGAACAGGAACTCGGAGCGGAACAGACCGATAGCCTCGGCGTCGTGATCGAGCGCGTTGGGCACGTCATCGGGGTTACCGATGTTGCAGGCGATGATCTTCTTGATGCCATCGGCAGTCACGGACGGCTTGCCACGGAAGGCCTCGAGGGCTGCCTTCTCGGCAGCGAAGGCCTCGGCCTTGGCGGTGTAGGCAGCGAGCGTCTCCTCGTCGGGATCGGCCTCGACGATACCCTTGCCACCGTCGACGACAACGGTCATACCGTTGCGCAACGCGGTGCAGCTGTTGGAAACCGAAAGGACAGCCGGGATCTCGAGGGCGCGCGCAATGATCGCGGAGTGCGACGTGCGGCCACCGGTCTCGGTGACGATACCGGCAACGTGGGCCTTATCGATCGTGGCGGTCATGGACGGCGTGAGGTCGTGCACGACAACGACGGTATTCTCGGGCAGGACGGAGAGGTCGACGACCTCCTTGCCCAGCAGCTCGGCCAGAATACCGGTGCGGATGTCGGCGATGTCGGCCGCGCGCAGACGGAACATCTCGTCGTCCATGGACAGGAACATGTTCTCGAACATGGTCGAGGTGTCCATGAGCGCCTGCTCGGCGCAGGTGCCGCCGTCAATGGCGGCGTTGATGGCGTCGGTCATGCCCGGGTCCTGAGCCAGGACAATGTGTCCGCTCATGATCTCGGCCTCGGCCTCGCCCACCGTCTCCTTCATGTGGTCGGCCTGAGCCTGGGTCTTCTCGCAGAAGACCGAAAGAGCGGTCTGATAGCGCTCCTTCTCTGCTGCCGAATCAGCAACCTCGTGCGGCTCAAACGTCAAGTCGGGATCGACGGCGACCATAACGGTGCCGATTCCGATGCCCTCGGATGCGTTGACTCCCTGATACATTCCCATTCCTCTCTCCGTGCCATGTGATAAAGCGTTTTGCCATATCCATGACAAAAGAGCGCAGCTACCTTGATACAGGTCACTGCGCCCCCAAGTATGAACTTAATTGTTCAACATGCGACCCGTTTGAGTTCTACTCGCCAAGACCGCTCTTGATGAGCTCGATGGCAGCAGCCAGAGCCTCGGCCTCGTCGGCGCCGTCGCACTTGACCTCGACCTCGGTACCGCAAGGGATACCAGCAGCCATGAGGGCCATCGGGGACTTGCCGTTGACCTCCTTCTCGGGGGTGACGACCGTCACGTCACAGGCATACTTGCCCATGGTGGAGGCGAACAGACCAGCCGGACGCATGTGCAGACCCTGAGGATTAACGAGGGTAGCCTTCTCAGAAACCATAATTGACTCCTTTTTGTGTTTAACCCCTGTCATGCATGTGGCAGGAGTCAGATTCACGACGTTGTTTATATTAACTCACATCAAACGGTTTTTCATTGTGTTTCGCACGAATTGTTGGACAGATGTCGTTAGATCGGAAGAGCGTCGTGTAGGGAAAGAGTGTAGATCTCGGTGGTCGCCG